>WLWD01000929.1_pt1 | contig 160841 bp, 112 predicted proteins | sample 6712731 | NCBI WGS metagenome assembly WLWD01 (sample SAMN12718690, study PRJNA576275) | sponge metagenome | isolation source: marine sponge | host: Mycale hentscheli | place: New Zealand: South Island, Marlborough, Capsize Point | collected 2014-11-01
CCCTCTTGGTGTTGGGCTCGTTCGCTTGCCAAATACACATAATATCAGGAGGAGGAAATACTGTTGCAGGTACTGTACAGTTTCTTTCCCGCTAATATAAAAACTTCTACTTGGAAAGGTTAGCTGTATACCTCCTCGTTAATAATGTTAATTGTGTGATTCCCTTGTATTTAGTCTTTGACTATAAAAACAGTTGTTGTTTTTAATTTTTAACAACATTATCAGTAAAATCCCTAGTTAGCACATAAACTCAGAGTTTATTAATCCTATTTTTAATATTAGGACCTGTAGCAACTGCAATGGAAAATTTGTGTAGCTGTAGCATTTAGGGCGTCTTAAATCAGCTTTTGCGGTTCACTACTGGGTGTATCTGGAGCTTTTAAGCAGTGTATACTTTGCAGATTTCTCAAAGATTATGCAGTTTAGTAAATAATGTGTGAGTACTATTTATGCAAAGCAAACTACAAATATAAATTTTAAATCTAGGTATAAAACTATTACAGTTGATTATAATTAATTTAGCTTACTTGTTCTTGTTTAAACAACATTGTCTTTAAAGATTTCAACTATAGGATATTTAAACAAGCTAAATAGTGGTATACAACTGAGGGCAAGGGGAACAGTGAGAGAATGAGAGAATTGGGTGATATTTGAACTGGGTGCATTCTTCTCCCAATATTGTACTTCCATGGGACTTTCTCCAAATTGTGTGTGATTAAACAGTATTACTTCAGTAGTTTATAATACATGACATGATACTCATTGTACAGTCAGTATATACTGGGGGTGAGGGTGCAAAAATCATTTTGTAGTCTTCCTAATTATACAAAAACTATTACTTATAGAAGTGACAGTGAATATCACATACACATAGAGAGAGAAGCTTCACTTAATCATGCTCAAACTCAGAAGCCATGGAGTTGAATGGCATGCTCACAAATTATTTTTTCCTCACACATTATGCTGTGGCTTGCCTTATTAGTTTAACTGATAGAATAATAACATTGGGTGGCAAACGCTGTAGAGAGGGGTTGTAAGACCCTCACCACTTGACCCCACTACAGGAATAGTAGCTAAGTAGTGGCTAGATTTGATTTCAGAAACTAGTTATTTCAACTTCTTGCAAGTCTGATGAAAACAGGAGGGTATACAGAGATAGATAGGAAAAAATTATACTAAAGGGGGAGGTCTGAATAAGATGTGTGGCTGAATCATTATAGAGGGAGACACAAACAGTGGGGTGTATAGAGTGTTTAAGGGAGTCAGACAAACCTTAGGAGTCACAAACATACAAACAAGGATGAGTCCAGCTCTAGAAATTTCCTCTGGGTGTTGCCTAGGCAACCACTTTAGTGAGGGCTGGCCCTAACAAACATTAGAAATAAAAATTTAAAATAAGTAATGATACTTAATCTAAGTACACCATTATTATACAGCTCATCAAAGATTTGATTAAAGAATTGACAATAGAATTGACAATTGAATTGCACTTTGTACAGCTAATAATAATTGCATTGTAGTTCCAACTGTTCAAAATGTGCCTGAAAATGGAGCAGCTTTAATCCATTGTCAATCTTTTCAGGAGCCTAAGTGGTATTTTCAAGGCAACAAAATATCGTCTAATGCAGGAATATTTTTACTTAACAATATTATTATGATTGCAAATGTGAATCAAAGCAATTCAGGAGTCTATACTTGTAATGGGAGATATTCTAATGGTAGTCACTTTACTGAACATGCTACAGTTCATGTAAAGGGTTGTAAGTATTTATATTGTCACTACATATAACTCAGTTTAAAAATGTTTCTCTCTTTATTGGAATGAAGGAAAACATTCCTGTAAAAAACCTTTGAAGTTCATATCCCCTATGAACATGTGGTATAAAAACATGCTTTTGCAAATGAAACCTGATTTAAAAAGGTTTTATGTGACCGTTTTGGGAAAATCCGCCTAAACGCGGCATCTAAAGTTTTCTAATTTATTCTACCGGTAGGTTGCACGGGGTCTTGGGATACCGTCCTTCTAATTTGGAAGCTGTAACACAAGCCGTCTTCGTCCTACGCACTACATAACTTTAGTATTTTTGCTAAACTTACTAGTGACTGCTTAATGGCGAGCGAGCCAAAAGACTACACTATTATTATATGAATGATTTTGACTTCTAACACTGAAGCTACTGAAGATAAGGTCCAGTTTTTTTAATTTCGCATACAGGGTGAAGGGATTTCAGTGCCATAGTAACAACTCTCTGCAACTGCTTGAGTTGAAGGAAAAAAACAACAACAAAACAATACAGGTTATTTAAACGTTTTCTTTGTGATATTCTTTAGCTAAGTAGTAGTTGTAACACACAATGCTTTGACACAACTGAACATGCACCTACACAAACTTACCTTCGGGGTAGTCTATTGGACAATGTATTTTCAAGTAAATACTGTTGGCAAGGTTTATAACCATGACAAAGAGCGCATTGACTTACCACCGCCACTAACTCGAATAGAAATGGAAGTCCCTTAAGTTTTCACGTTTTAACTGCACCCCCAAAAGAATTCAAAACGGTAAACAATTCAATTTCTAGGGTGATAGGGTACTGATCGATAAACCAGAGGATTCTGTTTAGTGCAATTTGGGACGGGGTCGACCACATAACTAGCACAAAAACGCGAGGGTCACAGTACAAAATTACATACGTACGTCCAAACGTATAAATAAACTAGTGATGTGCTTGAGCACAAATGGCTAGCGAGCCTGATAGTAAGGTAACATTAAACTAAATATTGTTACTATGTTTTAGCTTAGTTCATGCAAACACTATAATAGCAGTTATGACCTTTTACTTCAGGAAACCAATACAAAATCACTCTCTTACCTGATTAATGTTAACTTTTGTAGTATCAAACATCTGCCATTCTGATAACCTCGATTACCAGTATCTCTTGAACAAGCTCTCAGCTACGATTAAAAATAAACCAGTGTTATTATTTGTAATTTTAGCCAACAAATATGGAATTACTACTTACTTCAATTTCCTGAGTATTGATAATTTCTGTACTGTCAAATTTAAATTACTTTGACTATCTAAATTACCTTGAATTCTTGACAAAAAGCTCTCAGCTACAAAAACAAAAGACAATCAATTTTAGCACACAAATACAAAATTACTTTCTTACCTCATTTTCTTGAGCAGTGGTAACTTTTGTAGTACCAAATTTGAGCCATTCTGACTATTTGAATTTACCAGTCACTCGGTTGACAACAAGCTCCTAGCTACAAAAAGAGAAAGGCCAGAGTTATTTTGCATATTTAGCTAACAAATATGGAATTACGTACTTACCTCGGCTTCGTTTTACTTTAGGTACTACATTCATTAACGCGCGATAAACGCGCGGGGTGCAGTCTGAATATGCGCCGACCATTCCATAGAAATAAGTATTGCGCCTACCATTCCATAAAGTAAAACCTAGCCCTCGGCTACGTTTTACTCTTTAGGTACTACATTGACGCGCGACAAACGCGCTCGGTGCAGTCTGAATATGCGCCTACCATTCCATGGAAAAAAGTATTGCGCCTACCATTCCATGGAAACAAGGATTGTTGAGTTTTTTAAACAAGGAGTGTTGAGTGTTTTGTTTGTAAGGGATGCTCAGGTTTAGGGATTTGTGCTTAACCCTAACAAAAGATGAGGAATACTCCATATACTGGCTTAAGGGTGCAGTACCACTTGAAACCGCAGTTATGCTATGTATTTATTTCTCGTTGTCTGTTCAATGTACGCTTACTTTGTTGTTGCAGTTGAAACAGACACCAACAGACAGCTCTTATAAACCAAGTTTCAAGAAAAAAGACCGACCAGGAACTGAGAAACAACGGTACAAACCTTAAGGCTATTCAGCGATATTCAGGGGCGACCATTGCAGTTACGAAGTCGATTTTTTTTTCCAGCGGTAGCCTAGAGGCTTCCCCACAACTTAACAACGCCGTATTTTTGATATTAGTATTTGTTTTCCATTTTTTTAAATATTTTTATATACTTTTTTTTGTATCCTATTTAAAAGAAAAAACTCGTTGTTATGTTTTTTTAGATGTGGAGTGTACCCCGTGTACAAAATATGAGTTCATTCTGGTCATCCAGTACTTCTGAATATCGATTTTTAGGTAAGAAGCTAACTATTGATCCGACCCCCAACTCTGAGCGCGCAATTTATTGTGGGCAAAATTCGGGTGGCGGCGGCTCTAATTAGAACTTGTAAGCAAACACAAAAGAAGAGTTACTGTGTGCGAGTGAGCCCTGCGGGGAAGAGTACAAGACTTCTGGAATGTACTGGAGGGTCCTAGACGATGAAGAATCGGCGGCGTATTAATGGCGCCTGGAGTCACTCGTTTAGACTAGATATATCACGGCTCGCAGCTGCGACTTGAAGGAAGCATCTGCTTTGGTGTCTTTGGAGAGCTTGATAGAAGGTTGGTGTAGCGGGTAGAAGTTAGAAGCAGTTTCAGTGAGTTAACTTCAACTTCTCAGGAATTTTTGGTGCTAATTGTTAAAAGGAAATGTGAATTATTACTTTTATTGAATGTTATTTTCTTTCACAGCTCCTTGGATCCCCTTGATAGTATTACATACTTCAGAACCTTTGATTTTGTTCATTTCATATTGTATTTGATTATGGCCCTGCTACTATGGAGTTATGATTTATAATAATTGTTTAGTAATATTTTTTAGAAAGTGAACAAATATTAATTATCTGCACTGCTGCTTTTGCCCTACAGTACTGGTAGTCCTTTGAGGTGAAAGCGCTTTGTGGTAAATTGTCTGGTACAGTTAATTGGTACGTGTTCAAATTGTGTGCGAGTCGCGTACAATGGTCAGTTCGCGGAGAGTAAATTGGATCGAGTTACGGGAGGCTTTTGTGGTATTCTACTGAATCGCTTAACTACCGCAGGTTCCGGTGGTACTGCACCCTTAAGAGCAAAGGAAATTTGAGGATAAGTGTGGACTGTGGAAAATGTGGTTTGTCTGGGACTCCACCCAGACAAAAGGCCGGCCCTCACTCCTGAAGCCCAAGAACTAACTTGATGCACTGGAACTAGATAATCACAAGAATGAACACCTTCACATTTATCCACACCTTACCATACTTACTATGTCCATTAATGATATTCATACCATACCTCAATCACAGCATACCACATCTTAGTCATCTCCATATATTCACAGTAATTGTAAGTCAGAATTGAATGAAAGTTAATCTCTGCCGACCTTGGTGCCTAGAAAGCATTAGGGAGTGCGCACTTTTTGGTCAGTTGCGGGAGATTATAGCTTGGCGTTACGGCAAGTTAATATCGAGTAACTTCGTTCCTGTCGTGAAGGACCAGTCTTGCCTTATAAACAAGTCAGGGCCCTCTACATTTTGGTTCTTCGAGCCGGATTTCCGAACCTCCGCCTGCTCCCCAGAGCTTCCATCTCCTACGTCTGCTCCTCCGAGCTGCAATCTCCCACGTCTCTTCTGTGCGTCCTCACAGTCGATTCGCCCATCCCAAGCCTAGTCCATTCTCACTTCTCCGACTGATCTGCCCCTCCGCCTCCGCCTTTTTTTTAGCCACGGGAGAAGGTAGATATATCCCCTGACATTGATCAACTCCGTCGCCAGCGGGCCCATCACCGCGGCTAAATTACCCGCCTCTCTAAGCGGCTCTCAGGTCTGCTGGCCAAGCCCCTCGGCGAGATCACTCTGCTGGCCGCCAACGCCCTCGCCAAGGATATACGCCTAGAAATCAAGAAACATGAAGCAATACAAGACAACATTGATGCCCTGCTCGATGCCGACGCCCTCGAGGCAGAATATGCCGAGAGAGGTAGACACGATGACAACCATGCCACCCTGTTGCTAGATTCAGAGACTCTGGTTGCCCTGGTTCAGGCCAACATCGACGGTCTGACTCTTTGTGCTCGCCTGGACCGACCCCTCCTCCGACACACCCATGGAAGAGCTGATGGCCCTCCTCCGTGATCACTTCGGTCGACCTGAAGTCATCGTTCCCCTCCTCCAGAAGGAAATCCTTGCCATCTCCACCGTCCGAGACACCTATGAAGGCCTCCGTGGAGTCGTCACCTGGGTAGTCAAAGGCTACACTTCACTCATTGCCCACATCGGTGACTCCCTCTCCGAATTCCTGACCTATCTCTAAAGGCATCATAGACATCAAAGACCGCCTTCGACCTACGTCCACCCAAGCCATCCGCCATGCCTCCTCCTCCTCGTCCATCACCATCATCGTATGCTTCCCGGCCTGCTTCTTTGCCGTCCCTGCTCCCTCCCCCATCTGCTGAACGTTCCACTCGTCCTCGTCCTCCCCTCAAGTGTGCTGCTTGTGCAGAGCACCAGCTGTTGATTTGCTGCCACCTGCGCCTCCGGCCTGATTCATTCTAAATTTGTTGTCTCCACCTCCCTACACACCGCCTGCAAGTCCTTCCACACCAAACCCTTCAACTTCATCGTTGTTCCAGAACTCATCTCTACCACTGTCCCCTCCAACCGTGATGCTATCCTCAACTCCCCTGCTCTCCAAGATGTCACCCTCGCTGATCCCGATCTAGGCGGGGACGTCGACCTGTTCATTGGTGTCCCTGACATAGATGATTGTGTCTCGGAAGGCCCCTTCAAGGTCGACGGACTCCGTCTATTCCGTACCCCCTTCGGCCTCAGTGTGTCCGACCCCCTCTCCTCCATTTGCCAACCTCTGTGCCGAGTCTCACTCCACTGCCTCAGCCGCAATCCTGTCTGCATTCTATGTGGACGACTTCCTGTCAGGAGCTGATGACGTAGAAGCTGCAGACCGCCTCAGGATCTAGCTCTGTGACCTCCTCTCCCAAGCTGGTATGATCCTGCGCAAATGGAGGACCAACAACCCAGAGGTGAAGAAAAAGATCCCAGACGAACTCCATGAAAAGTCCCTATCTCTGTTGCCACTCACCCAACCAGACCAATCGCCAAAAGCTCTAGGCATCCATTAGGATGTCTCATCCGATTCCCTCCATGTTGCTATCCCTCCGTCTCCGGACCTGACCATATTTGATGTCCTCGGACTCTTCGCCGCAGCTGTCATACAAGCCAGAATAATCCTCCAAGAGACCGGGAAAAGAAGCCTTCCCTGGGACAAGCCCTTCCCTCCCGACTTACTGGAGAAATGGAAGTCCTGGACCCAAGGAAAATCGTCAACCAATCCCTACACAGATTTTGTGATGCCTCCGTTGTGGCCTATGGTACTGCCCTGTACCTTCGCTCAGTCCACGATGACGGATCTACCACAGTCTCCTTGATCACTGCCAAGGCCCGAGTTGCCCCCGTGACATTCCCAAGGCAGAACTCCAAGGTGCACTCTTGCTGGCCAAACTCCTTTACCACACTATGGAAGTCCTCTCTATCCCACCCTCCCACGTCTTCGCATGGACGAACAGCGAGATTGTCCTATACTGGCTGCCGAAGCAACCCTCCCAACTGGACCGTTTCGTCGCTCACAGAATCAACTCCATTCACAAAGTCTCATCCCACCACAAGCTTGGCGCCTCGTCCGTTCAGCAGACAACCCTGCGGACCTCGCCAGCAGAGGTCAGAGCTCTAGACTTTGCCACTTCCAACTCTGGTGGTCGGGACCTCCCCTGGCTGTCTTTGGCTCCCTAGGCTTGGTCCGTACACAAACTCTCCAAGCCGCCCTCCGCCACTGGCTGCCTAGCTATCCGCCCATCTCCAGCGATGTCTTTGACTCAATCCTCCTTCCTAGATCAGCTCTGGTCCCGCTACTCATTGGTGAGGATAGTAGCGTGGATCATGCGTCTCCCCAAGAAACCCGATGTCTCCACTTCAGACGTTCTCTCCTATGAAGAACTCCTCAAAGCCAAGTCAAAGATCTTCCACCTTGCCCAACTGCAATCCCTTGCCGAAGCCGTCTATTCAGCCGTCAACAAGCCCCTCCTTCCCAAGGGCCATGGACTCCACAGATCCGTCCTCTCCATCTCCTAAGACGGTTACCTTGTCCTACACAGCCGTGTTCGCGACGACGCCGACCCTACCGCCCCCAAGAAGTTGATCCTTGTCTCTCCAAAGTCACTCCTAACCAAGCTCCTCCTCCGTACCCTCCACATCACGCACAAGCATGCAGGAGTCTCCGCCCTGCACTCCATCTTGCCCACACCTTCTACATCCCCAACTTCAGGAATATCCTCAAGAAGATCAGCCGTACCCTCTGCCAAAGAGCCTACGCCCGACCCCTCGGACACCAGATGGGAATGTTGCCCCCCTCCAGAACAACTCCTGCCCCGCCATTTGATTACGCCGGTCCGTTCGTACTCCGCCAAGGCCACACTAGGACGTGGCTGCCCGTCTCACATCTATTCAGATAACGGGACAAACTTCATCGGCGCCAAAAGCTCAAGGAATCTGAAGAGGAGACCAAGAAAGCACTGGCCACCTTCTCACAATCCCACAGCATTCACTGGCACAATATCCCCCCCAGTGCTTACAACCTCATGCCCTCTGCTTTGAAGATCTCTATACGCTCCTCACTGAAGTTGAAGTGATTCTCAACTCCCGCCCCCTCATGCCCTTACACAGTGACAAAATCAAGGAGGGTCACTACCTCACTGCTGACCATTTCCTTATCGGCCATCCTCTAGCAGCCCCACTTACCAACCCTCCTTCCACCAGAAAGATTTCCAATCTCCGTGGATGGAACCTCACCACTCGACTCACAGCCGACTTATGGGAACAGTGGATGAGCTCCTACCTGGCCTCGTGTGCCCAGCGATCCAAATGGAGTCGTCCTGGCAGACGCCTGTCCAAACTCTCAAACTCCGAGACTGGCCCTTGGCTAGGGTGGAGCAAGTCCACCCCGGGGACCAATGATGAAATCCGCGCTGTCACTCTCCGCTGCAGAGGAAGAACCTTCACACGCCCAACCTGCAAAGTGATCCCACTCCAAGACCCCACAAGATGATAAGAAAAATTCCTCGGTTAATGTAGAATTGCCGTGCGTCAAAGTAGTACCTAAAGTAAAACCTAGCCCTTACGTAAGCTTCCCTCGAGTAGTAGTAGCTTCCTTAGCATTAATACTAAGGCATTCTGACTACGAATGGCACTTGACAACCAACAATCGGCACTCCCCTAAAACGGCGAAGTTTGAAATGAAGTCTGGAAAAGGGTCTTCAATGCCATAGTAACCAGTCGAATTAACATTTTGTTTCTTGAAAAGCAAGCGTTTTCGCAGGAATTTTCTTACACTCTTTGGAGCTTAAGTATAAAGTAAGACTTGCTTAATGCTGTAGTTTCAGAATGAACTGGGGTCAAGCCAGGGGCGTACTTTGCATCCGTATACTATTACCGCGTGTCTCCGGGACACTACGGACTAAACCTGTTACAGGCGGATTGAAAGAAGTCGAAAAGGCCTAATGCTCATCGAGAAACTATGACAGCGAGAATTGCGTGAGTACTTGGATTATGCAGAGTAGTAAGTCATTAGTTAGCTACAGTTTTTTCCCCGCTGTTAGCGAAACGCCCGCAAATAGTTTCTTAGTAACGCTCCGTACACGAGTCCAACAGGTTAGTATTTCTAGCCTCATAGAGTGAGTTCTAGAACTCTACAGAGCTAAGCTAGACCTAACTGATGCCGATCCATTTCTGCCATAAAATACTTTTAGAAAAAAAATCGAACCATATGACTTTACCTGGAGATACTGAAAAAAATTGTTTGCCGTGTTTAGGCGGATTATCCCAAAACCGGTTACAATTATGTATAATTACTGCTTTACTGAACAAAATTAGTTGGTACAATATTTCGGTAGGTATGACATATGGTGTCTACCCTTCAATAAACAAAGTGAGGATTGGAGACCCAGCATATTTCAAATGCATATACAATGGCAGAGTCAAGTGGAAATTTGAAAATAGAGATATTGATTCAAGTTTACTTGTCTATGATGCCCATATACTGTTATTTACAAAAGTTCAATTAAAGCATTATGGAACCTATAATTGCTATACTTATCGTAAATCTAGGTGGTTGCTTCTACAGAAAGTTCTAATGATTGGTAAGTCTGATTGTTGCATCAATAATGTATTATTCTTTTATGCCAGTAAACTAACTTCCTGTATAGTATTTGTTTGATTAGGTATAACCATCCTTGATGATTAAAGTTTAAACCACTAATCATGAATGTTGTATTACCTAGTGATGTGCTTAAGCACAAATGGCGAGCCTAAAGACTATTTTGACTTCTAACACTGAAGCTACTGAAAACAAGGTCGAGTTTTAAATTACGCATACACTGTAAAGGGATTTCAGTACCATAGTAACTCGCTGCAACTGTTTGAATTGAAGGAACAACAACAACAAAACAATACACGTTATTTAAACGTTTTCTTTGTGATATTCTTTTGCTAAATAGTGGCTGTAAAGAACAATGCTTTGACACAACTGGACATACACTTACACAAGACTTACCTTCCCAATTAGTCTAGTGGACAACGTATTTTCAAGTAAATACTGTTGCGTACGGCTTATAACCATGTCAAAGAGCGCATTGACTTACCACCGCCATTAACTCGAATAGAAATGGAAGTCCCGTAAGTTTTCAATTTTAACTGGACCTGTAAAAGAATTCAAAACGGTAAACAATTCAATTTCTAGGGTGATACTGGTACTGATGTATAAACAGAGGATTCTGTTTAGTGAAGTTTGGGACGGGGTCGACCACCGAACTAACACAAAAACGCGAGGGTCAAAGTACAAAAATGCCTTATGTACGTCCAAACATTATATATAAACCAACAAACATCTCCGATTTTCAATTGTGTTACCCCTGTAAGTGTCTCGCTCGCCAATCAAACGTTTAGGCTGCTTCAGCTAGCAATCATCAGTGAAACATAAATAGTAACTGGTAGAAATGATGCTGTAGCTATGGTAATGTTATAAATATGTTTGGTGATACTAGCAACACCTCAAGCTGGGAAGTATCCCAGTGTCCCTATTCATAGCAAATTAGTGTATAATGTGTTGATAACTATTTTTTTAACCTCTACAACCTTGTAAATTTTCTCTCTAATTACCAAGACAGTTTTTACAAATTTTGTTATAGTTGTTACTGGACTCTATTCACCCTGTGTAGCTTTGTTGCCTCTATTCACCCTGTGTAGCTTTGTTGCCCTGTTTCGCTATATACCATGACGACTCCATGACGCATCGCTGTTTCCATGATGACCTTGATCAACTTCTTCCAGTTAATCACATGATTTGTTATGAACAGCGTGCTCTGCAACTATGAAGGTGTAATAAGTGCAGTCAGTAGAGGTCAAAGATCATTGGTGTTCTTTCACTCTAAGCTCCAGTGTCCTCGGTGACTGTCTTACATAAACATTTTTATGCATGTCACACATGGTACCTCATAAACCAATACATTCTTCTGATGTGCTGATGTTTTTGGTTTTGGGTGTACTAGGATTTGCCTATAAGTAAGGTGGGGTATAAAGCATGTTTTTATGTTCAAGTAATATAAAATTCTTCTAATATATTGTGACAAGTTCTTCACATAACATATGACAACTGTTGCATCAGGTGGATCTCTGTCTGATTGCTCGAAGGATAGTTGTTAGATAGATAGATTGCTTTCTTCCAATCAATCGCATGATTGTTATGAACATCGTGCTCTACAACTATGAAGGTGTAATAAGTGCAGTCAGTTCTTTGATATATACCATAACTCAATGATATAGCACTGTTTCCATGATGACCTGTAAGTGCAGTTAGTAGAGGTCAGAGTTCTTCACATATGGTATGACAACTGTTGCATCTGGTGGATCTCTGTCTGATTGCTTGGAAGGATGGTTGTTAGATAGATAGATAGATAGCTTTCTTCCAGTCAATAGCATTTGTTATGAACAGCGTGCTCTGCAACTATGAAGGTGTAATAAGTGCAGTCAGTAGAGGTCAGAGATCTTTGGTGTTCTTTCACTCTATGCTCCAGTGTCCTCCGAGACTGTCTTACATAAACTTTTTTTGCATGTCACACATGGTATCTCATAAACCACTACATTCTTCTGATGTTCTGATGTTTTTTTTGAGTGTACTAGGATTTGCCTCAAAGTAACGTGGGGTATAAAGCATGTTTTTATGTTCAAGTGATATAGAATTCTTCTAATTGTGACAGTCTACGGGAAAAGGGGGCACTTCACGCAAAAATTGAAATTGAGATATAGGCTCCAGAAGTAAGTCATAGGAAAAATTCTTTCTTTCTCCTATTTTTGTTTTTTGCAGAATTACTCTTAGTGACCTTTACTCTAAGTCTACGCCAAATTTCAAGTGCCGAAACAACTTAAAAGACCCCAAGCGTGCCGTGGAAAGACAAGCTACTTTTTATTCTCTCTCGTTCTCGAAGTACAATGAACGGGGAATGGGCGGAGTTTCGAACAAGCAGCTAAAAAAAACGGCATAGCTTTGAGAATAGTGCATGCAATCTACAGCTTACCTCTGGTTGAAAGTTTACCACTACATGGAGTAGAGTAGCCAAGGATTCCGACAAGACAAGCTGTGAGACGCTCTGAAAGCTAAAAAGAACTGTACGCAAACTTGGTTAGTCGCCGTTAAAAAGCGGCTGTACGATTTAATTGCGTATGCGGAGTACGCCGTTAAGTATACGGAAACATTAATTATACCGGAAGTGGAAATTCAATTTATGTTTTCTCGATTTCTAGTTCAATTGCTTTGCTGAATACAGCCCAGTTCAACTGCCAGTTTCTCTGCGCGTCGAAGGTTTTACCCTCCAGTATTTTAGCACTAAGTTGAGATAAATTGTAGCTTTTTATTGGCATAAAAAACTCAATTTTTTTGGTTTAAGTGAAGTGCCCCCTTTTCCCATAGACTGTCACAATTATTGTGACAAGTTCTGGTATGACAACTGTTGCATCAGTTGGATCTCTGTCTGATTGCTGGGAAGGATAGTTGTTCAGGACTACGTTTAAGAACAGTAGAAGAACAAACTCAATCATTACCTCTAATTGTCACCTCACAATGCATACACAGACTTATCATTTAGTGTCGACCCTTTCCACACATAATGTTATTCATAAGCCTGAAAACCACTGGTTCTATATCATTGTGCAGTCTACTTAAGTAAATGTAATTACTCTATTTTTTGTCGTTAAGTATCCTAAACCTCGCTTGTTGTCAAAGAGGGGAGTGCGTGCTTTTGGGCTAGTGTAGTAGTAGACCTTGCGTATCCGAGGTCACGCGAACAGCTAGATTTCCAGACGTCATTGAGACTTAACGGGGCCAATCCTGCCACGGTTGGGAGTAACGTTATTGGGGCTCCCAATCATTGGTCCATCGACCCGTCGATACTTTGCCAGCCGAATACAGTCAACTGCCATCCACACACAGTTGGTGATCTGTGCCCTTTGGACATTTCACGACTGAGAGAAATAGATTTCACCACTAATATTCTCTCTCAGTCTTGTATGTTCATCGGTCTGTGCAGGCCCCAGTCTGTCTACCGTCATTCACCCGAGTTATTCCTGGGTCACGGACTACAACTTTGCGCGGAAGCTATCGTCATCATCACCTCGCCGACTCTCATAGTCACCTCGTCATATTTTCTTCCAAGCACTGTACAGTCACTATGGAGGACGTCAACATCGAACAGCTCAAGAGACAGAGAGCTACTCGAAGAGGCCAAATTACTAGACTTCAGAAGAAGGTAGCTAGCTACTTTGACGCCAACCTCAGGTCACTCATCAAGGCAGACCTGGAGCAGTCCCTCAAGGACGTTCACCGCCAACTGGAGAGCGAGTCAAGTCTCCAGGACCGCATCGAGGCTCATCTGGCAGACAGCCCAGTTGAACTCGAAGCCGAGCTGAAAGAGGCTGAACGCTTCGATTCAGCCATGAACAAGCTCGTTTCCGACGCCAACCTGGCCCTACTCACATATGATGTGAATGCTAAATGCAACTACCAAATAAACGAACTGGAACTACTCAGGATCGACACAGCCGTCACCTCCAAGCATCACATGGACAACGTTGCCAGCTTCAATCAGGAGTTCAAGGAGCTCTATCAGTCTGCTGCCCCTGTGTTCTCAGATGATAGACTCTCTGCCGCCTTTACCAAGCTAAAGGAAGGCAAGGTGGACCTCAACCTATTTATATCCAAAGCCTTGGAAGCTGTAGACGACTCTGCCTCCTCAACCTCATCCGCCACACCCATTGTGCACGTACCTTCGGAGCCAGCTCTGAAGATAGATCTTCCCAAGTTCAACGGGAAACCTGCTTCTTGGCTTCAGACCATGTTCGAGAACGACATCTCCAAGTGTGGAAAGCACTTCTCGGGAGTCGAGAAAACAACTCTTCTCAACAACGCCATGACAACGAAGGAAGCCAAGGATCTGGTCAACCAACACTCCTCTGGTGGAGTCGATTATGACAAAGCCATGGGAGCCCTCAAACGTCATTTCGGGAGTATTCATGTCATCTACCCCATCCTGGTCTCTACAATCACCAAGGGTGGGCACTTCGAGATGACCAAGAAGAGCCTAGCTGATCTACATGACAAGATCTTCCGGCCTTACTACCAGATCACCTCCATAGCTTCCGACTCTCTGTCAACTTATTTGGCTCAGTATGCCAAACAGCTCTTCTCAAGCAAACTCAGAGAGGAGTGGGACCGCCACATGGGGGCCAAGGTTTCCCTGCCCACCCTTGACGATTTGCTTGAATTCATCGAAGGTATTCAAGTTCGTCTTCCACCGGACGCCATCGACTCGTCAGACAGCCCATCATTTGCCAGTTCCTTCACCGTCAAGAATGAGCACACGGCCGCCAAGAAGGACAAGAAGTCTTCACCTCTCAAATGTCCTCACTGCGGGGATCGACGCAACCTCGTTCATTGCCCTGCCTTCTCTGACCTAGATGTGGAAACGAGAAATTCTATCGTCAGAGACAAGAAACTCTGTCTCAACCGCCTTGCAAATGGACACACACAGAAGAACTGTCTGTCTAAGTACACCTGCCGATCCTGCAAATTGAAGCATCACACCATGCTCCATCGTGTCAAGCAGGAAGAGAGCCAGCCTTCTGAGAACATAGCTGCTAGTCTCATAGAAGCTATGCCCTCCGACGATACCGAGTTCGTGGATACAGCAATGGTTATCACCAAGGCTGGACCTCGCCACGCCACATCTCGAATGCTCTTTGACTCTGGATCTGGTGCATCTTTCGTAACAGAAGCACTAGCATCTCATCTGCTGCTCAAACGCAAGCGTGCCAAACATACCTTCTCCAGTGCAGACAGCACTTTCGTGTGTACTCAGAAAGTCAATGTCATTCTCTCGTCAGCCCACAACACCAACGCCAGCATGGATATCGATTGTTTTGTCGTTTCCAAGATTCCTACCACGGCTACTCCTGGCAACCAACATCAGATCATCAGCGACCCGGTCGTCAAGGATCTCACACTGGCTGACCCCGACTTAGGTGGTCACATCGACATTATCCTGGGCAACAAAGGAAGAAGACAGTGTGTCCTAGCCCACACAATGGACCACAAGGATCTCGGTCTCGGCCTCACCAAGACCATCTTCGGTTGGACCATCTCTGGACCTCTGAAGAAACCTGACAAGCCACCAATGTTCCTAGTCCAAACTCAGGATGAAGAACTCGACAATGCTCTCAGCACGCTCTGGGAGATGGATAAAGTCGACCCAGCTCCAGATCTATCTCCAGATGATCAACAAGCAATGGATCACTTCGCCCGGACTCACCGCACAGCTCCGGATGGTAGATTCATCATCACCCTCCCCAAGAAACTCGATCCTTCAACTCTCGGGGATTCTCGACCTCAAGCCATCAAGAGGTTCCTTGCCAGCGAGAAGTCTCTCACCAAGAAAGGCAAGATGGAGGAATTCCAGGTTGTTCTCTCGGAGTATGTCACTTTAGGACATACTGAGCAAGTTCCTCGCCGTCAGCTCTCCAACACCCCCACCTACTTCCTTCCCATACAAGGAGTTTTCAAGGAGAGTTCGACTACGACAAAGTGCAGAGCGGTCTTTGATGCGTCAGCCAAGACCTCAACGGGCATCTCGCTGAATGACACACTCTTCACAGGCCCGAACCTCTACCCTCTGCTAGCGGATATCCTCATCAAATTCCGCCATCACAAGTTTGCCATCACAGCCGACATCTCGAAGATGTTTCGAGAAGTCTGGCTCGATCCCAATGACAGGGACCTACACCGATTCTTCATGAGGAATGAATCTGGTCGTCTAGAGGAGTTCCGGATGACGCGTCTCACATTCGGAGTCAGAACCTCACCTTTCATCGCCACCCAGGTCCTCCGACAGTTGGCAGACAACCATGAGTCGTCCTATCCAGTTGCTGCTAAAATTATTCGAGAGAATTTCTACGTCGATGACCTACTGTCTGGAGCCGACACAGTTGATGAAGTCAACAACATTCATCAGCAGCTCGCCATGCTTCTTCAGTCAGCAGGCATGACTCTACGCAAGTGGAGATCGAACTCCAACGAAGTCAAGTCACTCATTCCTCTCGACCTACAGGAATCTGACAACTTGCAAATCTCGTCTCCTGCTGAATACAAGAAAGCCCTGGGCATCCACTGGGATTCCAAGCAAGACTCGCTTCACATTGCCACCCCAGTTCACTGCCCTGCCAAGATAACAAAGAAAGTCATCGCCTCGGTCACAGCTCAAGTATTCGACGTCTTGGGTCTGTTTGCACCTGCCATAATTCCAGCCAAGATCCTACTCCAATCCCTCTGGAAACGAAGGATCCCGTGGGACACCGAAGTTCCAGAAGACGTTCTCGACACCTGGAATGAATGGTTATCTCACTTGCCTCTCATCACCAACCACTCCATTGCCAGGAGATACATCCAATCCGACTGCACAATCATCTTCGCCTCTCTCCATTGATTCGCGGATGCCTCCTCGGTTGCATACGGAGCAGTGATTTATCTTCGAGTCGTTCAAGAAGATGGATCTACCACAACATCCTTGGTCACAGCCAAAGCAAAAGTTCTACCAGTCAAGCCCATGACAATCCCTCGGGCAGAACTCACTGCTGCTCTACTCCTGGCCAAGATGATCTCTCACGTGGGCAAGCTACTGAGCATTACTGTATCTCAACAGTACGCTTGGTCTGATTCAGCCATCACACTTCACTGGATCGACACTCCACCCCACCGACTTCATACCTTTGTGGCAAACCGCATCACTGCCATCAATCAACATCTCCACGCTTCACACTGGAGATATGTCAACACAAAGGAGAACCCAGCCGACCTTCTCAGCCGGGGAATCCTAGCCACTCATCTCATCGCCTCTACGTTGTGGTGGACTGGACCTCCATGGTTACGCCTACCACCGACAGAGTGGCCGCCTATACTCAAGGTACTTGTCAAGGATCCACCTGGGATCAAGACTACCTGCCTCATCTCAACACCACCACCATCCTTCACTGAGAAATACTCGTCCTTCTTCAAGCTCACTCGTGTAGTAGCTTGGATGTTTCGATTCACCAAGAATGCCAGACCTTCGAACGCTGACCGCAAGAGGGATTCTCTTCTCGCCGGGGAAGAGGTTGTTAGAGCAAGGATGGCTCTATACAACACAGCACAACGTCAGGATGTTGAAGTTCTCACCCGAATCAAGTCTGGACAGCTACCTCCTAAATCTCACCCACTGGCCAAGCTCCAGACAGCCATCGACAAGTCAGGCACCCTGGTCGTGTTCTGCCGAGTCAGACTGCCATCGGGAAATCCCAAGAGTCTCACATATCTCCCAATCAAGAGTCAGCTCACACAACTGCTGATTTCTACTCTTCATGTCCACCATGGACACCCAGGAACTTCTGCTCTCATCGCAATTCTCACAGAAGAGTTCCTGATCCCTGGACTTCGAAATTTCGTCAAGAAGTTATCCAGGAACTGCCCAACATGCCAACGTGCGTATGCCAATCCATTGTCGTACCAGATGGGACTACTGCCAACCAGCAGGACTACCCCAGCACACCCATTCGCTCTAGTGGGCATCGATTTTGCCGGTCCTTTGACTATGAAATCCGACAAGCTTCGAAAACCGTCCTACTTGAAGGTGTATGTCGCTGTTTTCATTTGCCTCATGGCCAAGGCAGTGCATCTCGACCTTTGTAAAGGGCTCTCCACTGAGGAATTTCTTGCCACGTTCCGAAGTATTCTCAATCACAGCTAATGGATAGCCATTAGTCTTCAGTGCATTTGTGATGTACAACTCTTCCTTCATTCTTACTAAGTTAAGAAGATAATGTCAATTATAACGAAAAAAGTAATTGATTTATTTGTATTAATGATACCATAAATTAAGCATACCGATGAAATGATAAAAAAAACATAGAATAAAATTATAAAATTGCTACATATTTTATTCCTTGCAATTTAGTCAATGATAGCAGTAATAAAATAACAGTAGAACGTGACACCAAAATAACAATATCATGTATTTCTGCCAAAACACCTAAGTGGTCTCACAATGGTGGCCCACTTTTGAATAATGTGGCTACAATAGCAAAGGGAATAAAAATAACACACGTAACCACAGCCAACAGAGGAATTTACCAATGTGAAGGCTATACAATAAGTTATGGAAAATTTATGAAGCAATTTGAGCTTTTTGTGTATGGTAAATTATATAAATTAAATTACTTACAATGTAATTGATGGGTTATTAGTATGTGTTTACTACTTTTAGGAAATAGTAACAATGAGCATAATATACATTATAGCACCATATTATTTATATTTTTTAAATAAAGTATTGTCATTAACTCTCAGTGCGCATACGGGAGAGGTTACAGTAATTTCTGTCATTTACCCTCAGCCCCCATGCGCGAGAGGGTTATAGTTGTCAGTTTGTCATTCTGTCTGTCGTCCGTCAACAGCAGGATCTCGAAGATAGCGACTTTTATGCATCTGAGAGAGACTAACCAACTAGGCAACAATATAAGTCCCTTTAATTTGCCCCTTTTTGGAGTTTAGGCTTAGTTTTTGAGAAAACTAGAGAAAAGGCAGAAAGTACGGAGAGTGCTGCTATACGGCTACGCCCATTCATTTCTTTGTCTGCCATAGTATCATTTGTGCTCACTTGAGGGTACAAATTTTACCGCACTTAGTTCAAATTTGTTACTTGCGTTCTATTGTTTTAGTGCTATCAAATCTTTTGTCTGGTGCTGGGAAGCTTTTTAGCTTTTGACAAAACCGGTGAAAAACCTGACACTACGGTGAGTGAATCTATATAACCACACCCATTCATTATTTTTCCTTCATTTAAAATCACGCATGCTCATGGAGCGTTTAAGTTTTTACAGCGCTCGGTTCATCGTTCCAGCGCCAGTCTTTTCCTTTGTGTGCAATGTGCAAGTCAGAGATGTCCAAATTCCTGTGGTTACCAACTCACGGACTTCATTGGTTGCTAAAGAGCCACATTAGCTTGCCAGGATATACTACTTTACACTGTTAAGTTGTCCACACTAAGCCATAGCAGCAAACATATTAATACAGCTGGCTAAATTTGTTAAAAATTATATTCATGAATAATATAGAAAAACCATTAGATAGAAACTTTCTCACCTAAGGGTCAGAACTCGACAATTGAGAAAAACCATTGTTGTTAAAGGCTGAAATTTAAGGACATTTTTAATCAACTGTAATGGCGCAAAATTATTGCATTTTTTTAACAAACTGAATAATGCTGAGGTTTTACAGTCTTTGTGCTCTAGTTACAGTACGTTTCAAAGTATTTTTGTGGTAAGAATAACTAAGTATAAGTGATCTGATGTATTAATTAATATCTGAGGCATAATACTTGTCCATTGTTCTATGTCTATTACTTTGCAGTAAAAAGAAAAAGAACATTTCCGTTTCTTTTAAATGCCTATGTAGGAGAATCTATGCAATTCTATTGTTATTCCAATAGTGAAGTTAGTTGGTATTTCAATGGATCTAAATTACCACATGGTAAAAAATATCAATTTCAAAAGATTAATGTGACCTCAGTTCCACCAGCTGTAAAGAGGAGTCTAAGTCGAGATAAAGTTAAACAAGTGTATATGTATACATTAACTATTAAAAACATTATATTGGAGGATGAGGGTGAATACATATGCATCTGTAGAGTCTACCCCAATGATGATCACCTTTTGTTTAATTCAATATCTATGCTAATGGTCAGAGGTATTTTAAACATCTATTACTTGCACATACCTAATACAAATTCTCATAACACTTGTATGAATTTAGAACTAAGATTGTATTATTATATTTTTCTGCCTGATCTAATGTTGATTGTATAGCTCAGTCTTGGTAGCGTTTGAGCTTTTCACATACATCTTGAAAAGTTCATAATTACTTGGGATTATGTTGCAATAAGTTGTCCAATTATCTATATTTTCATAATATAAGAAAACATTTGTAAAATACAGGGAACTTATGAAAACACTAGATTGTTTACTATCCTTACCACAGTTTGATATCTATTCATAGGCACTGATGATAGCGTTGAAGGAAGTCAACAAACTGGCAATGTAAAAAATGAATTACAAACTAGAAAGAGAGTTTATACCAGTAACTCAAGTACACAATGTGGTCATGAAGAAGCTTTTTCAGATAGCTATGAAAACTGTATATCTCCCAAAAAGATTTGCACTGATAACTTGCTCCTCTCTCATTTAAATTCTGGCAATACTGAAAAACAGCTCGACAGGAAAAGATCCTTAAGTGCAAGTGATGATAATAGAACAGATGATTCAGATTGTTATTATCATCGACTGGATGATGAATCCAATGAAATTTGGGATTATTTGAAAGAAAACTTTTTAAATAAAGGTAGTTATAATATTATACAACATGAGATGAAATTACAATGATAAATGCATTAAAATATTCTTAATCCAATTATGAAGTATTTAATGTTATAAAATAATAAACTATACCCAATTTTTTTGGTGCATGTCTCTCAAATTTTGATTTTAATGAGATGTTTTGTGTGTGTTTGTGTTTTATCTATTCTGTTTGAAGTCAATAACTAAATCTGATGAAAGTATCTAGACTGATTAGAGTAGCTCTATGAGGTATTTATATATTATGTACATACAAACTAACATATTTACATACATATTTACATATGTTCAGGCATCATATACATATTAAATTACTAAACATGAATCCTTATAGCTACATATACACTGAAATTTACATGATCATTTTAATGATGCATAATATAAAACATACTATCTAAAATTATTCAATTCTGTGTTTAATGATAATCTAACCAATACTTTAAACCAAGATTCAACAGAGAAAGCAGCAATAGACGAAATTTTCGACCAAAATTTTTCAAAAGAAACAGATAATGACTTTTTTAATCTGAACTATTTACAGCCTAATAAGGATATTATACCCACAATCTCAGATGAAAACCAAAAATGTCCTTGGGGGGATGAAAATTCCAGTTTATTGATGGACAACCAAACATTTAATGATGAAATCCAACAACTTTTAGATAGTAATCAAATTGAAGTGTCAGGTATTTATTAGTAAATGTAGTAAATAGACTTTTTCATATAAAATTAATGCTGATATTAATTAAAATAATCTGATGGGCAATAAAAAAGAAATCCAATACATCATTAATTGGTCACTATGCCTAAATTTACAAGATCATTAATGATGCCTACATAAAATGTAAAATTAGATTTTCAATTCTGTGTTTTATGTAAATACAACCAAGACGTTTACGGACAAGATTTTTCTATGGAAACAGATAATTAATTGTAGTTGGTAGATTTTTCATATTATAACAAATGCAGATATTAATTGAAATAATCTGATGGGTAACAAAAAAATCCAATACACCAACAATTAGTAGCGGTCAGTTTGTGAAATTTACAAGATTATTAATGACGCCTATAAAAAATGTAAAATTAGATTTCAATTCTGTGTTTAATGTAAATCGAACCAATACTTAAACCTAGATTCAACAGAGAAAGCGACAGTAGACGAAATTTACGGACTCGATTTTTCTATAGAAACAGATAATGATTTTTTAAATATAAATTATTTAATGCCTAATAAGGATAATATTCACACAACTTCAAATGAGAACAAAAAATATCCTTGGGAGGATGAAAATTTCAATTTATTGATGAACAACCACAAATTTGACGATGAAATTCTACAATTTATGGATAGTGATCAAATTGAAGTGCCAGGTATTTATTGGTAATTTTTTTAAGATAGATTTTCCTTATAAAATGCAGACATTAATAAAATAATATGATTGGTAACAAAACTTCCAAAACATAGTCAACATTTCCTTATAGTTATAGCTTATCAAATTTATAGGTGTTGTGTAAATATACCTCAATACATCAGTAACAATACATTTGTTTTATGTAGAAGTGAGTGAAAAGGTTATATCTAAGGCTCAACATAATGCTATTTTAGTATCCAAGATGAGCAAAATGTGTAATTGGTCCCATAATGGAGGAGAGCTCCTTCATAACATTGAAATAAAACAAAACACTTTGATCATTCATGAAGTCAGGATGGAAAATAGAGGAAAGTATGTCTGTTTAGAATCCAATTCATTTGGCAAAATAACCAAAAAGGAAATAATATTAATTGTACTTGGTAAGTTTATTGAATCCAAGGTAAAATTATAACTTAATTAAAAGCTTAGACACTGACAACAAATTATAATTTTTTAGCAAACCTAATACCAGCACATTAAAACAACCATTCAGATATTTGTAAAACTTCAAAGAATCATTTTCTAGGCAGTAATTTACGAGTTTTCAGTAATCACACAGCTTCTTTAACGGGCTTACTTTGTGAATTCTTGAAGGTCATTCTATAGGCTCTCTCCTTCTTATAAATGTTCTAGTCTACCACATTTTTTTGTAACTATTTTTTTTTTATAGTACATTATAATATTAAATAATTAATATGGTAATCTTAGGCGGCACTTAAACCTAAAAAGTGTTACAATACATTGTAAGAAGCATAGAGAACATGACAGGTGGAGAGAGATAGAGTTGTAATGGGTACAACTACTCTAATGGGTATAGATGGTTTATGTCTAAGCAAACTTGTGACAATAAGTGCTAATCAGACATTAACAAGTTATAGAAACAGGCCAGCATAAACGATGTCCCTATTAATTTAATATGTTTGTTAGCATTGCTGAAATTATGCACCTATTTTGACTCAACTTCTATATATTATATTATGTACATGTACAATAGTATTATATGACTCATAGTTAAAATATAATTCAATTTATGATACAAGCAATAAATAGTGACATATCACAATATTTGATTCATTGCATAACAATTATAGTGCCTCAACTTAGCTCTACACAAAGTTAGCATGATTTGTGCTAAACATTGATATTTTGTCTAAAATTGAACCTATCATGCTCAATTATGGCCTATGCCACTTTTCTATCCATTTTATGCTGGCACAATGTTAGCCCTTTTTGCATCTACTTTGAGTAGAATTGAAAATGTCTTCAGATTATACCTTAAACTCAAATTTCTTGTGTGAGATCTTGATACACTATTTTCTCAAGTCTCACAATTTATTGTTGAGCATGGAAAAGCCTAAAAGTAGGTCATATAAAGTGGGCACTAATTCAAACTTATTATAAATAATACCATTGGGATAATTAGTCACTAATTATATTGTGTAGTTGTATAAGTTCATAATATCCTTTAACTTTACAATTATACTTTCTAATAGAATCTAGAAACAGAACCTATCCATATCGCCAAAGCATTAGTCCAGAAGGTAGTGCTGCAATACAGTGCTATTCTTGGTCAAATGTGGTATGGAAATTCAATGATAAACATATAGACAGAGAAATGAATGTAACAACTTTCAATTATAACAATGACTATTTTTTGTACATTGATGAAATTAATGATTCACATTTAGGAATGTACACTTGCTATGGTACAGATATAGAAGATGATGAATTTTCATCATTTTATTCTAATTCCTGTTTAAGCAGTATAGGTAAGTGTGACAGGGTCAGTAATATATAACTCATCAATGTGTTTTAATATAAAGAATAATTTTTAAATGATAATAGCAAATTGTCTCATTCTAACAGCCTAAATTATATTAATTAAAACTTAACCTGATGTTTCGACCTCTGAAGTCCTCTTCTGGGGTCAACTGAGGTCAAACTCTCCATGGTGATATAACACAATGTAAACAGCACGATTTCTGGAGGTTAGTTTACTGTTTATTATATCCAGGAAGGTGATTTACACGTAGCATGGACAGCCAGCATCCTGGAAGCTCTAAACCTATGCCTCTGTTAAACTTGTTATTGTCAGGTGTCAGCTTTCTTGATTTTTAACTCACGATTCTTACTGGCTTTGTCTACAACTCTTACCTCTTCCAATTTAATGGGGTGATGCTGCTGCCAAGCATGTTCAGCAAATGGCTGAAACCTTCTCATCACCTCTCTTACAAGCATCCTGATGTTCTTTCACTCTCCGCTCAGCCTTCTAGTTGTTTCACCTGTGTGTATTTTACCACAACTGTAGGGTATACTGTACACTATGAATGACTCTGTGGTAAAGGGTATAGTATCTTTGACTTTTGTAAAATGTGATCTTAGTGTTTACCTGACTTAAATGCTATTTTCATGTCAAAGTCTGTACATGCTCTCTAAATACTCTCACTCAAGCCTGCTATGTATGGAATAGTAAGAATCATACATTTATCTTGCTCAGTATCTGTGTGATCTTTAGAAGATAATTCTTTAGATCCTGCTATAATGGTTGTATTGTCATAACCATTACATTGAAGTATTTTGTGTAAGTGTTTCTCTTCTTCCTTCAAGTTTTCACTAATAATATTACTACTCCTCTCTTACATGATCAGGATGATGAGACTTAAAGTGAAGGTATCTTTCTGTGTGTGTAGATTTTCTGTATACATTGAATGTAAGCATACCATCACTCTCTCTCAAAAAAAAGAATTCAAAAAGGTAGCTTACTGTCTTCCTCTGATTCCATGGTAAATTTTATAGGAGGTCTGCCAGAGTTTAAATGGTCCAACAAATGTTTTTCACTTCCTTTCATAACTATACAAACGGTGTCATCTATATATCTCTTCCATAATACAGGTTTAAGTGGAGCTGAGTATACAGCTTCTTCCTCAAAGAATTCCATGTACAAATTGGCCACAACTGCAGAAACAGGAGAACCCATCGCTGCTCCATCTACTTGTTCCTAACAGAAGCTCTACACATGCAGATGACACCTGACAACAACATATTTGACAGAGACATAGGTTTAGATCTTCCAGGATGCTGGCTGTCCATACGGCGTGCAAATCATCCTCCAGTGTATAATAAACAGTAAGTGTATCATCCAGAAATCTGGCTTTTTACAATGTGTTATTATATCAACATGGATAGTTTAACCTCATTTTTCCCCTGAAGAGGACTTCAGCAAGAAGGCAGGAAGTCGAAATGTTGGGTTAAGTTTTCATTTAAAATTTTTGGCTGTTAGAACAGCAAATTTGCTATTATTTAATTATTTTTTCGCCAAGAATGACTGAATAATTTTACAATGTACTAGTTGGAATGTTTATGTACATTTTAACCTCTCTGTAATTTTCACGTTACTATCATGAAACAGCTGCACCATATACAGAAGTTGTGATGGAAACTCCAGTCATACAGTATAATATTCCTAATAATGGTGCAACAATAATTTGTTGCAACCACTCAGACAGTATATTGTGGATATTTGGAAATCAGCTATTAGTGTTAGACAATAATTACAGAATCTATGAAAACTGTTTAATTATTTTGACTCTCTCATTGGAAATGGAAGGCAATTATACTTGTTTACTAAATAACAATGGGACAATAACAAAATCAACAACTCAAATTGTTTTGACTCATGGTAAATACAAGAGCATACCTTAGCTAGATATTAATATTATTAGCTATAATTTTTATACAATATAATATTTAAATGTATTCTCTCTCTTTCACTGACAATTTTTTTCATAAACAAGAGATTTTAAAAATGTTAAGAATCAAAGACAGTAATGCTTGCCCAAAGCACTAGCACTCTGCCACTGAGATACGACAACTAGCAAGTAGCCATGCACGTCAATTTTCTGTATTTATGATCTTAAGGGGTGCTGCTGTCTCTCTCTCAACATACGCACTAACCAAATTTTTTTTTTCAATTTTATTTCACAAATTATTTTACTCTGCTAATGAGTATAGGAAGGCTGAGAAAGAAATTATGAAGTGAGTAAGAAAAAAAAATTCCACTATATAAAATCTTTGAGAATAGAAAATTTTCATTGACAGTCAAATATATTTTGTCTTGTTTAAAAAAGCTTTGAAAAAGAGAGAATACATCTAATGAGTATACAAACTGAGAAAGAAATTGTGAATACAGTCATTTCTTTTCACTGATTCAGTCATTCTCCAATAAAACTATCAGTTTCTATCTGTTCTCATCTCAAAATGTATATTATGTTTACAAGTTAACCAGACAAATATATAACTTGAAGTTAAACTACATTCATAATGGAAATGAACACATAGAATTAATTGTTGTGTTATATATTCTAGCAAAATGGATAAAAATTGATATTTAAGCTTGATTCACAAATAAATTATTGTAAATATTTTTTTTATTTCTTTTGTAATACAGAAAAAGGTATGGTTTTTCCTCAGAATCATAAGGCTAACATAGATGACCCAGCCATTTTTAAATGCATTCATGATGGCAATGCTGCTTGGAGTTTTCATAATTCCCTACAAAATTATTCCTTAGACTCAGTCATATCTGTTGAAAGTGGACACATCATATTCATTGAGAAAGTGGCATTAGAACATTATGGAAAGTATTCTTGCACAATATTTAATCAATTCTCATCCAAATATTATAGTGAAGAGGTTAATTTGATAGTAATAGGTTAGTTTGACAAATTTTCTATTTTTATTCAGTGATGCTTTTAATTATAGTAAAAAAAATAAAGATGGTCAAAATGGTGAATGCATTCACATCATTACGGTGTAAATCTGCTGTCAATCCCAGCTGGACTCATATTCAGGGATCACGTAAGATGATTGTCGTATCAAAGGCAGACCCCTTGATATTCAAACGAGTTAGCAAAAATAATCGCGGGATATATGAGTGTTATGGAATTAATAAACAAGGCTATCAATTTATGAATGAATATACACTACATGTACAGTGTAAGTTGTGGGCACTAGGTAGGTGTAGCTCGTAAGCTTATTGTCTGCGAAGAATTAACTCCTTAGAGACTATTTCTACAAAGTGCTAACACTGCCACCAGATTCTTCCTCCTTTGCTTGTCCTTAGACAAGTTAACCTCTTCTAAACGAGTTAAGTTAAGGTTACGTTATAAATTAGCTCTGGGAAAAGTGAATTAAGTGAAGAATGACCTTATATCGGTACTGGTGAATGTTTAGGTCTAGGGAACAATACAACTCTGAAACAAAGCCGCATGATGAAACATAATAGGTAAGATGACGTGTATAGGAAATATGATTCTAAGAGGTGTGCATGCATAATATTACAAGTTAATTTTCAAGTCTATGCAGTATGAAATGTCCTTTGTCCTACAATGTTCAGTCTTTTTTCTTTTGTTGTTCTCCTGTGGCATGTGTCTAAATAACTTAAGATTTCATTGCATTATTACAATACTAGTTCTTATGTAATAGTCATATTTTTTCTTAACCGTATAAACTACAATGCTTTCGAAATGGCTAATGTTTCTGTAAAAAGTTATTCCTTAACTTATTATCATCTTGTAGCATTTTCAGCTAGTTTTCACTCAAATTGGAATTAGTTATTATTAGAAAAAACAATTATTTTCATGCCTAATAATGTATTATTTTGTTCTGGATTTAACATATTTATAGCAATGATCAAAGCGATGTGAACATTATGTTTATATTACACTAGTGATGTATTACAATGACATATAGACTCAGCTAAAAAGACTTTCCCATTAAGCCAGAAAATATATGTTGGAGAACCTGCGCTGATTTCGTGCACCTCATTTTCACAAGTGCATTGGAAATTCAATGGCAATAGTGTTCCAAGTGGCATTGTACAAACCAAGGTTTCCTTTCTAAATGAAAATTATTATTTATTTATTAAAAATACAAGCTATATACATGATGGTGAATATAGTTGTCATGGGTCTTCCAAAAATGACGATCATATGTCTTTCGTTAGCATATCCCATGTGTACGTTGAAAGTGAGTAATACAATATATAATATAATATGTATGCTAATCATCCTTGCAAAGATGCATTTTCAGCATTACCTTAATTACTCTTATAAACATATTGTGTATTATGTGAAACACAATGGTAATGGTAATGAAAATTTATATAATATCAAGATAAATAGTTTATTGTTGTAAGAAACAATTAGTCACAGGAACACTCTACATAGCTTTATTGCTCAGCTTTATTTGCATTAAGATTTGGACTGTGACATCATTTTGAAATAATAATTCTACAGGCAATGCATCAAGCTGACAAAATGCATCCACTAATTTGATAAAGCTGTCATATACTTCCAAGCCATTGTTTTGAGACTACTAGCAGGACAACTCAGCCCACTACCACCTACCCCACAGATCACACACACACACACACTCCAAACTCTGCCTTCCATTTCATTCATACGAAGCCTATAGATAACAGCAAATCTAACCAATACTCTTTATTCAGCTATACAGACAAATCTGACTTACCAGTGCTGCTGACTCTTTCCCTGATAATAGCTACTTCCAGAGAGTGCCTCCCACCACTGCTTAACCTTTTCCCCACTTCTGCAGTGTTTATTTAGCCTCTACTTCAAGTAACTGACTTCAGGAGCTGCTATTCACTGCAGGCACATGGCTTCTTAAAAGTAACTGCTCTCATGTAAAAAAAAATAGGCCAACATGGAATTTTCTTCTTACATAAATTTCATGAGCATTGGTAACTTCTGTAGTACCAACTTTAAGTTGTTGTGATGACCTCAATTGACCAGTTACTCTTGAACAAGCACTCAACTACAAAAACGATAGGCCAGTTTTTTTTTTGTAATTTTAACAAACAAAATATTGGAATTACTACTTACCTAAATTTCAAGCGTATAGGTAAAATCTGTAGTATCAAATTTAAGCTGTGTTTTACATACAAATACACTGTTAAAACGGGTGTTCGAGGTGTTTGCCAGGATGTGCTGCCTGGACACCTCACTTTGAGCCCTTATAACTTCCACAACACATACCTACTTTAATTCTAACACAATTTTTAGCTAAAACATGAAGTAAGACTTTCTTAATGCTGTAGTATCAGAAGGAACTGGGATCAAACCTAAAAAGCCGTTTTTTTTTCACCTGGTTCTGCCTCCCTTGTTTTGGAGAATGCTCTGTAAGATTCTGTCAAACTTAAAATTATTCCTTGACCAGGTATAATTGGCTAATGGGTATGACTGATTAGTATTTATCATGCTTTCATCAATTTTCATCATTTATTTACTAATATGTCCATTTTTTTAATTAAGAACATTTAAACAAACTAAACCCCACCCAATATTGTATGTGAGGCAAATGTGACTGCTTGATTGGCCACTTTAAAATTGCTTTCTAGACCCATGTAGTGTTATATAATTAAAGCTTATAAGTTCATGGAAAAAAGTAATAATAGTAGTTGACCATTAATATATGTACAGAATTACTCTCTGACCTCAATTGCAGGAATAGTGATAACTTCTGTAGTATCCAATTTAAGCCATTCTGACCACCTCAATTACCAGTAACTGGTCATTTGTAGCTCTACCAAAAAAATAAAATAAAACATAGCCAGAGTTATTTTTGTAATTTTAGCTAACAAATATGGAACTACTACTTACTTCAGCTTCTCCCAAGTAATGGTGACTCCCTTGGTTTTAATTTTTGTGGCTCTTGACAACCAACCGAGAGGCATTTAACAGCCCCAAAAACCGAAAAACAAGAGCTTCCAAGGAATTATATAAAAGAAAGGGCAGAGTTATTTTTGTATATTTAGCTAACAAATTACGTACTTACCTCTGCTTTCCTAGAGTAACAGTAGCCTCCTTAGCGTTAATATTACGTCATTCTGACTATCAATGGCTCTTGACAACCAACAATCGGCACTTCGAGTTAAGTAGGAGGCATTGCCTGGATGGACTATACAACACCAAAACTGTGTTGTCCAGACACCCCATTTTTAACAGTGTACAGAAGCTATCTGTTTATAAACAGCCACATGACTTATAATGTACCAGTTACTTCAGGACATATTTGGTTATAGCTATGTATACGTTTTTATAGATTGATAAAAATATATTATGTCTATAATAATATTTCTCGCCACACAAAATAATTTGATTGTAATTTAAATGTGTTTGGTACTCTCTGTGTTAAAGTTGGTACCACAATAAAACTAATCACTAATTAATTTGTTAAAATCAGAAGGGGTTCATTAAAATTAATTCATAATTATGACAATGTCTATAGGTAAGGATTATCCAACTAATGACAATGTGTGGCCTGACAGAATTAATGCTCCTTTAAACAGTGCTGTTTTAATTAACTGTAAATCATATACTTCTTCTTCTTGGATGTTCAATGGTAATTCTCTCATATATACAACAAACATATTGAAATTTAGTCTGTATATAGTAATCAAAAATTTATATACATCACTATATGGTGTATACGTGTGTTATGGCACCACAAAGGAGGGAGCAGCATTATTTGGTTCTTCAACAATACTGGAAAACAAAGGTGAATGAAGTACTTATCTAAGTTAATTGTTTGATAAGTTCTATGAAAAAAAAAGTCAGATATATTGTACTCTAATACCATAATTTGTTGTTGTTGTTTTTTGCAGTGGATAGATAATGTCACTCAGCAAATTTGTTAGTGTATTTTCTTGATTATGGATACAATTTACAGATTTGCTTTAATGTAGCAAGAGAGGTGTGGTTGAGAGGTGTGGTTGTGAGTTGGAGTCGTTAATGGAGTGGCGATCGAGCTTCACCCCTGTGATAGCGCTGACATCAGAATTCCCAATCCAAGCAGCACACTCATTGGTGTCAACTTAGGTATCCTTGTTGAACTTAATTGGTGACAGCTTAGTAGTAGCTGCCACCAGAGTTACAACCTATAAGTCTAAGGCCAAGGAATTTATTTAACCCAAGAAACACTTCAACAAATTAAAGTAAGGTTACAACTGAAAACCGACATGCGTTCAACCACAGTATATCAAACTTAGCATATGCCCAGTGTCCAAAAGATGCATGACATAGAACACAGATTCTTGATGCCTCACTCTTCTGTAATTACACAAAACACATTCCTGTCTATAAACTGACACAACAATAATATCACTGTTCTGTTCTTATGTGAGTTCCCTCTCACAATTGGCACACAGGAACTTTGTAGTAGGTGGGCCTGGCCTATACGTAGCAGTAGGGCGGGGACAATCAGGTTGAGCTTTATGTCTTCAACAGATTTAATGGGAACTGAAGGACATGTACTTGACTTGTCTACTTATTGGAAGGACACGCACGTGCTCTAATACAAAACGGTGCATACATCCTGTCACACCCGGGAGCACAAATTATATATAGCACAGAATCACTAACAATAAATATGTAACGTCCTTTACCTACTCTAATCTAAATGACAAAAAAATCATACACTAAAAAAATATATATATACATAACAACACTAATGAGTTGATAAGTCTCTGTCTTCTCTTTACTTTTTCTTTTTTTTCCTCTCTCTCACTGGAGGCCAGAACTACAAGAGGGAAGATTGCAACAACAAATAGTTAAGCAATTTATCAGAAATCTGTATTATTCACACATGGTCATAAAAAAAGACGAATATTAAAATATGTAGTGCTAAAATAAAATTTTACTTAAAACACAATATTCCATACATACACATTAATAATAAAATTTCAACAATTTTGGAGTGACTTGTGATATTGTCCAAGAGCAACTTAATAGACTATTATCATTTTTTATTGTACAAAAAAGGTTAAATCAATATACCTTTTATCTAGAATAGTATTTTTGATACTCCATACAAGTTTCTACTTTATACTTCTATATTCCCAGACGACTTTGAATATACTGAACATGTTACATTTTTTTAACCAACGATAACATTATTTAATATATACTTTATTATTTTTATGGCAGACTTAAAAGGTCCAGTAACCACCACCTTTAAAATAGAAGTGGGCAATCCATTCATTATACAATGTATTCATTTATATCCAGTGGTGTGGATATTTAACAGAGAGTTGGTGTCTTCAGATAAACTGTTAGATTCAAACATAATTCATATTTCAAATGCAGATCCGAAGCATTCAGGAACATACAAGTGTAGACGTAAATACAAGGATTCAAAAAATTTAGTAAAAAAAATAGTTAGAGAAGTGGTGGTAAAAGTGACAGGTATATTAATTATTTTTTATTCATTAATTATGTATAAACCAAATTAGAGGAATACTATAGGCTAGACATGCCCCACAATTTTGTGTTGTATATCCTATACTACATCTGTGCTATACACCACATTTAAAGCTTATACAAGATTTTATATTACATGCATGTATGCATGCATACATACATGCATAATTATATACATACATAAATACATACACACAGATACATACATACAAACAAACAGACAATTGGTTGTATAATTTATTTCGCTCAGTTAAACCGGTTGGTATCAATATGTAGATTCATCAAAAATACAACCACTAAAAATTTATGTAAAACTTAATAATTCCTTCACCATTACTTGTTTTTCACATGGTCAAAAAAATTGGACAGTTACTAACCAGAAAAGTATATTTTCCATTGTGAAAGGAGATATAGTTGTTAATCGTGCTGGTTATAATTCAAGAGGAGTATACACTTGTGAAGGTACAAATAAAAACGGACATGCTTTTTATGCTGAGTCTGAAGTATTTATTATTGGTATGTTATCATTAACTTACAAAATAATAATATGATGCCTTCAATAATGACTTTAAAGATTTCAGAGCTAATTTAGTTCCAAAATCCCAATACGTGGTATTAGGACTACCAGCACAAATTAGCTGTATTTCTTATAACAATGTGGAATGGATGATAAATGAACATCATATTAATGACAGTAATTATCAATCATACGTAAAAGGCCACTATAACCACTTTCTCAATATTGTTTCTGTCAGTGAACAACACATAGGATTATATAGTTGTAGCAGCACAGACATTGATGATAAATATGTCATTTTGTATTCTAAGGGTTCAATGATGTTAAGCAGTAAGTTTGTAATCATGATCTATTACGAAAAAATTTGAACAATCATAAACATGCTATTTTCATCATAGAACTGAACATTTCATGTCTACCTTAGTTAATTCTACATTAAGCAGATGAGCTAAAGTAAAATTATAATCTAAATTCGGCAGTAATTTACACTGGGTGAAAAGAGTCCATTTACAACCTTAATAAAACTGTAAACTGTCTTGGTAGAGTTAACCAAAAATTTACAAGGTTAAGATTCTAGTTATAAACAACTACACACTCATTTACTATTTTGTTTCAGTTGTCAATGGACATTTTTTCAGGCAGTGTTAGACCCAATAAAGTTTACATACAAATGTATGCATAGTTTTTCTCCTTTTAGAATAATAATATTAAACTATTTTTATTTGTTTGTCCAATTATGACAAAAGTGTGTTTTACTTTGACTGTTTTACTGCACACACAATACAATTAAGTTTAATATAATAGTACTTTGAACATAATGAATTCAAGATTATTAAGGACAAAACCTGTGACCCCACAAATTTATACGTGTACTTAATTATTAAGAGTAATGAATATAGGATTTCATATTATAACATATCTTTAAAAAAAATCTTTATCTAACTTCAGCTCTTCCACCCATCATACCCATAGATAGTGGATTGATAACATATGTAACTCCAGATGGAACAAAAGTATCGTATCATTCGGACACCATTCCTTTCAAATATAATATATTGAAAGCTGTAATAGTTTCACAAGAGGATGAATTAGAAGGTATTCATCCATTATGCTTCGTTAGGTACTATATATTATAAAAAATTATACCATGTAGTGAGCTTAAAAAATGCTGGGGAACTATCTAGCAAGCCAATATAATATAATACATACGTACAATATTAAAAATTACAATAATATCGACAGCTATATTATTATCTTTGATACATATATATATATAATACTCATTAAATGAGTCAGAGTGTGATATGGTGAAATATTTCACTGAGCAGGCTAATTTATTTTCATGAGCCAGAGGCGAGTGAAAATAAAGACTGAGAGTGAAATATCTAGCCATATCACTCTGATGAGTATAATAAGTGATTTACTCCACACTAGATATCTTAACTGCCATAGTTAATACTAGAGGACTGGGTAACTCACTGGTGAAGTTGGTGTAGGAGCTACCCACATCCCCAAATGATATTTAGCAGCTGCTCTAACCTGGTTGGGAATGCTCCACTAGAGAAAGGTAGCTGTAAACCCAGAAAACTGGTAAGCCAGGCCCTGGTTGTTATAACTACAAGGGTAATGAGCGTTCCTGGTACAGCTTGAAATATTAACTGACTAATATATTGAGTTATTTCAAGGGTCTTGTAACTAAAGATATAATTGTGAATATTATATCTAGGTTGAAATAATATACCACTATTTTATGCATTTTGACCATTTTGTATCATTAATCATATCATAGCATATATAAGACAAGAATACTCTAAGGTAATTATTTTACGCAGTCAGCAGATTGGTTGCAATTCTAGTAATCCTCAATATATATCCTGGAAATTCAATGGTGGAACTCTTCCAAATAATGTACTGGTAGAATCAAATGTGTTGAAATTTACGAGTATAAATATTCAAAATAGGGGAGTTTATGAATGTACAGAATCAATAGAACAAAGAAATGTGATAAAAACGGTATTCGGAGTTTTTTTAAAGTGTAAGTTAATATAAATCAATTATGCACCAAAGGTGCTATCCCTAGCACTACTATGCACTAGCTAGCTATTATAAAATCATCTCAGACAAAAAGAACACTTTATTGTCTATTCTAATCTGGGCTTGGGCAATTAAAACAATACGCTTAAATGCTGTTTTCATAAGTGAAGAAGCTCAAGGGAATATATTTTCTGTGTGAAACTCCACTTCTAACACTCGGCAGCAAGAATTTATTTGCTCACGTTATTACCGAGGGGCAGTAGGGGATGCAAAAGAGTACCTACACAGAGCTAACAGCTTTGTGTCTTCTCAAAATCAGTCCACAATAAAATTGTCGTTCTGCATACATTCATACCTCAATGAATGGCTAATTGTCAGTAATCTCCTGATGGACAGACGGACAGTTGGACGGACAGACAAACAGACAGACAAGACAGACAGACAGAGAGACAGACAGTGTGATATTGAAGCAATATCACACTGATGCATTGATACATCAATTCATAATACGCAAAATTGTTTTAAGCCACAATATTTGAATTTATTAGTTTAAATAATTATACTTATAATATTTACTTTTTCAGATAATGCACTAAGAACATATCCAAGGTATCAATCTGTTAAAATCGGAGCTTCAGTGACCATAAGCTGTCTTTCAGCAACTATGCCAATATGGAAATTAAAAGATAAACCTGTACCACATTTTATTCAAGTGATAGAATTAAAATCTGATTACAATCAATATATACTATATATACATGAGTTAACATATTCTGATGTTGGACAGTACACATGTTATGGCAGTGATCCAGATGATGATGAATACATATTCTTTGAGTCTATGACGTGGATATATGGTATAAATGTATATTAGTATTCATTATAAACATAGTGTGGCTTAGAGTTTGCTTAATAATTAAGCTAACTGTGAAAACTTTTATAGCTTTTATAGCTCTTAATAAAATAGAAAAAATGTTATGGAGAATATGCATGGATAAATACAGTTTTGATACTGGAAAAAATTCCTAAATAAGTTTTTATGAAGAAGTTAAGAAATATAGGAATATCAAGTATAATGTTACTATCTCATACATAGGTTTTGGTTTGTACATGTAACCATGAATTTTATATCCATTTTATGACATTAATTTAATAGTACATATACTATCACTGCAGGACTATATACTTCACATCACATTAATGATGATAACTTAAATGGAGTGTCATCAGCGTTTCAGGATATTCCCCTTTTTGCAGCTACTGTAATAAATTGTAAACACCCATCCAGCATAATTTGGACACATCAAACAAGCCGTGGCAATAATAAGGTAGTGGTCATATCACATAAACATAATTTGATAATAGAAAACATGTCTTCAAAAACAGCTGGTATATACAGATGTATTGGACTCAATAATTTTCAAATTCAAGTAGTGGCAACATCTCTTCTAAGATTGGCAAAAACAACTTGTTAGTGTACATTGAGTCTTATAATTAAAACAAAACCCGACGTTTCAGTTTCTTGCTGAAGTCCTCTGGGGTTAACTGAGGTCGAATACTGCGTGGTGATAGAGTAAACACAGTGTAAACAGCAAAATAACTGGAGGGTATGCTTACTTTTTATTATATCCTGGAGGGTGATTTGCATGCAGCATGGACAGCCAGCATTCTGGAAGCTCTAAAACTATGTTTCTGTTAAACTTATTGTTGTCTGGTGTCACCCGTATGTGTAAAGCTTCCTTGATCTTTAACTTATATTTCTTACTGGCTCTGCCTACAACTCTTAACTCTTCCCATTTAATGGGGTGGTATTGCTGCTAAGTGTGATCAGCAATGGCTGAAACCTTCTCATCACCTCTTTTGCAAGCATACTGATGTTCTTTCGCTCTCTGCTCATGCTTTCTAGTTGTTTCACCTATACATACTTTACCACAGCTGCAGGGTTATGCTATGGATGACTCGGTGGTAATATGTATAGTATTTTTGACTTTAGTAAGATGTGATCTTAGTGTGTTACCCAACTTAAATGCTGTATTAATGTCAAAGTCTCTACACACATAATTGGTGGTCTGTTGAGTATGGGATTGCAGCAAGCAGTACTACTTAACAGTATAAAGGAAAAACATGAAGGTCTTGGAAGTCAAGGGTTGTCGTAGCTCAGTGTTTAGAGCACTGGTTGCTGAAGCCAGTGGCCCTGGGTTCGATTCCCAGTGACACCAAGATTTTTCATTTTTTTCCTTTGCTTTTTTAAAAAACCCCTTTAAGTGAGAAAGTTTCTATCTATCATTAATAATAGTACAATATTGAGACCTAGCTGACAAATTTTAACTTAACTGTAGTCATATTAACATCTTAATGCATTTAATTCAATATTTATTGTGAATAGCCATAAAAAAGTATTCAGTTATTCGGGACAGAATATTGGCCAAAATTAATAGTTCAGCTATAATGAAATGTCATTACCCCCGAAAAGTATTCTGGTCATCACCTCAGTCTACTAAAAAGACTCATAGATTCTTAAACAATAATCACATAATATTGTGGGAAAATGTTGAATGGGCAGATGGAGGAATTTATCATTGTTTTCATAACAATTCTGATTATAAAAGCTCATTAATTGGAAGTGGAAAACTTGATATATTAGGTAAAGTATTACACACTTCGAATTTGATAAAATAATGAGTATTCTACAATAGCTAACCCAAATTTCATCACTAAATTCAAATTCACATTCTGCATTTCAATACTCTTCTGAATCACCAACTAGTCATATTATCCAAGTTACTTTTACATAATATTTTTAAGACTAAACATATTACCATTAGTCTATAGTATATCAATTTTGGATTCAATTCAATGATACAATTCCACGAAATATCGATTTATAATATTTTCAAGTTGACTACTGATTAGCTATTTTACCCCTCCCCCCATAACGTTGAGCTCCCGAACGCGCAATTTATTGGTAAGAGCATAATCAATTGACTTGTGGTAGCTCTAAAATGAGCCCATTTGTAAACAAAAATAAGAAATACAATAATGAGCTGTGAGATGGCCGTTGTAACTTTGAAGAACGTTAGTCCCCCCCACACCCCCCCCCCCTTCCCCTCTCCCCCCCCCCACACCCCCCCCCCCCCCTACCCCGGAGACAAAAGTGACGGCGTATTCCCAATGTTGCTTGGAGTGGTTGCTCATTGGGAGAGGTGGTTAGTAGTTTCAGCACAAATTTCTGACTTGTAGGCGATAGGGCTGAAGAATATAGTGGTAGCAATCCCGACAGAAAGAACCGAAGTGATGATGACGGAGTCTATACGCAGCCGAGTCTGAATAGAAGGTTAGTGGAATAGTCAGAGCTGGTACCAGTCAGGATGGAGTTGGTCACGGTTGAGACAGAGTTTTAAGCTGCTCCAATGGCCTCACAAGTACAGCCTCATTCCATACCCTGAAAGTATAATAGAAGGATGTTATTTGAGGTGACTGTTTCAGACTAGTACACTACAGTTATACAGTTATACCTCGGCCCGTTCGTCCTCCTGCTTCGCGGTAAGCGGCAAAGTTTGTCATGAAACAACTAATTCTGTGCATAATTAGAAAAGTAAATTATGAATCAGAATACGCTTCCGTAAGTTTGTCGGGCTTGAGCTCTAAGGTCCATAGAATGTAGAAACGGGCGCTGTAGCCTTGAACTGCAAACTGTAGCTCGCACGGTAGGGTGTGAAATTGGAGGGCTCATGTCTTCCGTGTTTCTGGGCGTATGAGTCCAATTTCAGGTAAACTTGCTTCTGGAAAGGTTCACTTCACAGTCCACTGCATGGAGTAGGCAGCAATTATCCAAGTTTATATACTTTCTATTGCCATAGCAACATAATTGATTTAGCTAACGAGTTTCGTGGGCGGGTACGAAGGCGGTGTGCCAGTAGTCTCGCATAGCCACACCCTTTACCGGTCGCTACGCTGGAAAAGGGTCTGGTAGACTGACATTAAGCAGTTTCTATGGTATAGATATATACTGTGTCAAAGCCAGCAAAATGTGAGGAAATTATAGATCGGTTTTGTAAAGTGAACAATATATAACAACTTTCATTCGGTATGGGTATTGACTGTCCCGATATTGATCGCATTATTCATTGGGGGTTACCTAGTTGTATTGAGGAATATGCACAAGAGACAGGAAGAGCCTGTAGGGATGGATGTAGAGCAGTAGCTGTATTGCATTAAGGAAAGAAAGGTCACTATTCATCTGAAAGAATGAAGACTTATGTGAATAATAAGCTTACATGTAGGAGACAATTGTTATTTCAAGATTGTATTGGTTTTGAAACAGTATACAAGAACTGATTTATGTACATGTGATGTTTGTGCTAGCTGTTGTATATGTACTAAATGTAAACTTTTGTCTTAGGGTTTGAATTATATTAATTTTAACTAAAGCTTCCACCTTTTTCAAAACTTGTTCCTTTGAAGCAGTATTTCTTTGCAAAATGCCTTCCGTAAACGAGAAAGTGTCATAGCCTTGTGATTGCTTTGGTTCAAATGTGTCCTTCTCTCTTAAAATTGCTACAATTTTTTCTAAGTCCTCTCCAAGTGCAGGGGTATTATGGACACCTGTATCTTTACCGGATGTAGATGTTTTGTAATTCAAAACAAGTACAGATCTTGTCCACAGTTGAAATTGATTTCCCAGCCAGAACTATTGCCTCTGGTGTGACATTGGCATCAACAGATCACAGCACACCCTTAAGACGCCGATTAAGATGCTCCTGGTGTAAATTGTGCGGCAAATTGTGTCCTTTGCGCCCTTGGGTATTTATACACCTAGACCAAAGCAGTTGCTCAGCTTTTCTTTGAGATAGCATTTGTGTCTGTAACACTAAATTCGCTGCCTCTTTGAAATAGTTCACATGGTTTGTAGTCTTCAACACTGGAATCAGTATCTTCCATGTAAGCTGGATTCTGTCCCCATCTCCTTCCTTCACTGCTTCATAAAATTGAAGCCAAATTAATCCCAGTGTCAATAATTCTCGTGCATATGTTACAACACCATCATCCACTTTATCCGATGGAAGCAGTAGTTGAGTGTTGACTATGGATTTGGCAACTACTGCAAGAGAATCACCTCTGAAGTCATACTCTAATATTTTTGTCAGCAGCAACTATTATATGGGCATGGAGTAATAGCAGGAAGAAGTCTTCTAGTGTGCCAGCACACTTTGAAAACTGGCCAAACACAGTTGATATATGTTTGACTTAACGTTCTTCATATAATTCAGAATAGCATTCAACTACTGTGGGGTCTTAGCCATTCCGAAATTATTTTCTAATATAGCCAATTGTCATTCCATAATCAAATTTTGACACCAATCAATATGCCTTGCATTGTAAAATCTACAAGTAATAGTTAAATATTTTGATTATGTCATGTAATTTAGACAACAGCAGAATATATCCCCAAGAATTACATTTAACTGTAGGAGATAATGCACGCATCATATGTAATTCCAAAACTTATACTCAATGGACACATAATGGTGTAAGTAAACGAACACTTAATTATATATTCTCTCATGTCGTCCTTATTCACAGTGGATTATATGAATGCCAAGGACAAACTGAAACTGGGTATACATTTGTGGCCATATCAAAACTATATGTATCATGTAGGTTAAAGCAAGATACTATTTAGGCCTATGGTTATGTAAAAAATGTGATTAAAATGTTACTAAATATTAGTTTTGTCCTACATTACCACTACATTCACTGTTTGTGCTGTATACTATTGAAGCAAAAGATTAATAAAAAAGTTTTCAACTAAATTGCTGAATGAATATATAATCAGAGAAAAGTAAAATTATTTCATACATTGATTTGTATATGCACACAAATTTATGGTGTGTTTGTGATTTGATTGTTGAGTCAGCTTTATGTCTCCAAGAAAAAAACACTTGTCATATTTTTTTCTCAGCCTTCTATTACTCATTAGATGTATTCTCTTTCTTTCATGGGCTTTTTAAACACTACATAATTAAAAATAATTAGTCACCACGGACCAGGCCAGCTTGCTTAATGTACAAGCACTCTGCCACTTAGCTATAACAAACAGCTGGCAAACAAACACTCCAATTCTGTATTTATACTGTTAAAGGGTACTCAAAATCAGCTTCCACTATTAAAAAAAGTATGTTCTTTTATATTTTTTTGTTATTCAAGTATAAAAGCCTACAATATACTTAGCAACTCCGATTGCTTTTAGATTATAACGAAATGATGGAAGTTGTTATTTGTATTAAATATTAATTAAAGGGAGATTTACCACTACTGATAAATTTTTGTAAGAAATGAATAGGCAAACCTAAAACTATTTTGTGAGCAATAATTGGGATACAAAGTCACATTTTATCCTTATTAAAAGTAGGTACATGATTTTCTATTAGAAATCCCTAAGTGAGTCTCATCAATTCCCTTGTCAGCAGATTACAACCCTTACAACTAGTTCAGCTAAATTGTGTTCCCATACAATTTTCCATCTGTAGTCCCACAGCAATGCTGGTATAATTTATCAGGTACCAGGTTTTATAAAATAAGCTTGAATTGTAATATTTTACATGTATTTAAAGCCCTCCAATAATAATGCAGATATAGCACACAAAGTTAAACCTGTACTGTATTTAGCTAAAATTGGATCTTCAGTGAACATAAGCTGTTTCTCCTATCATACTGTTTCTTGGACACATAATTCAGGTCCATTGCCATCTAATACAATAATGCATCATTCTACAGAAAATGACAATGAGCACATATTAGAAATTATTTCAATTGGAATACATGAATATGGCCAATATACATGCAAGGGGAAGAGTATTGATGACAATGAGTATTCCTCTTTATTTTCTCATGCAGCTATTGTTGTAGGTTTCTAGCAAAGTCATTAATTAATATGGTTAATACAACATTGCAATATAATAAAGAGACAATTTCTAGCTTCAAACTGTAGTTTTTTAATATCAGAAGCTGTATTATTCTGTTTTACAGCCAATATCCCAGCGAACACTCTCACAAAAGTTCTGCTCAACAAGGGTGAAAATTATATAATAATGCTATAGTATGTCCAGGTTGAGCTGGCATGGTAAAAACTGTTAATAACTTCTTGTTAGTTTGTGGAGTTTGTACCATGGAGGTGGTGGGGTTTGTACCATTTGAAAGTTCTTGTCAAAGGGTCCAGAATTTTCCCTTTAAAAACATTAGAGCCGGCGGGAAAGTGCAGTTACAAAACTCAATAGAAAATCCTATGAGAATAAATAAAACCACACATTTTCTGCACTACATGCGGCGAGATTTAGTCATGCGCTTAAACCGATTAGAGACAATTGTAAACCAAAGCAGTCGTAGTTTGCATACTTGCCAATTTTCCAGAAAAAAAACCTGGATTGATCACACCCACTGGCATGCCCCCTAATGAATATAATTAATCATCATGAACTTAATCAGATAAAAGAAAAATGTGTGATGATGATAAATAGAATTATTGTTGAAAGTCTGCTGATTGTGATGTTGAGCTTCAGAGGTGTGATGCAGTGATTTAAATGTTGCCTACTTGTAGATTGACAGGAGATCAGGAGTGAATTTAGTATCATGGCAACAAGTGTCACAATTGAACTTCAAGGTCATCAGAGTGACAATTGTTGGATGATGAAGATTTGACCGTTCATCACTGTGAATCTTTCTCAACATGGAGAAGTCCCTCTTACTGTCAGCATTGGACTCTTTCTTAACATGGAGAAGTCCCTCTCACTGTCAGCATTGGACTCTTTCTCAACCTGGAGAAGTCCCTCTCACTGTCAGCATTGGACGAAGGAATAAGAAGTCCAGCCCCATAAGTTTAGAGAGGAGAGGAAACCACAATTCACCTTCCCAGTTTTACATCTCAGCAATTCTGTGCCAAAACGCTCCAGGTTTAGGCTTTTCCATTTTCTTTGCTCCTCTATATGGCTTGAAACTTGGATCCCAAGCACTGTAAGTTGTAATAAGGGATTGGATTTCTGATGGAGACAAAAGGAAATCGTCAAATTCTTTCTTCAAATGGTCCAGACACTCTGATGTATCTAATTTAAGCTGAGGAAGCTTTTTTGCCAGCCTTAAAATTGTATTCACATCATAATTATGCAGAGGGACTTATTTGGCTGTAGAATGCCCAAAACATTTAGTAACGAACCTCCAAAGGGAAATTTTTTAGCATTTTTTTTATTGATGAGAGATAGATGTTTCTAATTGAAGCTAAAATAGGTTTGGTATCGAGTTCTTGTCCCAACACAGCTAATACTACCCAAGTAGAGTCACCAATTCCTATAAGTTTTCATCGGATAGCTGTTTGGTAGCATCAAAAATCAAACAATCTTCAATGTTTATTGGGTTCCAAAATAGCCTCAGTGGCCAAGAGATTTGCAGCTATAATCTTACAAGCCTATTCATTTCAGCATATAGAGTTCACATGTTGTGTTCTCTGATGATTTCTGAAATAGTCGGTTGAACCTGTCCATGGGAATACATACACCAAAAAAAATTAACGTTGGTTTTAAAAAGGGGTCCTGTAACCTACTTGTGATGCTAATTATTATTCACTGGGACGATAAAAAGTAAGAAAGCAAGCCATCTAACTGTTTCAAGTATCGATCTACACAGCGAAGAAGGATCAACGAAGTGAGTTGGGAAATGCTTGAGAATTACTCCAGGGTCAGAAGAGAACATAGAATGCCATTATCTACAAACTCTATTTCTTTTACTACTATGCTGAAAGTAGTAAAATATGTCAACAAACAGCTGATCTAAAAATCTATTGGCAATTCCTGTAAGCCTGCTTTGATGGTGAGATTCACAAGATGGCAAATGCAGCCTACATCATACAGAGTTGGATTCTGCTCTTTATTGAGCTTTAGGACACCAGAGTATGCCCCTTTCATAACATTAGTTGTGTCACAGATGAATAAAAAAAGCTTTAGTGAAATCAAGCCATGATTCTCCAATGAATTTTGCAAAGCTCTAAACGGACTAAATGGCATTGCCAATATTTACCACAGGCATGTCAAGAAATCTGGTCTTGACTTCTCCTAAGGCACTGTCCAAGACTCGACCAAAATTATGCATGACTTGCCTACTTTGTCATTTGACTCATCCATAAGAATAAAAAATGAATTGGAAAAGCTGTTAACTGCCTTTTTTTTGGTAATATGGGGATATGGCTGCCTTAATAATAGCTATGGCCTAAGCACGACCACAAGCAAACTTCTTGGTAATATCTAAGTCTGGAAACAATTCTCAGAACAACTTATTTGCATGGTCACTAGCTAGGAAGGCCAGATTGTGCTTGGCTATAAACATACTCAGCGGTGAAGCTGCTACTGTCTGGGCTAAAACGATTACACAAACTTAGAAGTAAAAACTGCCTTTCCTACATCTTTATGTTTCTTGGTTTGAGGTGAGCAACAAAATCATTCATTCCTCCATGGTCAACACTGAAATCAGAAAAGCAGAATGTGCATCTTGCGTATAAATTACCTATTGTTTTTATGATACCCTTGTATCTTGTCATTGTATTGTATTACCATTCGAACTTTTCCCAATTCCTAGATACTACTCCTTTATCCATTTGCTCTGAAAGTGATACTGAATTTTTGCCTTTTTGGAGGAGGTGGTATTGCCATTCTTTCTCTACTTCTCTTCTAACATTTTTGTTGTCTGTCATGTGATTTTTTTTGTGATTGCTGTGGTATAGTTCTTAGATTGATGGCCAGAGTTATTGGTGGATTCTTTTTAACAATACCAGCTCTGCTGGTCTGATGCAAGTGTGAGGTTTTATGGGTTACTTTGCTGACTGGGACAGAGAGAGATTGATAAAGTGATATGTTGCAATAATTAACAGGAAATTGTATTGCAATTAATCTGGCGATAACTTCCAAAATCGGGAAATACTACAAAGAAAACTAGAATAACTAAAAAAAAAAGGGAGAATTCCATAAACCGGGAGGGAGCCGGAATGGCCAAGAAAAAGGGAGGATCCCGGCTACACTGGGATGATTAGTAACTCATTAAATTATATTATGTCAAATTTGGTATAATTATTATAAAAGGTTGAAATTTAAAAAGTAAATATATACTAAATATAGATATCTATGATTCAGTGTGAAGGACAAAGTAATACTAGAATGTGTAGCCATAGCTAAAAGAAGGTGTAAGTAATGTATTGGATTCTTCACATTACTATTGAGTACTTCAGAAATTCGTCATACCAAGAAAATAAGAATAGAGTTTAATACACCACCCTTAAGCACACAGCAATCAGACTTACTTGAGGGGGTGTTCAGCAGCAGTCCTGCTCTTCTTTTCCTCGAAGATGTGTGCTAGTTAGTAGCTCCAAATCACCCTCAGCAACCACCATCAGCCAGTGTTAGGGCACAACTAGAAGCTCCGATAAACGATAAACTACAAGCGATTAGTTATAAGCGGGCATATACGGAATACAGCTGTGGAAGAAACTACCATTAGCTTCTTTTTCATTTCAACAAGTAAACTTAAGGTAATAATGCACACCTTAGACCCACCCTGTTTTTAACCGAGGGCGTCGATGTTTTCGCATGTTAGAGCTATGTCGTGTCATTAATTGATTTCCGGTCTGTTTCGCCAAGTGTCCTCTTTCTCCACATTTGTGGTCATGCCAACTCAACTTGGACCACAACAATGCCTGTATTAATATTATGATGATTAAACATTGTGCAAATTAACTATAGATACAATGAATTGTTTTATTTGAGTGACAAGAATGCATACTCTAACAAAGGATAATGAAATGTAAGGATTGTGATCTTTTGGTATAATTAGTCAAGTTTCCTTAAAATTAATTAAGAAATAGCCAGTTTAATCAGTTCACTATTTTTTTTAGATAGAGCCGATGGCTTATCTCACACACCTGAAAATTTTTAATTGCAACAGCTATAAAAATACACAGTACAATAAATTAAAAACAACAACAATAACAAATATGACTGTTTCTGCTACATAAGTTCATTTTATCACATTATGTATTATTTAAACTAAAAGTCTACCACCCAGTAGCTAGGCTAAATCTACAAGGCTTTAGTTAACATTATGGTTCTTGGACAATTTCTACCTGCTTATATTCATACACTTATACATATTTCTGTTATAAATAAAATATTATATTTAATTGTTTTTATTAACAAAAAATATGGTAATGTAGAGACATCCAGCCAGCAGAAAGCTCACAAGCAATTTTCTTTTCTTTTTTTTAAACTTTGTTATATTAGCTTTATTGTTTCGATCTAATAATGAAAAATATAAATAGCTATGACAATTACTCCATTGTTCATTTTATTATTTCCCATGAAGTATAATATCAATTCAATAATCACATGTAAAATATTAGGTAACATTGATTACATACATTTTGGTGACATTGGTTACATTTACTAGTGGTGTGCTTGAGCACAAATGGCGAGCGAGCCTAAAGACTATACTATTTTTATTAACTTCTAACACTGAAGCTACTGAAAATAAGGTCCAGTTTTTAAATTTAGCATACAGGGTAAAGGGATTTCAGTGCCATAATAACAACTCTCTGCAACTGCTTGAATTGAAGGAAAAAACAACAATAACAAAACAATACACGTTATTTAAAAGTTTTCTTTGTGATATTCTTTAGCTAAGTAGTGGTTGTAACACACAATGCTTTGACACAGCTGGACATGCACCTACACAGACTTACCTTCGCAGTAGTCTAGTGGACAATGTATTTTCAGGTAAATACTGTGCGCACGGCTTATAACCATGACAAAGAGCGCATTGACTTACCACCGCCACTAACTCGAATAGAAATGGAAGTCCCTTAAGTTGTCAAGTTTGAACTGCACCCGCAAAAGAATTCAAAACGGTAAACAATTCAATTTCTAGGGTGATACGGGTACTGATCGATAAACCAGAGGATTCTGTTTAGTGCAATTTGGGACGGGGTCGACCACCTAACTAACACAAAAACGCGAGGGTCAAAGTACAAATGACATACGTACCGTCCAAACATATATAACAAATAAAGAAAATATAAACTAGTTATGTGCTTGAGCACAAATGCGACGAGTCCTAAAGACATACTATTTTTATATGAATAATTTTGACTTCTAACACTGAAGCTACTGAAAATAAGGTCCAGTTTTTTAATTTCGCATACACGGTAAAGGGATTTCAGTGCCATAGTAACAACTCTCTGCAACTGCTTGAATTGAAGGAAAAAAACAACAACAAAACAATACACGTTATTTAAAAGTTTTTCTTTGTGATATTCTTTAGCTAAGTAGTGGTTGTAACACACAATGCTTTGACACAACTGGACATGCACCTACACAGACTTACCTTCGCAGTAGTTTAGTGGACAATGTATTTTCAAGTAAATACTGTTGCGCACGGCTTATAGCCATGACAAAGAGCGCATTGACTTACCACCGCCACTAAGGATTCTCAGAGCTCGTTAATTGAAAAATACTGGAACTGTGAACGCTTTACCTAACTTACGTAATTAGAAGCGCGGGCGAAAACAGGTCTCACGTACCCCATAAACAGATAAATAAATAAATAAATAAATATAGCGAAATCTCGATTGAGTTACCCCTGAGAGTGTCCTCGCTCGCTTCGCTCGTCCGCAACTATGATGTGCTTGAGCACAAATGGCGAGCGAGCCTAAAGACTATACTTATTTTACATGAATGATTTTGACTTCTAACACTGAAGGTACTGAAAATAAGGTCCAGTTTTTAAATTTAGCATACAAGGTAAAGGGATTTCAGTGCCATAGTAAAAACTCTCTGCAACTGCTTGGAAGGAAAAAAAAAAAAAAAAACAATACACGTTATTTAAAAGTTTTCTTTGTGATATTCTTTAGCTAAGTAGTGGTTGTAACACACAATGCTTTGACACAACTGGACATGCACCTACACAGACTTACCTTGCAGTAGTCTAGTGGACAATGTATTTTCAAGTAAATACTGTTGCGCACGGCTTATAACCATGACAAAGAGCGCATTGACTTACCACCGCCACTAACTCTAATAGAAAAACTGCACCCGCAAAAGAATTCAAACGGGTGATACGGGTACTGATCGATAAACCAGAGGATTCTGTTTAGTGCAATTTGGAACGGGGTCGACCACATAACTAACACAAAAACGCGATGACATACGTACGTCCATATATATAAATAAACTAGTGATGTGCTTGAGCACAAATGGCGAGCGAGCCTAAAGACTATACTATTTATATATGAATGATTTTGACTTCTAACACTGAAGCTACTGAAAATAAGGTCCAGTTTTTAAATTTAGCATACACGGTAAAGGGATTTCAGTGCCATAGTAACAACTCTCTGCAACTGCTTGAATTGAAGGTAAAAAACAACAACAAAACAGTACACGTTATTTAAAAGTTTTTTTCTTTGTGACATTGTTTAGCTAAGTAGTGGTTGTAACACACAATGCTTTGACACAACTGGACATGCACCTACACAGACTTATCTTCGCAGTAGTCTAGTGGACAATGTATTTTCAGGTAAATACTGTTGCGCACGGCTTATAACCATGACAAAGAGCGCATTGACTTACCACCGCCACTAACTCGAATAGAAATGGAAGTCCCTTAAGTTGTCAAGTTTTAACTGCACCCGCAAAAGAATTCAAAACGGTACACAGACTTACCTTCGCAGTAAGTGGACAATGTATTTTCAAGTAAATACTGTTGCGCACGGCTTATAATCATGACAAAGAGCGCATTGACTTACCACCGCCACTAACTCGAATAGAAATGGAAGTCCTTTAAGTTTTCAAGTTTTAACTGCACCCGCAAAAGAATTCAAAACGGTAAACAATTCAATTTCTAGGGTGATACGGGTACTGATCGATAAACCAGAGGATTCTGTTTAGTGCAATTTGGGACCCGGGTCGACCACAATAACTAAAACTAACACAAAAACGCGAGGGTCAAAGTACAAATGACATACGTACGTCCAAACATATCTACAAATAAATAATAAAATAAATAAATAAACATCCCCGATTTTCGATTGTGTTACCCCTGTAAGTGTCTCGCTCGCTACGCTCGCTCGCCAATAAATAAATAAACAAACATCCCCGATTTTCGATTGTGTTACCCCTGTAAGTGTCTCGCTCGCTACGCTCGCTCGCCAATAACTATAATCCCACATCTACCTATCAATTATAGTCGAATTATGAAATACTTATTGAAGTATTATTTTCCTCTGCTGAGCTTTTGCTATAAAGTAGACCAAAAGGATTGGTTATTTATCTCACATTATATTTCTTCAAGTCACATTCAAGGATGTCTGTGGGTCGACCGTCACTGGCCACAGAGAATCCGAACTGGGTCAGAAGGTAAAGGCTATAAGCCTGAAGGTAAGCCGCCAGAGGTAGAGGAGAAGTTATCAGTTACACTCTTTTACTCATACACTCTGGTGACCCGCTGCCACCAGAGTTCGCCCAGATAGCCAGCCCTCTCCCTGAAGTCTGAATTCAGTTTAGGGTTTAAACTAACATTGGGGAACTAACTGATACACATGCGTGTCCTGGCTTATATGTCAGAAGACACGCATGCGCACAAATAATGTGGGATGTGGTCACGGAACATCCGGACACAAAATAAGCACAACACCCCATGGCATGCTCATACACTGTAGATTACAAACACACACTGTGATTTACTATGCTAATAAATAATTATACATACAACTGTCTCTCAATGACACAACATCAATGTTCATGCATTCCTCTTCTCTTTGTTCTTCTTCTTTGTCTTCATCTCTTTCTCGTTCTCTCTGTTTCTATCTCTGTCTCTGTCTCCTCTCCTCCCACAATTTCCTTTGTAGAAAGGTTTAACTAGTGTCATGTCCAAGCTTACCGCTCTTTGCACTTAGTTAAATCATATATTGAAGCAAAACATTAAAATAGCTACAAAGCAATTGTGGCACCACCCCCAGACCCGTATTGAAGAAAAAGAAAAGGAAGAGACCTGAAGGAAATGAGAGAAACTCCAAGACAAACATGTTAGTGTGTTACGTATTAAGTAGTGTATCAAATGTGTGTTAATGTGTTGGTTGAACTGTCTTATATAATTTGTGAGTCATCATCATTTTGTTCAGTTGTGTGCTTTGGACTCTTGCTCTGTTGTTGTTTTAATAATATAATCCTATCTCCTTTGCGAAGGGTGGGAGAAGAGAGACAGCCTTTAGCCACATCTCTGGTGGCAGTATAACCCCTGGAGAAGCCCGCAAGGGCATCAGTGCAGAGTGGGACTTCTCGAACCGTGCTGGGAGCGACAGTTAAGACTCACAGAGCCCACATAACTTTGAGGCAGCGGTGCTGAAGTTATGCTGAGTGAGTGGAGTCTCCCCTTTCGAACATAGATGTCCAAGTTGGATTCATCACTTCCAGAAGAAACTGGAGATTATCACGGATTGGGCACATATAAAGAATGATGAGGTGAGTAGGAAAAGAAAGAAATTGCTAAACAAGAACAAACTATTTAAGCCATTTAATGTGAATGAAAAGGTTTAGGATACCAGGATTACATAGTGCTTTCGAACCTTCATGGGTAAGTCCATACATTGTGAGTGAAATTTTGAGACTATGTAGTTACAGTTAAAGTGAAAAGAGATGTAAAAAATAGAACAGCGAGCATAGTGCATAATTATAAATAATACAAAGCATATTTGGAATCGTGAAGCAGTAGTGTATTCAACAGTGTTAGCAGAACATGTACCTGACAGTGAAATGGATGTGGCTATATTGTGTGGGAATTGTGAGGGTTTTAACCAGCGAGACATTGATGACTTCACTAAGACATATAAGGCTATATTTTCTGATAAACCAGGTACCTCAGAGGTGTCATGTATGGAGATTAAATTAGTGGATGGTGCTAAAATAATGTCACAGAAAGCTCATAACATCCCGGAGAACTTGAGACAGAAAGTGAAAAATGAAATAGAGTCCTTACTGGAAGCAGGAATAATAGAACCAAGTGATTCTGCATGGTCTAGCCCATTGGTCTGTGCCCAAGGTCAATGGTAGTGTTAGACTTTGTGTGGACTACCGAGCCCTTAACTCCGTCACACAATTTAAGAGAGTTTGGTTACCCTCCCTAGAGGAAATACTTCGGAAGGCAGGACATGCAAAAGTGATGTCAAACACATTGATTTAGCTAGATACCAATGAGTCAAGAGAACAGGGATTTGACAACATTCATTTGCCCCTTTGGGAAGTACAGGTACACAAAGATGCCATTGGTCTCAGAATTGTACTTGCTGTATTCCAGACAGCAGTGGCTAAGGTTCTTCAAGGGTGTGAATTATTTGCAATTAATAGTATAGACGATATTTTAGTGTGTTCACCCAATTGGTCATCTCACTTGTCTCACCTTGAAGAAGTGTTCAAGGCTCTTAAGTCTACTGGGTTAATAGTAAAACCATCAAAGTGGAGTAGCAAACAAAAATTGTATTATTTGGGCCATTGGATTGGTGGAGGCACTCTTGCAGTGCCACAGCATGGTGTTGCAAGAAGCCCACGACTCAGAAGCAGATGAGATCATTTCTAGGATGTGTTGGATTCTTCGGTAAATGTATTATAGACTTCAGGGAATATGTCTGCTCTACTCTCTCCAGCAGTGTCATTCAAAGCTCCATCAGCATGGTGCAGTGGACCCAAGTCAATGAAGACAGCATTCAGTAAGTTACTTTTATCTCTTTAGTTTAAATGAATTACTTGATTTTGTTGCTTCTTTTTCAATTCAAACATTTGCAGGGAGCGGTTACTATGGCATTAAAACCCCTTTACCTTATATATGTAATTTAAAAACTTGACTTTATTTTAATAACTTGAGTTTTAGTTGTTAGAATCAATCGTTTAACATTGTTAATGCTCACTCACCATATTAACAATAGTGTGGTTTAATGCTCGCTCACCATATGTGCTCAAGCACACCACTAGTATATTATGTGACCGCCTACAGTAAAACTGGGCACAACGCGGCACCCTTCGAAAATTTTATTTTTGCACTTACAGAGTTGTCGGCGTCCAGATATTGACCTCTCCAAGTTTTATCGTCGTAGCTTAAGTCGTTCTTAGACCTAACCGTCCATTGTTCGTTCTATTATTTCCCATGGAGTAAATAACTAATATCAATTCAATAATCACAAGTGTGGTAGAATGGCCCAGCCACTCCCCCACACTACTTCGAACACCCACTCATATTATCACGCAGTTTATTATTAGCATGCATCAGTTGTCTGTTTGTACTTATTCCCACGCACTGGTCATTCACTCAGAACAAGTCATTCCCACGTACTGGTCATACACTCAGAACAAGTCATTCCCATGTACTGGTCATTCACTTAGAACAATTCATTCCCACGCATCACCCTCATACATCACATATTTATGTCTTTCCATGCATTGGGCATGCTCAGGAGGGTTCTCTATATATTGGCCTTCCTGTGCTTGCTTCTGGAGTTGTACTATCTTGCCTTAACCAACATTCATTTTTGATAGGATTAAACCTCTGTCAACTTGGGTTTGGGAGCCTTAATAAGCTTTGGCCTTGCAACTCTGGTGGCAGCGTACCTGTGCCCCTTTCTTTGCTATCTTAGCCGCCAGCCTTGCTACCACACCTGGTGGCAGCGGTGGTCCAGTTGACTAGACTCTTCTGGTTCAGAGATCGGGCCCACACATCGGAATCAAGTTCTTGCTCATTCATTTTGTCAGTTGTCTTACTTCTTCTTTCAGTTCCAGAGTTCCTTTGCCGAGTTCATCTCGAGCCCCTGCCGTGTTATCCTTCTGCACCTGTTGGAATTCCAGTGGTAGTACTTCTTGCTGAGCCTCTCCTTTCCTAGTCGTCCTCCATCGTTCTACCCGAGCCTGGAGTCTTACGAGCTTCTTGACATAAAACTCCGTACACGCAAGTTATTAGTTTTATTATCGCATCCGTTATTGTTTCATTCTGTTGTACCGAACGTTGTAGTGTGGATTAGTAATTATACTCAGTGTGTCATTTACATTGTGTCAGTCATGCCTTACAGACAACGTCAGCGCGGCGGTAAGCCTGCTCCCCTTGCTAAAGAAATTGTTGTTTCCGACGAAGCTAACCATGGCTCTTCCGATTCTGCTTCACTTTGCTCACACGAATGCAGGAGTTCTGATTATGCATCTTCCAGTTCGTCCAACACACAGTCCACAATTACCGAGGTAGACGATTTATGTGCTTTAGATGACTTAGATGTTACTAGCAAACCTCTCGCTTCCGCTCTAGCTACTGCTCATCCTCGTGCTTCACCTGAACGCTCGGAATACACAGAGAGTTTAGAACGCTCCGATCAACGCAGCTCTGATAACCGTGCTCTACCCCCGGCCAATGCAGACATTCAGGGTGCCCGAGCTTTTGCTGAGAACTTGAGACGAGCTGACGTTGACCCCTCTACCATGCTGTTATATAGACTTACGGGTGAAATAGCTAAGCTTACAGCTGAGCGTACTAATCCTATCAGTGACCCGATCAAAATTAAAAAAATCTGTCGGCGAGCTGAAGGAGTCTGAAGACATATTTGCATTCCTTCACAAATTTGAGATTGTGATGTATTCTAAACGCATACCTGATGCACAGTGGTTAGATCATTTAGCTCCTTTACTCACTGGTAGGTATTGTGAAGCCTTTTACAACTCATATGAGGCTAACTCTAATTACTCAGATATGAGGGTTGTGTTGCTTGATACTGGGGGGTATTCTATCACTGATTGTTTGGATTCGTTGGATATTAGATATAAACACAATGGTTCTTTGTCCCTGAAGGAGTGGTTCACTCACAGCAAGTACAAATTCGAGGTTATTCTTGATTCCCTCCCTTTCCTGTCTAATTGTTCTAACAAGGTCATTGAGTCTATGGCAAAAACATTTTCCCTTATTGGTGTTCTTGCGGGTTTGCCGCAAGACAGGAGAGAGTTAGTCTTGTCCAAAGAGGCACATACTGCTGACGAGTTCCTTAAAGATTGTTTGGCATTCTCACCCCATTCTGATAATACTCATCGTCACAGGCATAACCACCACCACTCTAGACCTCACCATCCTAATCAGCACTTCAGGCCTCATTCGCCTCATACTAATCATTATCCAAGACAATCTCAGTTTTCACACTCTAACCCTCGTCACTCTCCCCATCGTCCTAACAATTCTCAGTATCAACCCAGGCAGTTTGAGAACCAAGTACCTAGAGACCCCTTGCTTGTTGCCCCTAGGCAATACAGGGACATTGCCACAGTAACTTGTTTTAAGTGCAATAGCCAGGGTCATTACGCTAATGTGTGTCCCAGTTCACAGTCCTTTGGCTCTCAGTCACAGCAACAATACCTCGATTCACAGCGTGCTCAAACTAGACCTCATTCCCAATCACAGCAGACTCAGAACAGGTCACAGCCCCAGAACCCTGAGCAGACCAGGTCTAACAACCCGGCACGCAGAGGGCTCAATGCAGTTTATACAGATCACGCACCTGACGCTAGTTCAGATCATTTTTCCACAGACGAAGTTGCTGAGGACGGGTTTATTGTGCAGGGTAAGGTTAACAATATTGACACCGATGTCATTATTGATTCTGGAGCTAAGATATCACTTCTTTCATCTAACTTTGTGCCTACTGATTCAGTTCCCATTTCACATGCTAGCATTCGAGGTGTGTCACAACAACCCATGACAGTCCCCATTCACAAGGTGGAGATTAACATCCCCACCCTCCAGGGTACCTTTAAAGTGGCAGTCTTGGATAGGTTGCCCCCCTTTACCTTTTTATTAGGCAGGGACTTTGGGAAGGGTAGACTTCTTACACTTATGTCATCTGTCAAGTCATCTCCTGTCCCAGTCTTGGCCGTCACAAGGGCCATGGCTGCGGATTGTGAGACAGCCTGGAAAACGGCTGAAACCCTCCAGATGACTGAAGGTGCCTTTCCTAGGGCACTGGAAGACATCCCAGAGGTAGACGAAACTGACATTGCTACTTCTGGTGATCCATCTCCATCTGATTCACCCAGTGTTGACATTTCTGATTCACCCAGTGTTGACATTTCTGATTCACCCAGTGTTGACATTTCTGAGTCACAGGCATTGGTTCCATTTCCATCGTTGGCCTTTGACGGCATTTCTAAAGAACAATTTAAGCAGCTACAAAAAGATGATTCTTCTCTTGCCCAGTTATGGGACAATGCTCGTAACCGTACCAATAGCATGTTCATTGCCAAAGATTTTCTTATGAGTCTCACCTCCACTGCTAATCACATCTCAGCAGCACTGGTTGTTCCCAATTCTCTCAGGTCTAAAGTTTTATCCGTTGCTCATGATGGGCATGGGCATGGTGGCCTTAACTCCACTAGAGCCCTATTGAACAAACATTTCACCTGGCCGGGTATGATGGCTGATATTCGTGAGCACATTTCCAAATGTAGTATTTGTGCTAAATCCAATAAGTCCGGTGGTGTCAAGGCACCCATGTTGCCACCTGAAATCATAGCCGAGCGTTGTGAAAAGCTCGCAGTGGACATTGTTGGCCCTTTACCATTGTCCACGCACAAGTTTCGTTTTATTTTCACTGCCATGGAACTAGCATCAGGTTTTCCATTTGCTATCCCCATGAAGTCCTACACGGCTGAGTTGACTGCTCAAGCATTGCTATCAGTTATTTGTTTCACAGGCACCCCTCTTGTTATTTTATCAGATCAGGGCAGTAACTTTATGTCGAAAGTCCTCACTCACCTTTACAAGAAACTTGGTATTTCACGGGTGCGTACATCTCCATACCACCCACAGAGTAACGGCCGTCTTGAAAGGTTTCACGGCACGTTAAAGACCATGCTCACTAAGTTGATTGATGACCGTCACAATTGGCCTGATTTCCTAGACATTGTTCTCTTTTTCAGCCGAAACTTACCTCACACTAGACATGGCTATACGCCTCACGAATTGCTCTTCCTCAAACCTACTCCTTTCATTCTTTCAACTCTGAAGAACTTCTGGTTAAGTGATTCCAATGCAAATATCAACTTGCCCCAGTTTATTCAGGAATTAGCTACCCAAGCTGCTTGTACTAACGCACTAGTTAGGGAGTCCCTTAGCTCCAAGGTAGCCAAGTCCAGGCTTTCCAAGGAGGAGTCAGCACTTTCCAGGTTGAAAGTTGGTAGTGTTGTGCTCAGGCGGGTGCCAGGCCTCAATAAATGCTTGGAATCCAGCTGGAATGGTCCCTTCATAATCACTAAGCTCATTCATCCGGTAAACTGTCAGATTAGAGATGTTGAGAAAAAGTCCAAACCCGTCGTTGTACATGTGTCACAGTTGAAACCAGTATCAGATCAGTCTATTTTTAGAGTTGTTTCTGTTGTCGATGATCCCATTGAGGATGTTAGTAGTGAGGAACCTATTGCTCTGTCAGCTGACCAGCAAAGGCAGCTTGAAGCAACTTTAGAGAAGTTCCCCTCTGTCTTCGCTGACAAACCAGGTCTTACCAATGCAGCAACACATTCTATTAGACTTGTCAGCTCCACCCCAGTGTGGACGCCTCAGTATACGGTGCCCATATCTTATCAGGAGGCATTCAGGAAAGAATTACAGAGTTTGTTAGACTTGGACATTATCGAGCCTTCCTCCTCCTCATGGTCCAGCTCACCATTACCTGTGAGAAAGAAGGACGGGGGTATCCGTATTGTGGTTGACTTTCGTAAGTTAAATGCTATTACAGAACCGGAACCTTTCATGATGCCCACAGTTGATCATGTGATTGCCCAGTTAGGTGCTGCTAAGTTCCTTTCTAAGCTGGACCTGCTGAAGGGGTTCCACCAGGTCCCCCTGACGGAGGAATCGAAGCCGTTCACTGCATTCTCGTGTGTGCTTGGTAAATTTCACTATCGTGTCATGCCCTTTGGTCTTAGGAATGCTCCGGCAACTTTTCAATTGTTGATGCAGCGTGTGCTATTAGGACTTGAATCATTTTGCCTGGCTTACATAGATGATATCATTATTTATTCCATCAAATTTCACGATCATATTGGTCACATTCACAGTGTTCTTGAGAGATTGGCAGGTGCTAACCTGACGGTGAAGAAGTCTAAATGTAATTGGATTTTTAGCTCAGTGTCATTCAAAGCTCCATCAGCATGGTGCAGTGGACCCAAGTCAATGAAGACAGCATTCAGTAAGTTACTTTTATCTCTTTAGTTTAAATGAATTACTTGATTTTGTTGCTTCTTTTTCAATTCAAACATTTGCAGGGAGCGGTTACTATGGCATTAAAACCCCTTTACCTTATATATGTAATTTAAAAACTTGACTTTATTTTAATAACTTGAGTTTTAGTTGTTAGAATCAATCGTTTAACATTGTTAATGCTCACTCACCATATTAACAATAGTGTGGTTTAATGCTCGCTCACCATATGTGCTCAAGCACACCACTAGTATATTATGTGACCGCCTACAGTAAAACTGGGCACAACGCGGCACCCTTCGAAAATTTTATTTTTGCACTTACAGAGTTGTCGGCGTCCAGATATTGACCTCTCCAAGTTTTATCGTCGTAGCTTAAGTCGTTCTTAGACCTAACCGTCCATTGTTCGTTCTATTATTTCCCATGGAGTAAATAACTAATATCAATTCAATAATCACAAGTGTGGTAGAATGGCCCAGCCACTCCCCCACACTACTTCGAACACCCACTCATATTATCACGCAGTTTATTATTAGCATGCATCAGTTGTCTGTTTGTACTTATTCCCACGCACTGGTCATTCACTCAGAACAAGTCATTCCCACGTACTGGTCATACACTCAGAACAAGTCATTCCCATGTACTGGTCATTCACTTAGAACAATTCATTCCCACGCATCACCCTCATACATCACATATTTATGTCTTTCCATGCATTGGGCATGCTCAGGAGGGTTCTCTATATATTGGCCTTCCTGTGCTTGCTTCTGGAGTTGTACTATCTTGCCTTAACCAACATTCATTTTTGATAGGATTAAACCTCTGTCAACTTGGGTTTGGGAGCCTTAATAAGCTTTGGCCTTGCAACTCTGGTGGCAGCGTACCTGTGCCCCTTTCTTTGCTATCTTAGCCGCCAGCCTTGCTACCACAACAAGGTTACATTTATAACTCCAATCCCACATCTGCCTATCAATAAGTCGAAGCATTAGACCCATACTGAAGTATTCTTTTCCTCTTCTGAGCTTTTGCTATAAAGTATATAAACTAACGGATTGATTATTTAATTCACATCATATTTCCCCAAGTCAACATTTTCATTTAAGGATGTCATTTGTAGAAAGGTTTTACTACTAGCTATCATATTCAAGCTTACCGCTCTATGCACTTTATTAAATCATATTATTGCAGCTTTGATATTTTTACTTGAATATTTCCGCATCACGCGAGCGTTCTGTATTCTCCCATATTGTACGGTTTATATTGTACGCTCCTTGTAGCGCGCGCGTAGCGAGTAAAATCAATGAAAATTGTATTGTAACCGGTTGAGAAAAATTTCAAAGAAGCAATAAATCACTTATCACACTCGTCGTACAATATGGGAATGATATTTTACTCTCACGCCACATTTTCACTCGCCTTTGGCTCGTGAAAATATTTTGCGTGCTCGTAAAATATTTTCCCATATTGTACTCTGACTCGTGCTATAAGTATTATATATTGAAGCAAAATATTATTATAATAGCTACAAAGCCAAAAAATAAACTATCATATTAAAATAAAATGAATGGTTTTGATATCTACATAGTGATATTGTGTTTACTTCTGTAAGTGTTGGCTTGTGCAAACTAAACATGCATGGATTCAATACAAGGCATAGAAAACACGTTATTGCACTAGGATCACTACTTTGTAGGCAACTTCTTTAACTTGTATATTAGTAATACTTACACATCATAATACAAGTGTCTCTGTCTCAAGAGTACATTCATTTACAATTTTGTCAATAATAGCCTATTCTGAACTTCTTCATTTTACTCTAATAATTTTGGTTATGTAGCAGAACCAAGCAAAAAAAGAATTACAAGTTAATATAAATAAATTATGTACCAATACAATATCAATTCCTTTCTGCAGGAATGTACTTCTCTGTGTCCCAAGCCAGGAAGCCATGCCTCAATCATATGAGTATCATCCACATTCATCCAGTCATGGCAACTATCATAGTAACCATACACACAGAGTCAGATATAGCACCGATTATCACCAACCAAGGCAGTCTTATTCTAGCCACACTCCACAAGGTATGATTCATTATGGAAAGTTTCTCATTCATTATGGTCTAGTCCACCCATTCCCATCACCAAAAAGGATGGTGGTATTAGAATAGTTTGTGATTTTAGGAGGCTAAACACGGTCACAATGGCAGAGCCATTCTTGATGTCGACCATTGAGTCAATCATTGCCAAAGCTGGCAATTTCACACATCTGTCTAAAATTGACTTGCTAAAAGGATTCCACCAAGTTCCCATGGAGGAGGAATCAAAACAGTATACTGCATTCAGTTGTGCACATGGAAAATTTCAATATAAGGTTATGCCTTTTGGATTAAGAAACGCGCCAGCCACCTTCCAGCTGCTCATGCAGAGGGTGCTGGCTGGTTGCGAACAGTTTGCTCTTCCGTACATAGATGACTTAATCATATATTCATCATCATTTCATGAGCACATCACACACATCACTGCAACATTGCAGAGACTTGCTGACACTGGTCTCACAATGAAAAAGAGCAAATGTTCATGGTTCTACACAGCTTTCGAATTTCTTGGTTTTATTGTTGGTCAGGGAGGAATTGCAATACCACAAGCAAGAATGGAGTTCATGGCAGAATACAAGATTCCAAAGACAAAGCCACAATTGAGAGCATTCCCGGGATTAGTGAATTTCTACTCCAAATTCATACCATCATTTGCATGGCATTCCAGCAAATTATCACCACTCACTAGGCAATCAGAACCACACATTGTGCATTGGGACAAGGATTCCACTGAATCATTTCATTACATCATCAACAGTATATGTCATCACACTATGTGATCAGCTTTGTGGATGCTTCTACAACTGGAGTTGGAGGAGTGTTGTGTGTTTCTCGAGATGACACATGGATGCCTACTTCCTTCTATTCAAGACAATTGCAGAACAGGGAAACGAAATTCTCAGCAACGGAATTGGAGGCACTAGTACTGCTAGCCACAGTGGAACATTTCAGCTACTATCTTAGAGGGAGAGAATTTGTTGCCTATACAGACCATATAGCATTGACCCACTTGATGGACAAGACTCCTATCTCCAACAAATTGCATAGATGGAAAGAAAGACTTTCACTGTTTGACGTCAACATTGTACACTTGCCAGGTAGCAAGAATCTGCTTGCGGATGCCTTGTCAAGGCAAGGTTGGTCTATACAGCTGCTTCAACAGAAGCCGTCTTCACCAAGTGATGAAGCTCCACTTCCTCAAAGAGGGGGCAGGTGTGGTAACCATGCCCACTAACCTGGACAAGCCCACCACACAAACTCAAGAACAGTTAACATTATAGTATTGTATTGTCAGTCTTACCTTTTACCTAGTTCCTGTTATAATAGTTTATTTCTGTATCATCCCTTACCACTTCATTTACATGCAATGCATGGTCTCTGCACATGTCCAGACCGGTTCTCTAAATAAGGACCAGCTTGAGCATGTGCTTCTCAGTCTGTCTTGTGAGAATAGAATTAAAACCTCTACCTCTGAGAAGATTCTCAACTGTGCTAATTGCATCCTGAGCCTGTTAAAGGGCTAGGCTAGCTAATTGCATGGTTGTGGTGGCAGCAACCTCAGTTTTCTACAGCCTGCCAGTTCCACCACACATACTTACTGATCACATACTTGGAAATATCATACAAATATCTGATCTACTACATGTAACGCTTAATCAATATTCTAAAAATGTACAGTAAATATTAATAAAATTGTTGGTACTATTAAGTTTATGTTAAAATTTCCTGTACAAAAATACAACCAAAAGTTATTAATATATTTAATTAAAAAAGAACTTATAGTTTGAATAGAGAAAAGAATTAGAAGCATTTTACTATTCAACCAAGCATTGATTGCAATTAATAAAAAACTACTTTAAAGGTATCTAGAAAATTAAAATTATCTTGCAATTTAAATGGCCACCTTAGGTGGAGAAGCACTGTTAGTTCAGAGTGCTTTTCACAAAAAGACATTTAAATTTGCCATAGTATTTTTTCTTTCAACATTTGTCGTTTTGCTGGCAATAGCAAGCATTTCTCTATATTCTAAGTTCAATGCAATACAAATCGTTGAAGTTACATTGATGCTATAATATTTACCAACATCTCCACACTGCTGCCACGGTCTATCTTTGGATGATTTTCTACCTTTACATTCAATTTTTCTTAATCTGGGTTGTGTAATTTTACTCATCAGAAATCTTGAATCTAAACAAACGAGCATATTAATTAGAACAATTTAGTCAAATATACATAAAAAGTGCTTAGAAATTAAGCTAGAATAAATGAAAACTATAATTGCCAGCAAAGCTAAGTGAAATACTATTTAACCATTTTAAATCTTCTCACCTATAATTATATAAAAACCTAATGTAGTGTTTTGAAGTCTAAGTGTTTACCTTCTTAAGATAAAGTATGAACTTCAATTTAATGCACTCAGAATGGAAGTAATGGAGAATTTCAATAAGTTATAGCTAAACAAGTAGAAATCGCTGGAGTTTACATTCAATGCACAGATTGTGGAACACTTGTCAAATTCAGTATTCTGGGACATACACTAGTGAGCCACACTGACTAAAACATTAAATTTGCACATCTTTATGGCAAAATTGCTCTCTCACTGCCTACTACAATTGAATTTCGAGTCAAATAGAGGTGAGAAATCAGAATGGATAGAAAAGTTTACTCAGATAATATCTTAATATTAAATAACCTGTTTATATGTAGGTTATATGCTTCCTATTTACTTTCATTAAATTGTGAAAAATGTGACGATTTACATTTTTATAAGTCATTAGCACATTCAGATATAGTAAACACTGACTATCAAATAAATATTTACATTATATAGAACTAGTACTGTATGCTTCACATACAGTTTATTAACTCATTTTCAGAATGAAGCAAGAGTAGATTTTCAATCTGGCCAAATTATGGCATTCTAGATTTATAACAATTGACACGAAAGCAATTCCAAAAATGCAGTGTCACAATTTTTATAATAATCCCACAAAATACAGTTATAATTGTTCCAACAGGGCACCTACCTTTAACCCAATGAGGTTCAACATTGGCAACTGAATAAAATGTAGTATATTCATCGTGTGTCTTCAATTTACCCAAGCATGTATAACTTCCATAGTCATTAGTTGTAACAGATAGTATTTTCAGAGTATGAATATTTTTACCACTTGCTGGTGCGTAAAAATTTATATTGGGCTGTTGAGTTATAAGTACATTATGAAATGTCCATTGTACTCCATAATCAGAAGTGCACTCTATTAGAGCTGGCTTTCCAATCATCACCTTCTGAACACTGGGCTTAGTTTTATGTAGGGGCACTATTGTTTATACAAAGAAAAAATAGATAAATGAATAATTGAATTGATCTTAGTTCTTTGCATGCAAAAAGCAAGCTTGTACAACATAATACAAAATCTTCAAAATGTAATTTACAATGACAGATTTGTTCATTTACTAAATAATTCTTTACTTTTAGTTGGTTTCCACTGTGACAAAATATTGCTATAGAGGAATTATTTCATTACTGATTTCAGTACATTTTCTTTTATAATACTTGAGAAGTTATAAATGTACAATTCTTCTGATTTCAGAACTGTCAAATCTCATGTCAAATGCTGAAGCAGCTATAGTAAGTTTGGAGGGTTAAATCTTTAATCAATCTAAAATTCAATGACAGTTCAGGGACAACTCATCACTCACACACGCACACACACACACACGACAAATGTACTGTTTGTAATGTTAGATAATAATAGTTTCTAGAAGGTAATCATCCAACTAACAATGAACAACTCATACTTTGTTGACTCATTGTTGTAGCAAAACAATGTTTGTTTATTTTGGTTGCTATAGACCATTAATTGTTGCTATGGGAACACTCGATAGGTCTAATTTTGTGCATGAACTTATCACACTATAATTTAACATGTTGGCAATATAATTATCTTCTGTTAAACTCTGTGAAATGAAATTGCTGAATACTCACAAATTCAATCTTAGACAACCACATGAAGAAGTTTAGCACTGCTACCAGGTTCTTACTTATCTCCCTCACTCCTAAGTAAGCCCTCTTCAATGAATTGAGATGGATTTAAACATAGTTTAAAATGGGAGAATGGCATAAGAAGAACTGACACACATACACACAAAAAAAAATGCAAAATGTAAATTATCTTGCTGCCGCTAGGCGGTCACGCGCACCTGGCAGAGCCAGGATGCCTGTGCACTAAGCAGGCACTGTGAGCCGTGCAAGCAAAGCTCCTGGAGCCGGGCTAGGAACTCGCAGGAGAACAGACCTTTCCTCACAGCAAGTGGTGTGGGCACCCAAAGTCCCACCTGGACCATTGCTGTTTCATGAGAAAAGGCCTTAAATTTGCACCCCAGCAAATGCCAGGTACCTCACAGCTGGGTAGACTGGTGGGGCTGGTGGGAGGCAGATGGAAATCAGATGGAAAAATTGCCTGAGTTGGGCTTGAACTCAGGACCGCAGGCCCTGAGCCCAGGACACAACCACTACACCACACACACACACACAGAAACTCTGCATTTGAGAGATAATACCGCCAATTCTGGCTTTCATTTCACTGTCATGCACAACAAGCAGCACACAGTGACAATGCATGAAGTGACAACAAGTACATGATGAGAACAAGAAATTGCATACCAACATCTCATGTGACTAAGGAACATTCATGAACACTTAATTTACAAATAACATTCACTTACACATACATACCACACATACATACAATGTTCAAGTGTTCAATTTGCTCTTATGTAGGCATGTGCCTACAAAACCTCTAGTTTACTTTGAATGATAAAAAGCATACAATGCAAGGTTACTATATAATAATTGCTAACTATAACTAAACATTGCTTATACTGATTGCAAAGCATTTATTGCTTGCCCTTGTCACTAATATAGTTATCATCACCGGTATCAATCGTAATGCTCGTTATGTTTACAAGTACATTACATTCAAGTTTCAACTGCTATTACAGCTTCCATACCAGTTTGTTCTCATGTGTGCAGACCAGTTTAACAGCTCTTTGCAACCTCAAATGAGTGTTAATATGTACAAGATAGTGAGGTGTACAGAAATAATATGGGAACATGTGATCCATTCAGTCCTCATATCAGATTTGGCAGCAAGTATAACCAATGCGGTATAGATATGAAATCCAGATGCAATGATACTTACCCAACTATACTTCAAAAGCTACCTCACTTAAAGTTTAAATCACATATAGAGTATCCCACAATGTGAATAAGATTAGGTAATGTAAATACGAACCTTTAATGTGAACTTGTGATTCAGCAAGGAATGGATCTCCATTGGAGTTCGTACCTCTACATTCATAAATTCCTCTATGACGCAACATGATCTTGGTGAAGTATAGAATGTGCTTTTTTACTATATTTTTTCCTAAAAAACTCCATTCTGGTTTCGTACTTGATAGACAAGAAATCACTATGAGATCATGTAGTTTGACTTCTATTATTGTTGGATCAGTTTTATTCGCTTCTAGAAATATATAATAGCTTGCAATGAAAAAATACTAGAACAAAAACGTTTTTCAAAGTATAGCTTTATGATGAAAATTTTTTTTGGTTAAATTAGAGTATTAATTTAAAATAATAATGTGTACATATGTACTGCTACTCAAAAATAATGAAAGGTAGTTTCTATAGTACTAAGCTTTAAAATTGCAATTCACTTCATAAAACCACTATCTGAAATTGTAAGATAATAAATCAAAATATCAAAATTGAAATAATAGTTATATTAATATGTTTGTGTGTCAGTAACAACGGCGACGACGGTTTATGTATTTGTGAATAATTCATGAAATGAGCCTGGTCAGTCAAGCTTCACCTAGAACTGAATGGGTAAAGTGACATCAAATCCAGTAGAAGGTGATTGGTAAAAGAAGGCTTATAAAAACAACGACTACCAATGGTAGCTAAACAAATGCTAATGAAATTGGTGACGAACCAAAGACAATAACTTCAATACCACAATCATGAATAGGAGGACAGATATAGTCAAGGTAGTCTCGATTCCCATACTTGGCAAGCAATTCTGTGTGCTGGTGGAGGGAGTAGGTGTCTGGCTTGGGAGACTATAGACAAAGGAGGAGAATCAAAAGGAATCTTAGACTCTAGAAGAAAGAGTTGAGATAACTTCAAATGGAGAGAAGAAAGTGATGCAACTATTTATTATTATTTTTTAGGATAATTCTAATATATTTCATTTGTATCTCAAGCCACTGTGTGACAGGACACCTGCTAGCATGAAATATTACTACAAAATGTTACGAGTAATATCAATGAAGGCTTCATACTCACCTATGACTTTAATTTCTCCATGTCCCAATTGATTCCCAATAATATTATTGTAATAAGTGTAACAGTAAAATGTTCCTTCATGTTTTCTAGAGACACTTTTCCAGTACAACAAGTGGCTGGCATGACTATTTTCACTCACATTTTTAAGTTTGTCCTTGAAAATCCAAATTACTGATTTATTATGGAGACATTTTAAGATTGTAGGATGTCCAATTTGCACTCGTGAAACTCGTGGATAAACAAAAAACTGATCTATACTCGTAAAATTTTGACACGACAATGTACAAAATTATGGACAAGGTATTGAATAATAAAATAAAATGTTAAATGTATTCTAATATCAGATATTAGTGGTATATAGTATTGTGATCTCCAGTCTTTCTAAGTAGTGTTTGCATCTAAATAAATGAAATTGTTTGTTTGTTTTTGTCTTGTTTCTACTACATTTAATGTCTCAATAATTTGAAAGTAGAATAACTACTGAATGGTTCTCAGGAGTAAAGAGACCTGTAAAATGTGTAAAAAAAAACATTTCACATATGCCAACAAAGCAAACAAACAAAAATAAACAAAAAATGTGTACTCAGAAAATTATGCCAATTCAATTATTTGTACAATTTTACAATAATTAGTAATGTTGAAATTCATCAGCTGAGATTTTGGTACTAGAAATAATGTGTAGATTTTTCCAATACAAAATTCTTGCATTTGGCAAATATTTAAATATGTTTATGTATTGTGTGTGTGTATATATATATAATATTATATTATACATATACATAATAAAAGACACTTTGGACAAACAGCAATAGGTACCAAATCATATCACACATTGTTTAATTTTTGTGTTAGATATGAATCAAACTTTGTGAAATTGTTTAAGTTTGATTGAAATACTTCACAAGGATTCTAGTGGAGTCAAAATAGGAGCAGAATTTATATACTTAAAAAAGTGTCTGGATTATCTTTTCCCTTCACATTAGTGATAGTAATATACAAATAATTATTGTGATTAGATATTAAGCATCTATTTCCTGTGGCTATGGTAGGTATCATTCAATTACCTGATGAAATTGATACTGTTGATGTTGCCTCAATTGGTATTGTATTTTCAGTTTTCCCAACACATTTATATAGCCCAGTTTTATCATAATTAACCTGATCAATAAAAATATAGTGATTTAAATCATAAGAATGGCTAATAGCAGAGAAAGGTTTTCCATTGTGTAGCCAAAACACCTTACCAAATGATATACAATTAATTTTTATAGCTGCATTCATAGGAACACTCTGATGGGAAGGTGAAACACCTAATTCGAAATGGTTGCTATGTGATGAAGTAATATTCGGGTCTAAAAGTGAAACAAAGTGGAACATTGTTGTGATGAATTAATTGTAATTTGTTTGATCTTGTAGCTTTTGTATTGTAAATAAAGATAAACCAAACAATAGCTAATTTTCTCGTTCTAACAGCCAATAATTATTATGTTAATTAAAACTTAACCAGACATTTTGACTTCTTGCTAAAGCCCTCCTCATGGGTCAATTGAAGTTGAACAAGAATATTTGCTATAGCTATATTATTATAATTGTTTCAGCCAAGAATGACTGAATAATAATTCAAACGTTTCAGCTCAACGGAGTCTTCCTCAGTATCTTTGAAATCAGAAAACTTTAAGTGAGAAAAAATTATGGTTACAAAGTCATTGCATCTTTTTATTTTCTCATTTTCAAGCTGTGTTTCAAGGACATTGACTATGGGGATCACTGAGTCGAAACTGGTAATCTCCTAACTTCATTTACCATTAAGGTTACAAGATTAATGTATTTACATAGTAGAATGGATGGATCTTATGAAAATATTTGATGATGTTTTGAAATTTAGTGGTTTAAATTTTTCTGAAAGTCACTCAATTAGAGTATTAACAAGTCACAAAATTATATACAGACAGTTGTGACATAAATGCTTGAAAAGTTAATATAAATAGCTCATCATTTGTATTGATAATTATGGAAAAAAATTATGTAATACTATAATATTATATATACATATTCCATGCTATACCCTGAGTAACTCACATTATCGCATGGCTGTATTGCACAAACCCATTACCCTAGTGGTAATAGCAACCAGCTTAGCTTACCAATTTTCTGGATTTTCACATCAGTGTTGTGGTAATTGCAATTGGTAATTGTATTTAGCTGTAATCATTACACCATCTGCAGTAATTGTAATTGTAATTGTAATTGCATACCTGTAATTGGCAAGTAGTTGGGGTCAAAGACCACTTTGGTAAAGGGTCAGTTCTAAAGCACATGGCTGAATTAAAACAAAATTACAAACTTTGTGGGCCCTATCACATGACCACTTATCCTGAGGAGGCTATGTGATGTAATTGTATGTAATTGCTAACAGATTTGTTGTAATTAGTTCTTAAAGGTGTAATTGGTAATTGAAATTGTAATTGAGAAGCAAAAATTTTAAGTAATTGTAATTGTAATTGATTACTTTACTCCTGTAATTGCCACAACCCTGTTTCACATCTACTTCCCTCAAGTGAACCAGGTTAGAGCAGCTGCTAAGATGTCAGCTGGAGGTGTGGAGACACCCTAGAGAGTTCTATATTAACTTTACAGCTGTTACCAACCCTAACAAGCTCCTGCAATGAAGATATCTAGCATGGAATAAACCACTTAGCTATCACACTTGTCAGAATGATATGGATAGTAATAAGTACTATTATATATACACATAATTTTGAATTTTGTTTGTGTGTGTATAATATACCCCATACATATATCCAGGATAGAGAGTAGAATTTTGTGTACTCATCATCATTAACATCCTGACCATAACAGACATATAACCCAGCATGATGTCTTTGAATTTGTGGAATCCACAATATATACATAGACAAGTTGAAGCTGTTACCATAATGTAGAATTCTTACAAAATTAGATACTGGTTTGTTAACAAATGTCCATATTGGTTCTGAATTAGAAATGCAAGATATGACTACAGACATTCCCACTGATGCCGTCTGAAATTCTGGGAATGTAGTTTTGGCTTCATCTAGAAACAGAGTTTATAATTTAAACCAAAACCAAATTCTCAATATAGTTAGCATTTAGGCGATTGAAAAGTCTGTTAGGGTTCTATTAAAAAGTACAGACCCCTGGGCTAAAGACATGAGCATGTTTATTATTAGTATGTACAAGGGAAATAATGCTATTATAAAAACATATGTATGTCAAAAAGTACTTGCTGGAATGAGGACAAAATATTGCCCAAGAATGTATAGACATGATATCTATAAAAACCTAAACACATCAAGCACTTTTGACTAAACTTTCATGCCTATGCTATGACCCAGAATAGAACATAGTGTGATTGCATACAAAATGCGCAAACCAACTTTGAATTATTAATCTGTGATGAAACCACATAATACTTACATAATAAGAACAACACATGACGGTCCTTGTCTCCATGTATGCTTGTGCATTCATAAATTCCTTGACTGCCCACATCAGGCCAAATTACCTGACTACGATTAGATAAGCGACTGAATTCTAGATGGTTACCATTGTAAGTCCACTTGCCAATATTAGAGTATTTGCATGGAATAGTTACATAAGTATTTTTCTTGTTTAATAACGAAAAGAGTTTTAATTGTGACACCCTCAAAAATACTGAAAAAAATATAATAAAACATGATTTTTGAGTTTCAATAACGGAACAAGTACTAATCTCTTACTACTTCATTATGTTCAATAATTTTCTTTTCATTAGTTACTTTGATTTAATTCTTTTTAATCTTGGCAAACATAAAATCCTTTTATATGGTGCACATTAGACACGCATAGCTAACTATTTGAGTGATCTAGATCCATATTCAGCTCAAGTGAATCTAGTGACTATATTGTGATGGAGATGCCAATTGTAGCAAGTCAAGATTGTTCTCAGCATTAATTCTCATACACTCCCAGAATGAACTTGTGGACAGGTGCTTATCACATGAATAAAGATGATGTAATGGATGTGTGTATGTTATGTGCAGAGCATGAATATGATTAAATTACAATCACATATGTTACACAAATGTGTCATCATGAATAAATTGTGTGACATGAATTGGCACTTACTACAATAAAATAAAGCATAATTATTGGACCACTCAAAAATTGTATGTATGTACAATGAAATTCTATTTATAATTTAATTTTGCTATTATTGTAATTATTTCAGCTGAAAATGACTGAATCATTTAATTTTAATATTCTGCTGGAATACATTAACCCAAATTTGTTGAAACTGTAGACAGATGATAATGTTATTAATAATAAAAAATACATTATGTAACATTTTTGCTAGTTGTCATAATAATACCTGCTATATTTTCATCTCCAGATATCAGTACAAAAACATGATTCACTTTTGCCTTGATTTCAGCAGATAATACATTAGGTATTGCTTTGTTTTGTTTGGGCAATAATACATTAGGTATTGCTATTTTTTCTTTGGGCAATGATACTTTTGGCATTGCTACTTTTTCTTTGGGCAATTGAATTTTTGGCATTGCTATATATTCTTTGGGCAATGATACTTTTTTATATTGTTTTGTACCATTAATATTGATAACTGTAGGATCTATTGACACAAAAAGTTTATAGTCTAGCTTGATTTATATAATACTATGATAAATAGATCTTTTTTAAACTGGTAATTTTTTTACTAAAAATACTAGGTAGCAAAACATTGCTAGGAACAAGGAAGACAATATATATCTATGTCCTCTAATATAATACTTAAGTGAATAATTTTTTCTACAAGTAAGTTGAGATTGAAATGTAGAACAAAGTGTTTAGTTAATGAATTGATATAGCTAAAACTTTAAAAGTTTACCAGGTATCAAATATTTGCATACTTGAGAAATATATATTTATACGTTCTGTAGTAAAAATTGTCCTTGTGACTTCTTACATTTTAATCTCATGATAACCAGCTTAATTTTTTTATTGTTAATAAGCGTATAATAGTTATATGTCACAGCAATTGTTCAAGATGCATACATTAGAAGAGAACTCATTTTCATGCCTTATTAATAATATCATTCTTTCGCTTGAAATTGAACAGAATCAATACTTAGCCCAAACCTATTATTTGTTTCAAGCAATCTTACATTAAGTAAATATGGAAAAATCTCTAATTTTATCTACTTTATTAAAGATGTTACATAAACCATACAATTTTCATCGCCTTTCAAATTAATATCCTGACAATTTCATAGCTTTTAACTAACAGTTGGATAAAATAAGAATGTAAGAATGTGGATGACACCAGAAGGGTAGGAACAAAACAATAATTGGAGTTGGGGGAGGGAGAAGTGGAGGGGAAAGGTTGTCACAGATTATCACTGCTACTATACATTAATTATTGTAGGGAAACACTATAATAATGACCCACTGACCATGATTATTAAGAAACTTCCAACTACATATTGATACATACATACTTACCATTTAAGAGAATTTCTGATATTGAGTAAGTAACAATGTACTGTCCATAGACATTCTCATGGCTGTAGCAAGTATACTTGCCAATCTTGTCGATTGTAACAGAAGATATTGTTAGTTTAAAGGCATTTATATTATCAGTGCGAGACATCAAAGTTACTTTTTCCATAACTATCTCACCTTTAAATCTCCACTCAACAATATTCTTAGAAAAGCAATACATATCCGCACTGTGTCCTACACTTGCAATTTGTGATTTTGGTTTAACTATATTTGCCAAAACTAAACAAAATTTATTATTATTACATATTACAATTATTAAATTTAAACTTTCTGTTTCTCACTTGCTACATAAACTTCAGAGAAAGAGATAAAGCTATTTTTCGTGTCATAAGTTCCATAGCATATATATTTTCCTCCCATTTTAATTCTAACTGACATAACATCGATTTTGTTTTTTTGAACAAATCTGTTATTCACATTAAGTCCATCTTTACTCCACAATACAACAGAAGATGAAAAGCACTGTATTTTAAATGGACTACCATTAGTAACATAAATTTTCAATGGTTTAATTCTCGAAGGATCTATTAACAAACAAATAATGATTTCAATGATAGTGCTCAAAATTTGTACCATCAATTCTTACCTACAATCATAATCCATCCTTTACCTATAGTTTTATTGGGTATCATAGCTTCATGACATATGTACAATCCACTGTTGATTCTTTGAAATGACTTTATGTGAACCAGACTGTTTCTTTCCAATAAAATATTACTATCAAGCTTCTCATTTGGGAAAATCCAAGTCACTGGTTTTTCATGAATACATTTAATAATAGCTGGACAGTTTTCTCCTACTTCTGAGAGTTCAGGGAAAATTGACATTTTTACTAGTCCTAATTGATCATAATAATTTGCCAAATAAGTGAAAATTTTCAACCAATGCTATACCACCAGAGTACTCGTGAAATTCTGGCAATTATTGATATTTTTAGCTGTAACTTTCTAACCAGTCCTGCACTAACCTTTACATTACCACTTATTAAATTTAAAGATACTTATTTTTGAAATAAAAAAACATAGCTGGGAAAAAATAATTAATTATACCAATTAAGGCCTTCTTATAGTAATTTGAATAGCAATAATGTGGCTCATTTACTGGCATAATACTACTCATTCAGCATAATATATACTCTTCTAACCTCTATGTTTCCATATTTCTGCTGTTAGAATGAATTGAATACCGTTACTATCTGTACCAAAACATGTGTATGCTCCATAATTCTCTTCTGATATATTTGGTATAACAATGTAGGACACATAATTAAAAAACAAAAATGAAATTGGTTTTCCATTAAAAGTCCATTTTGCCAATGTTTGTGATACACAATTAATCAGAGCAGCTCCTCCAACAGGAACATACTGAACTTCAGGCCAAACATAATTAATAGGAATACTTCCACATGCTCTATTTGAATGTATTATGACATCACAACAGGAAACATTATCATTGAGGTTACCTGTAATTTAGCGTGACAATTGATCATTACTTATTTAATTGTTGTGACTACTATTTGTAAATTTTGCATTACTGTTTGCTTGAAGATAGAAAAGTGTGTATGGAATTGTTTCAATAGCTATAATTATAACTAAAAGCATACCTAATAATCAGTATTATAGTGAGCAAGCAATTACACTTCTTTTTCACTTTTTACAGCATAATGCTTAAAATGAACACTTTTACCAAAGGTTTTCACCAGTTTTGTATATAAATAATATGTAAATAGTAAATACAAGAAAAAACTTGGCGTAATTACTTTACCTTTTAAAGTAATATACACATCACTAATAAAGAATATAAATGGGTCATCATAAACATGGCTACCACGACAAGTATACTGTCCAATATGGTAGAGTTGGAAACTCTCAATAAAGAGTGTGTGTACATGATCACCTTTAAGTACTTTCATGATATCTTTTGGTATACTTTTATTGTTCAATTTCCACAAAACATTAGTATAAGAATGACATTTTAGCCATGTGGAGTGACCTACTGGTACACTTTGTTGTAGAGTTTCTATTTGAGCTGCTATATCTGTATTAACAATATATAGTTTTTTTATGGGAAGGTTCGTTCTTCTCAAATAACGGGAAAAATTATGCGAAGGTTAATGAACTTTATATTTAATATTACTCATATGCCTTATTATGCAAAATTAACAACATAGCTATTCACAGATCAATAATGTAAGTTCATATCAGTTATTTGCTTGATTATTTCGGCCAAAATTATGTATATCATACATAGCACATTGACAGTTACCATATGGCAAATTTCAGGTTATGCAATTGTTTATCATTTTACTAAGTTCCAATTTAATTGATCTCTTCTACTTCTCAGAGAATCATTATCTTACCAATAGTATGCTCACTATCTCTTATTACATTTTTATTCGTAATTCGCAACGCTTGAAATACATTTATAATATTGCTGAAAATTATGGAATGTGGCATAAACTCATTTATCTAAGCATGATATTAGCATAAAAATATGTATATATGTATATCAAGTATAATTACAGTGCAATGCACCAGGAAATTTGGCTTTCATTGTAATACACAAACAGAACTTACACATTATGTGTACCTCGTATTGTTTAATGAAATTTTCTCCAGCATAGTTGACACCTTCACATTCATATATTCCAGCATTACTGCTATTGATATTAGTTATATAAAGTCTATCTTCAATTATATAAACATTTCCAAGTAAATGTCCTTCACTAAATGTCCAATGTGGAGATGCTTGTGATTCACAGTTTATAGTCAAATTATGATCTAATGCTATGTCAATTTTTCTGTTTCCATTTTTTGGGGTAGCTTGAAGAGTTAAAACATGTAATTAATATTTTTGTTATGTTAGTATGGAATCTATACCGATGACTTTCAGAACAGTCGTATCGTGAAACTGCAACCCACTTATTTCATCCACACCTGAACAGTTGTAATATCCATAATGTTTTAACTGTACGTATTTTATGAGCAATATATTTTTTAAAAACATACAATGGCCATTTCTGTCCGCATTATCATTAAATTCCCATTTTACATGATTATCATTCATGCATTTGAATACTGCTATGCTTCCTTCTTGCACTTTAATTAGGCGAGGAAATATTTTAAATTGTTGAGGACCTAATATAATGTAACATTGAATATAGCTTAACTATGAATTTAAATACTGGTTTTATACAGCAATTGAACATAATAAAAATAATCTAATCATTATCTCTTACATACTTGAATTAATCTATCCCTTAAGTGCTGCATTGGAAGTTCCTTTCAAGGCTCCTGCATAATTATTAATCCACACTACTTTTATCAATACATCTTTCTTAACATTAATTTTTTATTTGTTTACTTTTCTTTATTAAGCACACTGGAAGTAATAGGCATTTGTAATTTGCATTTAAATAGACATAAATAGTCGTGATTGGTGCCAGATAGTCTCACTTATCTAGACTTCATACAAATTGAGGGAAATTGGTGAGGTGCAGAGAACTGCACTTGGAACATCAGCAAGACACGCCTAGAGTAGTTATAGATATTCAAAGTTGACACAAGCTGAGATGTAAGAAGCAGTTTATAAGTAGATACTGGAGCAGCAAATCATATATGAATGAGTTGAAGTGAATGTGGCCTTTGCAGCTGAATTTTTTTTACATATATATTATTAGAAAAATTCTCAATCAGATAAAACAAAAACTGGTGATATACCATATCAAATAAGTCTTGTTGAAGCAAATCATTTATAATACACAACCCCAACATGAACCACTCTGAATATTTTTTGATTATAAACCAATTTTTCATAGTATATTGATTCAAAAGAAACTACCCGTAGGATTTTTTTCAGCTGGACAATGAACAAACTGAAAACTGAAAAAATAATTAATTTACAATCAATAAAATATTCGGAATATAAAATGTATAATAAGAAAAGAGTCTAACTCTTTATGATATATGAACCACTCTCCTCATACGCAAAGTCCAGAATAATTTTTTTAGAATAAATATACCAAAATAATAAAATACTATCACCACAAGCTACAAATACTCCATTAATTAATAGATAATCAAATGTATCAATCAAATCTTCATGCACATGAATAAGCACACATATAATATTATATATATATTATAGTACTTATTACATGAGTCAGAGTGTGATATGGTGAAATATTTCATGAGCAGGCTAATTTATTTTTACAAGCCAGAGGCGAGTGAAAATAAGCCTGAGAGTAAAATGTCTTGTCATATCATTCTGACAAGTAAAATAAGTGGTTTATTCCACAGAACTAGAGGAATGTTAACTCACAACTAAAGTTGGTTGTAGGAGCTACCCACACCCCAGCCTGACATTTTAGCAGCTGCTCTAACCCTGTCAAGCTGGGTACACCAGAGGATGGTAGCTGTAAAAACCAGAAAATGTTAAAGTTTGGCCCAGTTGCTATAACTACAAGGATAATGATCTTGTGCAGTACAGCTTGAAATAACAGCATAAAATATAATGAGTTGGTCATGTGCCTAAAGATATCATTGTGAAGATATCTAGGGTGGAATAAAGATATATATATATAATATAATATATACATATATATCTCATTAGATGCATCCTCTCTCTTTCACAGGTAATTTTTTAACTCTACGGAATGAAAAATATTTCGGCTATAATCAGGATTGCACATTTATCCACTTCCTAGATGGTCCATTAAATAGAGTAGTCTATATTTTTTTTCTGATCGTATGTGTGTCCAAATCACAACCCCCCCCCCCCCCCATTTGCTCTAATAGGTAAGGGTTACTGAAACTTCAGAAAGTACTCCTAGACAGTTTCAGAAGGCAGCACGATGTCAGGAAGCCTAGTTATGCAGAAGAAAGTGTTACTAGTCTGATTGTGTTTGTACTAAACCTTTTAATTTGATCATCTCTCTAAACCAGATGCATTGGCAACATGATTGATGAATTGGATTACAGCATGCTATTGTATAGCTAAATAGGAACTGACTTTGCTTTCACTTACGAAATACCATTTTTACAATTGTAGATACAGTTATGACTTTTGCGGCTTTGTCATTTGAACATGAATAAAGACCTTCAGTCTCCTTAGATATTGTGGTTATTATTAAGTAATTCAAGTATGAATATGTAGTAGTATTTAAATTTATAAGATTATTTTCATGAGTCCAAACAATATTAAAGAGAAATTTACATTTCAATACAGCTGCACCATTTTCAGGAATATATTGAACTTCTGGAGATAGGCTAGAAAAATCGTCATCTAAAACTGTTGCAGAAATATTTTAGCTTGTATTAAATACAGAATACTGGTATTAAAATATTTTAGCTTGTATTAAATATAGAATACTGGTATTAAAACTGTTGCAGAATGTTTTAGCTTGTATTACATACAGAATTATGTTATACTAATGATGTGCTTTAGCACAAATGGCGAGCAAGCCTATGTACAGTCCATTTCTAAAAGTATAAGTATACCTAGTCATTGTGACCGTAATATACTTTAGCTAACAAATACAGAATACTTTATTACTCATTTTCCTGAGTACTGCTATTTCTGTATTCTCTAACTATACACTCACTAAAAATGACAGTTTTGAAGTTATGTCTGGTAAAGGGTCTCAATACCATAGTAAGCTTCCACCATAACACTGTGTGACTAGAAAAAAAACACACAAAAAGTTCAAAAGAATTACTGCACAGTGTTGAGTACAATAAGTTTAAGACCTAAGCGTGTCATGTGGCATTTAGAACAACCAAATACAAAGGGATAAACAGTTAAATTTCCTTGAATGATACAGGATAGCTAAACAGAAAGATTCTGTTTAGTGGAGGTATGGGAAGGGGTAAGAAAACACAAAAATGTGAGGGTCAAAGTACAAAATGGTATACTATGTCCACACATATTTATAAATAAACATATATCCCCGATTTTCAATTGTGTTACCCCTGATAGTGTCTCGCTCACTTCGCCCATTCGCCCATTCGCCAATAATATTAAAGTATTAAGCAGACATCAGAATTATTGGCTTCTATATGAATTTATTAATAATTTTACTATCATTAAGAATTAATCACTGTATGCGAAGCTAGATCTGGGACACAAGTGACTCCACCCACATTTCCATCACTCCTGAGTGCGTTTTGAAGTAGTTGCGTTGTAAAAGTACAATATACATAGTGTAAATAGTAAATAATCAGACAATTAGATAATAATGTGAGTATGCCACCATATGAACATTTAATGCAAATTACCATTTTGACGTGTCCACGAATGTGCATAAAATGATAAAAATTCATCTTGTGTTTGCTTTCCCAAACAAGTATACTTTCCTTCATATCCTCTATGAAATGATTCAATAGTGAGAACATGCATGTCTCCAAATGTTTCAAACGAATAATTGGACTTGGCATTTATACTGGTTTTCTTAAATCTCCACATGACTGGAGATACAGAACGACAACCAATTCTCACTGGGTCTCCAATATTAACGGTTTGATTATCAGGGTAAATTTCAGAAACATTAGGATCTATCAATATTACATATATAATATTATAAATAATATGTATGAGTAATAGCATGGGTAACCGTGCTATTCGGATTAATAGCATGAGTAACGATTAAAATAGCACGAGGCTAAGCCGAGCGTTATATCCGTGCTACTCGCTAAATGGCCAGCTTTTAAAAAAGTCTCTTGCACATTGTCCCCTACTAGAAACTACTCGAAAACGCTCTACGCGTGCGCACTTACCCGTACTATTTCAATTAGCTACCGAGGTATTTCACTTCGTTTCCACTTAGTTACCTAGGTAAATTAGTTACGCGCTATTTCACTTTCCCCGTGCGATTTCAATTGGACAGCGATTTTTCCCATTCAGTTTTGAATGGGTAACTTAGGCGCCAGATTCACTAGAAGGCTCACCCATAGCCGAAAATTCATGAATATTTCTGACTCAAAATCTCTGAAAGTACCACATCCTGAGTAGTTCAGTAGCCACATAGCTACATAGTTACCAACAGCGATTTTTCCCATTCATTTTTTAATGGGCAACTTACGCGCCGTACTATTAATATATAATACATTAAAAATTGTACATACATTTATATATATTATAAACTAGTGGTGCGCTCGAATAGCGCAAATGCATGGCGAGCGAGCAGACTCTTTTTACAGAAAAATAGGACAGAAATTACATCTAACTGTAGTGCACAGTGTAACCCTTTCCATTCTCAGTTAGCATGAGTAGGCATGAAGAGTTAACAATAACAGAATTACCTGAATAAACTTCGAAAGCAGTGGCAAAGAGCAGCTTGACAAAGACTTCACAATTGTTTCAAGAAGAGAGTAGCTATGAACTTTTTGGTTGAAACAAAGTTGAGTAAGGCAGTGCAGCAGGATGCTCCGCGCTCGTTGATTGAAAAATACTGCAACTGTGAACGCTTTACCTAACTTACGTAATTAGAAGCGCGTGCGCAAAATTTTTACGTTCGCATACATACCTATACTAGTGATGGTGTGCTTGAGCACAAATGGCGAGCGAGCCTAAAGATTATACTAGTGGTGCACTCGAATAGCGCAAATGCATGGCGAGCGAGTAAATATATGAGTATAGGTAAAGATGATTTGTGAAGGAAATCGCTAAATAATAGCAATGATTAGGCATGAAGAGTTAACAACAACAGAATTACCTGGATAAACTTCGAAAGCAGTGGCAAAGAAGCGCAGCTTGACAAAGACTTCACAATTGTTTCAAGGAGAGAGTAGCTATAAACTTTTTAAGAGAGTAGCTATTAACTTTTTGGTTGAACCAAAGTTGTGTAAGGCAGTGCAGCAGGATTTTCCGCGCTCGTTCGTTAATTGAAAAATACTGGAACTGTGAACGCTTTACCTAACTTACGTAATCAGAAGCGCGGGCGAAATTTTTGACGTACGCATACATACCTATATATATCTGAAATCTCAATTGAACACGACTGAGAGTCAGCTTCGCTCGCTTCGCTCGCTCGCTGAACTATTTTTATATGAATGATTTTGACTTCTAACACTGAAGCTACTGAAAATTAGGTCCAGTTTTTTAATTTAGCATACACGGTAAAGGGATTTCAGTGCCATAGTAACAACTCTCTGCAACTGCTTGAATTGAAGGGAAAAAACTACAACAAAACAATACAAAAGTTTTCTTTGTGATATTCTTTAGCTAAGTAGTGGTTGTAACACACAATGCTTTGACACAACTGGACGTGCACCTGTGTAACACAGACTTACCTTCGCAGTAGTATAGTGGACAATGTATTTTCAAGTAAATACTGATAAGACTGTGTCTGAATTTACAAATTCAAGACATAGGGTATAGATTCAATGTACATAATTCGACCATCAGTCGTACATTTCTACGTGTAGTTGACTTATTACATTCAAAGCTCAAGCCTTTAGTAAGGTGGCCTGACCGTGAGGTCTTGAGAAAGACGATGCCAATGGCATTTCGTAAAAACTTTCCCAGTTGCGTGGTGATCATCGATTGTTTTGAAATATTTTTGGATCGTCCTACAAGTCTGTTAGCTAGAACACAGACATATTCTGCCTATAAGCATCAAAATACTGTTAAATATTTAATTGGAATTACTCCTCAAGGTACTGTTAGTTTTATATCAAATGGCTGGGGTGGCAGAACAAGCGACAAGCATCTTGCTTTGATATTAAAAAATCAGTAGCATTGTAAATTTTTCTAAAGTAGTGATTCCTGCATTTACCAAGAACAAGAAACAGTTGGACCCAATTGCAGTTGAGCAGAAAAGAAGTATAGCCAATGTACGTATACACGTCGAACGAGTAATTGGGAATGTGAGAAAAAAGTATTCATTACTTAGTGACACTCAACCGATAGATTTTGTAATTTCAACAAATGGCAAAGAAACTACACTAGACAAAATTGTTACTTTATCTTGTGCTCTTGTGAATAATATATGTGATTCAGTTATTCCTTTTGATTGAATGGATATTCTAGTACTTTATCATTATTTTTTTATTAAACATATGTAATCAGTGAACAATGAACAAGTAGTTTTATGATTATAACCACATTGTTAGCCAGCTAGTTAGCTATTTTCCTTTTCTTCCTAATTTGAAATTCAGGTAGTTTGCGGCATTCAGGACAAAACCATTTCTTTGTCTTCGGCATTGATTTCAAGCCAAGGCATTCCAGGTGAAACCATTGGTGGACACAACTTGAATTGTCACATCCTACCATGTCTCCTTCATCTGGCCCATGGCAATAACATTAAGTCTGTGCTGAAGTTGATTGACTTGAACTTGACACTGGACCACAATCAGAAGGGAAATCTTCCCAACAATTCTGGTAAGATGGCAGTTGTGAAGAACTGTTGAACTCTGGGCATATTTCGGGACCAAAACTCTTCATCAGGATAAACACGTTCAATGTGAATATCTCTTTCTGTCCACACTATAAAGTCACAATAACTACGTTTTGTGCAAAAGATTTGGTAGTGAACCTTTACACATAATTCAGAATTGATAAATATTTATGACTATTTTTTCAAGTGATAACTATGCATTTACCTGATAATAAAGGCATGATCCTTTATCAATTCTAACTTTCCTTGATTATTATAGAGACAGAATGCAGTACTTTCAGCTGCCTCCTGAAGTGATTGATTCCTGTGACTGTACAACACTGTGATATAAATAAGCAATAAGGATAATTAATCTTTCTTTTTTTTTCTTCAATGGCAGCTGAGTTCTAAACATACTTTAATTTCACATAAACCTTCTCCACAACATGAACAGGTCACTAATCCATCAGGAGAGGCAGCAAGGAAAGGATGCTCTTGGTTAAAAAATAGACCACATTCTTCAACCTTTATACAACAGAAACATCACATATAAGAACTCAAAAGAAACAAAAATACCATTCATACATTAAATTCCTCACGTGCACTAGTTGACAAACATTCATACATATCTCGAGCTGTCTTTTCATGCTCTGAGCCCCATGATGTTGCTACACTCGTAAATTTCTTAAGTTCCGGATGATTATGAGACTTTTTGGGGGTGAAGCTTCATTTGCATGACAGGCGCTTTTAAAATTTGATGCAGTGATTCGACCACTTCTAATACGGTGCCATAATAGGCATTTTGATTGAGAGAGAGTTTTACTCTGCACAGTTTCAGCTTGAGTGCACGTAACAGTGACTATACTTTGTTTAGCCAGTGTCAAAAGCTCTCCATAGTCCTTTTTCAGATTCTCTGGCTTCATTAAATCAAGGAGACACATTGGAAGGTTTTCATCTAAAGATTTTGGGACATAATTTGAGCTAAATGGCTCAATGATGGAAAGTATTGCTGGTTTGGAGGAAGTCAATGCCAATGATGAAAAAAACCCTTTCAATTCTTCATCTGTAAGTGGTTGTAACAAACGAGAAGTTGATGGAGATGAAGACGAATGGACTGAAGTTGAACTAGATTGACAACCTTCTAGAGGAAAGGTAAAACCTGGAGTAGGGCTTGATGGTGATGACTGATACATAGGGGACGGTGAACAACTACGGGATGGAGTTGGAGTGATGCGTTTATGAATTTGCCTTTTCCCTACAAAATTTATCTCCTTCACAGGTGCATAGGGGACTTGTTTGACACCGTTGGGAATCACCCAGTACGCTTTTTTTGTGTTACAGTCCTAGAATCTCTTAGGCGAATACCTGATTCAATGGCCCAAAGCATGGCTGCAACATGTGAGCATGTTTCCCCTAATCCTGCCATGCAATCGCAATGACCAGCCACGATCTTTCCACCAGCCTCAGCAACGACCCAAGGAGTTAGAGGCTTTTCACTCATTTGTTGTGAATGATTAACCTATCATTAAAATAATACTGTACATGAAAAATGCACCAAATGATTATGGCTAACTTACTTTAGCAATAACTAATCTAACATCATCCTTTGGGACCTTTGACCAAAATTTCCCTTACCCATCCAGACAGGAAATTATTGTAACAATCCATACTTTTATAATTAAGTAGATCATCTCCAGTATATGGGCTTGGGGTGATAAGCAAGTACATAGCTATGTTTACTGAGGTGATGCTTGGCCACAGATCGACATCGTCCAGCCACTCACTTCTACAGGATTCATATGGATCAATGCCAGCTATTATACATAGCTTTTGCTCGTATCTCACTTTACTGGTATGCTGCAGTGAAGCCGTATAACCTGGCAGAAACCCCTTGTTGCTATTGTGGTTGCTCATCCCAACCCTGGAGTCCAAAATCATCGGTAGTCAGCACGCAACGTGTACACCAACATGGCCGACAGGAAACTACACCCCCTATTTGCCACGCCTAATGCAGACGGTCTATTGACAATAGGTTTCAAAAAGGAAGGCAAAATTACGGAAGAGAAGGTAAAAGGCGATTAATCGTAACTGAAAAGCGGATGGAATCGGCGAGGTAAGGCAGTGTAGGTTTAAAATGGAAGGGAAGAGAAGGCATAAAGGCAGCGATTAATTATAACTAAAAAGCGGGTGGAATCGATGAGAAAAGACGACGGTTAGTTTTCAAAAGAAAGGCTAAAGTAGAAATAGAAGTCAAAAGTTTCTCAAAGTAGGACAGAAATTCAGAAGCAGGAGACATAGACAAAGTAAAAGGGGGTTCCATGACTCAAGAAAAAGAGCTGAAGATAGGAGAGGTGGGGTAGAAGAAAAGCTCAGATAGTTCGGAAAAAAGAGAGCAGGAGAGGGAAACTTATGTAACGTTAAGCAATGGTAGAGAATGATAACTGAGTAAGATAACTTGTGCTACTGCATTCCTACTTTGCAATACGTCAAGGTGGCGGGGTACTTGCTAGTATGAAATATTGAAATTGAGGAAACTTCATAGGGGCATGAAGAGCAATTATATAAATTGAAGAGACTTTATTGGGGCGAATGTAAACTGAAATAAATATTATATTCTCTTGGCCAGGCTGGGTGGTGGGGGGGGGGGGGGGGGGGGGGGGGCGGCGGACAAAGGAAAAGAGGAACTTATTATTATATACATCAATATTATTACATGATGTCATATTCCAGATATGTAATAACTTACATGTAACGTGCAAGTTATAATGTTTTCTTTGCATGTATCCCTTTGCTGTAGTAGTCCTACAAATGTATTTTCCTCTATTTTCAACTGTGATGTGAGAAATAACTAGTGCATACTTCGTTATATGGTAATTATTATTATTACTATTATTATTTAAAGATTTTCCATTTAATGTCCATTTTGGTGTACTATACGATATACATCTCAGTAATAAATTTAATGATGTTTTACTAATTATTTCAGTAACACCATACGCATCCTCATTATCTGTATAAAAACAAACTAAAATTCTTCTTCCCTTTTTCTAACTACATATATTTAAAATTTCTATATATATGTATGCATATTTGTATGCATTGAACTTTATTGTGTATTGCTTTATTATTAGGCAACAGTATAGAAGTAATGCCAATGATAAATAAATTGCATGCAAATATATATATTATCTATTGCACTCAAGTAAGCTTTCCTCGACTAATTATTTATCTCAGCCCAGATGACTATATTAACTCTCAGTAGGCATGTGTGACAGAGTTATAGTATTCAGTTTGTCTGTCAGTAAGTAGACAGTCAATCATTCAGTAGTAAGGTAGTCATTCTGTCACAACAAATAGTGGATCTCAAAAATTGCAGCCTCCCAAAGATTGAAACAAGCATCAAAATGGTCACTAGTCTGAATCTTTTGTTTAGACTTTTTTTAATAGCTAGTTATAATTAGTCCATTCAATTATAGTTGGTAATGCCTCCTATAGTCACGCCATAAGTACGTGACAAATAATTTCTTGCCGCTCACGGCAGTTTTGCATTACACTATCTCATGATTTACTGGAGTGCTGGGACCCATTAAAACTACTAGTGAGGTGAGTGTCAATTGTATGTTAATCTTCTTCTCTTATCAAAACAGCAGTAACGTCTACTGTTTCATTGCATGAATCGCATATAGACTTACTCAAGCTTTATATATCGACTTGCATGAGCTATAATTGGCATTATTATTATCGACCACTCCAAATATATTATTCTTTTGTCTTTGTAATAGCTAACTAGTTTATAGTAATGCTGAGTGTTCACACATGTATTGCTTCATATTGCAATGACAATTTCAATTTAATTAAGTAGATAACATAGATACTGTATAATGTATTCTTAATAAATTGAAATAATATTCCACAATTATTTATTACTTCATCTACCATGTTTTTTTCTGAGCTAGACTTTAAGACTAGCACAATATTTGGCAAGCTAGATTTTAGACTGGCATAATTTGGTATAATTTGTAATGAATGTGAATGGGTATTAACAAAGTCTACGTATAAAGTTTTGGATTCAACAGGTAGGTTTACAGTAAACTCCGAGAGCATTTTAGCTTGAACACTACTTCTCTTCAGGGTGCCATTGAAAATAATCACTTTCAACTTTAGAATGTTATTACATTGGATCCTGCAATCTGCTGAACATTACATGTGAGCTGCTAGAATAAACTAAAGACTCTAAAAAATTAATATTATGCTTTCATTTAGTAGTAAACTTTATCGCTTCTAGCTCATACTCAAAAACATAAAACACAATTATACTATTATTTTAGAATGATATAAAATATATAATATCCAGACTAACTTCATTACTACAACTTTTACAACATCGAATGCTATAAAATTGGAACATTTTTACTTTAGTTTTGGTCATAGTAATTTCAATTCAACATAGATCTACAATGTAAGTTGTGTATATGTTCCTTAAGGTGAATTGCCACTGACATAATCATACTATTTTCTCACTGAGTGAGCTAAGTTGCGTATTCACATTAATTTTTTTCATTTGTAGTCAATATATTATTAGTGTACACAACAATCTACATCATACCTGTTTTATTGTTTCTAGTTGCATGAGATGAAAATTCTGCATATCTTGGAGGTAAATTATTAGCATCAATCAATTCGTTAGTAGTACTGTCGGAATCATCATATAAGTTCAAAGAGTGGTCATCCAAAATTGAAACATCTGGCTCCAATTCCATATCCAGAATCGTTTTTAATAAATCCTCCCACTCAGAATTTCTATCGTCATTATTTAGTATTGAAATATATGGATCTATGATGTTAATATAATGTTAATTAAAACTATTTCTCAGATGTACAATTACAATTTGTTGCATAAGACCATTTACAACACACACTAGACATGTTTATATTAATCGCCTTCTTCCCTCTCTTTTGTACCTTTAGCTTTCTCTTCCTACTTTCGCATTCCTCTGAGAAACCTACCCGCTTTACCCGTCCACTATTACACGCGCTTTTTAGATAAATATTATTCGCTTTCTACGGAATGTGACGACGCCTTACCAATTAATGGATTGACTTTGCTTTAACAATCTGTTTAAGCTCATGAATAATTCAAGATAAACACACTGCCGGTCGTCGGTCGTCTTTACTGACACACAAGCGTATTATTATTTTTAATTGAACTTAGTTGAGTTTGTATTGGCTGTTACAACTGAATAAGTTTTCCTTTTATTTCTAATTATCTACTGTAAATATAAAATTAGTGATTAATCGTAAAGTTTCTCATTAAGTGTGTAGTATATCATCACAACGTAAAATAATTATTACTTACTTGTAGCACAATTGTTTGATTCATTGGAGAGGAATAGATTCTTTAGTAGTGGGTTGTCCTGAATTATTTCATCAACAAGCTGACTGCAGTTTTCTAAGTTATTTGGGTAATTTGTAGCCAAATCAGCACTGGGAACATTTTTTTGTCCGAAATACTCCAAATTTTTATCATACTTCATTATTGAAGATTCACTTTCTCTTAAATAGTCTTCCACAATGGACTGATCAAGATTAAATGAATCAATTTTATCCAAATCACTACTCCAACCACTGATGGTCTCTTTGGAATTTTCATCTACAAGATCAGTTCAATAAGAAGTCTGTGTATGTATTTGAACACTGTTTAGAGTTTGTTTATTGCTTTTTTGAGAGGCTAAACTAAAATACAATTTCAATGAAAATGAAAATTTGCTTACTTTAGTGATTATCATTTAATATTGTGCAATTTTTTATATTAAATATTGATTTACTATTAGAATAATTATACAATAATTAACTGTTAGACTTTGTACCCACCATCATCGAATAGTCTACGGCTGTCTTCCGTTTTTTGTGAAAAAATATCATTTAATGCATCTACTTCCATATTGAAATCAGTGTCATATTTTTCCATATCTATAGTTTCAGTATCTGTAGTATCCATTAAATCCTTCAGATCTTTATCTGTTTGTATGGTAATAGAAATGTACATTATGTCCACATAATAATGACATTAAAATATTAATTCAATAAAAGGTCAAATAATGCCATTTTTAATATGAATAAGTCCCCACTGCATGGTTGTGCTTGATGTACCAAACATTTCAAGTTAGGAAATTATAATGAATTCTACCAATTCTCAATATCCTCTAATACTTTGTGGTTTAGCTACATCAGTTTCCTTATCCTGCTCTATTTCTTCCTGAGCCATCTTCTCTCTTATCCTCATCCTTTCTACTCTTCAGGGTTTTTTTTCATGAATTCATTTTTCCTTTAATCTTCAGTTTTTCTGTCCTTCAATCCAGAGGATTTACGCTTTGTGAAACAATTGTTTTAACTTTTGAAACTTTAACTTGACTTCTCTTTGCAAATTAGCTTACTAAAATCATCATGAACTAAGTGGGTAAAAGGACGTACATTCAGTAAAAGAAATGAAGGTAACAATGGCAACAAGTTCTGAGCCTTCATAAAAACTATTTGAACCTTTCTCACTTAAAGGGATCTAAAGAGAAGCAAAGATAAAATGTGAAAAAAATCTCGGTTGTCGCCAGGGAATCAAACCCAGGACAAGAGTACGAGACTGCAGCAAGTTGTATTACACAAAAGTATAAATTTAAAATTTCAAGGTCTTAAAAGTTGTGGGTTGTCATAGCTCAGTGGCTAGAGCACTGGTAGATAAAGCCAGGGATCATGAATTGTTGACAACTGTCTTTTTTTGTCACATTTTACTTTGGCTTCTCATTAGACCCGTTTAAGTGAGAAAGTTCAATTGAACTATAGAACCACAATTACCGTTCATTGAGCAAGAAAACGAATGGGCATAATTAAGCCTAGCTATATAAATATAAAAATGTGTCATCACATAGATGCAAATCTGCATAAATACGTTCTTTTCCTGATATTTATATATCACTACCATGCCAGCACACCATGGGGTAGGCAGGAGAGATAACCCCCTAGGCGTACTCTGGAGTTCTTGTTTCACTTTCTCTCTTAGTTCGAATGGAACTTTGTGAAAATCGCATGTGGAGGTGCATCACCTCTGAATTTAATTGAGTATTCTTGACTGAATGTAGCAAGAACTAAAAATAAGTTATCACTGTATTATTCCTGTGTCTACATCACCAACTTGCTTTAGTAGCTCTAGGCCTTGTATGGCCGGTAGACCTAGTCAATTATTTTTTGCAAAACTTGCTCTAGAACGAAGGTGGTATAATTGCTTCTTGAACAACATACAGAGGCTTAGAATAATACTGTCTTAATAGCATGCAGTTAAGGCACCTCAATAAGTGACCCAAGTAGGACTGATGTTGCCGTAATCAGCCCCTGTACCTTCCTTGAACTGCACCTTATTGTGATTGGAGCATACCTCAATCTTCCATAACTTCTCAGCTCCTTCTGTACTGGTGGTGTCCAAGTAAAAATCTGGCTCTTCTTCCTCAGCTTCTTATAGTTCTAATTGCACTACATCTTCTGTGACAGCAGCTATAGTTTTAGACAAACAGTGCTTCCTGTAATGACCTTAAACGAGACAGATGACATCCCTGAAGTGTGACTGTGGGTCGGGCATAAGAGAGGTGTGGCATCTGCCCCACCTCATCGCTCAAGTGAACTTAGAACTTTTATGTTATTGCTATATTTTATTGTTGTATTATCTTATGTTGTAAACAGGTTTTCCATAGTCTGTTGTTTGTGCAATCACTTGTTTTGTTGATTAAGTTTTGATCGTTTGTTCACAGTCATGTGTTGTTTGTGCCTGCGCTGCAGTGAGATCGAAACGCTGTAGTGCAGGAAGTCACGTCATCGTGTGTCATATTGTGGGCGTGTTCCCAATTCTCTATATAAGCATTGTGCATCATTTTAAGTTTAGTTCTACCTCGTGCCTTACACTTTTTAGACATAGATTTAAAACTCTATTCAGTCAATTGTTGGGGCTGGGGAAGAACTCTGGTGGCAGCGTACCTTGCGCCCTCCTCGAGTCCATGAGTAAAGTGAATCTCCTCTGAGTCTAGTGCGAGCGGCGACCCACAAAAGCCCACAGTGACTCTCTTCCATATGGTCTGCACTTATTGCCTGAGTGGATGATGACCATGGTTTGACTGACTTGAGGTCCTTTTGCAGGTAGGTTGTTGTTTTCTTCTGCCCCTTGATGATAAACTCATTCTTTAGAAACTGTTCCCTGCTCCTTCACTGCTTCTTTCTGCCAAACCAGCCATTTAGTTTTATCCAGAGTTATTTCCGGCTCCATTTGTAGCCACTGAGAAAACATTTTGTCTGTGATGCCGACTACCAACCTGTCTTGAACCATTTAGTCTTTCATATAACCGAACTCACAGCTGTCAGCCACCAGGTGAAACACATTGATGAACACTTTGATGGACTCTACCTCTTCTTGGCTCTGTTGATTGAAGCGGGCTCTTTCATAAACTAGATTTTTGCGAACTCAGAAATGGTTGCCAAATTGCTTCAGCACTTTTTCATATCATTTTTTGTTTTATTAATGCCTGTGGCATTAAAAAAATCCTCGGCCTCTTCCCTCATACAGCAGAGAATGGTACAGCTGACATTGCGATGATTATTCCATGCCAATCTTCACTTTTGATAACAGCCCTTCCACTTTGCCTATTCTGGCTCCTTGATATTTATATAAATCAATCAGAACACATTTAACATAATTCGTGAATTGACATTAACATAATGTGTCAACACTTTTAACAATGAATGACACTACATACACTTTTTTCACAGGAATTTGATCAAACCTAAGACCTTATTTAATATTGGAATCGCAAACTGAGCAACAACATTCTCATATCTTTTAATTCTGTGATGATCTGTTGATATATGACATACTCTGTTATTAATCAAGTACTAGCTTACTTGTACCTTTAAGAATGGGTTCAAATAATAAACGTTTTTTAACTAATGGGATAATAACCTTTATACAAAAGTACCTTTCTCATGAGAGTCTATTAATTGGTTTAAAACATAAGTAAGATCATCTTCCGTATCAGTGATTTGTGATGCAATCCCTTCATCGTTATCCATTTCCTCTGATGAAAAAGAACAAAAACAAACAAGAGATTAAGTTGAATAACATTAAAAAGCATAACAGTAGCATATTTTTTTTAATTTGCATTGCAAATATATATATGCCAAGTTTAAATGGTACATTATGATACTTATTGATGAATAAGAACTTAAATTCTTACAAAGTTAATATACAGCAAAATAAAATTTAAAATGATCTGCTTGTAAACTGCATTTATAACAGCTTAATAATAATAATAATAATAATAATAATAATAAACCTGTGCAAGAACAGGAATAATAGCAACTATAATTTTAATACCACTTATAATTAAATTATAGTAAAAGTATCAATAAAACAACATTAACCATCACATTAGACTTTTTTAATAGCTAGTTATAATTAGTCCATTCAATTATAGTTGGTAATGCCTCCTATAGTCACGCCATAAGTACGTGACAAATAATTTCTTGCCACTCATGGTAGTTTTGCATTACACTCTCATGATTTACTGGAGTGCTCGGACCCATACTAGTGAGGTGAGTGTCAATTGTATGTTAATCTTCTTCTCTTATCAAAACAGCAGTAACGTCTACTGTTTCATTGCATGAATCGCATATAGACTTACTCAAGCTTTATATATCGACTTGCATGAGCTATAATTGGCATTATTATTATCGACCACTCCAAATATATTATTCTTTTGTCTTTGTAATAGCTAACTAGTTTATAGTAATGCTGAGTGTTCACACACGTATTGCTTCATATTGCAATGAGAATTTCAATTTAATTAAGTAGATAACATAGATACTGTATAATGTATTCTTAATAAATTGAAATAATATTCCACAATTATTTATTACTTCATCTACCATGTTTTTTCTGAGCTAGACTTTAAGACTAGCACAATATTTGGCAAGCTAGATTTTAGACTGGCATAATTTGGTATATTTGTAATGAATGTGAATGGGTATTAACAAAGTCTACGTATAAAGTTTTGGATTCAACAAGTAGGATTACAGTAAACTCCGAGAGCATTTTAGCTTGAACACTACTTCTCTTCAGCGTGCCATTGAAAATAATCACTTTCAACTTTAGAATGTTATTACATTGGATCTTGCAATCTGCTGAACATTACATGTGAGCTGCTAGAATAAACTAAAGACTCTAAAAAATTAATATTATGCTTTCATTTAGTAGTAAACTTTATCGCTTCTAGCTCATACTCAAAAACATAAAATACAATTATTTTATATTTTAGAATGATATAAAATATTTATAATATCCAGACTAACTTCATTACTACAACTTTTACAACATCAAATGCTATAAAATTGGAACATTTTTACTTTAGTTTTGGTCATAATAATTTCAATTCAACATAGATCTACAATGTAAAGTTGTGTATATGTTCCTTAAGGTGAATTGCCACTGACATAATCATACTATTTTCTCACTGAGTGAGCTAAGTTGCGTATTCACATTAATTTTTTTCATTTGTAGTCAATATATTATTAATGTACACAACAATCTACATCATACCTGTTTTATTGTTTCTAGTTGCATGAGATGAAAATTCTGCATATTTTGGAGGTAAATTATTAGCATCAATCAATTTGTTAATAGTACTGTCGGAATCATCATATAAGTTCAAAGAGTGGTTATCCAAAATTGAAACATCTGGCTCCAATTCCATATCCAGAATCTTTTTTAATACATCCTCCCACTCAAAATTTCCATCGTCATTATTGAGGGTAGAAATATATGGATCTATGATGTTAATATAATGTTAATTAAAACTATTTCTCAGATGTTCAATTACAATTTGTTGCATAAGACAATTTACAACACACACTAGACATTTTTTATATTGAAGTTGAAAATGTACCATTGTTAAATTTGTCTTTACAGCCTGGATGCTTGTAGAAGTAATCTGCTTGCATTTTAGTGTTATAGTAATGTCCAGGACACAATCGTTTGGAAGGTAACCCTATTGCATTGTCATTTGTCTGAGTTCTTTTTCTATTAATATCAGCCACTAAAAATTACAACATGGCGAGAATAAATTGAGAGAAAAATATTGATGTTACATTAATTTCCACAATTCTTGTGGTCATAATGTATCTTGCTTTCTGCTGCAGATAATATTCTTAAATTTTCTCATATGCATAATCATAAACTATAACTGCTTGACAAGAATATATACTTATCAACCCTACATAATTCAATAAATATTCCAATTACACACAGTATTTAATGTTTCAATGATTTAGTCATTCAGCTGAAATAATAATAATCATATCCAATTTTTCCAGTGCTAACAACCAATATAATATATTAAATACCGTTGCTATATTGTTGTCAGGTGTAATAACTTGGCAAGTGTGCAATAACACTTGCCCAGTATTTAAACTAGTTAAAGCATGAGCGCTTACACTGTTAAAAATGAAGTGTTCCAGTAACACTGCTAGGAGCGTTCCCACGAGAGGGAGGAATTTATGCCCCACCCATGTTTCCTGAACACTGCACGAGGGTTATAATATAACACTCTGAGAGGTGTTTGGACAACATCTTTAGCAGAGTTGTATTAACACCTTCTGCAAGCTTATCACAACACTAAGTAACATGTTTCAATGGCACTGCTAATAAATAATGACCACACCTCATTCACATAACCTCAAAATTTTTAGATAAATAAATGATTGACAATGAATATATAAAAATAGATTGAATAAAGTAGCTAAACAGTTTTAAAGCTGTCCTTTCAACATGAGTAGATGAAATATCATGATATGCACTCCATTTATGATCCATCATGTTCAAGATAAATGTACCTGCATTGACACATAAAAATATAACATAAATCAATAAGCAATATACAAACACATTCATAAATGCTAGTAAACACATATTCTAAACACACACCCAGACTCAGCTAAACACTCAATTCTAAACACGCTCATAAATGCAACTAAACAAACTATCCAAAATATGTGACCCTCTACGGGAAAATCGGGCACAGCGCGGCAAGTGGCCCAATCCGCTCTAAATGCCGCCGTCAAAATACAGCTCTCAGTTTAGTAGTAAGTACAGTGGCTATCATGAGTGAAGCCAAGAATCTTGCTAGAGCATTAAACCTCAGCCACCATGATGGTCTGGACATGATGGGTGGAGCTGACGCTGAAGCCATGGCTCCAGGAAGTGAGGACCCGCTTTCTGACTGTAAGTCACTTATTACAGTTAACTATAACCCTCATCAGTTCATCATCTTTTTTTCCCTTTTTTTTTAGGTGATGAAGAATTTGATGGCCATTTTACCAACTATTATGAAGGTAAAAATTTAAATTTTTTTTTGATAAAAAAACCAAACAAAACAACTTCTTATAAAGCTTCTAGGGATGTCTCATCAGCAGAGTTGAAGACGAAGATGACCTCTATGATCCTCTGGATTCTTTGGACTGCTCTGTACCAGACATCGAGCCTTCATCATTGCATCCTGACCACTCATCTGTTTTCTTGTCACCACCCCATTCCGACCCCACTTTTCTTTCCCCTTCCGATACTGTGTCCGTTGCCTGCCGACGGAACAGCATCATCTGTGTTAAGGAAAGGAAGAGGTCAAGAAAGCCATCACCAGCAAGGACGAAACGACTTACCTCAACTGAGCAGTTAGACCAGTTTTTAGCCAGTCACAGTCACCAACTCCTTCACCATCACCAGTTTCGTCCGCCCTTCTAAAAGAATTAGAAGTACAGACATCAATTATTAATTATTATTTTCAGTCATCTCTTTTAAATTATGTATCATCTATACAAGTAATACACACCTTTACTTTGTTCTTATGTCCAGTGTTATCAAAATCTATCTATTTACATTGAATACGCAATATAATTATCCCAACTCAGCTAAAACCACAAAAAAAAATACTCTAGTGGACAATAGTAAAAACAGACATTACCAAGATAAATAAAACTATTAGTGCAAACACCAATAAAAATGACTCTAGTGCATGTGGGCACTAATAAGAATGACTCTAGTACATGCGAGCACTAAAAAGAATAACTCTAGTACATGCGGGCACTAAAAAGAATGACTCTAGTACGTGTACACACTAATGAAAAACCACAAGCCGACCTCAGAACCACTCAGATAGCCTCGAAGGACAAAATTTAACGACAGGAAGTGAAACTGGAAGTGACATCATGTGACCCGCCCACCAGTGAAGAAATAATTTGGCCTCAAGGACTTCGCCCGTACCTCCAAAGATCACCTGATTAGTAAATTATTTCATCGGGTATCGTAATATCCTTACAACAGCTACTACAATCAAACTAGCAATAACTAACTTAATCGAACATACTACAACTGACAGACACTAGCATGTGCTGACACTAATACGAATAAATCTAGTACGTGATAACACTAATAAGGATGACTCTAGTACTTGATAACACTAACAAGAATGTCTCTAGTATAGTGTAATTACTATGTGCATGCATGGTGTTAGCACTATGTGCGTGCACCGTAATAGTACTAGTGTGTGCACAGTGTTTGGTGTTAGCACTACGTGTGTGCACCGTAATAGCACTGTGCGTGCATTGTTAGCACTATGTGTGTGCACAGTAATAGTACTACGTGCAGTGTTAGCACTATGTGCGTGCACAGTAATAGTACTACATGCATGCACAGTGTTAGCACTATGTGCGTGCACAGTGTTAGTACTACGTGCATGCACAGTGTTAGTACTATGTGCGTGCACAGTAATACGTGCATGCAGTGTTAGTACTATGTATATGCACAGTGCTAGCACTATGTGCGTGCACAGTGTTAGTACTACGTGCGTGCACAGTAATAGTACTACGTGCATGCACAGTATTAGCACTATGTGCGTGCACAGTGTTAGTACTATGTGTGTGCACAGTAATAGTACTATGTACGTGCACAGTGCTAGCACTATGTGCGTGCACAGAAATAATACTACGTGCATTCACAGTGCTAGCACTATGTGCGTGCACAGTGTTAGTACTATGTGCGTGCACAGTGTTAGTACTACGTGCGTGCACAGTAATAGTACTATGTGCATGCACAGTATTAGCACTATGTGCGTGCACAGTGCTAGCACTATGTGCGTGCACAGAAATAGTACTACGTGCATGCACAGTGTTTGTACTATGTGCGTGCACAGTAATACGTGCATGCACAGTGTTAGCACTATGTGCGTGCACAGTGTTAGCACTATATGCGTACACAGTAATACGTGCATGCAGTGTTAGTACTATGTGTGTGCAGTGCTAGCACTATGTGCGTGCACAGTAATAGTACTACGTGCATGCACAGTGTTAGTACTATGTGCGTGCACAGTGTTAGCACTATGTGTGTGCACAGTAATAGTACTACGTGCATGCACAGTATTAGCACTATGTGCGTGCACAGTGCTAGTACTATGTATGTGCACAGTAATAGTACTACGTGCGTGCACAGAAATAGTACTACGTGCATGCACAGTGCTAGCACTATGTGCGTGCACAGAAATAGTACTACGTGCATGCACAGTGTTAGTACTATGTGCGTGCACAGTAATACGTGCATGCACAGTGTTAGCACTATATGCGTGCACAGTAATACGTGCATGCACAGTGTTAGTACTATGTGTGTGCAGTGCTAGCACTATGTGCGCGCACAGTGTTAGTACTATGTGCGTGCACAGTGTTAGCACTACGTGTGTGCACAGTAATAGTACTACGTGCATGCACAGTATTAGCACTATGTGCGTGCACAGTGTTAGTACTATGTGTGTGCACAGTAATAGTACTACGTGCGTGCACAGTGCTAGCACTATGTGCGTGCACAGTAGTGTGCATGCACAGTGTTAGTACTATGTGCGTGCACAGTAATATGTGCATGCACAGTGTTAGCACTATGTGCGTGCACAGTGTTAGTACTATATGCGTGCACAGTAATACGTGCATGCACAGTGTTAGTACTATGTGTGTGCAGTGCTAGCACTATGTGCGTGCACAGAAATAGTACTACGTGCATGCACAGTGTTAGTACTATGTGCGTGCACAGTAATACGTGCATGCAGTGTTAGCACTATGTGCGTGCACAGTAATAGTATTACGTGCGTGCACAATGCTAGCACTATATGCGTGCACAGTGCTAGCACTATGTGCGTACACAGAAATAGTACTACGTGCATGCACAGTGCTAGCACTATGTGCGTGCACAGAAATAGTACTACGTGCATGCACAGTGTTAGTACTATGTGCGTGCACAGTAATACGTGCATGCACAGTGTTAGCACTATGTGTGCAGTGTTAGTGCTATATGAATGCACAGTGTTAGTACTATGTATGTGCACAGTAATAGTACTACGTGCGTGCACAGTGCTAGCACTATGTGCGTGCACAGAAATAGTACTACGTGCATGCACAGTGTTAGTACTATGTGCGTGCACAGTAATACGTGCATGCAGTGTTAGCACTATGTGCGTGCACAGTGTTAGTACTATGTGCGTGCACAGTGCTCGCACTATGTGCGTGCACAGTGTTAGTACTATATGCGTGCACAGTAATACGTGCATGCAGTGTTAGTACTATGTATGTGCACAGTGCTAGCACTATGTGCGTGCACAGTAATAGTACTACGTGCGTGCACAGTGTTAGTACTATGTGCGTGCACAGAAATAGTACTACGTGCATGCACAGTGTTAGTACTATGTGCGTGCACAGTAATACGTGCATGCAGTGTTAGCACTATGTGCATGCACAGTGTTAGTACTATGTATGTGCACAGTACTAGCACTATGTGCGTGCACAGTGTTAGCACTATATGCGTGCACAGTAATACGTGCATGCACAGTGTTAGTACTATGTATGTGCACAGTGCTAGCACTATGTGCGTGCACAGTGTTAGTACTATGTATGTGTGCACAGTGTTAGCACTTCGTGTGCAGTACTACTTCGTGAATGCAGTGTTAGTATTAGTACGTGTATGTACAATGATAACAGTAGTGCATGCCTAGAGACTTACCATTATTCTTTTCTTCAATCAAGAACACCAGAACCTCAGTACAGATAGCAGCAGCCCAAGCACCATGAAATCTAGGAAATGAAAAGAAAAAAAAAAGGTTACTAGCAACTACAGCAACAAAAAGTAGACAATCTAACTAGTTAACAATTACCTTTCTTCACATTTCAGGAACACCAGATCCCCAGTTGTCATAGCATATTGCAGCACTAGCATCATCAAAGCTAAAATGAAAGAGAGGAAAAAAAAAAAAAAAGAACAAGTATTATAAGGGCTACCTACAACTACAACGAGAATAGGAAACTAGCTAGCTAAAAAATCACCACCCAGTCTTCAGCATAGCAAGATACTAACTAACTATCCTCTTAGAACAAGAAAGACAAGCTCGCTAACCTTTTTTCCACCAGCAGTGTTGTTGAGAGAATAACTCCTTGTTGATGTTTCTACACAATGCGCGCGGTAAAAACCTATAGTATGCGGAGAGTGCGGTAGAATACGGAATCATTGCTGCCACGCCTTAGTGCCCGATTTTCCCATAGACGGTCACACATATACACAAACATAACACAACTAAACACGCTATTCTAAACACACAAAAATACATAGAAATAGAAAAAGAAGCAAAACAAATGTGTTTGTCTACAAATACATTTTTTACTATTATCACTCTATATAGCATGATAATGCTTTTGAATAGTCTGGACAGCATGAGAACACAAACTATAACAGGAACTAATCTTGTGGCATGTTTAATTTGGGGGAAATATTTGGGGAAAGAAGAAAAAAGAGCAAACTGAGGGTAAATGAATGGTTTATAATCAACTGCTGAACTAACAACTGTAATAATTTTGTGTTAACCTGTATATTCTTACTTTGTTAGTCTCCAAAAGCATCTCTAGATTTTCACAGCAGCACTTTTTTGTAGCCTAAAATTACATATGAAAATAAATAAATAAAAAGAGTGCAGTAAATAATTTTTGAGATAACTCTCAGATATAGTCGGAAAAAGTACTGAACTAGCTACCTGCTAAATTCATTAATCATAAAGAAGAAATTACCTCTTCCGTGCTCAAACTCAACTTAAACGGCTAACTCTATTCAAATGCGTCACTTACATTAGCCAAAACACTCTATTGTTTCCAATAATAAACACATATTTAAACTTACCATTTCTCCGAAAGATCCAAGGCACGATCTGCACTTAAAAACACCATATCCATAAAACTCTTCTGCAGGATAAGGAGGGCCTGGAATATTCTAATAAACGCTCTCCGGTAAAAAGCGGGTGCTTGTGCGCATCGCAATAAAAACCATACCGCGCATTCACTAGCTAAGCACTCGATCGAATAGTAAACAAATTCTCAGAATTTTTTTGCCAAAGTTTGTACAGCAAGACGGTCTTCTAAATAATGCATTAAATTAGACATTGCGTGGAGCAATGGCTAGATTTCTTCTATTTCCTGCCCTAGCTTAGCTATATACAAATAAGTAGCCAACAAAGTTACTGTCAATTGTAGAATTTAGATAGATTCCCTTACTGCTTGTTATTTATAAACTTCTATGAATGTATCAGTATATTAGCTAAAATTAAATAAAAATACAGTATGAAATATTCAGCTCATTGTACAATTTAACTTGATTTTAATAAAGTACAACCATGCAGTTAATGATAATGGCTTGAATGTTATCAGGTAAATAAATGCTAAAGAAACAAAAAATGTGGTCATATACACCAATTTTCACAATTACACTTATTTCAGTGTTACTGGAATGCTGCAGTGTTTACACTTAGAATTAACACTGGCCTCAGTGTTACTATAACACTGCAAGGTTTTACACTCTTGATTTACACTTCAAAAGTGTTATTATAACGCTTCATTTTTAACAGTGTAGTGCCTAGTACATTTATCGCACTCAGTCCTCGGGCCTACGGCCCTCGGGCTGTCGTGCAATAAATCGACTAGAAACTAAGCGCTCATGCTTTAACTATAACCTAGCAAGTATACCCTGCCACACAGTGGCACTAGACTATTGCAAAGTAAGAATGCAGTAGAATAAGTTATCTTGCTCAGTTATCATTATCTACCATTGGTTAAGGTTATACACGCCTTTCTCTCTTGCTCTCTTTATTCTGAACTATCTCAGCTTTCTTATCGCCACCTTTCCTTTCTTTAGCTCTTTTCTACCTCTGCTGATTCTGAATACTCTGTCCTACTATCAAGATTGCGGACTTAAGCTTTGGGAAACTTTTTCTTCATTTTGGTACTTTCGCCTTCCTTTTTGGAACCGACACCGCCTAGATTCCTCCACCAGCTTTTCGTTGCAATTAGCTAATGGCTCCCCTTTTTGCCCGCTTTTTCTTTCTATTTTAAACCTACCCTCCCTTACCTAGTCCATTCTTTCCAACCACGGTTTTTTTTATAATTAATCGCCTTATGTCCCTCTCTTGTATACCTTTGGCTTTCCCTTCCTACTTTGGCATTCCTCTGAGAAACCTACCCGCTTTACCCGTCCACTATTACCCGCGCTAAGTTAGTTAAGCTCATGAATAATTCAAGATAAACACACTGCCGGTCGTCGGTCGTCTTTACTGACACGCAAGCGTATTATTATTTTTAATTGAACTTAGTTAAGTTTGTATTGGCTGTTACAACTGAATAAGTTTTCCTTTTATTTCTAATTATCTACTGTGAATATAAAACTAGTGGTTAATCGTAAAGTTTCTCATTAAGATTAAGTGTGTAGTATATCATCGCAACTTAAAATAATTATTATTTACTTGTAGCACAATTGTTTGATTCATTGGAGAGGAGTAGATTCTTTAGTAGTGGGTTGTCCTGAATTATTTCATCAACAAGCTGACTGCAGTTTTCTAAGTTAATTGGGTAATTTGTAGCCAAATCAGCACTGGGAACATTTTTTGGTCCGAAATACTCATCATACTTCATTATTGAAGACTCACTTTCTCTTAAATAGTCTTCCACAATGGACTGATCCAGATCAAATGAATCAATTTCATCCAAATCACTACTCCAACCACTGATGGTCTCTTTGGACTTTTCATCTACAAGATCAGTTGAATAAGAAATCTGTGTATGTATTTGAACATTGCTTTAGAGTTTGTTTATTGCTTTTTTGAGAGGCTAAACTAAAATAGAGTTCAATGAAAATGACAATTTGCTTAGTTTAGTGATTTTCATTTGTTAATATTGTGCATTTTTTTTATTAAATATTGATTTACTATTAGAATAATTATACAATAATTAACTGTTAGACTTTGTACCCACCATCATCGAATAGTCTACGGCTGTCTTCCGTTTTTTGTGAAAAAGTATCATTTAATGCATCTACTTCCATATTGAAATCAGTGTCATATTTTTCCATATCTATAGTTTCAGTATCTGTAGTATCCATTAAATCCTTCAGATCTTTATCTGTTTGTATGGTAATAGCAATGTACATTATGTCCACATAATAATGATATTAAAATATTAATTCAATAAAAGGTCAAATAATGTCATTTTTAATACGAATAAGTCCCACTGCATAGTGGTGCTTGATGTACCAAACATTTCAAGTTAGGAAATTATAATGAATTCTACCAATTCTCAATATCCTCTAATACTTTGTAGTTTAGCTACATCAGTTTCCTTATCCTGCTCTATTTCTTCCTGAGCCATCTTCACACTTATCGACAGAAATACTAAAGATTAAAAGAAAAATGAATCCAGGAAAAAAAACTGAAGAGCGGAAAGGATGAGGAAAAGAGAGAAGATGGCTCAGGAAGAAATAGAGCAGGATAAGGAAACTGATGTAGCTAAACCACAAAGTATTCATAATGATTTTAATCTTTTATATAAAATGTGAAAAAATCTCGTTGTCGCTGCCGGGGAATCAAACCCAGGACAAGAGTACGAGACTGCAGCAAGTGGTACCACACAAAAGTATAAATTTAAAATTTCAAGGTCTTAAAAGTTGTGGGTTGTTGTCATAGCTCAGTGGCTAGAGCACTGGTAGCTAAAGCCAGGGATCACGAGTTGTTGACAACTGAGTTTTTTGTCACATTTTACTTTTGCTTCTCATTAGACCCGTTTAAGTGAGAAAGTTCAATTGAACTATAGAACCACAATTACCGTTCATTGAGCAAGAAAACGAATGGGCATAATTAAGCCTAGCTATATATATATATATATCAATGTGTCATCATATAGATGCAAATCTACACAAATGTGATATTTATATATCACTACCATGCCAGCACACCATGGGGTCGGTTCCATGACAGGAGAGAAAACTCCTAGGCGTACTCTGGAGCTCTTGTTTCACTTTCTCTCTATAAGTTCAAATGGAACTTTGTGAAAATTGCATGTGGAGGTGCATCACCTCTGAATTTAATTGAGTATTCTTGACTGAATGTAGCAAGAACTAAAAATAAGTTATCACTGTATTATTCGTGTGTCTACATCACCAACTTGCTTTAGTAGCTCTAGGCCTTGTATGGCCGGTAGACCTAGTCAATTATTTTTTGCAAAACTTGCTCTAGAACGAAGGTGGCATAATTGCTTCTTGAACAACATACAGAGGCTTAGAATAATACTGTCTTAATAGCATGCAGTTAAGGCACCTCAATAAGTGACTTCCAAGTAGGACTGATGTTGCCGTAACATCAGCCCCTGTACCTTCCTTGAACTGCACCTTATTGTGATTGGCACATACCTCAATCTTCCATAACTTCTCAGTTCCTTCTGTACTGGTGGTGTCCAAATAAAAATCTGGCTCTTCTTCCTCAGCTTCTTACAGTTCTAATTGCACTAAATCTTCCGTGACAGCAGCTATAGTTTTAGACAAACAGTGCTTCTTGAAATGACCTTTAACGAGACAGATGACATCCCTGCAGTGTGACTCTCTTCCATATTGTCTGCACGTATTGCCTGAGTGGATGGTGACTATGGTTTGACTGACTTGAGGTCCTTTTGCAGGTAGGTTGTTGTTTTCTTCTGCCCCTTGATGATAAACTCATTCTTTAGAAACTGTTCCCTGCTCCTTCAGGCTTCTTTCTGCCAAACCAGCCATTTAGTTTTATCCAGAGTTATTTCTGGCTCCATTTGTAGCCACTGAGATAACATTTTGTCTGTGATGCCAGCCACCAACCTATCTTGAACCATTTAGTCTTTCATATAACCGAACTCACAGCTGTCAGCCGCCAGGTGAAACACATTGATAAACACTTTTTCTTCTTGGCTCTGTTGATTGAAGCGGGCTCTTTCATAAACTAAATTTTTGCGAACTCAGAAATGGTTGCCAAATTGCTTCAGCACTTTTTCATATCATGTTTTGTTTTATTCAGTAATGCCTGTGGCATTAAAAACATCCTCGGCCTCTTCCCTCATACAGCAGAGAATGGTACAGATCTGACATTGCGATGATTATTCCATGCCAATCTTCACTTTTGATAACAGCCCTTCCACTTTGCCTATTCTGGCTCCTTAATATTTGTGACAGTCTATGGGAAAAGGGGGCACTTCACGCAAAAATTGAAATTGAGATATAGGCTCCAGAAGTCCGTCATAGGAAAAATTCTTTCTTTCTCCTATTTTTGTTTTTTGCAGAATTAGTCTTAGTGACCCTTACTCTAAGTCTACGCCAAATTTCAAATGCCGAAACAACTTAAAAGACCCCAAGCGTGCCGTGGAAAGACAAGCTACTTTTTATTCTCTCTCGTTCTCGAAGTACAATAAACGGGGAATGGGCGGAGTTTCAAACAAGCAGCTAAAAAAACGGCATAGCTTTGAGAATAGTGCATGCAATCTACAGCTTACCTCTGGTTGAAAGTTTACCACTACATGGAGTAGAGTAGCCAAGGATTCCGACAAGACAGGCTGTGAGACGTTCTGAAAGCTAAAAAGAACTCTACGCAAACTTCGTTAGTCGCCGTTAAAAAGCGGCTGTACGATTTAATTGCGTATGCGGCGTACGCCGTTAAGTATACGGAAACATTAATTATACCGGAAGTGGAAATTCAATTTATGTTTTCTCGATTTCTAGTTCAATTGCTTTGCTGAATACAGCCCAGTTCAACTGCCAGTTTCTCTGCGCGTCCAAGGTTTTACCCTCCAGTATTTGTGACCGGTTTTAGGAAAATCAGCCTAAACGCGGCATCTAAAGTTTTCTAATTTATTGTACCAGTAGGCTGCACGGGGCCTTGGGATGCCGTCCTCTAATTTGGAAACTGTAGCACAAGCCGTCTTCGCCCTACGCACTACAACACTTCAGTATTTTTGCTAAACTTATTATTGCTGATTTCGAAAAACGCCGGGTAAAGGCGTTGCTAAGGTAAGGGGGCGTGCCTTGTGTCCGTATACTATTACTGCGTGTCTCCGGGACACTATGGAATAAACCGGTTACAGGCGGATTGAAAGAAGTCTAAAAGGCTTAATGCAGGGCACCTTAAGAAACTATGATGACGAGAATTGCGTGAGTACGTGAATTATGTAGAATAGTAAGTGAATTAGTTAGCTACAGTTTTTTCCCGGCTGTTAGTGAAAAGCCCGCCAATAATTTCTTAGCAACTCTCCGTACACGAGTCCAACCGGCTAGTGTTTCTAGCTTCCTAGTGTGAGTTCTAGAGCACGCCAGAGTTTACAACTGCGTCATTAGCTAGAGCTAACTGGTGTCTATCCATTTCTGCCATAAAAAATTTTTTGAAAAAAATCGACCCATAAGGCTTTACCCGGGGATACTGAAAAAAATTGTTTGCCGCGTTTAGGCCGATTTTCCCAAAAACCGGTCACATTTTAGCACTAAGTTGAGATAAATTGTAGCTTTTTATTAGCATAAAAAACTCAATTTTTTTGGTTTGAGTGAAGTGCCCCCTTTTCCCATAGACTGTCACATTTATATAAATCAATCAGAACACATTTAACATAATTTGTGAATTGACATTAACATAATGTGTGACGTTAATAGCTAAAGTGTCAACACTTTTAACAATGAATGACACTACATACACTTTTTTTCACAGGAATTTGATCAATATGGAATCGCAAATTGAGCAACAACATTCTCAAATCTTTTAATTCTGTGATGATACTGTTGATATATGACATACTCTGTTATTAATCAAGTACTAGCTTACTTGTACCTTTAAGAATGGGTTCAAATAATAAAAGTTTTTTAACTAATGGGATAATAACCTTTATACAAAAGTACCTTTCTCATGAGAGTCTATTAATTGGTTTAAAACATAAGTAAGATCATCTTCCGTATCAGTGATTTGTGATGCAATCCCTTCATCGTTATCCATTTCCTCTGAAGAAAAAGAACAAAAACAAACAAGAGATTAAGTTGAATAACATTAAAAAGCATAACAGTAGCATTTTTTTTTTAATTTGCATTGCAAATATGCCAAGTTTAAATGGTACATTATGATACTTATTGATAAATAAGAACTTAAATTCTTACAAAGTTAATATACAGCAAAATACAATCTAAAATGATCTGCTTGTAAACAGCATTTAGAACAGCTTAATAATAATAATAATAATAATAATAATAATAATAATAATAATAATAATAAACCTGTGCAAGAACAGAAATAATAGTAACTATAATTTTAATACCACTTATAATTAAATTATAGCAAAAGTATCAATAAAACAATATTGACCATCACACAAATACAAAATGGGCTGTATTCTGTGTCAGTTTATAAAATCAAGTCACATTAAACAGACAGACATTATTCTATCATTAAGACCAGATATTATATATTTGACCTTGTATAACTTGTAAATATGTGGGGCCTGATTAAAATTAAAGACTACACAGGGTGAAAAAAGTCCATTTACAACCATAACAAAATCCTTAAACTGTCTTGGTTATTAGAGTTAACAAAAAAATTACAAGGCTGTAGAGATTAACAAACTAGTTATCAACACATTATACACTAATTTACAATTTTGTTTTGATTGTCAATGGACACTTTCAGGCAGTGCTAATAATACCTAATATACCTTTCTCCTCAGGTTACAATAATTGGTTTAAAATTTCAAAAAGTTCATATCCCACTTCAGTATTATTGTGAAAGATTAAAAAGAGTGAAAGTAGCATATAATAATTATTTGAAGTTGTATTACAAATTATTTATGGGCAAGTAATAGGGGGAAAAATTTTAATTACAAAGAAACAATTAAATTGTATGCTCAAAAAAAGCTTCTTTCTGTGTCTTTATAAATTCAGCTAGCACATAAATTTAGCACTCACTAATTTCCGACAGAATATTTTGGATCTAGCTACACATTGCTGCACAATAAAATTAATATAAATTACCTTGAACTTGATCATATACATAGATGTTAGGATAGTAGAGTCCACAATCCTTTTCATTATTTCTAATATCTCCAGTACACAATTGCTTTGCATCGAAACTATGATTTACATTATTACTACCTCTTTTTTGTGTAGCACTCCTGCCTAAAAGTAAAAAAATTTATGAGCATTTGTCCAACATTGAGTAAATCTAGTAACATTTACTTTAAAATGTTGTATTCAATCGCATTTTCAGCAAAAAGAATAACTATTTGGAGTATATGAGATATCTATATGATGTACTATTTAGTAATAAATAAAAACAATTATATGTAGCTACCCATATGCAGTATATTATTACAGCTTTAGTGTTTGACCTTTTTTCTTTATTATGATGGTTTCCATTAAAAATTACATGTGTAACATCTAGTTTATTTATCCCAAATTTCTTCAACTTGCATTATACAAATGGCTAGTCTTTTTTTAAAGTTACCATTAATGAACAAAGTTGATATGGAGAAAAATGCCCTATACTCATCGTCTTTGAAATCGCTACCAACACACATATACTGGCCTTCATAATCAGCAGTAACAGACTGTATTGATATAGTATATTCATTGTTAACAACACTGTACCGGACATTTTTTTTGACAGAATTATAATTAAATGAATAACTCCATGTTACTGGAATAGCAGAAAAACAAACAAATGAAGCTGATTCTCCACTTCCTTTAGTCATCATAGTAGGATAAGATCTTTGTATATATTCTACCATGTATATACAAAACCTGATTATAAGAATAAACAATTAGTTATTGTTCACCATCTTTGAACATGGAAAATATGTATTGATAAAACATCTGCAAACTTATTTCACAGTAATCAATGAAATGTTACACAGACCAGAGTTCTTTCATTCCCAACTTCACAGATAACTGCTTAGTGGCAGTTCCAAATAAAACCATTCTGTTAAATAAATATATCACTATTATTATATAAAAATGTGTTAAAATGACATTATGTCGTTTAACCACATGGTCCAAGATAATTCTATTGAGATACTTGTCTAATTTATCTTTCTCCACACATCTCATTGTCAATCTTACAACCACTTCTTCTGTTGTCTGTTATCTTTTCCTTAGACCCTCTGCAATAGGTGCCATAATAACCAGCGCAAATTTCTCGTTAGCCATCTTAGTGTGCATAACTATAGTTAACTAAGTATGTCAGTTAATAATGTATGTCTCACAGAAAGTAATCAAAAACTTCACATTATCTATCAATTACCAGTAACATAAAGTTTTATCATAATCATAAACTTCATATTATCTCGTGTTAAACCTTCACATTCATAGACTCCCTTATTGATCATTGAAATTGGAGATATTAATAATTCATTCCTACTTAGTGATATAGTATTTTCCTGGAGTGGACCACCATTATGTGTCCAATAAGGCACAACATTAGAATGACATTGTATTGTTACCATTGAATTCACAGAAGCAATAATTTTGTCATCGACATAATTGCTGTTCACTATAAAAAAATAAACATTATACTTATAATAAATAAGCAAAGATCTATATCACTGGAATATAATAATATATAATACCACTCAGTGACTACTTCGCTTTCATGAGTAATTTGATGTAATCTAGCACAAAATTCAAAATTAATTGAAAGTAATTAGGAGGTGTAATTGGAGTATAGATACTAGATTGATATAATCATTTGATAATGTATCTCTGAGTAAAATACCTATAACTTTAAGGTTTGCTTCATCAGAAAATTTTAATATGCCATCACTAAATGTCAAACATTTGTAAGTTCCATAATGACTAAGTAATGTATTCTTAATAAGTAAAATGTGGCCTCCATCCATTAATAAAGTTTCATCAATTTTCATATTCTCATGTTTCCATTCTACATGACCTTTATGAATGCATTTAAAAAGAGAGGTAGACCCCACATACACTTTGTTCAATCTAGGATAAATAATTTCATTGTAGGCTCCTAAGACATTTAATCAATTATAGCTCAATATAAAACCAACAACTAGTAAATATGAATAATTTCTAAATACACAGCTATAAGAGTTATGAAGCAAAACATTGACTGGATGCATTTTACATGTCCAACAAAAGATTGCAATATATATAAGACAAAATGAAGATCAAGGTATAAGTGGTATGCTTCACCACTAATGGTAATGTCCCTACCTGAAAACAAGTAAAAGTAAACTTCAATCTATATTTCTGAACTTAATTTCAATTAAGTCTATTTTATCAGATAGTGCACAGCACTCTCCGTTAAGTGTAGATCTCCCCTTACGCATAGCGATAATAAAAAAAATTCACTTCACATTACATCTGGTTTTAGTCAACAATAATTAAAAAACAGAGACTACTTTTCTGTTGGAGTCTCTAATGATGCCATAATTTAATTTCTAATCCACAGAGTGCAAAACACAATCTTATATAACAATTTCAAAAAATCGAATTTATTCATTACCTCAACTTCTTCTCCTTCATTATCCCTTGAATTATCATAGCGGAAAACTGTAAGCATTTCTGAGGCTACTTAGGCATAATTAGTAGTGCTTTTTTCCAATATTAGTCCACGACCATTCTGTTTTCTTCCACGACCATTCTGTTTTCTTCCATAGGCACTCCATACGGCTGTTTCTTGAAGAAGCACCGTAGCCTTCCGAGTTTCGACGCCATTATTGGCAGCTAATTTGCGGCTGAACAAGTGACTTGCCTTTTTTTCATTAACGCTGTCTTCTTCGCCGTTAGTGCAGTGTGTAAAGAGGGAGTAGTGTGCAATCCAGCGGTCATTTTGCGGCGGCCGTTGGAAAAACAGCAAATGCTTGGCGTAGACGTTAAGTTCAGAAATTGTTATTGAAGCTGTCCTAATAGAAGCATTGTGAATGTTGAAAGTGGGGGCAGTTGAGACAAAGATGTTATAGTAAAGCAGCTTTTTTTAATTCAAATTAGTGGGGGTGGTAAGATAATGCGCTCTGTCACAATTATACGCCCTACACAACACTGTAGCTCTTGCTTGAAATTAATAGTCCATTAGTCTTACCACGAAGGTAAGATTTGCGTTGGTATGTCCAGTGAACAATATTGTGTGTGAAAGTGTTGTGAGTTACCGCTACTTCTTAGCTAAAAATGAATAGCACTAAGTAAATGTTTGACAAACACACTGCCTTTACAAAGCTTTGAGGATACCACATTAGTAGCGATGAGCGCAAATAGCTAGCAAGCCTCTGGAGTAAGCCTCCCTAGTTGGGCTGCAAGAAAGAAAAAAAGGCATTTCCTAGGAATAACCTACAGATTTGAATTTAACCCTATAAGTTGTTCAACTCTGTAAGTCATTGACGTTGGGTCTCATTATCCTCTGGCCAACCAAAGATATTAGGACAAGCACCCCACTAGTCAGCGATACTATAGCGACCCTTTACCAAACTCAAAGGGGGTGTGCCATACCTAGACTCACGAATTCCTGGGGAAATGCGGTATTAATTATAGCACCAAATTACCACAAATTAGATGCTCAGCTCTCACAAATCGCTGTTTAACTGGCTCCTTTTAACTAAGTAACTGTCTCTATGGATCTCCAATACTTCATACAAGGTCACTCCCACTATCTTCAGCTTCATTATCGCCACCTTGTCACTTGACCAGACACTTTTCTCCTTATGGGCTTGGTAAAGGGTATCGGGGAGCAGATGTAACAAATTGAGAGTGTAGTAACACATTGAGAATGTATTAACAAACCTGTAGTTTTATTGGGAGCGAGCAGAGCTAGCAGGACACTATCAGGGGTAACACAATTGAAAATCTGGGATATTTGTATGTTTATGAGTGGGCCCAGGAAATTGGACCTTATGGTGCAAACTAAAAAAATTGAGTTTTTTATGAAGCAAACAAAAAAATTTAGTTTTTTATGCTAATCTACAATTCACCTCCACATAGTGCTAAAATACTGGAGGGTAAAAACCTTGGATGCCAGGGAAACTGGCAGTTGCACTAGGCTACCTTCAGGAAAGAAATTGAAATATAAATTAAGAAAACTTAAATTGAACCAGGCTACCTTCATGAAAGAAATTGAAATAGAAATTAAGAAAACTTAAATTGAACCAGGCTACCTTCAGGAAAGAAATTGAAATAGAAATTGAGAAAACTTAAATTGAATTGCTACTTCCTGTTCCTGGTTCATAGCAGCATCCCTTGCTCCAACTGCTGGGTGGGGGGTCTTGTCACAACCGTTCATAGCAGTATCCCTTGCTCCAACTGCTGACTGGGGATGGGTGGGGAGGGGGGTCTTGTCACAACCGTCCCTCCTCAATCTCTCCAAGGGTCAACTCAGTTCAGATGGGGCTCCACCAGCTAACAAGTCCAGAATCTTCCTACCTCCTCCCCCTCTGTGCCCCCTTGTGGCAGCTACCCTTCTGAGGGGGCCTACTGCCTTGATGCCAGTTTCTGTCTACCTCTCATTATGTAGTATAATATTTTTTGGTAATTTTTAACAGATGTGTTGTATAATTTTAGGAATGTATAATATGACTAATAATATTATAAAAACATAGTCATGTGCATAGATTCAAAAATTTCAAAAAAAAGTTCTTTCTTCTTTCATATACCGACACATATTCCTTTGCTCATGCTGATTTCACCACATCTTGAAGTGCTTCTAAATAAATGATGAGTTTATCCATGTCTATAATCATTTTTATACAACTTCTTAAATCTAGGAGAAAGAGACATTTTTCTTCCATTCGCACCATTAATCAACATTGCCTCAACACTTCTTATAAATAGAAAGTTTTCTTGATGAAATGTTCTACGAAGCTCTCCCTTGACAGTGTCAATTGCTTCAAAATATTCTTTCCATAGAACTAAAACAATGTTGAGGTGCTCCACTGTCTAATCTTCTTGCCTTTGCTTTTGTCTAGGAAGAACAGGAGAATTACAAGAAACTTTGGATGCCTTTAAGTAATACAATAATATCTTCTTTTTTTTAATTTAAACTTGAGGTCTGTTCGAAGCCTTTCAAGGGATTTATATATTAATCTACAGCCATAGGAGTCGTCAACATTGGTTAGTATTGCTTGAAGATTGTTTGAAAGTTTTGCAATAATACTAAATATTAATACTGAAATTCTAACCCAAAATACGTGGCAAATTTATCCATTAGTGATAGCATTCCAATTGCTCGCCTAGAGCAGTCATCCATACCATGAAAAGAAATTTCCATTGTTTCTCGTAACGGTACATAATTGTCAATTATAGCTTGCATAGCTCCAGTTCTGCTGTCCATCTTGTAGGACACAAAGACTTTACTTTAGGAGCGTTGCTGGACTCCTGCTGCTGTTTAACTTTCTCTAGAACAATTTCCCTTTTTGGTGACAATTTAATTAATTGGATCTATCATGTCCAAAGCAAAATTCAATCCTTCCTTGATTGACTTGACTTTGTGAGCTACTTGCTGTACACTCAGATTGATGCAGTGAGCCAAGCAATGCACAGGTATAGCTGAGGAGAATTCATCTTCAAATCTTCTACCCACACCTGTCAAATGACCTTGGAAATTGCTGGCCCCATCATAACCTTGACCTCTGCAATTTTCAAATTATTGTAGACCTAAAGCAAGTAAAGCATTTTTCAATGCTTTAAAAGTGGTCTCAGCTGTGGCCTTTTCAAGTTGAACTAATCCAATAGCATCTTCATGTACTTCATAAGTATCAAACACCCATCTAATACAAATTATCAGCTGTTCTCTATTTGAGACATCGCTAGTTTCATCTGCTAGCAGAGAAGATGTTGAGGCTGTATGTCATTCAATAGAGAGCACAGCACTTTGTTAGTCATGATTTTATTTGGTCATTCACTATTAAAGGTGTTTGATACTTGCTTTGATATACTCAAGCCGATTCTGTTGCTACATGGTCAAGTATTACTGATAAGTTTGACCCACCAGCATGATCATTCCTAATGGGAATGCCTTGACGCAGAAACAGGCTACGCAACACACGAAGCTGATTATGCAAGCTTTCTCTTCACTTTTTGGTAATTTCTTCCGATTGTTTTTTAAGCTGGTGACCAATAGGTACACTTTTAGATGCATTAAAAGCAAATAGAGCATCTCTATGAGCATACAAGAGTTCGTGTGCTTTAAATCAGTCAAGAGCTTTTTTCAAATTACAAAATCCTTCTCCTGAAAATGCTCGCTCAGCCTTATTATTGGTAATACCATGAGAAAATTTAGCAAACTTACAATAGTAGCAAAAAAAAACTTCAAAGATGTTTGACACAAGTGAATCCAGGGGTAAGCTTTATACCAGGCCATAAAACATCTGTTATGAGTATTTTTACCAGTACTGTAGCTGTGCTGTTCTTGTCAAGATATTTGAGTCAGTAGGTTGAGAAATTGTAGAGGTTGAACTACAACAGAAACAATCAATATCTTCAATTAACTTGTCTGATTTTTGGATAGATGTCATTGCTGTTTCAGATTGCACTAGTGTGTCTTCATATTGCATTGGTGTTGCTTCTGGTTGAGCTGGTATAGCTTCACTCTGCTCAGGAACTTCGACTACCCTGAGGGTGTACAATCACATTCCAATTATGAATCCTCACATTGCATTGGTACAGTTTCATTAATATTGCTCAGGTGTTGCTTCACACTGTGCTGGTATAGCTTCAGACTGCAACTTACTAGACTTCGACTCTATAATTTCAGATCTTAAATCACTGCATTCAGATTTCTTTTGAGTGGCTTGCTCAAAACCTAAACACAGACAGTAAAGCTATTCTTTTTGTAGGCACTGATAACTTTGAGACTTAGATGGCTCCTTGGAAACAAAAAACAATTTCATAGTCAGCTGATTTGTTTGCAATTTAATTTTTTCAGCAGCAGCCATTGCAGCACAGAAAGTAGAAAGGTTTTCTTCCAGATTGATCATATGCAAGTTTAGAGTCAATGTGAATATACTTTTTTAATGACAAAGGACATTATATAAATTTTTTATTGAGATAATTTTTATGAATAGAATTGAATATTAGGGTGAAAAAAAAAAAATTCATTGTCTCAGAAGTACATGAGAGAAGTCAATAGAATATTATGGAGGAGACTTGGAAGAGTTCGCACCAGGGGGGATGAAGACCAAAGACTTGCTGCTGTTCAGGTAGAGGCTAGCAGGGGCCCATAGTGCTAGATTATTTGAATGGCTACGGCCAGATCTCTGGCAGAACCCGAGAGGATACCATCATCCAAGTATCACACGTTGAGAGATAAGTCCAGAATATATCTGCTCAATAATGGGGTGAAGAGTCAGGGTGAACCCCAGAGGGCCCAGACAGTCTCCTTGCTACACACCACAACAACTATGGATGATATATTATACAGGAGGGGTTGACAAGAATAGCAGGATTCCATCCAAGCAGCTATTGCAGGAATGCACTTGCAGATCTCCTTGACACGGTTGGTGCTATTAAATGCATTGCAGAAGTCAGGAACAGGCTCCAATGATTGTCATCTGGGTCAGAACATGACAAGAACTGATGGGAGAGTGAATGGATAATAGTCTCACATCCACTGTTTACCCCAACTCCCAATTGCATGGGAGAGATCGAGGAGACAGCAGCAGTGTGTCTAACTACTAAAACGTGAGGCACTTTGAGGCCAGCTATAGAAGCAGATCACCTACAGTAATGGGGCGATAGCCATCTCCTTTCTTGCAGCTGGCGAAAAGAGAGGCACTTCAGAGAAAGGGTCGTATCTCCGGAGGAGACTGTCCGGCAGCCAGCAAATTAATAAATCTTGTCAGAGACTTAATGATCAAGCTGAGCATCAGGGGAAGGACAACCAACAGACTCTTGATGGTGGCTAGGGCGAAGCGAGAGGTGAGTCCATCAGAGGTGAGGGCATTCATAACGTTCTTGTACTGACCATTCTGAACTACTAATTTTGCCCTGCAAGTGTTGTGGCTGACAGTTGAGGAAGAACCCTGCGTGCATGGAGTGCCTTGCTGTAAATAATAGCTTCTGACCCCAATACAGCCATCTCACCATTGCACCAGGGATGGAGGCGAGATTTTACAACTTTAAGTATATCTCTTCAATGCAAATTGTGGAATACACTTGGCAAGCATAAATACTTTGATCACAACACAAGTTATTCAGGTGAAGCTGACACCGCTGAGAGACAGGAGCTGAAGATGCAGGCTCATTCATCAGAAGCGCCCTTTGGTACATGTTGAAGAATGGAAATGTCAGTCCAAATAATAGTGGAAAGGTGGGGGGCATAGTTAAGTTGACCATAGAAGGTTGAGAGGAGGAACATGAGGAGGAAGTCACTAGTGGGGGATGAAGTGGAGCCGGGGCGAAATGATGTAGAAAGGGAGGCTGAAGAGCTGAAGAGGAGTGGGGGGTAGTGAATGATAGCAGACGATGTATGGAGTTTCTACATTTCCAATAAACACCAGGAAGGCATAATGAGCATGGTGTCATGCCACATACACAATGTAGAAACTCCGTGCATCTTCCTCAAACATTTAGCTATTCTATTGCATCTACAGCAATGTGTTGGGTTCCTGTGAGATCACAGGAACCCAGCACTGAAGACTGAAGCTATGTATGTTGACAGTCTTTCTTAGACTGACCATGTTTATAATATATTATACAGCAATTGTCTTGTATTCTTGACCAGACTGGATCCAGCTTACACACAGATGACAAATTTACAACTGCTGCTTGCCACCCAATTTACTTTGGTTTGACTGCCAACCTTATCCTTACAGGATATTAAAGGCCCCCCTCTACCTTATAACATAGTGGTTTGGGGGTTACTAGCTCAATTAAGCCTCTCGTGAGGTAGGTGTGTGCGAGCACCCTTAAACTAATTACATTGTATAACTATTGGTGTGATTGAGCACAAATGGCGAGTGAGCCTTAAACTACACTATTAACTTCTAACACTCAAGCTACTAAAAAACAGTCTAGCTTTTAAATTACGTATAATACGGTAAAGGCATTCAATGCCCCACGCAACTGTTTGAATTAAGCAACAAATATCAAGTCACATTTTAAACTTTTTCGTTATGATGTTCTTAGTAATAGTTGTAACGCACAATACTTTCGCACAACTGAACACACTTACCACAGACTTACCTTCGGGTTAGTCTAGTGGACAATGAATATTCAAGTAAATACTGTTGTGTAGGGCTTATAACAATGACAAATAGCGTATTAAATTACCGCAGCCACTAACTGAATAGAAAAGGAACTCCAGTAAGTTTTTGAGTTTTAACTGCACCCGCAAAAGAATTCAAAGCGGTAAACAATTCAATATTTTGGATGATATGGGTAATGATCGCTAAACCGAGGATTATGTTTAGTGAAGTTTGGGACGGGTCGAACGTGGAGCTAACACCAAAATACGAGGAAGTCGAAACGAAATGACATGCGTACGTCCAAACAAAAACAAACAAACATCCAACTATGTTACCCCGGAGAGTGTCTCGCTCGCTTAGCTCGCTCGCCAATAATACCAAAGTGTCATTCATTGAGATATACAAGCTTACTATCTGTTTTGTATACAATTGCTGTCATTTTTAATGGGATGTTGTTGAAGTTAATTCCCTCACAATTATAATAACCTTCTGTAAACGAATTTACACTTGGAATAATGATGTCATTGCCTATTCTCACTACTCCTTCAGGTAAGGGCATCGTACTATTGTAGTACCATATTGATGTATTAGTTGACATACAAGTTATCAATGCAGCACCTTCTTCTGGAATGTATAGTACTTTAGGATTCAAAATTGCATACGCATACACTGTGGAAAGATTACAACAGAATTATTTGTAAAGTAGCTATTGAAAATACATAGAGTCAAAGTATATAATTGACATGAACTGAAAGCTCTTGATGAATTATTGATGTCATTTATTAGAGTGTGGTGGAGTCAACTGCAAGTCAGGTTATTGAAACTACCTAAACTATCCTACTGAGGTGGTAAGGACCGGAATAGTGAACATTAAAATATTGATATATAATGAACTGATGAACAACCACAACAACTAAAAGGTAATGATAACGACAGCAGGTGACTACATTAACTGGATATGCACGGAAAAAAACCTAGAATACTTGACCTGCACAGTAACTAAATAAATATTCCTTGTGAATAATGGTGGAGAATGACTGGAGACCACTCCCCTTCCAGACACCGCCCAGTGAGGCCCCCCACAAATAAACTTGGCAACTACAAGTTCAAAGAGTGTCATAGTAGCTAGCCATCCTAACAAACATGCTTTTCCTCATTTCTTTCGTTGTACATTACAAATTGCAAGGATTTTATATTCTTATTAGTACAACGCAGATCATTAAGAAAAATATCAAGATATAAACATTTAGATAATAGTTCTGTAGAAGAACCTATATGACCACTTAGTATGAGGTAAGTATTTTAATGTGTGGAAGGCATTTAATGTTTTAAGCCTTCATAATATTCAATTGATAAGGCTGTATCATTCAATCCATTCATTGTTAAGAAACTACGCACAACTTTAAAGTAATGTTTCAGTGGGCTGAAATACGATGATATCAAGAAACTCACTTTTATTCTCTGCTCTTTATAGCCATGCATGCTTTTAAATTTGCTAGGTTGTGCATATTATATATACAATTATGTAAAGTAAAGCGACACTTATTATATTTAGTGTAAATTCCTATTTGGCCACTGAGAAACACTTCTGGAACAGTTACAAATAACTAAAATATCCACCGTTATTAGCGTATTTCTTTTTGTTTTGTTTTTTAACTTACATATAACATGTAATTTAAGAAATGTATTTATAATATCCATAGTAGTCAGGAGGTATGATTGTTTGATGTTGTAGGTAAAAATATCTAGGTTATAAACCTTTCACCTTTTTCTAGTTTCAGATTGGGTCACATTTTCTACTTAGGCCTCTAAAGTATAAAGTTACTGTCGTCCCAAGACTAGAAAAATTGGTCACACTCTCTGTAGTGATGCGGCAGAGTAACTTAAGCCCGTTGAGCAGGGGGCGCCTTGAAGGTGATAATTAGAGTCGTACTAAACTCAGGCACGCGCTGAACAGGTAATCTGTAGTTGTTGTTGTTTTGTTTGTTTTTCCCTCATTTTTGACATAATTATAAAGAATATCGCTTCTCCTCGTGTTTTAGAGTATACTATATAAAAGTTATTTCCAACCTCTTTGGTGAAAGCTTTGAATGCCTGCATTCTAAAGTTATTCAATTATTTATGGCCAACTCACCCTGATGCACTATAGTTCAATGGTCATACAATAGTTTAAAATGGAGATATGAAAAAGTATAGTAATACAGATGCTACAGTTAGAAAAATAAGAAATAAATACTATATTATAGCAACTTAGAAATAGGTATCAACCAAGATAATTAGTACCAGGAGCAGACCCTTCACCAAACCACTACACTGGAAAAGGTGTCCAACTTCTACCAGCTGCATTTCGTTCCTTCCCTAAGAATCGTAGGGAAGCTTACTTTGACTTGTAGTGCTAATGTGCCATTGGGCCATTACCCAGGTAAATAAACCTTCACCCTGTTTCATTATTAATTAGTGGTTACACCCTCCATCTTTAAGTAACTCATTATTTTTAGTACCTCCCCAGGACTCCATAATGAAGGATATAGGAGTACCCTGTAGCAATCTTTCTTTCATCTTATGGGAATACCCCCCAGCAATCTTTCTTTCCCTGGAAAATTCCTCAAAACCATTTGGCTTTCACTAATTTTGTTAATACTCACTACAGTTTAATTTCACAAGAAATTTTCCAACACCACATTTATTACAGCAAGAAGCAAGTTCCTTTCACAAACTAACACTCTGGGGGTAGGTTCAGCTAAATTATAATGGGTCACAGGGTAATCAAAGTCAAACAACTAACCACTCAATCGAGAGATTGTAGAAACCATTTAATAGCCCTAATTTTGAATCACATTTCCATCAAAGGAAACCTAGCACACTGGAGAAAGTTCCACACCCTTTCTCAGCTAGGGGCTGGGTAAAGGGTATAGCTTGAGAGACTATGAGACAATGCATAATAAACTAAAGTTTTGGGCACTGGATATTCAGTATGTTATAACAACTAAAGAACCACTTACCTTACACAATAGTACTAGTGGTGTGCCTGAGCATAAATGACAGCGAGCCTTAAACTTTAAATAATTGATTTTAACAACTAACACTCAAGCTACTAAAATAAAGTTGAGTTTTTAAATTAAATATATGCGGTAAACGGGTTTCAATGCCATAGTAACCGCTCCCCGCAACTGTTTGAATTGAAAAAGAAGCAACAAAATCAAGTCACGTTATTTAAATTTTTCTTTGTGATATTCTTAACAGTAGTTGTAACGCACAATACTCTTTCACACAACTGAACATACCTACGCAAGACTTACCTTCGTGGTTCGTCTAGTGGACAATGAATTTTCAAGTAAATGCTGTTGAGTAGGGCTTATAACTGTGACAAATAGCGTATTAACTTACCACCGCCACTAACTCGAATAGAAATAAAGCTCCCATAAGTTTTTGCGTTTTAACTGCACCCGCAAAACAATTCAAAGCGGTAAACAATTTAATTTCTAAGGTGATACGGGTAATGGTCGCTAAACCAGAGGATTTTGTTTAGTGAAGTTTGGGACTGGGTCGAAAGCCGAGCGAACACAAAAATACGGAGGGTCAAAGTACAAAATGACATACATACGTCCAAACATACAAACTAGTGGTGTGCTTGAGCACAAATGGCGAGCGAGCCTGATAGTTAGGTAACAAAAATAAGTATTGTTACTATGTTTTAGCTTGGTTCATGCAAACACTATAATAGCAGTTATGACCTTTTATTTCAGCAAACAAATACAAAATCACTCTCCTACCTGATTTGTTAACTTTTGTAGTATCAAACATCTGCCATTCTGATAATCTCAATTACCAGTAACTCTTGAACAAGCTCTCAGCTATGATAAAAAAAATAAACCAATGTTATATGTAATTTTAGCCAACAAATATAAAATTACTACTTACCTCAATTTCCTGAGTATTGATAACTTCTGTAGTATCAAATTGAAGTTACTTTGACGATCTGAATTACCGTGAATTCTTGACAACAAGCTCTCAGCTACAAACACAAAAGACAATCAATTTTAGCACACAAATACAAAATTACTTTCTTACCTCATTTTCTTGAGCAGTGGTAACTTTTGTAGAACCAAATTTGAGCCAATCTGACTATTTGAATTTACCAGTCACTGTTGACAACAAGCTCTCAGCTACAAAAAAGAACGGCCAGAGTTAATTTTGCATATTTAGCTAATAAATATGGAATTACTACTTACCTCAGCTTCCCTCGAGTAGTAGCTTCCTTAGCATTAATACTATGGCATTCTGACTACCAATGACTCTTGACAACCAACAAACGGCACTCCGTATCCCCCCTAAAACGGCCAAGTTTTAAAATTAAATCTGGAAAAGGGTATTCAATGCCATAGTAACCGGTCGAATCAACTTTTTGTTTCTTGAAAAGCAAGCGTTTTCGCAGGAATTTTCTCACACTTCGGAGCTTAAGTATAAATAAGGCTTGCTTAGTGCTGTAGTTTCAGAATAAACTGGGGTCAAGCATAAAAAGCCGTGTTTTTTGGAGAAAAAAGTTGCCCGCGCGCATTTTAGGGGCATACGCACCATCCTTACACACGTATACATATAACATATACCCGATTTTGCATTATACACCCCTCATACTGTCTCAGTGGCTCCGCTCGCTTGCCAATAAACAAACATTACCGATTTTCAATTGTGTTATACCCCTGTAAGTGTCTCGCTCACTACGCTCGCTCGCCAATTAGTTCTTAGACTAGTGATGTGCTTCAGCACAAATTGCGAGCGAGCCTAAAGACTATACTATTTTTATATGAATGATTTTGACTTCTAACATTGAAGCTACTGAAAATAAGGTCCTGTTTTTTAATTTCGCATACACGGTAAAGGGATTTCAGTGCCATAGTAACAACTCTCTGCAACTGCTTGAATTGAAGGGAAAAAACAACAACAAAACAATACACGTTATCGTTTTCTTTGTGATATTCTTTAGCTAAGTAGAGGTTGTAGCTTTGACACAACTGGACATGCACCTACACAGACTTACCTTCGCGGTAGTCTAGTGGACAATGTATTTTCAAGTAAATACTGTTGCGCACGGCTTATAACCATGACAAAGAGCGCATTGACTTACCACCGCCAGAGTCCCTTAAGTTTTCAAGTTTTAACTGCACCCGCAAAATAATTCAAAACGGTAAACAATTCGATTTCTAGGGTGATACGGGTACTGATCGCTAACCAGAGGATTCTGTTTAGTGCAATTTGGGACGGGGTCGACCACATAACTAACACAAAAACGTGAGGGTCAAAGTACAAAATGACATACGTACGTCCAAACATATTTGGCGAGCGAGCGTAGCGAGCGAGACACTTACAGGGGTAAAAATGAAAAAATCGGGGATGTTTATTTATTTGTACATATGTTTGGACGTACGTATGTCATTTTGTACTTTGACCCTCGCGTTTTTGTGTTAGTTAGGTGGTCGACCCCGTCCCAAATTGCACTAAACAGAATCCTCTGGTTTATCGATCAGTACCCGTATCACCCTAGAAATTAAATTGTTTACCATTTTGATTTCTTTTGCGGGTGCAGTTAAAACTTGAAAACTTAAGGGACTTCCATTTCTATCCGAGTTCATGGTTATAAGCCGTGCGCAACAGTATTTACTTGAAAATACATTGTCCACTAGGCTACCGCTAAGATAAGTCTGTGTAGGTGCATGTCCAGTTGTGTCAATACTTTGTGTGTTACAACCACTACTTAGCTAAAGAATATCACAAAGAAAACGTTTAAATAACGTGTATTGTTTTGTTGTTGTTTTTTCCCTTCAATTCAAGCAGTTGCAGAGAGTTGTTACTATGGCACTGAAATCCCTTTACCGTGTATGCGAAATTTAAAAACTGGACCTTATTTTCAGTAGCTTAAGTGTTAGAAGTCAAGATCATTCATATAAAAATAGTATAGTCTTTAGGCTCGCTCGCCATTTGTGCTCAAGCACATCACTAGTATACAAATAAACAACAAACATCCCCGATTTTCAATTGTGTTACCCCTGTAAGTGTCTCACCCGCTACGCTCGCTCGCCAATACCTGTGGTCCATATAAAATATTTTGATAGTCTCCATTATCTGTGGTCAGTGTTTAATATTAGGTAATTATTTTAAATGCAATTAATTTGAATATAATTAGTCTAAGATGAAGTAAATTGTATGTGCACCGGATTCAATTGGTCTGCCTGAATTAAAAGCTCACAATATATTGAATTTTTCTACACCAACTGTGTACTGTATACCACAATGCACCACTAGTTTACACTATATTGAATTTGTCTGTACTAAATTAAATTTACTTCACTAAAATACTATTGTCTTTACTGGTTAGCTATATTTGAATTAAAAATGTTTTTCCTACTAGGAGACTAGGCTCTACATATCACTGAACAATTCAAGGTTAGTTGCTGAGAAAAACAAATATCATAATATTATTAGTAGTATAGGATTTGTCTCCGTGAAAGTTGAGCATTGAGAACAAACAACTGCACAAATTTAGTATCTATATTAAATTCCCTATTGCTCAAGCACAGCTCAGACTATAGCAATGTTCAGTATGCTAAGCAATGCTCAGTATGCTAAGTAATTCCTGGTATGCAAATTCTAGTAGACAAGTTAGCTAGATAAAATAATATAGCCCCGTTAATTATTTAACCTTTCTACTTTATTAGATAATTTTTATAAAACTTTGGGGTAATTAATCATAAAGCATAACGTGAAGCGTTCTAAAAAATGCCACTAACTTAATCCTCCTACTAACCCTCAGTTAATGTTATCCAACTCAATTAATATCGCCACACAGCATTTGCTGTTATATGTACAAGGTATTCCTTATTTACTAATGACCTAGACACTGTCCTAAGTAACTTTAATCTCAGTTGGTATTTCTACCGCTAATTCCAAACAGTGGAATAGTTATTATAATTACAATTATATCAATTAATATTAGTGAATTAAACGAATAATAATAATGTATACCCAAGAATGTAATGTATATCTTCATTGTAACTTATAAAAGGCTGATTAAGACTCAACCCAAAGACTGGCACAGTCCCGGTGACTCGCGTCCTACCCTCCTACCCACCTATACCCAACATCGATTAATAATTATGTTAAAGGTCAAATGTCGCAGACTTAATTCGGACCCCCTGTCTAATGGGCCAGCATTGTGTGTCAGCAGAACACAACGATTCTACATGTATACCTTTAAGGATACTGCTGTGCTAAAGTCTGCTCTCTAAGGACTAACAATTATTTTTTTCTTTAAAGATTCCTTTTTCCCATGAAATTTTTTTTTTCACTGCTACTCTAATACTAACAATTTTGCTCATTTATTTTTACTCATTCGATGTATCCTCTCTCTTTACAGGCTTTTTTGGACAATAAAATAGGTTATCCTAGAGAGGGAGGTGGCAGAGAGCTTCAGCATTAAGCAAACAATCTAGGTGTGATGCAGATGATAGTCAAACATTTTTTTTACTTTCAAGTCTAAAATGTAGCCCTATCCTATATCGAATTGCTACATGAAAAACTATATTACTTTCTTGCAGGAGATTGCTGTGATAGAAAAAATTTAAAATGATTTCGCTGTTCTAATATATCCACTTAACCCTAAATTCTGACAAATAAATATCTATTGCAATAACAATAGGAGCACATTTCATATTGAATTATGTGTAATACAGTAGGTGCATAATATGTGACCATTACAAATCTATATTGTCTCTACCATGACTATTCAATTGAGTGTTGCTACATTGGACCAGTAATTGAGTTGGACGACTTTGTCCGCAAAGAGTTTTCTTGATATCTCCACCCACCACTTCAGTATGAGTGACATTCAGAAAGATTTTTATTCGTGACGGTTGAGGAAGTGTTGTACCATTGCTACCTAAAGTAGCATTGTGGTAATGTAGCTATTGGTTTTAGGAAAATTTAATATTCTTCTCCAGAAAAATTTGACAGGGTCAATAAAATGTGACCGTCTACGGGAAAACCGGGCACAACGCGGCGTGCGTAATATCGAGAAAAGATCGATCGATTTCTTAAAAATGTATTGTTTCAAGCCCCGGAAGGGAACGGTTAGGTCTATTTTATAGTGGGAACGACTTAAGCTACGACGTTAAAACTTGGAGAGCTCAATATCTGGACGCCGACAACTCCGAAGTGCAAAAAAAAAATTTTCGAAGGTGCCGCGTTGTGCCTGGTTTTCCTATAGACGGTCACAAATAGCTAAATGCTGTGGACATTATCTTAACAGCAGTTGATACTCTTAACCAAGCTGTCAGTAGATATATTCATTGAAGTTTCTAATTTAAACCCTCACCCATAATTACTGCAATATAAGGTATGCCATAGGTATTAAGGATGCAGTACCACTGGAACCTGTGGTAATAAAGTGAGTCAGTATAATGCCTACCCATAACTCTATCCAATTTACTCTCCCAGAACCGACAATTGTAAGCGACTCAGGCCCAATTTGAACGCTTACCAATTAACTGTAGCAGGCAATTTACTGGGAAGAGCTTTCACCTCAAAGGGGAGCCCTAGTGTCCACCGTACTGTGGGGCAGAAGCAGCAGTGTAGATAATTAATAATTTTTTGTTCACTTTCTAAAAAAATAATCCTAAACAATAATACATACTTAAAATCATAGCTTCGTAGCAGCAGGACCATAATGAAATACAATATAGAATGAACATAATCAAATGGTTCATGAAGTGTGTAATATCATCAAGGGGCTCTAATGAGTTGTTCTCATTGACCTCTCCACTGGAGAGCCTTGTCCTCTCTTCTAAACAACCAGGATGTAGTATTCTTCCCTTCAGGTGGCACAACTTCTTAGGAGAGCGGAAGGTCTACTATTCTCTCCTCTGGAGAACAAGGAAGCCATGTCCTCTGCTCTGCACTTTTGTTGTTGACCTGCCTGTTGTGCTCTTGAAGCAAGGAGTTGCTCTTCTCATGAGATAATGGGAGTCCATCTATTTCTAAGAAGAGTCCATATATACATCTATGAAGAGTTAATCTGTTTCTATAAAGAGTATGGAACACCTTTCTGGTACTGCATCCTTAAGCTCTGACAAAATCTATATCATAGCTTTATGTGGCAGAAAGATAGCCAGTATACATTTTTTGCATTTTATCCCTTTTAAATATTTAAAACATTGTGTACTACAGTAATATGTAATGCTGGAGTTAACTTCAAAAATGTCAAAATAGGAACTCAAGTGAATATTATGTGCAGGTCTAATACAATACCCAAGTGGTACCATAATGGATTTCAACTGCTACCTGATGATGTACTTACTAATAATACCACTTTGACTATTTTATCAGCTTCTATTTTTCATGAAGGTCTGTATACTTGTTATGGATCGAAGAAAACTGGACGATTTGTTGCAGTAGCTAGAATAATGGTAAAAAGTGTGTTTAGTGAAATAGTTTGATAAAGATTGCTAAGCTAGGAAGAAAGATAAACCATATAAAAATTAATACGTTAATTCCATCGGGTTCAGTATCTGGGTCACTGTCAGAATCACTATAGTATGTCCAAGTTGAGTTGGCAAGAAAAAAACTTGAATAACTTTTGAACGGAAGCAGCTACGCATCCGGTGTTTGCACCATCAGAAAGCTCGCGCCAAAGCGGTTAAATTTTTTCCTCAGTATATTCCAAAACGGAGGGGGAAAGTGCTATTCCAAAATTCAATACGAAAGTCTAAGGGAATAGAAAAAAAAACACAGGTTTCCCGCTCACAACGCGCCCGCTTTTAGTCACGTGGAAAGGCTCAATTTGTCAAGGGGACTGTCTTCATTAAGAATTTTGTGAACGACGGGCGGCTTCTTCTCAGATAGCTGTGTTTCTAGTTTTGTATTGCGATTAGTTTAGGTTGGGAGTGTGGAAACAGGATAGACGGAGTGTCCTGTTGTCCCAGAGGGTACAGTAAGTATGTTGGTAAGATTATTTGTCTACCAGTATAACAAATGCCTATAGCCAATATATTTCAGAGATATATAGCTATCATTTAGCTAGCAACTTATAATACAGCCTTTGTGCGGTTAAATTGGGTGCTTGTCAAAGCTGTGTTTATGCCAATTCCTTTTTCTTCACTACTAGATGCCGTTTATTGTAAGGATTAGGACCAACTCAGGGTGCACTCCACCTCAGATCACAGCTATATTTTCAACTATATTTTGTGTATGTGTACTACTTATATTTTATCATCTCATCAATTTTCATATAATATTTTAAATAAAAGAAACAATTGATAATTTTATTTAACAAGAAAGTTTAATAACTTTAGCTACAAGTTAACAGTGCTGTACAATCCTGTGAATATCATAATACTTCTTGGGACACACTAGGTAGAATCGACTGCTTTTAATCTTGTCTCTTTAGAAGAACGCCCCACCAGTTTGCTTTTTTCCATCTAATGTACATTACCTGCACGTAAAAAACATAAAAATAGCCGAAAATAGACGAGATGAGCTGTACAGCGCCCGAAAGACTCCAAGAACTTCACTAATTTCTTTCTTACAATAGTTACAGAATTAATGCACATCTGCGTAACCGCCCCTTGTTCACGTGCAACGTTGACGTTTGGCACTTTATTTACTTGGATTCACGTGACTAAATTGCTCCAGGTTAAGTAATGAATTCCTCATTTACAGCGCATGCGGTGTGCCAACTCAACTTGGACATACTATACCAGGGCCAGTATTTCTTCTGTCTTATCCTAAATAAAGTATGTTACTTTGTGAAGGGTATATAAATTAATAGTGTGGTTTAGCACATTGTCAGAATCACTACCAGGGTCAATATAATTATAAAGTACTGTCTTGTTTATCCTAAATTAAGGACGTTACTGTATGAAAGGTATATAAACTAATAGTGTGATTCAGCACACATGGTGAGCGAGCTAGCCTACCTTTATGGGGAGAGCTAACTATATGACCTGCTGCAGCCTTGGCATAATATTAATAGTTGTTGGAATTGAAATGTATAGTATGTCCAGGTTTAGTTGGAGTGGTCACCCTCAACAGCCTTCATCCCCTTTTAGTGCACATCTAGCAGCTCAAGTAAAGCAGTGCTGCTACTATTTTTAGCCTAGTTCATGCAAAGCACTAAAATAGCCTTTAACCATTCATTTTAGCAAACCAATACAAAATTACTCTCTTACCTGAAATACCCTAGCCAGGGGGGTTCGAGGGGTTCGGTCGAACCCCCCCTTTAGAGCGACCGGGAGTAAATTTTTAGCCACACCCAACATATAACTTTCATCTGTTCAATCGTGCTGAACATGCGCTTGAATTCTCTGCTATTTAGTCCAAGTGACCTAGTAAACATTCAACTCCTAGGATACAAAATTTCGCTCTCACATCAGCATGAGTAAAGCTTGTTGCGTTACATTAAAGTGTAACGTAATGCACTTATTAATTAGTAAGAGTAATAGCGCCGATAAGCGTGGATTCAATATTAATAGCACAAGCAACGGAATTTTTTCAACAGATCAGAAAGGGAGCCATCGGGAAGTATCTGAGAAAGTGAAACCTCAAATATACAGATAGTAAGTGCACTATCTAGTGTAGCTACACTGCAATGATTAAAAAAAAAGCTGGCCTACTATTAGCAGTAGCACTGGCAAACCATTCTGACTAAACCTTTATATAAACAAACAAACATCCCCGATTTTCAATTGTGTTGTTCCCTAAGAGTCTCGCTCTCTTTGCTCTTGTATGCCAATAATATGAAACTACTTCAATTTCACTTTTGGATTGAACCACAAAAACCACTGGTTGCCATGGAAACCACATAATAACATGATTACTATGTATATTACTTTTATAATTCTCCTATTTAATAACTACATGAGACACAGTTGCATTATTATCGCCTATTGTTAGAAAATAAATAAATTATATATGGTATTGTCACTACATAATCCATAAGGCTTTACAGGGATACTGAAAAAAATTGTTTGCCCGTTTAGGCCGATTTCCCCAAAATCGGTCACATATATGTTTTGAACTATATTAGAGCAAGCAAACTTTAAGAAGTACTAACTTGAAATAAAACGTAAACTTTTGTATCTGAACCATTCTTCATGTATCAAATTGAACTGATTATTTCAATCTGTATGGGTCGATTTTTTTCGAAAAATTTTTATGGCAGAAATGGATAGACACCAGTTAGCTCTAGCTTATGACGCAGTTGTAAGCTCTGACGTGCTCTAGAAACACTAGCGGGTTGGACTGTGTACGTAGAGTTGCTAAGAAATTATTGGCGGGCTTTTCACTAACAGCGGGGAAAAAACTGGAGCTAACTAATTCACTTACTATTCTACATAATTCACGTACTCACGCAATTCTCGCCATCATAGTTTCTTAAGGATCCCTGCATTAAGCCTTTTAGACTTCTTTCAATCCGCCTGTAACCGGTTTATTCCATAATGTCCCGAGACACACAGTAATAGTATACCGACACAAGGCACGTCCCCTGACCTTAGCAACGCCTTTACCGGGCGTTTTTTCGAAATAAGCAATAATAAGTTTAGCAGTGCGAGGACGGCATCCCAAGGCCCCGTGCAGCCTACTACGTTATCTTAAAGGAGCAATGGCAGGTGTATCATCAATAGTATGGAAAAGCACACCAACTGGAAAAGAGGTACTCAGAAGAACTAGCAATGTAGAATCGTTTTGAGCAGTGCCATTTCCAATAGGGCAGTCTTCACAGAGCTCTCAGCACCTAGCTCAGTCATGTTCAGCATTTCATCTTCATACTCTTCATTTAGAGCCAAGTCATCTATTCCCTCATTGTAAAATTTGTTCACTTCAGCCAGCCATAACTTAAAAAAAAATTATTGTTACCACATCAAAAAATGTACCAAAATGATGCTCAATTCAAGCTGTATTTGGCAGCGAGCGATAGGGGTAACACAATTAAAAATCGAGGTATTGTTTGTTTATTATTATGTGCGGACCTACGTATGTCATTTTGTACTTTGACCCTCGCGTTTTTGTGTTCGGTTTGTCGTCTATCCCTTACCTCCACAAGATAAAATATATTCATTTAGCGATCCCGTATCATTCAAGTAAAGTAATTATTTACCCTTCTATTACGTTGTTTCTGAAAGCCACAAGACGCTCTTAGGTACTTACTGTTATACTCAACACTTTGCGATAGAACTTCTTGCTTTTTCAAGTCGCAAAATGTTATGGCAATGCTGACTTGGTATTGAAACCCTTTACCAGATGGAATTGAAAACTGCCTTTTGTATTTGTTGGGAGTACTTGTGGTCAAAAGATAATGGTAATTCAGATATTCAGAATTACCTACATAAATGAGTACAGAAAATACTAGTAGAAATTGAGATAAGAAAGTGGTTCTGTATTAGTCACAGGCTACGTTACTTCTAGAAATGGACTGATACGTTCTTTTGAAGTGTTTCATTTGCGCACTGGCTCGCTCGCCCTTTGTGACCAAGCACATTATAAGTTAGATAATTACGCCTATACCTAAGCACTCGGGAGAACAAGGGGTCGATCTAAACCTGGGTATGACTGGGTCAATTCGAACCCAATCCTCCGTTAAGAGTTAGTTCCTGCTACACTGACAATGAAAGTCACAATGATTCTTTGTGTACTTTTATTTTCCTTCTTTGCACTCCTTTAGTAGTCTATGGTATCCTGACCCGTTTTCTAATAGATACGTGGGAAAAGAGTCTCTTACTGACCCAGAGCAGTTTGTTCAGTTCCCCTCCCTAATTGGGGGACTTACGTGGGAAAAGAGTCTCTTACTGACCCAGAGCAGTTTATTCAGTTCCCCTCCCTAATTGGGGGACTACAAGCAACAGGTGAAGTGATACCCTCTTCCTACTGGATTTGGAAAGTCCATTATTATTATGTACTCCTTACAATAATGTTTTGATGAAATAAAAAGTGAGTTTGAAGCTTTATTTATTTAGCGTTGTAGTGATTTCTTAGAAACATTTTATTGGTTCTGGAACAAATCAACTCTGGTATTAAGAAAAGAGTTGTACATGGACAATCTCGCGTAGCCAGACCCTTTACCACCCTTTACCCGCTACACTGGGGAGGAAAGGGTCTGGAACACTGCTATTGACTCAGCGGTTCTAGTCTCGCGGGCAAACTCTCTGGAGGCGCGCGCGCAAGCGGCGCGGAAATGAAAAGAGAGTCTGGTGACTCTGGACACCTTTCCTGACAAGCGCTGGAATGTTGGGCGTCCAATCAGATCGTTCCATTCACATTAATTGGATAATTATTAAGTTGTTCAATATATGCGCATTATTAACGCAGTATGAGGAGAGGTTTGCTCACTTTGCGATAAAAAGTTATGGAGAAATTGTGTTTGGCTTGTGGTGCTTGTCCCAGTAGAAAAGATACAAGATAATTGAGTGGTGTTACTGGTGCTCATCTATTACCTCTCTTCAATAAATTAGTAGAACTTAGCTTTACTGACCCTGTGGATATACAACGTTTTTTGCAATACTGCTCCAGTACTACTGGTATTCTAGTATGTAAAAAGTGCTTCAGGCAACTAGAATGACTTACAAATATTGCCAAGGAACAAGAACAAATAAAGAGTTGCATTCAAGGAGGAATTAAAAAAGTTGGGACAGCATTTTGGAATAGTAGCTTCTACAAGCAGAATTTCAACTCCTGTAAAGAGAGTCTCTGAAGATCATCAAAAAATTCGAAGCAACTCTCTGCGCCCTTTGGATAGACTTGAAGGTCTTGTTCCGGTGTGTGAAGACTGGCATGCTAAGGGAGATCTTATAAGTGTGAGTTCAATATTGTGATATTTGCAAACACAGTATCTAGAAGATAGTAAGCTAATTTTATCTTATTGTTGTTTGAGTGATAACTTTATGTAAATGTCCCACCATCTAAATGAGAGAGATGCTTCTTGACCATACCCTTCAATGATTTTATTTAAGTGGTGTAAACATTTAGATAATGTTCACTGTGGTTTTTCTGTAGTGCTCTAGTGTTGAATATACTTGTTACTACATGTAGTTTACTATGTTTATGGTAGATACCACATGTGTGACACTTTTTGTAGTAATTTGAAGGACATTAATCATTCCACATAGTGTGTTTAATCTCACCCATAATAAGATACTTTGAAGGGGAATTTTGAGAATAACATTAAGATAATTATTGAGGGTTTGTCTGAATCCTATTTACAGCCTCCCTCACCTAAGTCATTGTTATGGTGGGACAGGAAAAGTGATGGAGTTTTATATGCCAATACTGCCTTACTGATAATATATTGACTAATCATGTAGGCTATGTGGATACAATATTACAATACTTCATCAAGAAGAGATGGTGGTACTTTGTATCAATTGAGGAACTTAATCAACAGGCGTAATGTTATTAAGAAACCAATGGATAACCTTGATGCATGTGAGGATTTTATTGTTCTTGTAACAGAAGCTCATATTTTGTCAGCTGCAATGACAATATTTAATATGAATAGCCTTGATGCTCGTCCAAGTATGATGTTTTTTCCCCGATAAATCTGAAGACCATACTACAGATCAACAAACTAGATTAGTTCTTCTTGCTATTGCACAACTTGTGGATACATTTGTTGATACTAACATTCCAAGTGCAAGTTCCTCACCTGTAGAGCCACCTCAGGATGGAGTACATGCACATGCATGTGGTATGCTATCAAGTGGACTTTATTACTAGAGTTTAAAGACGTAATATGGGAAGGTGATGGTAATCGCATTATTCGATGCTGGCGCTACATGCTGCTGATTTATAAAGCAACTGGTCACACCAATTATGCCACGGAAGCATTAAATACTCTCCTGCAGTTGAGATATTTTTTCTCACCACGAATGGCTGCCCAGTTGAAATGGAATCGTACAGTTAATGTACATGGTCGAGAGGCTAAAAATATTCCAGCAGATCTCTACATGGAACATTTGAATAGAGAATGCAAGATGTCTGATGATCTTAGCAGGAATGGGTTCAAATATTACAGAGGAGTCTATTTCGCGTGTATCACATGCACTGAAGCCACTGACCACAATATTGTCTAGTTTTGACCTGCATAATGGAGTGGCTCAGGAATCAGCTGCCCATACAGTAAAATCGAACACAACTGACCAAAAAAACTTTTAGAGCAATTGTTCAACACAACTAAAGTTTTTACAATAATTCCTAGCCGCTCACATAAGCAATTCACCACAGAGAACTTCAACATAATGCTTAAACTTAAATATACTGAAATTAAACTTTGGATAGAAGAACGTGCAAAAAGTTTACTGACCTATCATTAAATTACACTTTAATTATTTCATATTTTATTATTATTACATGTACAACCACAGACACATTGATCATTTGAGATTCATCATGTTAATTTAATCTATATTACAGTCCGTACAAGTGCATTTCAGTTCACTTAAGCAACCACAAAAATTTAATTACATTTCATTATGTTAACTTATTCTATATTATATTCTTTATAACTGAATTTCAGTTCACACAAAATGTATTTTACTATGTTAATTTATTCTATATTACATTCTTTACAAGTGCATTTCAATTCACACAAGCAACCACAAAAATTTAATGTTAATTTATTCTATATTACATTCTTTACAAGTGCATTTCAATTCACACAAGCAACCACAAAAATTTAATGACAATATTACACGATCAAGATTCATTAATTATATAATTTATTCTATATTATTTTCTTGGTTAGTGTATTTCAGTTCCCACAAAAATTGAATTACTGTAATAATAATAATGATTGAGATATTAATTATGTTAATTTTATTTCATATTACATACTTAACAAGTACATTTCAGTTCACACAAATCACAGCAAGTACACATTAGAGCTTGATGAGAAGAATATAAACTCGTGTCATCAAAGTCTTCAAATAGTACCACACGTCTGCATTTGGTTGTGTTCCGACAATAATCCTTCATTTGTTCTGACACATGCAACCCTATACTTGTTTTATTATATAGAATAGCTTCGGTGTGTAATCCATTCCTTCCTCCTCTTCCAGTTTCCTGAATGTACGCCTCAATGTCACTGGGTGGACCCCAATGAATTATTCTCTGGACATTAAAACAGTTCAGACCCATACCAAAAGCAATTGTGGCTATAACAAGTCGAAGAGTACTTTTTTCCTAAGTAAATTCATTCATTATCAAAGGTTTAACATCAGGGTGGGTACAAGAGGAAAACGTATAAAATAAACGGTACTTTGGATGATCTGGAGCAACAGGTGGTTCAGTTAATTGTTCAGCCATTCTGTCCTTCATGAATAAATACAGGTGGGAAACATCATCAAAAGTCCGACAAAAAACCAGTACTCTATCCATTGCAGTTCGCTGCTGTAACAGTTGTTCAGCGATAACTGAGAAGGTTTCTTCCATTGTTCCAGGTCGTTTATGGACGATGTACTTTATATTTGATTTATTTGGAGATTCAGATACGGTGAAAGGCTTATGCATCCCCAAAACATTGCAAATAGCTTTCCTTGTTGTCTTAGTGGCAGTAGCTGTTAGTGCCATACAGTGGACATGATCGGGAATTAAACTTCTCACTTCTCCCAAGTTTGAAAACTCTCTACGAAACTCGGTACCCCTAAAGAATAAGTATAAAGGAAATTACAATCGTTACTGTGAATATCAATGATGTAGTTTGAATGAACAAATACAAAGTCATTTCAATTGCATACCAATGATTTACACAGTGGGCTTCATCCACAATAAATCCAGCAAGTTGCTCTTGGAACACTTTAGAGTGTAGCACATCTCGCCAGTCTAATTCTGTCAGTAAGCATTCTGGACTGAAAAATAAAACTTGAAATTTTCCATCCTTTATCTCTTCAATAATAGGGGCATGAGCACTTCCAATATACACAGCTTTTACACCTTTTGTATGCAAAAGATCTACTTGATCTTGCATGATTGAGTCACACCTTCCTCGAATACAATCGAAGAGATAAGGCAAAATCCAATAACAAAGTGATTTTCCTGACCGAAGTAGGAAGACTGACAAAAAACATCTTTGCTTCAGGAATTCCCTTATTGCCAGCTCCAGTCCCTATCTCAACCTAGTATAACCAAGCAGCTTTGAAGCCTCACTAATCGCTCTGGAAACTAACTCATAACAACTTGCTTTCTGCGCAATACCGCCGTACAACAAATGGAATTACAACCGGCTGACTTTTATGCGCGCGGAATAAAATACGTCAGCCACCCACCAGGAATGCGTGGGAAACATTCCTCAGTGTCACGGTAAAGTGTCCAGAGTCACCAGACCCTCTTTTCTTTTCCGCGCCACTTGCGCGCGTGCCTCCTGAGAGTCTGGCCCGCGAGACCACAGCGGTTCTAGTTCCACCCGGAAGTTGGTGGAGATAATTAGGTTTTACCACTATGAATAACATTAGCAGTATCGCAACTGTAACCACTCTTTCAGCGAGCTGCAATTTCGCGCATGGACAGTGATGAGTATCTCCGACGAGACTACATTAGATGCTGTGGCAACTTCATCCAACACCCAATCCGAACCGTGCTAGGGCCATCTTGGATACCGGAGCTGCTGTCAGTTTCATGTCGTCGTAGGAGACCGCCTCTGCCCCGAAACTCAAGTGAGTTCACAACCCCATCCAAGTGGCAGGTACCACAGGTGAATCGCATTGCAAATTTTCCGTTTCCACCAAACTCCACTCACATGACTTATCCTACTCAAGTGACTTAATCAATTTCATTGTCCTCCCCAAGCTGCCCACTCTCCAGGTTCCATCCAACCGGAAAGAGCTCCTGGATGGTCCAACGTTCTGTTCCTGCCGGCTTGCCGATCCCGACCTCGGAGGCAGAGTTGATCTCTTACTGGGTGTGACCGACTCCCTGTCACACTCACGGGCGTTTCATTGAACTCAATAACCGGCACTTAGACACACCCCCAGAAATATTTTCTTAGATTGAAATACCTGGAAACTTCTTTAGCAACCAATGCAAATTGGCATGCTATTAATAGTCATGCCATCATCAATTAACCAAACAGGAACAGGAAATGAATAAACAATCAGTGCATAAGCCTAGAAAAAAAATCAAAAAAAAATCGAGCGGCACGCAGTGCTGATGGGCAATTTTAATCTGGACTTTTTTTGCCTGATTGTGGATGACTGGAAGTGCTCTGAGCAGTTTGAAAACTGACAGAAGAAAGTGCTGCTCATTTTGAACAGTTTGAAGCCATTTCCAAATTGATAGTTATTTTTTTGAAGGAATGCCAAGCTCTGGAAACCTGCGGTCTAGAGCTCTCTGGCCCTCTTGGTATTGCAAGTAAGTTAAACACTACAGCTACACAAACACAAGAATAGAATTAAATTAGAGCTACTGCTCTGCCAGCTTAGAGAAGATCTGTGGATGTCTCATTCTTCTTATTGGTGGAGGTCTTTCTCTTCTTTTTAGGAGGTGGTCTTAGATTTGTGAGGGATGGAGCAGACTCTAAAGTTTGTTCTTGGAAGATGTACTTGAGTCTGTCAAGTTCATTAGGCATACTTCGATATACTCTTTCAAGCTTCATCATGTGTGCATGTATGCATTCTGCCCCCTGTTCGCCCATCAGTCCAGCTCCAACTTTCCATCTACGCATCCATGGAATCACGTGGTCCTCAAGGATATGCATTTTGGGGAGAATTGATGCCTTTGGAAAAGTCTCACGATAGAACTTGAGAAAGGTACGGATGTTTGTTTCTGCCGATATATTAATGTAAATCAATTTTAATATTACATGCATTGTATATTTAAATTTACCCAGCTCATCTATATCTTTTTCTTTCATACAAACTGAGGAATTGTACCCTCTGTGGCATTTTCCAAAATGCTCAAAAGCTAGGGCAAACTTGCTCGCAGTCTCGTCGGATCGAGCTGTAACGGACGGATAATCCTTGCCGATGTTCCTGACTTCATCACACAAGACACTGATGCTAGCGGACTACAATTTTATCACGGTTACTAAGTTGTGCTACATTAAAAACCAATGAAATTTTACCTTAAGAAGCTTGTGTACATGATTACCGACAAAGGTACCACCTTGGTAGGCTTGACGCTTGACATCAAGCTTCTGGAGACTTCTGTCCAGGCTAGAGTAAAACGACCCTCCGGTATGGTCGAACAATTTCTTCAATCCTCTTTCAAGGTCAGCTATTTCATTTTTCTATGAAGTCACATTTTAGTAAAGGATATTGGTATTTAATATTATTTAAAAACTGTACCACATCTTTGATCCTCATCTGTGTAGTGGCTAGTTCTACCTTCAAGCTGCCAAAGAAGATGTCACTACTGAGGTCCTCAACAGCTACTGCTGTGTATGTGATCAAGTCAGTAATGACTTGTGCATACTTGAGGTCAGCTTCCAATGCAACCTTCAGTTGGGACAGCTTGGTAAGACTGGCAGTACTCCCATCATGAAAACTGCTCGCTGAAGTTGCACTTTCTGTTGCCAGGGTGAAGTCCAGCTCTATGCAATGGTCTTCTAGCAGGGTCCACAAACGATTATAAATCCCCAGCGAAAGGTGAAGTCCTGGGATGCAAACCTGTTAATTATGGTAAGTTAAATTTTATCCCCTCATACATTACAAATGTCCACAGTGAAACGCCCGTGCACTCTTCACTGGAGAAACCTTCAAAGTCAACGGCCTGCTAGCGATTCCAACATCTGGGCCTCTGTCTGTCAGGCCCCATGCTCCAGTCCTACCCAACTCCAGCTCTCATGGCTACTCTCCCTCCCACTGACCTTTAGGACGAACTTGGCCGTCTTTGGGAGCTGGATCGAGTGCCTGAGGCTCCTGTGTGGTATCCTGAGGACGAGTCAGTCCTGACTGAGTTCGACCAATCCTACAAGCTCTTAGATGGCCGCTTTTCCGTCTCCCTTCCTCGGAAGACCAACCCTCCATCCATCGGCAACACTCGCAAGCAAGCAATCAGCCGGTTGCTATCCAACGAGAGGTCCCTGTCGTCGAAAGTCAAGCTGCAAGCATTCCAAGTTGTGGTCAGTGAATACCTCTTCTTGGATCATGCAGAAGTCATATTATCCTCCGAACTCCATCTGAAGCCACACTGCTACCTGCCTGTGCACGATGTCTTCAAGGAGACTTCGACCACTACCAAGGTCAGGGCCGTATTCGACGCTTCCGCCAAGTCGTCGATGGGTGTCTCCTTGAATGACACCTTGCTTGCAGAACCAAACCTCTACCCACCTTTGACCGATGTCTTGATACGCTTCAGACATCATGGGGTTGCCATGAGCGCGGACATCTCAAAGATGTTCCACGATGTGCTCCTTCACCCTGAAGAGCGAGACTGGCACAGGTTCCTCATGCGGGGGGCCTCGGGTCAGATCTTGGATTGTCGCATGAAACGACTCACCTTCGGGGTGAAGTGCAGCCCGTTCTTGGCAATCCAGGTGTTGAGGACCATCGCGCATTTCCACTCATCCGAATTTCCATCAGCATCCGCCGCCATCCTCAACTCGTTTTACGTGGACGGCTTCCTGACCAGCACCGACAGCCTAGACTCCGCAATCAAGCTGAGATCGGAACTCTGCCAACTCCTGTCTCAATCGGGCATGCTGCTCAGGAAGTGGCGATCGAACTCCAGTCAACTTCTACAGTACATCCCTCCCGACCTTCGCGAAGAAGAAGCCCAGGTCTCCATCTCTCCACCCAACCATGCGCACAAAGCCCTGGCAACGAATTGGGATACGGTGAGCGATAACTTGCACATTGCTGTTCCTGTTCTTTCTGTGTCCTCAGAGCCCGTGACGAAGAGAATGATAGCCGCGGGGACGGCCGGCGTTTTCGACGTGCTCGGCCTCTTCTCGCCGGTGGTTGTCAGGATCCTGTTCCAGCAAACATGGAACCTGGGACTCAGCTGGGATGCTCCAGTCCCGGAGGATCTTCAGCAACAGTGGGACTCATGGCTCTCCAATTTACCCCTGCTCAATGCCCATCCGGTTCCTCGACGCTTGACTCTGCCATCCAGCGACTCCTCATTCGTCTCATCCCTACACTGGTTCTGTGACGCATCCACTGTGGCATACGGTGCAGTGGTGTACCTGCGCACTGTGTATGTGGACGAAATGTCTCCACAACTTTGGTATCCGCCAAAGTCCAGGTGCTCCCTGTGAAGCCTGTAACCATTCCGAAGGCTGAGCTGTTGGGCGCCCACCTCCTTGCCAAGTTGCTACACCACATAGCAACACTGCTCTCCATCTCCATCAACTCCTGTTATGCCTGGACTGACAGCGAAATAGTCATCCATTGGCTGCCCAAATCTCCGCTGCTGTTGGATCGGTTCGTAGCTAACAGAGTCCATGCTATCCAGCAACTCACTCCTCCATTGCTCTGGAAACACGTCAGCTCCGGAGATAATCCCGCTAATCTGGCAAGTAGAGCATGCGTGCCCCGGACTTGCACTCTGGTGGTCAAATCCGGTGTGGCTCGTGCTTCCTCCCAGTCAGTGGCCTTCCAAACGACCATCCAAACCTGCCATCCCGGCACTTACAGCTTCCACCAAGCCCTGCCTCCTGCTTCCTCCACAGACTGTCCAGTTTTTGGTGAAGTTGTGGGCACGCTACTCCTCCTTCTTCCTGCTGGTCAGGGTAGTAGGATGGATCCGACGTTTCGCCTTCAATTCCCGTCTCCATGCTGATCAACGCCGTTTCGACTCCCAGCCAATCGCCTCATTCCACTGCTCTTCGATGAAGATCCCGCTTCGACCTCATCTGACGTCTCCAACCATACTCCATCCGGAGAACACTCCTAAACTTCAACACTCTGTCCGTGTATCGTCCCGCCCAATCTACCAACTCTCCGTATCGTCCATTCCCGTCCCCGGGAGTATGTCTGGGACTCCTTCCCAGACAGCTCTTCATGAACTTAGAACATTTCCATCCGATTCCTTCCCTCTGCGCTCCCTCTAATCCATTGTATTGTATTGCGCATTTCCATTTAATTTGTAACGTCCCTTTCCATTAAAAAAAAACAGTATTTATTATGTCACTATAAGCCTTCATTTTCCCACTACCTTCATTCATATCCTGTGACTAAGGGCAATAAAACTTGGCAAGCTAACTTTCAAGTGGGATGGATGGAGCACTTTCAATGGCTTTCCTGTAGTTCAATTCTTTCTGGAGGAAACCTCACCGAGGGAGTGGATTAGGAGTGAGTAGTAATAGATCAGGTGTTTTGATTTTGTCCCCATTTCAAAAACCTTATACTAAAGCCCTTGGCAAGGATGGCATTCTAGTACAACAAGAGGCTTCAGTGATGCATCACCATTCAGCTGAAAGAGCTGATCTCTTCCTTAGAAATTTTGACAAACCTGAAGAGATAGACTCCATTTTGATGCGGGAGAAGGAAAACCAATTGGAAGAAAATAAGCATATTCTTCAACAATTATTGAGGGCTGTAGAATTTTTGGCAAAGCAAGCTTTACCAGTGGATTTCTATGACGAAGAAACCAACAGAGGTAATTTTATTGCTATTTTGCAGCTAATGGCAAAGGGAGATTCTTTGCTTCACAAACATCTCCTTACAGCTAAAAGGAATGCAATTTACACCAGCAAGACTATTCAGAATGAGGTGATTCATATCTATGCTTCTTTGGTCCTGGAGAAATTGACAAAAAATATTCGTGAAAATAAGTTACCTTTCACTATTATAGCTGATGAAACCACAGATCGTCACTCTAATCAAGAAATTATTTCAGTTAGCTTGAGGTTTGTGGATCTATCATCATTCATCTGCATCCCATATTGCCGAAAATTTTATTAGTTTCATATATCTTGAAAGAGCTAATGCATCCACTAAATCTCAAAAAATCTTGGAAGTCATAACTGCTCCATCAGTAAGTTTAGATCCCCATAACATACGAGGACAAGCTTATGATGGTGCTGCAGTTATGTCTTCTAACATAGCTGGTGTTCAGGCAATGATCAAGGAAGTTAGTCCGCTAGCACTATATACGCATTGCTATTCACACTGTCTGAACCTCTCAACTGCAGCTTCTTGTGGCATTCAAGAAGTCAAAAACATGATTGCACTAATTAATGAAGTGCATCTCTTTTTGTCAAATAGTCCTAAAAGACAGGAATTCTTTGAGAGGAGTTTCTGCCCCATTCTAACATACTTCCTTTGAAGTATTTTTAGAAGTTTATAAAGTTTTGATTGTGTTCTTGGATGCCATTGAATTGCCGTCACATCATTCGAAGTTGTCCGATAAAAATTGGAATTGGGATGGTGAAACTCGGGTGAAAGCTCAAGGCTTAAAAGCTTCTCTCTCTTCATTTGAAACCCTGGCTGTTTTTTCAATTACTAAGAATGTTTTAGATGAAGTGAGACTACTTACAGCTAGGCTTAAAAAACGGGATCAAGACATTTATTCTGCCTATAAAATAGTACATGAAGTCATAGAAAATTTGGAGAGACTTCGTACTACCATGGACACTACTTTTAACTTTTGGTATGATGAAACTCTTGCTCTAGATTCCAGAATTGGAGTTGATGAGAGTGTTCCCAAGACTTTTTTGCAGAGAAATCGCAGCAATGTTCCAAGTGCTAATCCCAAAGAGCATTACAAAAGAGCCATTGCTATACCATTACTAGATTCTTTCATATGTCAATTGAGAGATAGGTTTGAGAAAGATAATGTGAGAAGTTGTGAACTCCTTTGTCTTATTCCATCAGTATTTTTGGACAGCAATTCATCTATTGAATTACAAAATCATTTGGATGAACTTCTTTACTGGAGTCAGGATCTTCCGTTTTCTTCTTCTCTCGCTGGAGAACTTCGACAATGGCAAAGTCTTTGGGAGAATAAAAGTTGTAGCAATGATTCAAGTATTCCAAGCAACCTCTTACAATCTTTAATATTTTGCGACCCTGATTCTTTTCCAAACATTCATCAGCTTCTCCTAATTGCTTTCACTCTACCAATTGCTAGTGCATAAGCTGAAAGGTCTTTCTCTCTTTTAAGAAGGATGAGGTCGTACACAAGATCAACCATAAATGAGAAAAAATTTTCTGACTTGGCTTTTATAACAATGCACTATAGCATAAGACTTGATACTGATGAAGTCTGCCATGCCTTCATTCAATCTCATCTTCGTCGGCTTTACCACGCTTCGTTGTTCACTGACTGAAAATTATTATTATGCTAACATTAATTTACTCTTTTCACCGATTACACGCGAATAAAAATTTTAATTGCGCCTTACGTAATGCGGTCACGGGCGCACGCGAGACACAGAGGATTGATTGCCTGGTGGGAGGGTGACACTAAACGAGAGAAAGAAGACGAACGGTTGAAGATTGCCTCGGGGACAGTATTATCAAACGATAGAGTACGCTCTAGGCTATTGGGAAAGCATAAATTCGACGCTAAGGAGCTGTTCCTGACTTAAAAATAACAAAGTACTCGCACCGTTTGGCAAAAACTTTTATGGCATCACACCGCGGCTCTTAGTAAGCACTCTAGTAAGGTTGGAAGTATGGCTTCATGGCTGAAGCAGTTTGCTACTGGATCATAGAGGTAAGAGAAAGTGTTTTTGTACACATTTGTCTTACAATCAGGAAGAATTTGTTGATATTTATTTAGGGTGTGTATTATTTTGAACTGAGCAATCTGTTATAAATTTTGTGAACAGAGAAGCTTTTTTATTGGCTTTTGTGTATGAAAACAGGTACATCACAAATGAATGATAGAATATTTGAGTGTATTCAGTTTGGTACTCCAAAATGTCTTTACTTTTGATGTGCTGGTAGGCTGCATTGTTGACAGAATAGCTTGTGATCTTACCATCAAGTGCAACTGGTCATAACATAATAGAAGTATATGTCAGAGGGCTCCCTGCAGTCTCACCTGTTATATAAAAATATTTATTTTTACTTTTTGCTATAAAGATGTGGTTGAAATTCCTGTAGAATCGCCTTTCAGAATCATCAATTCCGTTCTCTCGGCAGAGTCCTTGACCATCTAGTAACTACTACAGTCACTACACCCATCAGCGCTGAAGTCATTCTTCCTGTCATCAAACTCCTCATCACTACCACCAGAGTTACTGCCATCCTGGTCACTGCCATCCTTGTCGCTGACATGCTGTGCCAGGTCAAGAATATTTTCTTCATCACTAGGATGCTGAAGTGCCAGTGTTCCACTTGCCAAGATAGCTTTCTACTTGTCATATAATGAGCAGTTATAGCTAAAAGTAATATTGGTTTGTAAAAAATTATATTTGTACCCTTATTATTATTATGAAATATATTTTCAATTTATACTTTATAAGACTATAAGAAAGAAGTCTTATTGTTGTGACAAAATTTACTCAACATTTTCTTATGGAAGTCTATGTATTTTATAAGCCTAAAAGATACTTACAACAATATAGAATCGTCTGCAATTGTGATTGGTGGCTTCCTTGACTCCACAAAGCTGTAGGGCGAAGTGGACGTGAAGACGCATTTTTGTCGCATTGACGCGTCCTCCGCGGTTATCGATTTTTCCAATTTAGACGCGTGTACGCGTCAATCGGGGTTAATCGGTTAAACAATAATACCATCAAATAAACTATTTCATATTACTTTTTTCTAATTATTCATATGAAGTACAAATTTGTAAGATCTAAAAATAAATGTATAATATATAACTCTTCTTCATTACAGCACCCCCCCCCCCCCCCCCCCCCCCCCCCAATCAAAAAATCCTGTATCCACCCCTGGAGTTGTAGAATCAACTTACAGCTGCTTGTTTGATTAAAGGGTACAGTAAATTTACAGCAGCTGGTGGTGACCCTAATCATCTTTTATTGGTAAAATACTGGCAGAGATACTGCTGCTAGGATGACTCAAGAAACTCTAAAACAAACTAAGCTAACAAAATATTTTCAAAAAAATATTGTGTAACTTAGCTATTCCTCAAAGTATGTATAATTGTTATTATAAATAAGTTTTTACAATACCTATATAAAGTGTATTAAAATACAAGTGCAAATATAATTGTTCTCAAATACGGATAGTTCTGAGTTACGGGCAGTGCCCGGTCCCTAGCTGCAGTATTAGTATAGTTTGAGTGTATGTTATATCAATATTATTATATACATTTTATATGCATTGTAGGACCATTTGGAACCAGACTTACTCCTAGGCTAAATAGAGTGCATAGAGGTGAAACAGCTATATTTCAATGTAATGCCAAACAAATATCCAGATGGTCTTTTCAAAATAACACACTTCCCAAAAATTCATTTGTATTTAATCATTCAACTTTAGTTATTAAAAAAGTGAGTTTAAAGAATGCAGGAATCTATTATTGTTTCAACAATAATGGTGATATTTACGATTATGGATTACTACAAGTTCTAGGTTAGATAATCAAATGTTTAGTTATATTAACCAACAAAAAATATTGAGGTTGCAAATGACTGAACTAGAAAATATGCTATTGTTATAATTAAGGTCTTATTTATTTCAATAAATTTAAGTCCAACTGTATGAAACTACATAGCTAATATAGTTGGTGAGTGAGTGGAGCGAGGCACTCTCAGGGATAACTGTCACTCGAAATTTGGTCCCCGCCAAATACGGTCAGGCCGACTGAAATTGGCAGCCAAAATAGGTCCGCCCTGCTAATTTCGGTCCGCCCCGGTGCGCTTGAATTAAATAAAAATTAGCTTGGTGGATTCCAATCCTGTGGTTGATATTGACACCGATAAAGACGTACTTTGTTGTTTTTTTACTGGGTCTGACCAGGTCTACCCTGGTATGAACTGACAAACTTTTTTCATCGCATACACACAATCGCGCATGTACATATCGATCATTTATTACCGCCGGCAAACTGTGTTGTCTGGCAACGCATTGTAACCGTAGTTAGTGCTTTTTAAAATACTTTTAACCAGATTACTTTTACTGAGTATTATTGTGTTTGGTAATAATAACACAAGGAGCACTCTGGTCCTTCGAGAAACTTTAGCTACAAATAGCTAAAACCATTCCCACTATTGCACTAGCCAATTGTGGAGAGGGAGCTTGTGAAAGTCATCCTTGCCCCCTTCGGTCCTTCGAGCCGGATACCCAAACAAAGTAACGGGTGACTACTAGCTAGGATTGAATCAACGAATCATCGAACAAACGAATTAGCGACCAAACGAACAGTTAAAACAAGGTTGTACGGCAAAACTCTGATCAAGTTACAACCTAACCATTAACTGAGTCTCAACAGTCGTCTTCAAGGAATAGACAAAATGTCTTCGCCAGAAGTAGACGAAATCATGATGTTAGACGACGTCACAACTATCAAGAGAAAGCGTACTGCTAACCAACGAAATATTACGAAGCACAAACGACGCTTAGATGATTATGGCAAAAAGAACCTTGATAAAATTAATGCTGAAAACATTAAGCATCAACTAGAGGAAATCGAACATATCGAAAACGTATGTCAAGTACTCAGCCAAAAATACATTGAAGTATTTCCCGATGAATCTACCCCAGCAGATGCCATTCAAAAGGAAGAAAAGATCGCGGACGATAACCTCAGGCAAATAGAACTAATCAGGAAAGCATATATTGACTTGCTCGATCGAAAAATGCTGTATGAACTCTCTTTTGAAATAAAAAACTAAAACTAAGCATTTAAGATACTTTTTAGTACTGGAATCTCTCAACCAAACCACACTAATAGCATTATTGGATGATGACTAGATTATACCAATTAAAAGGGAGATGCTTCAGTTTGGATATGCATGAAGGCATTTACAAGTTTCAAAGAATATTTACAATTGTATAAATTTACAATAGATAGCGATGTACTAGCTTTTTAGATAACTGGGTTCCAGTTGTGTCAATACCAATGTGGTGCCATGGTGACACAACATGTAACTATACTGATATAACTCACCACCTCCACTTAATAATCACACAATTGATTTTTTTCCTCATTTCAACCAGCACTGCAGCATAGTTTCGCTGGGTGTCAACTTCCATCTCTAACAATGACATCTTCTGCAAGGAGCTGGAGAAATGGTCATGTGTGCTGCTGCTGCTACTAGGACCGGGTTCACTGGCATTGATGGCATCCACCAGTTTGAGGTCCAGTTCTGTGCAAGCTCCTGTAAAGAGTGACCAGATTCTATTGTAGATCCCAAGAGAAAGGTGAAGTCCGGGAATACACACCTGTGTAAATTACAATAGTTGCTATAATCATAGATAGCTATATAGTATTATTTTATATTCTCCAATGGGATATTGAAGAAATGCTCCATGATCACATTGTTGTATTCTTTCGCTTCCTCCAGGTCACCACCAGCTGCTAAGAACCTCTGATGATCAGCACGGAGTGACGAAAGTGATCTCAGTGGGCATGGTGTGCGGTTGGCTGGGGGCTCTTTCAAGTCACCACTGACGATGAGGCACCATAGACAATTGTGTCGACCTGAACCACCATTACCAAATACATGATTCCCGTGAGATGTTTTAAACTAAAAGCATTACCACTGGCACCACTGAGCCCATAGAGTCGGCACAAAAACTCGTAGTCACCCGAGAGGAAGAGACGGACCATACGCCCACTATTATTTGTAAGTTAATCTAGATCAAAAAAGTCATTCCATATACTTACTTGATCTGCATTCCCTGACCCTCATCAATGTGCTCTCTGTATCTGTCCAGGGCGAGGTGGAGATTGGTGGTGCTGTCTCCAGCATTGAACACTGAGAGAAGGACAGTTCTCTTAACAGAGTTTGGGTTGCTCACATTGACCAACTGCATGTTGAATTTGAAGCTCCCCTGTCCTTTGTCTCCACCAAGCTTAATCCAAAGCTCGTTGTTAACCCTCAGCGCGCATGCGCCCAGAGGGTTACAGTAGTCCTAGTGTCATTCATTCGTTCATTCGTTCGTTCTGTCACTCTGTCTGTCAACAGGCACTTCTGGAAGGTAGGAACCAGCCAGGCTCTGAAAGCGGCATCAAACAGCAGTATTTCACGAAGTAAGTTCCTTTAATATGCCAGAATTTTGATTTTGGACTTCATTTTCCAGAAAAAAGCGAGTTTTTCCAGAGCCGTGCGATCGTAGGCTTACAGCGGGAACCGCCCCTTAAAAAACGTGCTTGTCACGTGAGCCAGCTTGCAGGTTGCAAATCACTTTTAAATAGCTAACAATTACATGCACTGAACGTGAGGGTGTTGCATTGCGTAGTGGTTGAGTGAGGAAGTATCTAAAGTAATAGTCTCTGGTTCGAATCCTTGACGACGGTATTTTTTTTTTTTTCATTTTTTTTTTTTATCCTGTTTTTTTTTCTTTTTCCATTTGTCTTCTTACCTTATTTTTCTTTATTTTCCTCTTTCTTCCTACTGTTTTTATTTCTTTCTACCTTTTCCTTTCTTTTCCTCTTTCTTTTGTCCCTTCATTGTCTTTTTCTCTTTCCTGCCTCTCTTCATGCCACTTCTCTTTCTTTTTCTTTTTTTCTACACTTTTCCTTTGTTATTATTTTCTTTATCATACTAGCTAACTAGCGCTGAGGGTTTGCACTTCAGTGCTCTAGTTTGGAATGGAGCCACCATGGTTTGTCAGACCATCTGGAGCACTATAGGTATATACTGTGATAACTTTGCTCCATTTTACCTAGCTTATGTACCTTTCATGTTGGGATACAACATCAGCCAATTTGGCAATGAAGTTGGGCACATACACAAAGGGCACTTCCTTGATCACCTCTCCTCCATTGCTACCCGGAAAAGTGAAGGCCCCATTCTCAGACACCATGTTGTCACCCACAACCTCCTTGGCAAGCTTTCTCATCTTCCCCTCACTTGCGATATGGACATCCATTCAAGTCATTCTCACAAGGTGTGCTTTATCTAGAGTGAAATATATATATATACCTTCTGATTACCCTAAGTTTATTCCAGGGTATGGAGAGATTGGCCTTCAATGCTAAGGAGTGGTCAGTTGGAATTGTAATTGGGAGTCCAGCCTCTTGAAGCACCTTCGCTCGTTCTTCCTTGGAGAGCGACTTATACTCTGCAACCATCTGAGCAGTCGTATCTCCTCCACTGGTGATGGAGCGAACCCTGCTGATGCCCTCAGTGCGACGCTTCAGCGTCCACTTGCTGGCGTCAGAGCTGCGTACCCTGCAGTTGGCTACTTGGACCAAGGTGATTGGCTGCATTGATTGTGCATGTGGTAACTGATTTAATTGTGCATATTATATTAATAGTTACTTACTTGACCACGTGTTTGGACCTTGACTACACCCTCTGAACTACTGCTACTGCCGTGATCCATCAGCTTCCTCACCAGATGCCCTGCAACCTTTACCTCTGCTGGTGTTGCTGGTGATGCGGAGGGCCTAGAAAGAACTTCACCTATGGTCAACTTTGAGGGTGAGTCAATACTCAGGTGGTAATGGCTTGAGCATTGACCCTGCAGGTGCTTGTGGTAATTCTCCACCCTGACGATCTTCCCACACAGCCTTTTGCAGTGGACAAGGAGCCCCTGGAGCAGTGATACTACCATGTCTGGCGGAGCGGATATGTGTGTGCTGTCCAGACGTTGGTCGTAACATGATGGGCACGAAAGAGTGTGGCTACAATGAAATTGCACTCAGCTTTTGCAGCACTCCAGACAGAGTATTGCGCCACACCCCAGTTCGATTGGCCTGTCCAGAATCAGGGTGCACACAGGGCAGCAGAGTGTTGCAGCAACCCCAGACTCGTAGCACCTGGGTTCACGATCTTCTGAGGGGAAGAATGACCCTGGTGCTGTGTCCTCTAGGTGCTGGCACACTGATGTGGAAGTCTCTCCAGAGGGTCTGCCTGGGTGCTTGCCTACCTTTCGGTTTTGGCCTCCACCGTGAGTGAGGCTAAGACAATGCTGACAGACCTATTTAATATGATTTTGGTTTATGTGTTATAGGAATGGTCAAATCCTACCAGGCAACTGCTGTCAACATGTGGAGTCCATTCCATCAACTTTGTGCTGTTGATGTAGGGTACCCCAGCTTTCTGTGCCTTTTCTGCTCGTTTGAGCATTGCACGGCATGGGTTGCAGAAGTGGAGGGGGTGAATTGTGGGGTCGTCCTTGCTCACATCCAACCCAACAAGAAGCAGGACCTCACAGTGATCCATGCACAGGTGTATGGGAGCCTTGCTCTTTAGCTTCCTTAGCCTCTTCCCACACACTCTACAATGTTTCCCAAGCTGTTCGTGGTGAAATTCCATCCTATAAATTTGAATTTTTGTTCATTTTTGTCAGTGTTTATTGCTCTTTAGAAAAATAGTATACTCTATCCCACTGTTTATATAGTTGATATAATTCATTGTGCTGCTACTAACCTCAAGAATGTAGTCTGAAGCAACAGCAGGAAGCGACTAGCCGCGTTCACACTTGACAGGTTTCTCTTGCCGCTCCAGATTTAAATCAAGGTGGTTGCTAGGATGCATGCGCAGTGCTAATTGGTTGTTATTTTAGCTGCGCAAATTGTGGCCCATGGTTAGGCCTTGTGTTGGTACTGGTACTGAATTAGATTGGTTGCTAAAGTTAGATCCAAAGTATGGAATAGAGAGGTGCAAAGTTGACCATTTTTTACAAGAAAAATTTCAATTTTTTTATTCACTTAATTATAGATACCGTAAACGCGCGCGTGGGTGTGTCTAAATTGCTTAATGCAACTCAAAAAACTACTGTGTAAATATACAAAAATAACTCTGGCCTTTCTTCTTTGTAGCTAAGAGCTTGTTGTCAACAGTGACTGGTAAATTCAAATAGTCAGAATGGCTTAAATTTAAAACTATGCATACCCGTAGCCAGGGGGAGTTCGAGGGGTTCGGTCGAACCCCCCTTTAGAGTGACCGGAAGTAAATATTTTAGCCACACCCCACATATAACTATTGGAATATCATCATCTGTTCAATCGTGCTGAACCAACGCTTGAATTATCTGCTATTTCTGGCCTAGTGTGAGTCCAAGTGACCTAATAAACATTCAGCTCCTTGGATACAAAATTTCGCTGCACGAGTAAAGCTTGCTACTTTATATTTTTCTTTATAAAGTGTAACGTAATGCACTTATTAATTAGTAAGAGTAATAATAGCACCGATAAGCGTGCGATTCAATATTAATAGCACAAGCAACGGAATTTTTTCAACAGATTAGAAAGGGAGCCATCCAGAAGTATCTGGAAAAGTTAAACCTGAAATGCACAGATAATTGTAGCTACACTGCAAATGATAAAAATAAAAATAAAAACAGGCCTACTATTAGCGAGTGATAGCACGGGTAACCTGTGCTATTAGGGATCAGTAGCGCTCGCAAAGCTACTGAAATAGCACTCCGATTTGCCTCGTGTTATTTTAATCACGTTGTTCGTGCTATTAATCCTGAATTAATAGTAGGCCAGCTTTATAAAAATTGCACGAAGGATCATTTACAGTGTGGCTACTATGTATAATGCAGTCACTATCTCTATACTTCAGGATAAACTTTCTCTTGAATTTTGCTTTAATAGATGGCTCCTCCTAATCTGTTGAAAAAACTCTGTCTAAAAAGGGTATAGCTTCTGCTCTAAAAAATGACGTCTCCAACTAGAAACTACAACTGTACAATTCCAAGGCTAGAGCTGCATGCTTGTGCACTTACTCTTCTTAAGCTACGGTGGCATTTCACTTTGTCCCGTGCTATTTCACTTAGTTATAGCGATTTTTCCAATACAATTTGAACTGGCAGTTTACACGCTGTGCTATTAAATAACTTGTAGTGTACGAATAAGGCGTATTAATGATGCACTGTATTGGTTACATGAGAATAATACCGCTTTTCTCTCGAATATCAACAGAATATAATTTTGAAGTAGAATACCTAGAACAAATTATAAGCTTTAGTACACTTATCTTTGGTTTTTTAGTATTGTAAAAGAATTAACGAGGAAACAAAAGTAAGTGTGGCTTTTTGCGTCTTAAAATCCAAACCCCCGAATGCGAACCTCTGGCTACGGGCCTGCTATGGAAGTTACCACTGTCTTATCTGAGTAATGGTAACTCTGTAGTATCAAACTTAAGCCATTCTGACTACCTCAATTACCAGTAACTCTTGAACAAGCTCTCAGCTACAAAAAAAAAGACCAGAGTTATTTTTATAACTTTAGCCAACAAATATGTAATTACCACTCCCTGAAAGTGTCCATTGACAACCATAACAAAATCATAAATAGTATAATGTGTTGATAAGTAGTTTGTTAACCTATACAGCTTTATAATTTTCAAGACAGTTCACGGATTTTGTTTTGGCTGTAAATGGACTCTTTTCACCCTGTGAACGTACTTACCTCTGCTTCCACCGAGTAGTAGTAGCTTCCTTAGCATTACTACTAGTGATGTGCTTGAGCACAAATGGCGAGCGAGCCTAAAGACTATACTATTTTTATATGAATGATTTTGACTTCTAACACTGAAGCTACTGAAAATAAGGTCCAGTTTTTTAATTTAGCATACAGGGTAAAGGGATTTCAGTGCCATAGTAACAACTCTCTGCAACTGCTTGGAAAGAAAAAAACAACAACAAAACAATACACGTTATTTAAAAGTTTTCTTTGTGATATTCTTTAGCTAAGTAGTGGTTGTAACACACAATGCTTTGACACAACTGGAAATGCACCCACACAGACTTACCTTCACAGTAGTCTAGTGGACAATGTATGTTCAAGTAAATACTGTTGCGCACGGCTTATAACCATGACAAAGAGCGCATTGACTTACCACCGCCACTAACTCGAATAGAAATGGAAGTCCCTTAAGTTTTCAAGTTTGAACTGCACCCGCAAAAGAATTCAAAACGGTAACAATTCAATTTCTAGGGTGATACGGGTACTGATCGATAAACCAGAGAATTCTGTTTAGTGCAATTTGGGACGGGGTCGACCACATAACTAACACAAAAACGCGAGGGTCAAAGTACAAAATGACATACATACGTCCATACATATATCTAAACTAGTGGTGTGCTTGAGCACAAATGGCAAGCGAGCCTGATAGTTAGGTAACATAAAATGTTACTATGTTTTAGCTTACTTCATGCAAACACTATAATAGCAGTTATGACATTTGATTTCAGCAAACAAATACCAAATCACTCTCTTACCTTATTAATGGTAACTTTTGTAGTATCAAACATCAACCATTCTGATAATCTCAATCACCAATAACTCTTGAACAAGCTCTCAGCTACAATTAAAAATAAACCAGTGTTATTATTTGTAATTTTAGCCAACAAATATGGAATTACTACTTACATCATTCTTGAGTATTGATAACTTCTGTAGTATCAAATTGAAGTTATTTTGACCATCTGAATTACCTTGAATTCTTGACAACAAGCTCTCACCTACAAAAACAAAAGACAATCCATTTTAGCACACAAATACAAAATTAGTTTCTTACCTCATTTTCTTGAGCAGTGGTAAATTTTGTAGTACCAAATTTGAGCCAATCTGACTATTTGAATTTACCAGTCACTGTTGACAAGCTCTTAGCTACAAAAAAGAAAGGCCAGAGTTAATTTTGCATATTTAGCTAACAAATATGGAATTGCGTACTTATCTCAGCTTCCCTCGAGAAGTAGTAGCTTCCTTAGCATTAATACTACGGCATTCTGACTACCAACGGCTCTTGACAACCAACAACCGGCACTCCGTATCCCCCCCATAAAACGGCGAAGTTTTGAAATTAAGTCTGGAAAAGGGTCTTCAATGCCATAGTAACCTGTCGAATAAACTTTTTGTGTCTTGAAAACAAGCGTTTTAGCAGGAATTTTCTCATACTTTGGAGCTTAAGTATAAAGTAAGGTTTGCTTAATGCTGTAGTTTCAGAATAAACTGGAGTCAAGCCTAAATAGCCGTGTTTTTAGGAGAAAAATGTTCCCCGCGCGCGCGTTTAAAGAGCATACGTACCATCCATACATATATACTAGTGGTGTGCTTGAGCACAAATGGCGAGCGAGCCTGATGTTAGGTAACGTAAAACTAAGTATTGTTACTATGTTTTAGCTTAGTTCATGCAAACACTATAATAGCAGTTATGACCTTTTATTTCAGCAAACAAATACAAAATCACTCTCTTACCTGATTAATGGTAACTTTTGTAGTATCAAACATCAACCATTCTGATAATCTCAATCACCAGTAACTCTTGAACAAGCTCTCAGCTACGATAAAAAAATAAACCGGTGTTATTATTGTAATTTTAGCCAACAAATATGGAATTACTACTTACATCATTCTTGAGTATTTATAACTTCTGATTGAAGTTACGTTGACCATCTGAATTACCTTGAATTCTTGACAACAAGCTCTCCCCTACAAAAACAAAAACAATCAATTTTAGCACACAAATACAAAATTATTTTCTTACCTCATTTTCTTGAGCAGTGGTAACTTTTGTAGTACCAAATTTGAGCCAATCTGACTATTTGAATTTACCAGTCACTGTTGACAAGCTCTTAGCTACAAAAAAGAAAGGCCAGAGTTAATTTTGCATATTTAGCTAACACATATGGAATTACGTACTAACCTCAGCTTCCCTCGAGAAGTAGTAGCTTCCTTAGCATTAATACTACGGCATTCTGACTACCTACAGCTCTTGACAACCAACAACCGGCACTCCGTATCCCCCCCATAAAACGGCGAAGTTTTGAAATTGAGTCTGGAAAAGGGTCTTCAATGCCATAGTAACCGGTCGAATCAACTTTTTGTTTCTTGAAAAGCAAGCATTTTCGCAGGAATTTTCTCACAATTTGGAGCTTAAGTATAAAGTAAGGCTTGCTTAATCCTGTAGTTTCAGAATACACTGGGGTCAAGCCTAAAAAGCCGTGTTTTTTGGAGAAAAGAGTTCCCCGCGCGCGCGTTTAAAGGGTATACGTACCATCCCACATACATAAATACATATAACATATACCCGATTTTGCATTATCCACCCCTAATACTGTCTCGCTCGCTACGCTCGCTAATAACATATACCCGATTTTGCATTATCCACCCCTAATACTGTCTCGCTCGCTTCGCTCGCTCGCCAATAAACAAACATCCCCGATTTTCGCTTGTGTTACCCCTGTAAGTGTCTCGCTCGCCAATTAAGAAGTTCTGACTACTGGTGGCTATTGAAAACGAGCATGTGGCACATAGCAGTCCCGTAAGATAATCAATTGACATATGGTAGCTCTAAGAAGAGCCCAGTTCTAAACAAAAAAATATGAAATACAATAATGAGCCACGAGTTGGCCGTTGTGACTTTGGAAATGGTTAATCCCTAGAGCGGAAGTGACGAGGTATTCCCAATCTTGTTGTTTGGAGTCGGTTGCTCATTAGTGGGAGCAGGGTAGATTCAGACTTTGTAGGCCAATAGGGCTGAAGAATATAGCAGTAGCTACTGGGACAGAAAGAACTGAACCAGTGATGGTGGAGTCTATAAGCAGCCGAGTCTGAATAGAAGGTTGATGGAATAGTCGGAGCTGGTACCAGTCAGGATTAAGTTGGTTACAGTTGAGACAGAGTTTAAAGCTGCTCCAATGGCTACACAGTGCAACCTCATTCTAACCCCTTACCCTGCACATAGGATGTTATTAGAAGTGACTGTTTCAGAATAGACCTTATCTGTGACCCCAACTACTAAACATTTGTGAAAATACTTCAATTGACACACTAGCCTTAGAAACTTCAAAGGCACCCCATAAGGTTGAACCTATTGAGGTGTCGTTGTTATATTATAAAGTATGTCTACAAGAGACTTGTGAACAAGAGTAATTTCGGCACCAGAATCAAGTCTAAAAGAAGTACATTTCCCATTTAACTTTCCGTGTACTATGTACTACCCGAGAAGAATTTGTACGGTTGTGGGAAACTGGGGATACACGTCTCACTTTAGTGGGTTGAGATTGCTTATCAGACTTCTCAGCTTTCTTAACTTTCTCTGGGAAATCTGGTGACTTATGGCCTTTTATACGACAAATAGGAACAAATTTGTGAACTCTACCCGAACTATACTTATTTTTCTCACTTTTACTCTCGTCCTTTACATTAGATTTCTCATGAGACCTGTCAAATGACTTATGATAATCACGTTTTTCCACCTTTCACGTTACTTCTTCTCCTCATGCTCCTTCTCAAACAGCTCAATCGGGAACTCACGATCTTTCTGCCAATATTCTTTTTGTACTTGTTGGTAGCCTGATGGTTTTTCTGTTGCTTGGCCAATAAGTCTTGCTGAGCTTTCTGTTGTTTGATAAGTAAGTCCTCCCATCTTTCCCTCTCAGTCCTTCTTTCCTCAACCTCCCTCTCTTTCTCCAGACGTCTCATTTCCCCATCAGCTTCCATTTGCTTCTGTAGTGCCAGAGATTGCTGCTGCATGGTCTGGATGAAGTAAGTAGGTCTGGAGTAGTAGCCATACTGTCTGATACCTGAAGAGCCCCTTTCGATCTAGTTGTCATTCAGATGTTTATTGCAGCTGGCTCTCCTCTCTGACATAAAACTGCTACAAGAATAATGATGAATTGACCACAAAGTAAATGATTTAAGTCAATTGATGATAACAATATTAAAATATGATTTAAAACAAACTCAATAATGATTAGTTGACCACAAAAGCAATGATTTAAGTCAATTAATGATAACAATATTAAAAAATGATTTAAAACAAACTCAATAATGATTAGTTGACCACAAAAGAATTGGTTTAAGTCAATTGATGATAACAATATTAAAATATGATATAAAACAAACTCAGCCTGTCAGATGCTGAAGTAATGTGGTAGAGTAGAATGTCCTCTATCTCTCTAATCTAGGACCAAAGGCTCAGTAATTCGCCTTAGGGCTATTTAATTAAGTTTTATTTTAATTAAAAACGGGCTTATGAATTACAGAACTAACTGACTGATGGGGTGAGCCGACTGGCCAGTATAGAAAAGCAGTCAACACACCCACATCCTGGGTGAGCATGATACAGGAAGAGTGCTGGCTGAATTTGATTGGTTAGAATTATTATGTAGGGTGACCTTAAATGGTAAAGCTTGGGTGCTGAATGTAGGGTGACCTTAAATGGTAAAGCTTGGGTGCTGAAGTGTGAAAAGGTGTGAATGAAATAATTAGGTAAAACACGAGATGAACGATCAATAAAAAAAAAAAATAAACATATCAGTATTACAACAAACAAAGGAAAAATAAACGGGTATGGTTCATCCTGGATACTAACATTCTGTGCAAATGTAAACATCGTTTTTTCAGATTCTTCAGGTCATAAGCTTTCTAAAAATATCCTACTTTACTAGTTACCATAAATAAAATAAAAAATACATAAGGATCCTGACTATTAACTGGGTAAATATAGCTGAGGGGGTATTTTCCTTCCCTCAATTCATGGAATGCATACCTTGTGTCATAAAAAGGAGTATACATTAATTCTGAGGAGACACTTTTACCAGTTATATACAAGCTGTGAGTACCCTCAGCTATTAGAAAGTATTATACACAGCAACAAAATCTATATTTTGTACAGGTTATCTTGGCAGGAGATGGTTGTTATTGTTTTTCTCAAAGTGGTGCCTCCTGGTAAACACCTCGTGAGGTGTTATTTAAGTCCTTTATTGTGCTTCTTTTGGGAGGGGGCGCATTTGGAGGAAACAAAAACGTCCAGCTTAGGACAGGTTCTAGGTTTAGTACCTAAGGGCATCCATTTCTACCTCATAATCACATGAGCATAAAATCTCGTGCTGCCTGCGGTAGTTTTGCTTTGCGGTAGTTTTTTGCTTTGTGCTAGTGTACAAGGTAGTAAAACTTCAAGTTGAAGATTCCCAAAATTCCCCTTGAATGTTTAACTTCTTACGTGAAGACACTGCTTCCCAAGCCTTGTTTTACTGATATAATAGTCTACGTGTACTTGAAGTGTATCTTATCTGGGATGTCACTGCCCTAGTAACGCATGACCAGAACGCGATAATTTGGTCTAGACTATGGTTTGCTATAGAGTATGCTAAAGATTAGTTTACGGTATATTTCAGTAAGACATTGCCTGTGGAGTAGTGAGACATCATCACATCTACCATACCCATTGGCATGCTATACTGATATACCCATAGGGATACTCTGTTTCCAACGAGTTAGCTAGTGCATCGTAAGGCTGCGGGTTTCCCCCTCCTCACTTAATTTAATTTAGTGTCGTGATTACTGCTATCAAGAATAAGTTTAATCTATTACATTACTAGTTCCTCTTACTAAATTGTAGTACTGTGTTGTTGTTTTTTGTTTGTTTTCAGACAATCAGCACCTGACGCCTAATGAAATTACGTTAAGGACTGGTGAAACACTGCGTATTGAATGTAATTCTTCTATCCCAGTGAAATGGAGGCTATTCGCTTATGGTACTGTTAGAACATTAAAGAACTCTATAGTAATAACAAATGTGAAGGAGCTCAACAGGGGAATTTATGAATGTATGGGTGAAACTTATTCTCAAGAAAAGTTTATAGCAGAGGCTTACGTACACATTGAAGGTAATTATTTAAAGTAATTGTCTAAGGATTTGGTGAGAATAGAATGGGGGGGGGGAGTGGTGTACCACTAAAACTTGTATACTTGGGCAGCAAACTAAAAGTAATTTGAAGAAGAATCAGAGAAGAAACATAAAATCAATTCAGTTAAATGAAGAATACACTTTGACTCCAATTTCACTATAACAACATAACAGTAGTGGTGTGCTTAAGAGCAGTGAGCAGTTCAGACAACAAAATGTGCAATAAATTTAATAATCTGAAAACACTTCATATATTTTTATTATGTGTAAAACCCACCTATAATGTTTGTGTTTCTGTCAAGAAAATCTATGTGCTATCTTTCTAGTTCAAAACTCAGTGACCTATAAAAAGCTGTGCCAATATGGGCATCACATCACATAATTTCAAAGGGGGGGTTGGATTTATCTCTACAGTGAAGGAAATTTATAGTTTCATTTTAATACTAGCAGCTAAAATATATTTGCCAGTGAGCAGCTACATAATTTAAATTTGGGTGTTTTTTTGAGAACCAGTTTTTTTAGATAGTCACAATAGTTTATTAGAATGGAAAAAATTCCAGTAAAATTTTAATTTCATATTTGTTAACTAGTATACAGGGTCTGATCAGTAATTCAGATTAAACCAGCTCTTGTGGTCCAGTTACATCCACACATGCCCTTCCTAATTGTGCCAGCACAGTTAAATTGTTGTTGTTTTTGTGTGGTTTTCTTTATTCTTTTAGCTCAGCATGAATTGATAAGCAGGTGAAATGAGAGCATGGTTAAGGCAATCAAAACTCGTATATAATTCGTTAGTGGGAGGGTTTGGGGGCGCACAAAATGTGCGAGACCGCCGTCAGGGTGGAAATTAAAATCAGGTTGAGCAAGCGTGCGAGTGTTACGTCTTATCCTAAAACATAACCGTTTAAGTTAGCCCTTAGTTACTTCCAATACTAAGCATTAAAAAGGAGTCTTATTTAAAGGTTAGGCTCAAAACTTTGAGATAATTCCCATAGGTATACTTTATGTTTTTAGTCATGAAGATGTTGGCATTGAAAACATCTTACAACACTAATTTTAATTTTTTTGCATTTTTTTTACAGTAGCTGAGAGCTGGTTCAATGTTGATTGCCATTAATCAGGTTAACTGGGGGGAAACTGAGACAAATACATATTTTTACACCCGTTACCTAAATTTTAAAAAAAATCTCACTTATTTTTTTAAGTTAAGTTTCTCTATACCTGTGTGAGTCAACCTCCCCTCCCCTCACTTCACTGAATCCGAATAACAGTACTTGTATTATATAGGTTGGAAGTATTTTGTGTTCAATTCATTTTGTTCAAAAACGATAATAAATAACACCAAATTGTAGAACGAAGATATAAAACAGACTCAGAAGAAGTTTTGGTGAATCAATTTGGTAATGTATCTGTATTTTGTGACTCATTTTCAAGTCCAAAATGGTATTTTAAGGAAAAAATTATTGACAACATTAATTGGACACCATCAGATGTGCTTGAAATTTCAAATATTCAAAAGGAGCAAGGTGGAGTCTACATGTGCCGTGGTCAAGACTTCTATGACGACAAGTTTTTTTCTTTCTATTCCATTACAAGAATCACTGTACTTGGTAATTACGAGTTAATTACGTAGCTAGATCTTATAGTTTCACCCAACGAGACACTGTCAGGCACTTAGTTATACCAAGTTTGCATAGTAGGGTTTTGGAATTCCGAAAATACATAGGATAGCCTCACCAACTTTTGTTTCTTTCCTTTATTCTTCTATCATAGACTTTTACTGAAAACTACAGATTTATAGTGAAGGAGCTTAATTTTTACCAGGTAGTCAGGTCCAAATTTACTATCTGGTAAAAATTAACAGGTAGTTTTGATTCAGACAAAACCTTCCATATACAGAGTATGAAGTATAGTTACAAGTAATAGTTAAATGTAATAGTTAAATACACTCGCGTAGGACAGGAGGCCATAGGGATGATTCAAGTTGAGTGGTAGCTCATAAATAGCACTTACTCATAAGCTGGTCAATAATTAGTAATTAGCTTTTCCAGTTAGATGTCTTGATGGGCTTATCATCATCTTCCACATAACAAACCCAAATTTTGTAATCAAATAAATAACAGGTTATTCTATCCTGGGTAATACAAAAATACATCCTAGTAAGATGATTGTCACTTACAAAGAACATAAAATCACACATTTACACATTCTAAAGAAATATTAAAGGTACTATATAATTCCTTCCACAGGTACACATATAGCCAGGTATTATCTGTGATATTGTGTGTGCGAGCCAGAAACTTCTAGGCTTTAACTTCTTAAGGTCCTGTGTCTGAATTGAAATATCCTAATCTAAAAATAAAAACTTTGAAACTACTCAGCATTCAGCTACAACTCACGCAATTCCTACCTACTGTCTCGACACATATTCTGCCATATCACATCCTAAACATAAATTTTGTAAACTGAAGAGTCAAACAATAGCGTTGTTGGAAAATTCATTCTTCAATGGTGTTGAAACCTCAAATCATTGCCTTCACAGCAGTACTTTTATTAGACTGTCACAAAAAAATCTCAAATAACTATGCAAATCTAGTCCTCCAGTGTCTCCTTAACTTGATATGTTGGGCTTGTTTGTGATTGTGTATGAATAATCTGTATTTGTAATCTTTCATGTATTCAGATAAATATACAACAAAAAAAAAAAGAAGCAAAAAGAAAAACTATCTGGGTAAGTGTTTGAGTAAACAAAAATAATGACTGTATCACATTTAATTTTGAGAATAACATAGGTTCAGGTAATTTTAAGCACTACAAATGTAATAGCCCTAGCCATCATAATTAACAGTACAAAAATTGAAAATTTCATTTAGTTACATAAAATAAAAGTTTCCAGTCACCTATATAACATAAATATTCTAGTTTGTAATTATGTTTTAATAGCTTCATCTAAAAAGGGATATTTGGAAATAAACAATTCAAATTCAAAATCACTGTCATTTTTGTTTATTTTTATTGTAACAGCAATAGTATTTGTTCAATAAGATGATTTTTGACTAAGTTTGATGATTTTGATAATTAATTACTTATATGACATGGTTATTATCTATATTATTTTCAACCTTTACTACAAGTCTAGATACATAAATTGATTATAATTGAAGTTCTTTTTATTCGTTCTGGTTACATCATAATTTGTTTACACTAAATTTCTAGACCACATTAATTGTGCCAGCTACGCTATCCAGTGCTGAAATTATTATTTTCTTATGTATCTTATGGGGCTAATTAGGCTTCATAAACAATTTGTATGGTTGTTGCTCAATCCACTGGGTTTGTAGCTTATGTAAATTGGAATATTTACAGGCAGCATTTTTCCCCAAAAAAAAACACACTCAGGTTTTGGCCCAAAGACTTTGGTGATCTTTTTGATATAGCAAAAGATTAGAAATTTTGATTTAGCACCTAAATAATTAGAAAATATTTGAAAAAAGATTGATAGAAAAGCTCACAATTGTCATAAGTGGTTGAAATTCAAAAATCTCATGGCAAGTTTAGCTTTACAAGCAAATGACCTTTAAAGCTGTTTATTATTCTAAATTGGTAGATGAATGTGGATTTCTTAAAACGCGATCTACTTAGGTATGGGAATACTGAGCTAGGTTGTGAATGATAATTTAGCACCAGCAGGATTTCAAAATTAATCCCATTATAGCCTTACTTCATTCTATTGTAGCAGTAAATAAAAACGGATGAATCCAATAAGACAAGTTCATAACAATATACATATCTGGCTTGTGGCCACAATGATCATACCTAATGTTGAGAAATTTTTTAACGAATTTTTTAGAAATAATCTCTAATAGTTCAATGCTGAAGTGACAAAATATATAAGTAAAACTGAATTTGACAAAACTGTACATTGTGGCAAGAATACAGATTTATGGCAGTACCACAGTAAAGTCTAAATTGTATCCCTTGAGCTAACCTGGATTAATTTTATGGGCTCCATCATGACCCTTGTGGTCCCAAACACACCTAAATGATAGGCCAAGTTGCTAGAGTGTGTTATTATCGGCTTCTGCCAGCTGTAGGTTACATTGAGAGGTAGCCCTTACTAAAATAAAAAACTGCAAGTTTTTTTAAATTATAAATCAGCACAACAACTAGTTAGCTATTATTGGGTCTACTAGTAATTTCTTCAATTTCCACGCCCTTTCAAGGGTAACCATTTCCTTTGACACTGTGATCCAGGAAAATTCTTTCCTGGAAATAGAATTGTGTACCAAGATGGGGGCTCATGAAGCACCAAAGATGGCTGAAACTTTTTAGCTTGCGGCTTCATTGGTTGACAACAATGTTTCTTGTTAACCAGTTTTTCTCAATAAACTTTCTCATAGAGGAATGTTTTGGTGATTTGAAAAGTGTTTAAGTGAAACAGGTAGAATATGAAGGTGTATGTGTGTGTGTGGGAGGGCGGGGGGTTGAGTTTCATTCACAGCCAGAGTTTATCGTTCAGATGGAATATTTTTTTAGCATGATAGCTTGACAAAAAAATGTATACAAAATCTGACTTATGAATTTTTCAAAGATTAGTCATAAAAGAAGTCCCATTCATTACATAAAATCCATACCTTGATGATTTTCAAAAAAAATTACTCTACACCATACACCCAGATCAATAATGACAGAAAAAAATCTATATCTGGACATCTTTTTGAAAAGTTCAGGAGATACAGGGTTGTGGACAAATACATCAATATTTGTATTTAAGGTTTGGAGTATATGAATCTTTACACCAAAAAAAGTGAAGTATTAATTTTTATTGTATTTCAAGCATTTTATTGTAACCATATGGGCTAGGGGTGATAAAATGAGAGATGTATAATTAGAAAGAAATAATGATCTTCTAAAAGTCATTTATACTGGACAAGATTAATCCATGTTCCTTAGTTCTTGAAATTACAGAGTCAACTGTTGCTTGGCCCAGCTGGTAGAGCTAGGCATATTATTATAATGTATTGAGTACTTAATGCATTAAAATAGAAATTTTCAACTAAAAGGGTCTAATTCTCACATGTAAATACACAACTTCCTAACTAATGAGAAGCAGTTCAGAAGTATTATTTGATTTGAGTTTTTCAAAGTATTTGTATATGTATTTAAATACTATTCGAAGTATTTGACCCCAACCTTCATAAGACACTATGCCTTAAATTTTTAGAACAATGAGCTAAGGTTGCGCTTGTTGTTCAATAGTATTTTGTAGTATTGTGCAGGTAGTACAAACAAATGATTATGAAAATTGTACAGATCTTGTTTTAGTCACACATTATGTTTACTAGCAAATACAAGATCTTACTTATAACTTGCACCAATTAGGAGTGCAGTAAGCATAAGGTACTTTTTCTATGATTTCTATCTCCTGCACTCTTTCTTCCTGGGCCATCCCTGTTTTGCTATTCCTTTTCAACACTTTTATTCCATTCTTCTCCTGTCTACCTCTCCTGCTCCCCAGTATCTTTGTTATTTCTGTGTATTTTACTTCATGTGAAAATGAGCAATTGAGCAGATACTTTTAGGGATGGAAAATCGGGTGTATCATCATTATAATGTGTAAATACATGCGGTGGGGTAGGTGTGCTCCTTAAACGTGTGCACGTGGAACTTCTTTCTCCTAAAAACACCGCTCTTTAGGTGTGACCAATTTCTTCACAATTCCA
>WLWD01000834.1_pt1 | contig 160396 bp, 113 predicted proteins | sample 6712731 | NCBI WGS metagenome assembly WLWD01 (sample SAMN12718690, study PRJNA576275) | sponge metagenome | isolation source: marine sponge | host: Mycale hentscheli | place: New Zealand: South Island, Marlborough, Capsize Point | collected 2014-11-01
TTTTTTTTTTTTTTTTTTTTTTTTTTTTTTTTTTTTTAGCAAATTTTTTTAATGTATGTACCTACCCTGGAATGTTTTAACTTAGTCACATCTTTTAAATTATGTAGTATAACTTCTGCATTGTCAACTTTAACTGGCTAGTCAACAATATCAGACTTCCTATGGTTGTATATATGTGACAGTCTATGGGAAAAGGGGGCACTTCACTCAAACAAAAAAAATTGAGTTATTTATGCTAATAAAAAGCTACAATTTATCTCAACTTAGTGCTAAAATACTGGAGGGTAAAACCTTCCCCGTGCAGAGAAACTGGCAGTTGAACTGGGCTGTATTCAGCAAAGCAATTAAACTACAAATCGAGAAAACATAAATTGAATTTCTACTTCCGGTATAATTAATGTTTCCGTATACTTAACGGCGTACTCCGCATACGCAATTAAATCGTACAGCCGCTTTTTAACGGCGACTAACCAAGTTTGCGTAGAGTTCTTTTTAGCTTTCAGAGCGTCTCACAGCCTGTCTTGTCGGAATCCTTGGCTACTCTACTCCATGTAGTGGTAAACTTTCAACCAGAGGTAAGCTGTAGATTGCTTGCACTATTCTCAAAGCTATGCAGTTTTTTTAGCTGCTTGTTTGAAACTCCGCCCATTCCCCGTTTATTGTACTTCGAGAACGAGAGAGAATAAAAAGTAGCTTGTCTTTCCACGGCACGCTTGGGGTCTTTTAAGTTGTTTCGGCATTTGAAATTTGGCATAGACTTAGAGTAAGGGTCACTAAGACTAATTCTGCAAAAAACAAAAATAGGAGAAAGAAAGAATTTTTCCTATGACTTACTTTTGGAGCCTATATCTCAATTTCAATTTTTAAGTGAAGTGCCCCCTTTTCCCATAGACTGTCACATATTATTAGCACTAGCTGAACATTAAGTGGAAGAGATATTATTATCAGTGCATTAATGATTTATTTTGTGTCATTACTCCCAAACACACACACTCACACACACACACACACACACACACACACACACACACTCTCACACACACACACACACACACTCACACACACTCACACACACACACACACACTCACACACACACACACACTCACACTCACACACACTGCACCTTCATAGAACCCTAACGTGGGGATGTCCCTGACTGAAATAACTCGTCACCTCAGTAAGCTTCATAAGTCCAACATCTCTCCGTGTAGCTCTCAGTCGAGTCTCAGCATCGAGTCTTCCAGGTCTAATCTCACTCAAGGTGAGTTGTGGGTTATACAGGGAGGTCTCTAGTAATGGGGGGGTACATACAATCCCCTATTATCCGGGCACCTGGGGACCTGAGGGTGCCCGTATCAGAAATGCCCATTACTCAGGGAAAGACATAGTTTTCTCCAATTATATGTTGAACTGACCTTTTTCAATCAGTTTCAGACTTTTTTTTTCTTTTTTTTTCTTCCAAGCTTAAGCACAGTCCTCTTTTGCTTGCAACCCTCAGTAGGCTTCTCTGCAACTCCCAGGAACTAGAAATAACCGGCTTGTGCTGGCACAACTGGTAATGGTAGTTAAATTAGGTAAATCGCTGGGTAAGAATTGATTAATTGAGTGGCTAACTAGTGTCTAATAGAGGCGTCCAGATGAGAGGGATTGAGTGTGGTGTAATCTTTAGTATTAGTACATGTTTGGGGTGGATGCTTATGACCACTGGCATCTACATACGTATTTAAGTTAAACCTTGCTCATGGTTCCATATTGAGAGGTGTTGGCCCTGGAATTCCCTCCCTCTCTCTCTCCCCCCCCCCCCTCCCCTCCCAATTTATTTATAGTATGTACATTAGATAAAGTTGAATTTTATATTATATTAGTAGTAAGATTACGGGACCAAACACTTCAGTGTGATGTATACACTTTATGTGTATTAAATTAGTGTGAGTTTAAAAATGGGTGTGGCTAATTACACACGGCATATCCCACCCCCAAGCAAAAAAAATTTGTATGGACACGTATACAAATATTTAATCAACGATGCCACTCGTTACCATCTTCTAACTAAAACTATCTCTTCTCTGTTATTCTTTTTCATTTCTGCTCTTCTTCTTACGTACCTTGTATTATGTTTGCAGCATCAGCAGAGGCAATGGCAGCAGCTAAGGCAGCCCAGTCGGACATGTACTCCGCACTTCTGGCAAGGAGGCAGATGCTCATGGCAGAGTTTGAAACTAAAGCTGCCAAGTACAAGGAGATTCTGGTCAAGGAAATGGTGAGGGAGGGAGTAATTGGTGAAGTATAACAATGGGTTGGGTTTAGAGACTAAGGATTAATTATGGGGGCCGGGGCAGGGGGCGGGGTGGGAGTTAGCGTGAATTGATATGTTAAGAAGGAGTGTTAAATATCTGACACTCAGAATAGGGATTCATATGTGGAGTGATGTTACAAGGAAGTTTAAAAACAATACGACTTGAACATGTCCTTTTTTTCATGTCTGCAGAGTTCTATCTTTTAATCATTGAGGGTAATTAATTATTCATGAAATTATTATTAACTAAATAGTGTAATTTTGGGTTCAGCCTGACAACTTACTGCACACAGCATTGTGTGTGTGTGTGTGGGGGGGGGGAGGGTAAATCCCCCTTCCCACTGGCCCAAAATAAATGAATAAGTATAAGAGGAATTGTGTGCACCAATCTGCAAGCAAGTATTCGCTGAGGACTAGTTGCAGCTGGTTAAGATTGTGTGTGTAAATCTGCAGCACATCACGGGGATACCTCCAGAAGGACTGACTGCAGAAGAAATTGAGAAGATGAGGAAGAAGTTTGGTGTCAGCTTCAAGTTCTCTAAGTTTGTGTTGGATGACAAGCCAGGGGTGAGTGTTTGGAGTTGGGTTTCCTTGGTATCCATCGAGGGAGGTGGGGCAGATGCACTGAGGCGAAAGAATAGGGAACATGTGTGTATAAAGTTCTTTTGTAAGCTTTTCCATGTTTTGACTCCATTACAGGATGGAGATGAAGTAGATGAGTTGCAGAAGCAGTTGGAGATCCAGTCTTCCATTATAGAAGCTTCCAGAGTGAGTATCTTGCTCATGAAATATGCAAGTTTACAACTAAATACGTAGGGTGGGATTTGTATTCAAATTGGTTAGTTTGGTATGTATACAGGCCAACCTTGTTGCTTTGCTTGTCTTGACAATGTTACAGTTGTACTGAAGCTGGAGCACTATTTAGAGTGTGTAGTCTGTACTTCTGTACTCAAACAAGGGCAATTTCGAGAGTCTCGTATGTAGTTACAATACAAGCTGGACAGTTGACTTATAAACGCCTTATAGTTAATTGTTTGTTTTATTTCTTCTTTTTTTTTATGTGTGTGTGTTTGTGCTATTTTACTTATATATTTTATTTTTTATTTTTTTGTTGTTCTATGAAAGTGTGCATGCCATTGTTTCATTTCAATAAATGGTGAATATTTCTATTTGCTATGGACAGACACTACTAGGCCAGGCCAAGGATCGCAAGCTGAAGAAAGACCGCAAGAAAGAGATTCGTAAGATGGAGGACAAGTACCAGGAGTTGGAACAGAAACTGACTGAACTGAAGAGGAGCAGTCGCGGCAGCACCATCTCTGGTGGCACCAGGTTTTATGGAGACTCTCCTAGTAAGACTGGGCGCATAAGAGAAGGGAGAGGGGAGGGTTTCTGGTAAAACAGGGCGGAGTAGAGAGGGAGGAGGGACTCTGATGTCAAGGGTATGTGTTATTTGTGGTTGTGGTACCTGCATTGGTAATTAATGGCGTGGGTGGAGTTGTAGTTTCAGTGTTATGATTATTTTATTGTGTTTTGTGCATGTGTATAGTTTCTGGTTCTCCTTACAATACGGCTCCAGGGTCTGTTCCCGTCTCCAGGAGGCGTAGTGGCACACCGGGTGGAGCTAGCATCGATGACAGCCTACTAGCTAACATTATCTTTGACACCGTCTCCAAGCCTAGTGGGGGTGGAGGAGGAGGAGGAGGGGGCGGGGCTGGCAATGGAGGAGGAGTAGGGTCTAATTTGCAGAAGTCCCCCCATCACAAGTCTACATCGGCTCTGAGTGACGTGCAGACCAACGTTGCAACCTCTCCTTCTGGTAAGAGAAGTTCTACGACCAGTACCTCATACTCAGCAGCTTCCTCGTCGTCCCATGCAGGAAGAGCTCATACTCTAGCCGTCACAGAATCATCATCCTACCTCTCGTCCATCGGTGGGAGTGGCTTTGCCGACGACTATGAAGCCCCTTCTCCCCCATCCTCAGGGTTCAACAGTGCCAACACGAGTTTCAGCTCCAGTCATGCCAACAATCATAGCACTGCTCACGGCTACAGTGGTGGCGGTGGTGGTGGGCTTAGAGGGAATTTCGATCTTGCGGATGAATATTTGCATCACATAGCCGGTGGAGGTGGAGGCGGTAGTCACTCGAGTTCACCTACCGGCTATTCCAATAGTTCCCATAGCAGCAGCTCCGGCTACCACCACCATCGCTCTGATGTTGCCGCGGGATCACCTGTGACTCACTATAAGAGAGCTTCTTCCCCAGTACTCACTTTCCCAACTGAGAATCAGAAGAGTTACGTCGCGGCAGGTCATGCGGATAGGGTGGGCGGAGGAGGTAGGCACGCTTACCATTCACACGCTCAAGATATTGCTCGCTCCAGAAGTCCTGATCTTCAACAGCATCGATTGATGACTTCTTCTTCATATCACCCACCGAGTATGCTTGACCAACCTGCTGCAGCCTACAGACACCAGTCCGTTCATCACCATTCTTCGAGAGGAGGCGGGGTTTCTCCTACCATGTACGTGCAGGGTCAAATGGGAACAGGCCGCGATCACCAACAAGGTAAAGGGTGGATAGAGGACAGGAAGTCGCCCGTGCAGCGATATCAAGGTGTTAACGATTACCCTCACGGACACAACAAAATGTCTCCTAACTCTCAAGTGAGGAACCCTAACCATCACAGCTCCATGATACCGGTCAAAGATCCCAGTGGGTACAGGGGCAACAGGAAAGCTTCCGATCAAGAGATGGGCATCATGGAAGCTCTGAGCATGATGGACAAGCGAAGCATTGCCGCGGCCAGCAAGTTGGACGACGGGACGTTGGTATAGCGATATATACAGACAATAGTATCAATAGGATTCTGGAATGAGTAATTTCTTTATCAATTCATAGGTTTCTCTCTCTCTGTGAAGTTGTGTTTTCCATGCATGTATCACTCTCTTCCTGTCCTTCTTGCTCTGAGATTTAATAAACAAAGGCAGCATTATCATTCATAGTGGTCGTGTATTGTTTTATTTTTTGTGCACTTGATTTTCTGCAACTTACCGTAGAGCTTTTAATCACGATTGAACATAATACTATGTGAAAGGTTAGGGGAAGGGTCTGCAGGATAATGAATGGGTAAATTTTTTGGGGGAATTTTGGTTTTCTTGTGTGTGAGCTCATGTAGCTACTCCTGATTTTGTATAGATAACTCCATCTGTAATGAGTATGCCTGTCCTGGACTGTCGCCCTAGTCCTTTACTTGTTACCTCCTTCTATCAACTACATACGTGTAGAAGCCATTATCCTGTAGCTAGACCCTTGTGCTAATTGGATCTAATCACTGTACATAAATTATCACCTATATAATGGTTACCTATTTTAAACTTGCCCTATACTTGTTATGTATATTGCACTTGCACACTACCCTCTCCATACTTAGTGTGAGTTAGTTACCTCCTTCCTGCAGCTTATGAAGAGAACTAATATGTACCTACATTGCTGATAGGAATAATTGAAAATGGTCTTCAGGGACTCAGCTGTACATTAGTCATAATCTCTTGTGTACCAGAAGTTCAGTACTGCTACTACAATTTTTTCACACTGTTCACTCAGATTTTATTTCTCTGTTCACCCCACTTTCATGGCAGAAGTGATTTGCAGGCAGTGTTGGAACAATGGCTATGTATGTTATTCTAATACACCCTCCATTTTGGCATGATCAACTATATCTAGAGTAGGTTTAATAAACTTTATATTTTGCATTAAAAATAGAATGAAATAAAATAATTAACAAAGTAGCAAATTCAGGTGTACATGTATAAATGGTTAAGTTGTTTATTATGTATAGAGCTAGCTTGAGTAGGTTGGATATAGAATAAGCAAATTGAGGGATAGCACTATTGCAGGCCACAGTATAGTCCCTGTAATTGTTTCGTCTGCAGCTTAGCTCCTGTCTGAGATTGTGATTCTATGGAGACTCGGGCACTCAGCTTCTACTTGATTCTCGCTGCAATAGACTGCATTGACACACTGGTCTGATAGACCATGCATTGACACACTTGTCTGATAGACCATGCATTGACACACTGGTCTGATAGACCACGCATTGACACACTGGTCTGATAGATCATGCATGTATTGACACACTGGTCTGATAGACCATGCATTGACACACTGGTCTGATAGACCATGCATTGACACACTGGTCTGATAGACCACGCATTGACACACTGGTCTGATAGATCATGCATGTATTGACACACTGGTCTGATAGAGCATGCTTTGACACACTGGTCTGATAGACCACGCATTGACACACTGGTCTGATAGATCATGCATGTATTGACACACTGGTCTGATAGAGCATGCTTTGACACACTGGTCTAATAGACCATGCATTGACACACTGGTCTAATAGACCATGCATTGACACACTGGTCTGATAGACCATGCATTGACACACTGGTCTGATAGACCATGCATTGACACACTGGTCTGATAGACCATGCATTGACACACTGGTCTGATAGACCATGCATTGACACACTGGTCTGATAGACCATGCATTGACACACTGGTCTAATAGACCATGCATTGACACACTGGTCTGATAGACTGCATTGACACACTGGTCTGGCGTTGGCCTGCCTGTGTATATACAAATGTTTTATTGTGGTAAATTTAGAGGTAAAAATCGACTTGTTTTTCTGAGGCAGCCTTTCGGCAAAGCAGATGTTGTAGATGATTCAACCATCACCATGACAATTGTGTGCAGATATGCCATCATCTTTAGAATCTTGTCGAGGTACTATGTTGACACCACTTATATCACCATTGGTGCAAAGAAGTATTTCAGTCACACTACAATGTCAGCTATAGGAGGGTCCTTGCATTGTGGGAGTAAGTGACAACATTTCTGGTCTATGTGGAGCCATCCACAAGGACAAATAAGCTCATTAAAGAACTTTATTGTTTTATTTATGTACTTTGTTGCATGGCAGCACTGCCGTAATCCATGCCACTAATTAGTGGTTCACGCCTAGCCAGTAGCATAATACTCACCACATGCACATAACTGAAAGAACATTCTAGAACATTCTAGAACATTCTACACATACAACATGGTTGCCTTCTGGGCACGGCCATCAACATTCATTCTGTTTATGTATCACTATGTGGGTGGTTGGCTATTAATTCACATAACAGTCCAACCTCCTTCTCAGTTAGTCTTTGTTGCATCCTACCTTGCACCTTTGTGTACCTTTGGCTGATATATTTATCTACTCCAATATAACTTCTTGAACGGCTTCAGGCTTAGTTAGGGGTAGTAGATAAGCTTCAGGGATAATATCGACAAGAAGACACCTTAGCAACTCCATAGGCTGATTCTGATGGCAGCATACCTTCTGGGACAGGGACGTCACCTAGGCTCCGGCTATAAACTTGGGTTAATTACTTGGGTTCAATTACTTAGTCTCGATCCCAAATGCCCTCACCATCTATTCTAGTAGTCCAATTTCCTGGACCCAATCTGCCTTGTCGACAGAAGTATCTCTATGATCACTAGGGCCGGAAGAGACCGTGGTGATTAGTTGGCAGCTCTGGAAGTGGCACAATGGGAGATGGGGTTGACAAGTGTCGCTGTAAGTGAGATCCCAGGAGTTGGCCCAAGTGAGGATGAGAAGGATGGCAGACTAGTAATGGCAGTAATATTGCAATGCCTGAACACACACCAGATGAATGACTGTGACATTAACAACACTCATGCTGCATTTGGGTTGGGCCATTGGGGCTATACCCCCAACAAAAACCTCAGGTATACTTTGCCTGCAAAATCGTTGGGGTCCACTAACTTCACAAACCATTGGTAGTACACTGCTTCACAAACCATTGGAGCACACTGCTTCACAAAACCATTTGGAGGACACTTCAGGCTACACTGCCCAGCAAAACCACTTTGGGCCACCATATCAGGTAAAATGTAGCTCCATGAAACTGTGCCCAACTGTTAAAGAGATACTTTGCCCTGCCCAATATACTTGGGGCTACATTGCTCACACGATCAATTGGGGTTACTTGTATCAGCAGGACTACTGAGGTTTCATTGCCAGGCCTTGTCATTAGGAGCTAGAAATGTTAGGAGCTAGACTGTAACGAGCTTTTTGACTGCTACAAGCTGCAACATATCTGACTACATTGTTCTAGATGGACTCACTAATACTCCAAGCAGTTGGGGACAATGTAGTTTGTCTGGACATAGCAGCTGTTGTGAGCAAGTTTGCCCTAATGCACTGAGGGAGGTGGTGCTAGACCTGGAAGTCCTGGAGCTTCAGCAATCTTCACAATTTCTTTCTCAGCCTTCTTTTATTTCTAGCTGTATTCTCTCCCTCTCACAGGCTTTTGTGCTATGCAAGTAGTCCTGGGTTCAGCCAAACATTTTAAAAATTCTGCATTGTTTTAATAAAAAGTCTGTGAAAGTGAGAGAATACATCTAATTCAGTACTCTTGTCTGCTATCAAGCAAATCAATTGATTTCCTCAGTTCAGCTGAAAATTCATAAAGTGAGTCACCTGCATCTTCTATTATCAGGGTTTGGATGGCAAATTTGAAACTGTCAATGATTTATGTTTTTTGTTTGTTTGTTTTAGCCAGGGAACATCGGTATAATTGACATAAACAAGCACACAATGAAGAGTGATGGCTGCTGAGACAAGCAGGTGTATTGAAGACTGGCTATATTATAGCTAAAGAGATGAACATGACTAAACAGGTCACTTCGTGAACTAATTCCAAAAATTTATAGCTATGTCTTTACAAATATTTTTGAAAGTCTTGCTGTGACTATATTTAGAACAACTGAGCTGTATCATTTTATACTTGCTATGGCTATATTTAGAACATAGGGAGACCATTACCGAACACTTCAGCCAACCTAGTACAATAGAATATCAGTTATCTGACACAATGGGACGGATGGTGTCCAGATAAGTGAATATTCAGGATGGTGTCCAGATAAGTGAATATTCCTGATAACTGAACTCTGGATAACTGAACTCTGTGGGAGAGGTTGACCTAAGTCTGTGTTGGGGGTAAGCCAATGTACATGTTTTACTAATACAGCTGCTGCTATGGTTAAAAGCAGCCTCCCAACTAACTTTTTTTTTGATAAGCAGCATACTTCCAGCTTGTCCTTAATGCTTAGCACCACTCTTTTCCTCTTGCCTGTAGCCATTCTCTATGTCTGGTTGACCGACATTTCGATAACTGAAGTGAGGATAACTGACATTCTACTGTACCAAGATTCAATAGTTGCACATGCAAATATAGATAAATACTGCCACACCCTCTCTGCAATGCATTTTTAATAACTGATATTCTACTGTAAAATACAATTTAAATCGAATCTATAAAGAAAAAAGTGAAACATGAAGTGTGTTTTCTTCATAGGGAATGTGTGTAGGTTCAAAGTGATACATATTTTAAACCAACCAATTCAAACAATAAAAATTACAACATCACTCATTATGTTTCATTAAGTTCAGGTAGCACATAATTTCTCCAGATTTGACTGACCACCATAAGTTTGGCCTCAGCATAAAATTTATATTTACTCTCCTGAATTCCAACGCAGGTATATATTCCTGCGTTTTGTTTGGTTGCGTTGAAGACGGACAGGGAGGTGGCGTTTACTACTACAACATTGCCCGGGAAAAAAGCGGTAGAAAGCTTCCATGTTACTGGAGAGTCTGAATCACAATGAAATGTGGCTGAGTCATTCATGAATATAACTTGAATTGCTGGATTTATTCTTGTGTTGTCTGTAAAACAAATTTGTGTTAGCTAGTTATTGACACTAAGTCAATTTTTAAAAATTTTTTTTGGCGTATTTGGTGATTTGAGACAAAATGAATGAAGACAACTGCTAGAATTACATTTGAATTCTCCAGGCTAGCTACATGTTAAATTGTTTATGCACTGCATTACTGTCCACAAAGGTTCTCTCCTCCACAGGCTTGGAAGTTCTCAGTAGCTATATAGTCATTTAAGGAGTAGCTACCATTTCACTAGTATTATTTATATATGAGTAGAATGAGAACTATTTAATGTTGCATCAATATGGAAAAAACGGATTGTCTGATTTGATCATTATCATTAATTACCAATTTACTGATCTGACATAATTTAAAGTTTGCACTCAATCACAAGGCTAAATTGAGTCACACATTATTTCAGCAGATAGCTAGCTAAAGGAAAGATGGAATTTACTGTTTAGTCTCACTGCATAGGATACATGAAGAACCAAATGTTCAACCATTTGGTTAAACCAGGCCTTAGGCTACACAAGTCAAAGCTACTAACACTGCCAGCTACTTTCCTTAAAATTGGTCTGTTAGCAATATTATTCCAGATACCCAATTTTGTTTTCAGCCAATAAACAATTCCATACTGGTCTATATCTTTAAAAAAATAAAATTGCTTAATTCATTACTTCTCCTTAGATAAGGGTAGAGACCCCTTATTATATAATAATATAGCTAGCTATAGCAGCAACTTTCATATAATAATTGACTCTCCAGTGTCGCACCTCCATGCAATCCCCTTAGCTATAATATAAGAATAGCTCACCATATAGTTTCAGAATACCAGTTGCTAAGCATTTCTTATTGATAATTGGACTGAAACCAAGCAATGATAAGTTCCTCCATTATGAAACTCAAATATATGAAATGATAGGTAATTTTCCCCTTGACTAACTACAGGTTTGGAATTATTCGAAAATACATTCACTTTGTCATGAAACCACAAGACTCTTTCCTCCAAGGGACACCAGTACCTCCCAACAAAGCCTCGAAGGGCTATTAATATACTTGGCACCAGCCTTTCTGGACAAATATCTGTCAAATAATAATGTGGGTAAAAGTTATGAATTCAATTAGCTGTATTATAATCCTATTGCAATCTACATGAGATCAATCTGCTTTAAATAATAGCACAAAAACAATTGAAGAGGGAAATGGTCACACACGGTCAACCTCTAGCGAGTCAGGTTGTAAGGCTAGCCTCTCAGTTGTCGTCTGAGACTTCCGCTCTTAGTAATCGGACAGGGAATGTTTATCGTACAGTTCCCTGCTCCGGACTTCTCACTAACTAGCTAGAGACTAGTTATATACTGTAATCGGCTGTGGCTTGATAAATTCAGACATTAACGGTTCGAGTGACAATTAATGAGAAGTGAAAATGATAAAACGGGTAACAAAGGTGATATGTGGATGTGAGATAATATGCATGTACAAATAAAGAAGAGTTGAGCATGCTCGCTAAGTGTAGAAGTGAAATGATGTAAAGGTGAAATGATAAGTAGTTAATAAAGTCAAGTTGAGTGTTCAGGCTTTGGTTTGGTCTTCAATAACAAAAAGGACATTATGTTAGCAGACTTTGACCAGAAGTAGAAACGTCGGGTTAAGCTTTAATTAACATAATTATACTATTGGCTGATGGAATGAGAAAATTTGCTATCATTATAATTATTTCAGCCAAGAATGGCTCAATCAGTTATTATGCTGAATTTATTGTTTTTAAATCCATGTTTCGTATTCAAAATGCCAATAAAAAACAATTACAATGTTTGTAATCATTCAGGCTCATTGCATTTACAGAATGAATAAATTAGAAGGTCATTTAGCTGGTCATAGCATAACATTTTATATAAAGAAAAAATTCTATTCAAGTTCAACTAAACTAGACACTAAACTAGACACTGACATGTCCTCGGACTGAAAAAATTTCTTTTTAAGAACATTTATATTATGACAAGCCAAATAGCTAACCTTCTAATTACAATACCTATTTCTCTACTTGGTTCAACAATTACTGTTGAAGTGCTGTAAAAGTATTCCTCACTAGCAATTCCAATGCATGTATATTTCCCATGATCATATATTGAAACTGAGGAAATCTCAAGAATGTAAGGATCTTTAAGTGATATATGATCGGGGAGTTTCTTGCCATATTTCGTCCATCTTGGTATAGTAGAACTGTTGCAATAAATGGCCACATTATCACCCTCATGTGCCACTTGGTGAAGTGGATGGATTAAACTTTTCCAATTTGTTGTACCTACAAAAAAAAGGAATGATATTATTGCAATATTAATTCATTCACATTAACAAAACTAGGCCAGTTTAGTCTCCTGGGTAATATTTGAAGGTGAGCTAGCCTAAGTATGTGTTAAAAGAAAGGAATCTTCCCCATTTTCAAAACACATATTATATTTCTATGAGTTTAATTCACCCACTTCACCAACTGACAAATGACCAGATAAATAAACAAATAATTATTGCTATGGTATTTGCAATGAGGTAAACCTTATATACACTCTATAGTTTCTTACTTTTAGACTCTTAACTCAAATGTAATTCTTGTTTGTGCCATCATAAATGGTGCATGCTCTGTGATGTTAAAGTGGAGGGGATGGGTGGTTAAAATGTTATTGTCAGAATGAAGTTAAATAAAAAAACAGAAACAAATTTGGACATGCACCTTAATAATATCATATTCTTTTATTAGCTACTTCTTTGTATATTTTCATTTTTAACGCTATTGATTCTATTAAATACTCACTTCCTACAAACAGATGTGCAGATGTATTGTTACTACCATCATTGCAAACGTAAGTTCCATTGTCCTCCAAAACAACAGATTCGATAAGAATTTTATAGGGAGTTTCTATATACTGAGGGTGTAAATTTTTACCATTCTTTGTCCATGTAACCTCACCATTTGAAATGGACTCTATTGCAGCTTTATGGTTCACATACTTCACTTGTCTTTCTGGCCTGACTTTCAAAACATATACTGCAATGAAAAAAGTTAAGAAACCAGAATTTTGAAATAGTTTACTAACCACATACTACTTTCTTCTTACCGAATTGTGGTGCAAATATTAGCAAAAGAGCAAGTAATTGCCACATTATTCATGTTGGATTAGAAGCATCAGCGTAGGGTAAGAGTAGAATGGCTTACTCTTTCGGTTCGGCGTCGACGCTTTAATAACTCTTTAAAGAGTTAAAGAGTCGTTAACTCGGGACTGCGAACGAGGCACACGCAGTCGCCTTAGAAAACTGGTTGCGTCGTTTAGCGGTTTGGTAACGGGATTAAAGAACCTAATTAGGACGATGCTTTTCAAATTTAAACTCAGATGTATTAACAGTACTCCCAAGTCGAATTTCTCTTGTTTACTCTAGACAGAGGACGTCAAGATGCATGGCGATTAAGGTAGCCACCATTTTCAGTGTTTTAGCTCCCTTACGTTTAGACCTTCATCTTTCTACAGTCAGGACGCATTCATTTTCCTGCAGGGATAGATTTCATGCTGAGACATTTAACATGGACCATTCAATGTTGCAAAGTCCACTTTCACATTGTATTTATTTTACCAGACATCATCACCACGACAATAATTCCATACCTTTGTGCAGCTTAGTGAACTGTCTTTCCTGAGAAACAAATTGTACTTCATCTGAAGTAGATAATAATTCTAATTGTTGAGAAATTTATTTTTGTTCACGTGGTAGTTTAAAATAATATTTTTCCTAATAGCTCTGGTAGCAAGACATAATATACTTAAAAAAAAAAATTGGTTGCTTTTTCTAAGGCCTCATAAATAAAGTCTGGATTAAGAATAATTCTCAATACTGTCAACTCTTCCTCTCTTCATACAGCAAAACCGCCATATGAGCACTCACAAAACTTTATTTGCAACTGTTCCTGGTAGTAGTATGCACAACTCCTATAAATTACGTATGCCATCAACAAACTCAAAGGAGTGTTGGTCACCTGCAGCTCCAAGAATTTTTTTTATCTACACCTACACAAGAATATGGGCATGCATGTACAATAATTATCCCATCTGGTGAATCACCCAAATGAAGGTAATTGGAATGTATGACTAAACCACTTGGAAACACTTTAAAACCGCCATGCTGCAATCGAGAGCTTTCTAAGTACCTTCTTGGGTAATAATGTTGGAATCTTGTGTAATATCAGTATGTGCGACAGTTTTCAATTTCAAAGCGGTAATTCTTTCCAGATATTTCTGGTGAAATTTTACTAGCAGAAATTATACTATTGAACTTCTTGTCAGGAGCTGTAAAATCAATTTCTGATATAGCTAGGAGCAGGGGACTATTCTAAGAGATGGCGGGGCAACCATGACCAAGGCAAGAGTGCAAGACACATCATCATTCCTTGTCTGTGTATTAGCATCAAGAGTGACAGCTGGTGATATGTGAATTGCTAATCCATCCATCAATGAACTGCCTGTATCCTTACAAGCTCTTGTAAGCTTCTAATTCTGCCACAGTCATTGGATTAGGAGTAGATATGGAGTATTTATAAATATCAGGGTACTGTACCTGGGGCCAGTCTTGCCACTCCAATCAAAATGCCATTCTGTTTCCTTGGCTTCATAACAACAGTTGCTGTGATGTCATAGTTATTACATAACTGCACACGGTTCTTTTGTGTCCAGCTTTGACAGCGGGGCCTCTAAATCTTTACCCGGTGCACGTCAATTTTCAATTCCACCAATGGCACCACTAACATAATATTCCACACATACTCTAGTCTGTTTGAATATGCTGGTGACTGTGGTCAATTCATGTCCTCAGCTTCACTTATGAAGCCAGATTATAATGAACTCTGTATTCTGTCACAACTTTGACCAATCATATATGTAAACACTATTGTCTCACCACATCATCAGGATGATCACTGGCCCCATTCACTGGTTGTTTGTTTATGATCTTTAAAAAAAATGGACAATTTAATAATTCAACAGTCTACTAATTATCACACTGTCAAATTTTCAGTCTAGATGCTGTTATATAGCAGCTGCTTTTAATAAGTAGGCCTTGTGACTTCTAGTATATCTTTATAGTATTTGTATTTTTTATTGTTTTTGACCCGATAATTAAAAATACCAGTTGTATTCTCACCAGGAAGAACTTTAACCTTACCAGAAGAATCACTCAACAACTATTTCTAGAGCTTCTGTTAGCTATGATGTCTCCTAAAACATGTATGATCTCATTACACTTCCTTCAGGGAAATGGGTAAAATATAGTGTGTGTTTTTTTATATCCTGTGCTAGCCTTAACTATTTAAAAATACACTATTGTGGTTGCCATGCTAGTAGACTTTCTTAAACTATGTGTAAATAAGAGAAGAAAAACAAAAACTGCATTATAGCTAGGCTGTGATTAGTTTGTAGTAGCTATATATGGAGTCCCTTAAAAGTAAGAACAAATTGACCTTCCAGAACTAACTGAAAACATTTTGACTGTCTGTTTGTCTTATAGGAACTGACTGATTGCATTACATGCAACATGGACAAATTAAAGATTGAGTACTATAAAATCCATTCATGGATAGTAAGGAGACAAATTTTCAAACAAGGAAATAAGGTCTATGTTAACTGTCATGTGGTATTTCAAGGATATTGTTGTACTATGGAACACAGCCTTGCACTCTGGCCTACCAATTATACTTCACCTAGCTATATACTCCTAAAAGGTCCATTACTCCTGGTAGGACTTGGCTAGCTAGTCAATTTGAATATTATTCAGGCTTTTGTGCTTTTATTTCAGGTCTACTGCTCTGTTGACTCTTCTTTCCTACTCTACTTTTGTTATTACTCTAGTTACGACAGGATGAAGCCAAGCATTATTTCGACCAAGGTGATCTGAATTAGCTATAGCTACGTAGGCGCGGGAAGTGTAGCTTGGCGCGACAGGATTTACACTCCGTTTGTGGTAAAAGAACCGGTGTTGATTAACGAACTGAGTAATGCTAATATTCGGCTGAGTCGCACTAGAAGCTATTCAATTTGTAGGTAGCTAATATAAAAGGTCTAGCGATACCAAGCCTGTCTTTGAGGGCTGAATTGGTCTAATTTTGTATACTTGAGTATGTCGGGCTTGTTCACAGTTATTTTCTTTGTGGCCACTCCTTACGTTTTGGGGGACATTTCCTATCACCCTGGAGAAGAAAAGCTTATTGTGGGAATCTTCAATGAAAAGCTCCTGAAAGTTAATGGAAGTCTCGAGGAAGACAGTCTGAAAGTGAGTCATATTGTAATGTATCAGAAACAAGAATTTTTCATAGCTAGCTAATTTTGAGTACAATGCAAGAGAGAGAAATTATTGCATTATTATAAGGCTAACTAGCCAATGGGTGCATTAGTCAATAAACTTGAATACTTGATCCCATTCTGTTGAAGGAGAATCACTTGTGAGAGATAATCCCAAGAGAAATATCACATTTCACATATGACCTAAAAAAATTCTCTTGTACAGATTCTACGGTATGACGTCATCTTTCTAAAAGATATCAAATATCCTGGGATTGCCATGGACATATTATTGGACAAAATGAGAAGGTATAAAGTGGGGGATGGGGAGAGGGAGACTACCTTAGGAACAACTTTGGAAAAATTGGGACACCTGTTGATGTGACTATAGAAATTATAGAAACAGCTAGGTAAAGAAGTATAATAAATTTTACTGACACTTGTCCAACAGAAATGAAAGAGATAACCACTCAACACTCATCGTTGTTCCTCACCAATTAATTTATTATCTTCTTTCAGAGGATTGGTATGCCATAGCAAAAAAAATTCAGAAGCCTTTTTTTTGGTTGTTAAGTATGGCAATGGCTTATTGCTTCGTACATATAATTGGGATAAGCTAACACCACAAGCTAATTCCCTAACAGTACAACTTTAATCCACCACAAAATGCCATCATCTTCATTCATATCATTGCAACTACAAGCCAGATTTCACTGCTAGTGATGCAGAGCAGGTCAAATGGAATCAATCTGTTTTGCTAATGATTACAAAATAATGTGTGATTAATGGTCTGTTGAAAAGAGAAGAAGTGATGTATGCATGGTTAATTTAGCAATAAGAATTTTAGTGCAAACAAATACAGGACAATTGAATTCCTTAGCTTTACTCAAGCTGAGCAAGTTATGAAGCATCCCATTCCCTGCTAATGACGGAAATATAACATATTGCACTTATCTGAAAAGGTATTCATTAAAAATACAAAATATTTTACCCATTGTTATAAAATTACCATTTTATATGCCACTTTGAATGAAAATTAATTAACTGCATCAGTGGTGTAGGAAGGGGGAGGCTCTGGGGGCTGGAACCCCCCTCCCCCCACATAATTTGGGGGCTCAATCTAATGAGGTGATTTCTCACATGAGCACTTTTAGAATTCCCTTGGAGCCAGCCTATACCAAAACATCTTCCTACACAACTGTGCATAAAACAAAGTTTGCCATGAATGTCTCCTCGTGTGCATTAGCACGTCATGAAATTTAAGTATTTTTAGCTACTGGCAATACCACAGTGATAGCAAGCAAACCTACCAAGCAAGTATATCGTCAATGCACACTTCAATTTATTATTTTATGATCAGCAAGCTAGATACTTTATATGTACGAACTTCACTGCATTTTAAACATATTGTACTGAAATAATTATCCAAACCTTTTCAGGGAGAAATGGCAGAAACGAACATGGCTGAACAGAGTAAAAGTGAAATATTTTGTAAATATAACAGATCATTGGATGATGCATATCAATTTTCTTATTGATATTAGGATCAGCTATGTCTATAATCACATCTATTAAGCTATCTGCTGTAGAGCACACTGGTCCAATACTCACACGAGTTTATTCACACGAGTTCTAGTTTAGTATGTGTGATGGGACTTGAGATTGTAGCTAATTCTTTGATCTCGAAAGTTAAAACTGCAGCTGAAAGAGTCGCACTCTGGCATCTATTAATTAGCACCTGATACGTGTGACTATGAAGTAAGGAGGTGCAGAATGATCAAAGTGATAGTTTTTCATATTATTAATCATCCTGCCTGTTTGATTGCTTGCTCTGTGAATGCTTGCAAAGTTATTCTAACAATAAATATATTAAATTTGACTGACTGCATGTCCAGACAAGCCTTATCTACTTTTCTGCATGAACAGGAAATGTTCAGATGTTAATGTAGTAAAAATTGTACAAGCTACTCACATCACAGTCCAATCTTTGACTATTGGAACATATATCTTTTGTGCAATTGTAGTAAAATTTAATGAAAGTTGGATAAAAAAGATTCAAACGAATATATTTTTAGTGGACGGAAATTTATGCTATATTGTTATTTTTTTGTTTGCTTGTTTTTATTTAGACTGACAGGTGGTACCACACAGTATGAGGGCTTAATATCAGAAAGACTTGGGCAAAGATCCAACACACAGAAATATGTCTGCATATTCAGGTAAAAACAAATTTTGAGTTTAGACCTCAACATCATTTTTTTTTTCAATTAGAACTGACCGGGTGAAGTTAATGAAGACTTACCATAATATAGACAAGAAGGATAATTTTAAACGTGCTGCTTATGGAGTTCTAGTGGAGACTCATTTCAATACTGGTAATATAAAGTAGTGGTAAAAATTAATATTACTTCAATTGTGGTACTGTCACCCTATGCAATTGCCATTATATCATTGTTGTCATTTTTGTTTTTTTCTCTAGATATTCCCTCCTTCTTCTTGTTGGGAGTTCATATTCATCCTGATGACACACTGGCAGAGTTAAACTACATGGAGGATATGTATAGAGATGCTGTCAAGTTCTTTGGTATCTCTAATGCTATCATAATGGGAGACATGAATGCAGACTGCTCTTATCTATCTCAGACTGGGGAGGCTAGTCTGGATATATCAAAGAATAGCCATTTTCAATTGCTTACTGTGAATAGACAGCAAAAGTTTGGTTCCTGCACCAGCAACAGGTTTGTAATACAGTACAGTAAAATTTATTTCATCAAAATATTTAGAAACATTAGCTTCATTAACTAAGGACGTCACATTTCCAGCCTGTATTCAGCATGAAAACCTTTTTTGTTGAATATAATACCTTCTACAGGCTAGCAAATATTTCATTCAATTTAGACAAAGAACTTGGTAGAGACGTTTCTGTTCTTTATATTGTGACACTTTCTTTTTGTTGCCAAACTAAGATTTCAGAATAAAAACAGTTATTGTAGTTTTTCAAAAACACACACTTGAAAGATAAGATATTTACAATTTTATTCAGTGTGCCATCTTAAATATGATTGGTACATTAAATTGTTGTACAGGTTAATATTAGCTGGAAAGATTGTTAAGTATGCATCCAAGAACGAAGTAGAACTCCTCAGTCCTTCACTTGATGAAGTTAGTAAGGTAGCTCATGAAGACTCTGTGACCAGTGACACATATGGCATTAGACTAACAATTCAAAGTAAGTTCCATAAATGTAATTGATGAAATTATTTTGTCAAATTTCTAAGTCAGGCTGAATTCTTTATTTCATTGTAAATTCTCTGCCTAGATCTTGATTGGAATGGCTGGTTGGTATTCCAGCTCTATAATATAGCTGTAATGATTTGTGGCCATTCATTAAAAAAATATAAATAACAACCAAAGAAGTAGTAAACAACTAGACTCATTATTTTTACGAAATAGTAGCAAATAAGGTGAACCATTGAAGTCTTAGCATATCTGTAACTATTAAATGTGACAACTGAATAATTGACATTAACAAGAAAATCTGCAATATTTATATGTGACCGTCTACAGGAAAATCGGGCACAACGCGGCCCCGACGAAAAATATTTTTTTGCACTTACACACTCCTCGGCAAGCAGATATTAAGCTCTCCAAGTTTTATCGCCGTAGCTTTAGCCATTCCCGCTATATATCACCTAACCGTTCCCTTCGTTAGGCTTATTTAATACAATTTTAAGAACTAAATCGATCTTTTTGCGACGTCTACGCATGCCGCGTTGTGCCCGATATTCCCATAGACGGTCACATGTAGTGCCTGCCATTTTTATTACATTGTGGTTATAGACTATAAGGAAAGAAAGCATGACTTCACAGAACATCAAAGTAGAGTGAAAAGGGCAGCTACTGATGCAAGCAATGGAAGTTTAAAGATATCTGCCTTCAATATCAGAATATTTGGAGTTACTAAATATGGGATGGATGATGTTATTACTATCTTGAGTCAGGTAAACTAAAATTAGCCAGCCATTTTAAAGTTTGAGCTAACTGACTATGAGCATAAAATCTAAATTAAGAAATAGACAAAACTTATTTTTCACCTGATTGTGGTGAAGTGTTATTTGTTTTTAGATTGAGTCAATGTGTTTGTTAAGGGCAACAACACAAACTAGACAGTCAGCCCTGAATTCACTCACAATTAATTAGGAACTTATTGATTAACATTGTCACCTCTTTAATACTCAGAGCCTTACTACATTATGTCTGACTCCAGTTATATAAACTGGAGGCTCCAGCTAGTTGCAGGGTTTTTTCTTTGTTCAGTTCTGTTACTCCATTGTTCTCACCCTCTTTCTAGCCTAATAGCTGTATCACCTCAGTCACTTCCAGAACTTGTAGTCGATTTTGTCTATTAATTATAGTTAAATATAACGACAGTCTTGCAGTTAGTTAATTAGTTAGCTATCTGACCTCCTATAGCCTTTGATTCTATATAGAGTGGCTCTGAGTTTAGTTATTAGCTAGTGAGTTAGATTCCACTTGTTGATAGCTCTTAGTAGCCTGAGCTTTACAACCTCAGGTGGCTCTCACTCTCTACTTGAAAGTCACAAAGCTAGCTATTTTTGTAGTTAGTTGACTTGTCGCACGGACAGTGTTTTATTACGTGATAATTGACGTTATGGTCTGTGACATAAATTCCAATGAGTGCACTCCATTAGTTTCATTTGGGTATAATCCTGAACTCACAGGCCATAAAAACTTTTGAAGTAAAATAGGAAAATGGGGAAGGACTACTAGATTGTGTGTGGCTCAAATTATATGGTAACTTATATTTTTGCATAAATGCATTATTACATTTTGGGTACACTCCTAAAATTATTATGATTTTCTATTTGAGTCTGTCTTAATTCTTCTTTCATGATGAGAATTACTCACTGAATGACTCCATTACTGGTTCGTTGTTTAGATTGTACGGCGATATGACATTATTTTAATTCAAGAGATCAGAGATATTTCACAGACTGTCATCATAAACTTCCTCAACAGAGTCAACCAGTAAGTCTTAGTCAGAAATGTAGCTGACTATGTGTAATTCAGTCAACATGACAACCTGCATCCAACACAGCCAGAACTATATCCAACAAAAGCTACATTCTAAATGAAAACCACCTTGTTAATTGACAATATATATGGTGGCAGAACTAACCCCGTGGACCCAGCAGGTGCTGGACTAGTATATTATTGAAACTTGCTGGATAACTTTATATTTTTAGCAGAAAATATTACACTTACTGTTGGGCAAAGGGGTCCCTTTGTATAGCGAGCTTGATAAGGTGTTTACAGCAGTCATAACAGTAATACTTTAGAAATCTTCTATGATATTCCAGGCTATACGTTTTGGAGGCTATATCCATGATTATGACAGCTAAGTTGTCTAACAGATTCAAGTCAAGTATAACTACAATTAGTAACATTATGGTTGGTAACTGTTCTTCATTTATGTACTGTAGGGATGCAAGAGGTGATGGTATTACGTATTTTTTAGAATTATCAGAAAGATTAGGGCGGACATCAAGCCAAGAACAGTATGCTTACCTCTATAGGTAAAAAAACTGACGTAGTTTCCAATAATCATAATTAATTTTGCTTTAATTATTGTACCACACACGATTATACATTATAATATTGTAGTTTTATAATTGTGTTTACAATCATATTATAGAATTACAATAATTTCCAAAATAATCTTTCAGAGTCAGTGAGAAAAATCAAACTATTCAGAGATTAGGATATGAACATCTCCAATATATCTAACAATAGACCCACATATAATTGAGTCCCTCAAGAGTTTGTCAGACTCAGCAACATTTCAGAAAGATGCCTGCATATAAATTGTAATATTAATAATAATTACTCACTCCATTATCAGTATGTTGATATATAATTGAAGTTCAGCTAATGCTTAGATATTTAACATTTTTCTTTCTGTGAGTAATTAAGAAATAGAGTTTTATACTAGCTTCTTCTATTGGCAACATGTCTATAGCTTCCTACCATGAATTCTTTCAAGTATAGTGTTTGAAGTTAAAGCATTGTGTATTAGAAGATGGGAGTAAAACTCAAGCATTAGGTCTGTCATTAAGCTAGTCTGCTTTAGAAAAAATTATTGTAGTTGTACTCACTTATGTTTATATGTATGGATACATACATACTTTTTTACACCAAATTACTACAATCACTCACCAATTACTTAATTTATACACAACAATAATGATGTACTTAGCTACATAAGCTTAATATAATAACAGTACCTTTATGTGACTAAACGAATGAAGTTTTACCAATAATATAGTTGTATTTGATTTGTATAAAGATGAAGTTGGTTATGTCAAAAGCGAAACTATTGAGTAATTTTGGCTGTTCAATTTGAGAAAGTGTACAACTGATAGTGGTATTTTAATTTTAATCTAATATTATAAACCATTCTTTGTTGTCTAGAAATGACACAGTCCAGATACTTGGATCTCATCTATACAATGACTCAGCCATGGATGTGTTTGAGAGAGAACCATTCTCTGTATTGATAAGGAGCATTCAATTAGGTAAGGAATGCGTGACAACATAATTATATATAGATATAATATATATATATATATATTATATATATATATAATATATATATTGATTATTATTGTGTTTATAGAATTATCTCAACAATTAGGGTAAACATTAAAGAAATGGTTGCTTTTGTGAAGTTATTTACAGTATCATTTTACTGTTTTTTTTAGATATTCCAGACACTATATTAATTGGCCTTCATTCGAGGCCTTCAGATGTAGTGGCAGAGTTGAACCAGTTAGTAGATGTCTATGAAGATGCTGTGTCCCACTTTAACACAACCAATGCTCTCATTCTTGGAGATCTTAATGCAGACTGCTCGTTCTTGTCTCGCACTCGCTATGACAACCTCAGACTGGTCACTGACCCACGCTTCACCTGGCTCATCAACTCCACCATTGACACGACAGTCAGCTCGACCGACTGTGCTTATGACAGGTAACCAGTAATAGTAAATATTTCATAAACACAATATTAACTGGAGTGCTGCATTTGTGATGTAGCATGCATACCCCTGTAGTGATTTGTGGCCACATAAGAAATACAAAATTTTTTGAAGAAGATCACATGCATAGGAAAAGTCCATTACAAACACAAAGGCATAGCTCACTTTCTAGGGTGTGCTTTATAGAGAAGTCAAATTAGGCATACCACTTACATCACTTCCCACTGATGTTGTGCTGAAACTTGTTACTGCTTCCATGTGTGCCACATAATAACAGTATTGGCATTCATCTATTGAGAAGCTATCTTGAGAAAAAAGCAGTGGAGCTATAACTTGTTTTGCTGTAGCTAGTTCTACCAAACTAAGTTAAAATGTTTATATATTTATAGTTTGAGATTTTCACACTGAATTTTCAAACTGCATCCTCTCAGTCAGATTGTCTTGTGATGTTTAAAATTAATGAAAATGTTTGTGTCATTATCTATAGAAATAGAAAATTTTATAAACTAAAACATTCTCTGTTTATGATCTCAGATTCATCGCAGCTGGGCCAATTCTGTCCTATATTCCACAAAATTTAGCACAAGTATTTCGATTTGATTTAGCCTATTCTCTCAACCAAGACCAAGCAAAGGATGTTAGTGATCACTACCCTATTGAGTGCATATTTCAAGGTATGGAGCACACACTATTTTCAAGTTTGAGCTTGTCACTTCTCCATTATCATATATAGGGACAGTTAGAATGTCAAGCTTAAGTTCTACAGCAATGACATCACCCACTGCATTGCCATCATCATCCACACAATTCCACACATCATCTATGACGACATCTACCACATCGACACAGAATTCCACAGATTTATTGACAGCTACCACAGAGGCAACCACAGTCATTGGTATGTTATCAACTAGCTCTCCGGCATCGTCCAATATCTCGACCCCAACATCTGGACTAACTCCAGGAATGGTGTCAGAAATTAATGAAACGGTGACAAATGCTGACTCAACAATAGACGAGAGCATTGCCTCAACTGTATCTGCAGCAGCTACTCCGTCTTCTGGTTATTTATCTGTCATTGTTTCTTCTGTTTTAATATATCTCATAATAGTCATTTCCTAGTCATTTCCTTATCCAGCTCTCAAAACCATCGTATTTATGACACAGTCCTCTCAATATAATAATTTTATAATTCATTTCCATTGTAAAGTTTTTATGATTCATAGTAAATTGATATTTTCTTCTTTCGGGGGACAATTATTTTTTAACTTTCACCTTCAAAATGAATATTTTGAATTATACTTTTACATGTGATGACATGCTTTTGTTTCAATTCGATGTGACATGTCATCTGGTAAGCATTAATACAATTGACTATGGAGGCATGTATATAATGTAGCTGAATAGATTGCTAGATTGTATAAGGAGAATGTGAACACATAAGGAGAGTGCGAACATGTGAAACTAATGGAGTACTTATGGTGAGCTATTTTTTCACACACTTAATAGTATACAACTACTGACTGGATGGTCTTCCTGTAGTAATATTTCTATGTATACGCCTCCGTGTGCTGAGTTGCTTGCTGTAGCTATTGCATCTAGTGATCTCTGCATTAGGTAGCTAGATTTGTATAATTAAGTTTAGGTGATTTTAAACTCACTTAGTAGCTAAATAAGCACACAGTAGTTAAAATGTAGATATTGCCACAACCACAATAATGACAATTTCATATAGAAAATTGGTTCCATAAAAAGTAACTATCATCTATAGCTATTACTTTTTTGCCTATCAGTGAACCCACTGCGATACGCCTGATCAATAGCTAGTATAGCAGCAACAAGCACTCTTGAATTAAAAATAGTCAAAGCTAAAATACTGCATATATTCTTTTTTATGTTAATACATATACAGTAGTCTAAAATTTATTACTACATACAGTAATAATTACAAGATGTTTTGGCTTCGCAAAGATCAGTTATGTGATGGTACACGATTGATGAAGGCTTCATAATTACAAGACACTTTGGCTTTATGAAGCCTTCATCAATCGTGTACCATCACATAACTGACGAAGGCTTTGCGAAGCTAAAACATCTTGTAATTATTCTGCTTTTTCCATACTATGATAAGTTAAAAAAATATGGATTATTATGTCACTTAACATTAAGCACATTATATTATTACTTACAGAGTTCACTTTCTACGATTATAGTAGTCGAGGTAGGTAATAACTATATGCAACAATTACTTACAGTAAAATTGTCTAATACTACGGAACTTAAGTTGCCCATTCAAAAATGTATGTGAAAATTGCTGTTCAATTAAAATCGCACGGGTAAAGTGAAATAGTGCATAACTAATTAAAAGAGCACGGTAACTAGTGGAAACTAAGTGAAATACTACAGTAGCTAAGTGAAATAGTACGAGTAAGTGCGCACGTATACAGCGTTAAACTTGGAAACATACGGTTCAAGTAGTTTCTAGTTAGAGACAATGTCATTGTTTACCACAGAAGCTCTACCCGGAATTAGACGGAATGTTTTTTAACAGATTAGGAGTAGCCCTATGTTTACAATGAAGTTTCAATGGGCTTGACTTTTCCTTGTGCTATTTCAACTGCATTACTCGAGCTAATAATCCCTAATAGCACGTTACCGTGCTATTACTCATACAAATAGTCAAGTCATGAAGAAAATAGTGTCAGTATTACCTATGAACATAATATGTGCATGTGTGAAAGTGTTTTGTGTTACAGCTGTTCTTTAGCTAAAGAATATAATAATATAGCTCAAAAATTGACTTACAAATAAATATATTAGTTGCCAATTTTTATATTCTTGAAAACACAGCCTATCAGCATTTCCTACTATAGCAGTAAATCAGTCAATTCTATATGCTCAAATCTGTGCAATCATTGTAGAAATGGTTTGAGTTCATTTTTCCAAATCAAAAAGTTATGGTGAGCGGTTACAATGGTATTGAAAACTTTTACCACTACTCAAGAAATTTAGAAAAAAATTAATTTCTATCAAATCTAAAATTGTTGGGTGAATTACATGTGCACAATAGCTCGATCACCATTTGTGCTGAAGCACACTTCTTGTGTGATTGAATTGACTATTTTTATTGTCTAATGTAGTAAATGGTGAAGTGGGTTTTTAGTATAATCAGACTTAAACTAAAAGGCACACCTGAAGTGTTTCTTGTTGTTGCTGCTGCTGCTGCAGTTGTTGTTATTGTTGTTGTTATTTTAATGAGGAATTCCTGATATCACTACTACATGCAATAGTGAATATTGTTACATACAATAAATTCTACAGCATCAGTTATAAAGCTGTGAGAGGAGCATAACCGCCACACTTGCTGTGAATAGCATGCTTACAACTTTAACTAACTGGACTGAATGTTTCTAAAGATAGATTACTAAATAAACTGGAGAGCCTGTGTTAGCTAATAAAAGGTTGGTTACTGCTGAAACAGTATGGCACAGGTCAGGCTTGTGCTCTCAAAATCGTTGCCTATTATAACTTTATGCCAGCATAATTGGACTACCTACTATTGAGCCAATTTATGCTTTGCCTACTGGCTATGTAATAGTGAGAGTATGAATTCCTCATTTCTAACAGATTTATCTATATTTCATTTCTTACATTTCGGGTCCACGCCACTCCATTCTCCATCTTCCCCACACATTCTCATGGGTAGCCCTATAAGGACGTAGCCTTTCTTGCAGGTATATTTAGCATAGTCACTTACACTTAGTCTCTGGATTCTAACATCGTTGTTCGGAGGAAATGTGAACCTTGAACAACGCACTGTAATTGGAGTAAAATTTCCAAGTCTCATCTATGAGTGAAATACAACAGATTCTTACCTGATTCCAGTGATATGGTTATGATATCACTGCTAGCTACACTGTAAAAACTGGGTGTTACATTACACCCTATTTGGTGCTCCAGCTACACTGTCTCTACTATACCCGATAGGGTGTATTTTAACACTCCAAATATAGTCTCATTACACCCCTAAAACACCCTTCCAGTACACCAAAAGGGGTGTCTATTTACACCTCTACCACACCAATATTAGTGTTACATTACACTTTTACAGTGTATTTCAACACTATAAGCACAACTATTTAGGGGTTTATTGCACTGCCACCCCTGAGCTTATTGCTATACTGTGTGATTAGCTACATCGCTATACAGTAGCTTAAGATTATTAATAAATACTATGTATAATAAAATTACATGAAAAATGTTTATATTGTATGAATAGAGAAGTTGAAGTTCAATGATGAGAAATGTCCAAGTTCATGATGACAACGTAATCTTTCAGTGACTTTGGTCTTCAATCATTCGCCACAATGAATCTTGTAATCCAGATAAAAAACATCATTCAGTGTGTTTCATCTAAGAAAATAAGAACATCAAATAAATCAACTTATGTGACAGTCTATGGGAAAAGGGGGCACTTCACTTAAAAATTGAAATTGAGATATAGGCTCCAAAAGTAAGTCATAGGAAAAATTCTTTCTTTCTCCTATTTTTGTTTTTTGCAGAATTAGTCTTAGTGACCCTTACTCTAAGTCTATGCCAAATTTCAAATGCCAAAACAACTTAAAAGACCCCAAGCGTGCCGTGGAAAGACAAGCTACTTTTTATTCTCTCTCGTTCTCGAAGTACAATAAACGGGGAATGGGCGGAGTTTCAAACAAGCAGCTAAAAAAAACTGCATAGCTTTGAGAATAGTGCAAGCAAACTACAGCTTACCTCTGGTTGAAAGTTTACCACTACATGGAGTAGAGTAGCCAAGGATTCCGACAAGACAGGCTGTGAGACGCTCTGAAAGCTAAAAAGAACTCTACGCAAAGTTCGTTAGTCGCCGTTAAAAAGCGGCTGTACGATTTAATTGCGTATGCGGAGTACGCCGTTAAGTATACGGAAACATTAATTATACCGGAAGTGGAAATTCAATTTATGTTTTCTCGATTTCTAGTTTAATTGCTTTGCTGAATACAGCCCAGTTCAACTGCCAGTTTCTCTGCACAGGGAAGGTTTTACCCTCCAGTATTTTAGCACTAAGTTGAGATAAATTGTAGCTTTTTATTAGCATAAAAAACTCATTTTTTTTTTTTGAGTGAAGTGACCCCTTTTCCCATAGACTGTCACCTATATTCTACTATTATTAAAATGTGAAAGATGGTCATGTATGTCTTATTGACACAACATGCATCAAGTCAGAAGTAATTTAGGTATCCAACAAAAACAAAGCAAAAATATTGGTTGGAAAGGAAAAATAATTTTTTTTGTCTATTCAAGACATTGCCTCTACATTACACTTGGTTTTAATCAGCAACTGGTAAGGATCACCAGACTATAGTAAAAGAAATATTAAATAAAACCATGAGTGTATATAGTATCATATCACAGCATAAGCCCCATACCTAATGAAACTATACAAGATGTGCTCCACCCACACCAGCTTTGTGCTGAATACATACAACCTATCCAATGTTTGTCGGCTAGCATTGAGACAATTATTATTCCCACTCCCTGCAACAACTGTTAGGCTAGACCAGAAAACCCATGGGGTCATCATGAGATCTAATAAGTGCAGGCAGAACCTTCCTGCACCAATTGTCATAGACTTACTGAAGAGATGTATGCTAAGATATTGAGGGAGGGAAAAAGTACTGCAATTAAAATTACACCAATGTCTCATTTCACGTGGATTTCAAATTTTAACCGGTTCCATATCTATTGCTGTCAGCAAATAGAATTTAATAGTGTAGCCTGTATACTAAACAAAATTAATGGAAAGATGAAGCCCAAGCTAAGGATCACAGATGAAGTGTCTTATAATAGGCACATGCACACTTGAGCCTTCAAACACCTTACATATTGCCAGCCAGAACAGGCACCAGAACAGCAAGTGAAAGCAAAATAGAGAGAGAGGCAGCTAATCTCCCCCCTCTATCACTGACAATACTAAATCGATGATAATGTTTTAGCGTACAAAAACAACAACAACAACGCAAAGGCCTGAAGTAACTGACAATGACAACCATGACTAAGCTCATGCGACCAAGTAAAATGAAAATGGCAATTGCTTATCTGTGAGGGCACTGTTTGGGCGACTAACCAGTAAAAAAACAAAAAAACAAAACAAAAAACAAACAAAACAAAACAAAAACAAAAAAACAACAGCTAAGTACTGTTGAGTCACATATTAATTCAGAATTTGCTTTATTTATTATTGTTATTATATTACTATTATTTATTTATTTATTTATTTATTTATAATTATTTTTTGGGGGGGGGGGGGTGGGGAGGGGGGGATGGGAGGTAAATAATAATACCACTAAGCATTAGTAGACACTTAATCAATACTGAGAAGAAGTATGTACAAATCTATGCCACTTAACTTTTTTTCCAAATAAAGCACAGGAAATAATTAGGTGACAGAGTGCTGTAATAAAGTTTAGTTAACAAAACAAAAAACAAACAAACAAAAAAGGTGCAAATAGATATAATATACAAGAACAATTCCCAGAAAATTCTATACACATAGTAACACACTTACAAAGTAATTTCTTGACAGCACACTTCATGGACATTTGAACCCATTTTCTGTATAAAAATATACAACAACAACAAAACATAATTAAAAAAATGGAAAATCATTACAGTATTTTTATTAGAAATTAATACTACAGCTTAAGGAACCGTTTACCTAATAACTAAGCTGATCTTACCACTGCCCTTACATTATAAAGACCCTTAATAATTCAATGACAAAATTTCTTTTTCCCATTCACACTCATTAATCTAAAAACTTCACTTTAAATACAAATACTGTATGATAATGTATATAAAAAGTATTTATGTAGTTAGCTAATCTGATCTAGTTTTGAGACTTGGTAAAGGGTATCATACTATAGCAATTGATAGGTTACTAATACAGGCTGATTATTTCATAAAAGTTTGTGCTTTAATACCATTGGCTTAAATAGATTTTTTTCTGAATGTCATTGTAAAAATGTGTTCCTTGGCAATATAAATTCAATACTGTGCAGCATCTGTGCTAAGCATAAATCTTGAGACCACAAGTAAATATAACTTGCACAAGAATCATGTAGGCACAAGCCTACATGACAACTGAACATTGTCATTATGTTTGTGTGCATGTATGTGTATGGGAAACTTGTAGCCTACATGACAACTGAACATTATCATTATGTTAGGTTTATCTTAGCGGTAGCTAAGAGAATCTAAGAGGAAGAACTGGTGGCAGCGACTACTACGTGTGGGAAACAGTATACGTACGTGACCTTCACAAATCCATCGACCTTGTAGCCATAGCCCAACAAAGCATCTCTACTAATTCACATTTAAGGAAGAACATCTAAGAAATGATCACAACAAATATAAATTCATACTAACTTTGCAAAACATCACTGCTACGTAGTAAATCATTGACAAAATTAAAGCGGCTTAGGGAAAGGTAAACCCTCTACCCTCCCACTGTAAGCTCTTAACCCTCATACAATAAGTGCTACACACTCTCACCATAAACCCTTTACCAGTCATTGCAAGCTTTGACATTCACAGTGTTAACCCTTTACCTCTCACTCATTAAGCAACTTATAACTAGGGGTGTGCCCAACAGCATATTGTGGCAAGCGAACTATTGCCACAACCTAAGAGTTTCTTGCAATACATGCAGTAGTGGCAATAGCTCACTTGCCACACTGTGCTGTTGGGCACACCCCTAGTTCAGTAATTAAAGCCACCTACGCAATCCACAATGTTTGATACGATCGTCAGCATAAGGCAATCAAACGATACTTACCATTTTATTAGTTTTTACACTTTACTTTATCAGAGCACAAGCAAACAGCTTATTAGTTGACCAGATAACTCGCCATACTGTGTATTCTCTACTCCCTTGCTTACAGTTTGTTGCTGTACCGTTGGTATACACTTTCAAGCACACTCACTCAGAATGCATTGCTTGTCGAAATAAACCCCTGAGAATGGAGCCTATCAGTAGTTAAAAACAATAGTACTTACTTCGGTGAATCTTACTATATGCTTATAATGTTCCTCCGTTCTGCCGAACCCTAGAAACAGCTGATGAAGTTTAATGCAACTTTTCAATATGGTACTGATTGTTATTGACCCGCCTATTTACTCCACCCATTTTACTTTGAAGGAGTTGCGACGTACCATATATATATATATAAACATACGGATTTTTACATTGAGTTAGACTCGAGAATGTCTCGCTGGCTTCACTCACTCGCCAATAAACCCCTTATCACTTACACTGTAAAATCTTTGCTGTACAATAAAACACCTGTGTGCAGCAGCATTGCACTTCATGCATCTAGTTGCACAGAATACCTAACATGTTATTACTCTGCTGGACTGCTGGATGCATTGCAGCCAGTTGACAATTACTGTGACCTAAGTACTTGATTCCAAAGTTGGCTAACTATGTAGCTAACTAATACTTGCTGAACTAAAAGCCAAGGCATATTGTCCACTGCCAACAGTGTTCACTTAATCTTAAGCTCAGTGGCTCCTATAGACAAGACTGCTTTCTTCGCGCTGCTACTACAAATATCCTGAAGGGTTGTAGCTAAACGCATTTTAGTTTTGCTGAGATTTCAGAGGATGTTGCCCTAAATTTAATGTACGTAAATCCCATCTTTTAAAAGCCCATCTTCCCCTTTCCTGTCTGGAAACAGTACCAAAATAAAATATACAGCTTTAAAAAGCTTTATTTTATTTTTTTTTTGCTTTGAAAGTGTTAGCCATTTTCTAAAGTTGCTGTTGACAGACGCAGTGAATCAATGATGACAACTGAAGAAACCCTCACAAACACATGCTTACTGAGGAGTAATAAGCCATTTAAAATTTGAAAACACTTTACCTCTTTATTAGTGGCACCGGTATGTATATTGCTGAGAGAGTAAACACTCACAAGTCTTACTCACTGAATTTTACACAATGAACCTCATACTCCTTACCTTGGTTTTCTAGGGAAAGAGAAAGATGACTCTTGGTAACACCATCATTGTGTGTGGTATCTACAAGTACACAGAAAATGATGGACAGTGAAGCGCACCTTCAATAACCTTATAGGGGGAGAAATGTGGCTGCATACGTCCTAAATAAAAAAAAAAAAAAAAGACATTCTTAAATAATCAGTAAGTTCACACTATGCTTGGGAGACAAAAGGGGATAATCTAGTTTTAGTATGTGTGTCTTCATATAGAGTTTTTTGCTGCAGTGGAGAAATGTACCATAGTTATGAGTAATTTAGACTACACCTACTAGTAAAATGTTGGTGATGTAATAGTTGCTGTAATTTTGCTGAAATTTCGTGTTTTTTTTGTTTCTGACATAGCAAATTTTCTCTCTCCCCACCCCCTTACCTTTCCAATACTAAATCCATTACTCAAGCATAATGCATACTAACTTTAGATTATTGGCGTCCATATAAGCTGGCTTATGAGTAAGTTTAAGAACAAGGATTTAGTTTGTTCTTAGGGTCACATATTTTGATAAATGAAAGGCCATTTCCTTCAATGATACAACCATAGGTGTTTATACACTGATTTTATTGTTTATTGGGGAACCAAGCACACGTGGATAACTTTGGCTGGCCCAATGATACTTTTAGTGGCCACCAGTGACACTGGTGGCCACTATGATAAAGGAGTAAAAAAATGGCATGTGCCCAATAGTAATTTTGCACTTACAGTGTTGCACAGACTTGTCTAAGTGACAAGCTGGCTCATAAGCAAAGAACAGCTACAGCCAAGCACAAGCATCAAACCCACCCAGACCAGGTTATAAAATATATTAAAGTGACTATTGTCCTTACTGTGACATGTGTGGGTCAGTAGGATGGGGCTTATCTAACTGCCTTGACAAATTATGCAAACCAGAAAGAGCGGGGGGAAAGGGGAAGGGGGCAGGGTTTGAGCAAGGTATAGGGTAACTGCACCCAGCTAGTAAAGGATGATGTAAAAGATTGCCTGAAGCCATAGATGATTAGAATTATCACTATGTCCAAACCAAATACACGTGAAAGTAGGTAGTTGATAAGGAGTGATTTGTAGGCAGTAGAGGCTAGATAACCTTACCCAAAAACGTTTGCCCTCACGCACAAAACCCTTCAGGGATTTTTTTAGCTTCACATCACAGACATATAGACTTTTAACAAAATTATTGCAGGAGCAAAACTAGAATTTATTATATGAGAATACAATTGCAATGTATTTGACCCAAAGTCTGACATCGAAGACTGAGGGGACAATGACATATTCAGCAGGGGCAATAACATTTTAAGCGGGGGTTACATGCCCCCACAGTCCCCTAAAAAACCTACCCTTTACCCTTTTATACAAATTGTATATCCCCATTACATAAAAATCTTCAAAATCTTCAAAAAAACCTTCACCCCTTACACTAAACCTGTACCAGGCATTGGCCCCTCATACTTATTATCATTTATCATTAAAAAATACAGTTCACTGCTTTACATTATCAACAGGTTCTATGTAAGCTGCTTTTTCACCTTGTTGCTACTTCTCAATAAGCCTCTCAACTAGGAGATTCTGCTAAATCTATAGCTAGTTAGCTGCTACTATAAGCACTCACTCTACCATAGTTGGTGACCAACTTCATTTGATGACCTGAGAGACGACTACAGCAAAAGAGGACACTATTCGCAAAAAACAAAATTAATGAAAAAGTCCACGTGACTATTTAGCTCCTATTGGAATAAGCTTGCTAGCAATGACCGCCCCTCAAGTTAATGCAGTGAGGGTTGAAGGAACGACTTCTTATGGAAAATATGCTTGATTGAAGATCCAGTTATTTCAAAGGGGTGCTTACTAAAAGGGGGGTTCGAACAAATATAGTCGAACCCCCCCTAGATCCGCCCTTGCATTAGACTAAACCCTTGCCTTATACAAAACCCTTCACCAAACCATATACCATCCTTTTTACCCTCTCATACATTCCCTATACCAAACCTTATACCTTACCTTACAGTGAGTTTTCAACCTTTGCATCACAGTGGGGGCATATTGACTTGAACAAATTATTGTGGGGGTAAAACCAGAATTTGTATGTTAAAAAGCAATGACATGCGGGGGCAATAACATTCTTAGTAAGGGCGAAATGCCCCCGCAGCACCAATGAAAAAACCTACCTTATACAAACCCTTTACCAAACTGTATACCCTTACAGCAAACCCTTTACCAAAACTCTATACCCTTACAGCAAACCCTTTACCAAGCCCTATACGCTTACAGTAAACCCTTCAGCAAACCCTATACCCTTACAATAAACAGTGACCCTATAGTACTAGTCTCTTTACCAAACCCAACACCCTACACCACACAGAGAAAATTCAGGTCATAGAGTATAGCCAAAATAAAGGTGTTAAAAGCAAACCTAATTTGGCTTGACACCTAACTGAATGTTTGTTCTAATACATGGTGTTCGATTAGTAATTCTATGTCAAACCCTGGATATCATTTTTTGAAACAAACACTTATAACTAATTAGTGCGGCATCTCAAAATACTGAACATCCTTTATCTCAATTCATATTCTACCTTTTATGAATGCAAACTATTCACACTGGGAGAATACGAGTTCATCGTTGCTATTCTGAACTAGGAATTGGTTAATTACCTGGGGGGGGGGGGGGGGGGGGGGGGGGGGTTGGGACAAGCAATGTACAAGGATTTTCATTGATACTGCTTATATTGAAATAGGCAAACTTAAAAAGTCTGCACTACATTTTTTAGATAGAGTAACGACATAAGCAACTCTTGAAGAAGTCACAGCCCAAAGTAGAGCAGACAATAGCTCTAAGTTAATTTTGATTCACGATGTTTAATTATGTGCTACGACACCAATACAGAATTCTTACTTTTGTACTTAAGTACTTATTCAGATATATTTACAGTATGAGATCAACTACTCAAATCCACATGTTACAACTGTTGTCCGGTATTATAAAAATAGTCATTGTTCAGTTGCTCCAATATTTGTAAATCTTACTGGACTATCTTAGATGAAAACAACAACAAAAAACAAAACAAAAACAAAAACAGTAGGTAAACTTAAAAAGTCACTATACCTACAATAAACTAGAACTAACTTACTGGTTGACAGAAATGGCATTTGCAACATTTGATTGATTTCAGTGATATTGTGGCGATCAATCTTATGGGATTCATTTTCATCATGACACAGCCTACAAGGATATTCTTTGCCACAGCAAGGAGACTGGAAAAAAATTATAACAATATGCCAGTAACATTTACAATAAAAGAGCAGCCTCTGCTGTAATGCTCGCATATGTTGCATTTCCACCTTGTCTGCTACACAGCCTCGATGAATCTCTCTCATGCCCATATCAAGTCTCCTAGGTTATAGTCCCACTCATTTTCTACTGTTGGGAGTTTACCAGGACAAATAGCCTATTATTGAGAGAAGTGAATGTAACTCCATGACAATATCTGGTTGTACCTCATGATTTGAAAAAGAAAGAACATCTGTTGGAGCATCCACTCCTCTATATCTTTTATTGAGACGCTGGACTACTTCGTCATCTAAGCAGATTACATTTACATCATACTTTCATACTCCAAATAAATGAATCAAAAAATTGCATTGAAGTTTCAGAAAGGGTTCATTAATTTTAATACCAGTTTGAAAATTTCGAAAATGCAAAACCATTTTCTCGAACATGAAGGGTAAGGTTTCGTCACGTCGATTCACTGAATATTTAATTTGTGAACAGAGCTAAACTAGTGATGCGCTCTAATAGCACAAAATAGCGAAGCGAGCGATGCATATTCCTTGTAATTGCAGCTATTCCATTGGTGTGGCTACAAAATATTGTCAAAGTGAGAAAACAATAGTGGTAGCTTTTTTCTATGATGAAGGCTCCTGGTACAGTAATCCTCAGGAATAGTCTAATAAATAAATTAGGAACATTTAATGGCTTTTCAAAAAGAAAGATTCTTTACTTTGCTACCTGTTTCTTTTTCATTTCTTATCTCTCTCCTTACTAATTTTTCTTATGGAGTTTCTAACGCCCTCAAAGCTCTTGACTGAGCGAGCGTTTCTAACGTTTTGTCTCTCTTTCGCAGAATTTATTTCACTGGGCATTGCTTCTTCGTACGGCGGGTAAACAAAACAAAATGTGGCTAAGAAGGTTACCCGGCCTGCGCAAGCGAGTAGGAGAAAATGTGCAGCGTACGCCCACGCAAGAACAAAAACAATTCCTAGACCTAAATATATATATATATATATCTCTGACTCATTAGAGAGTCAGCTCCGCTCGCTTCACTCGCTTCGCTGAATTAACCTTCGTTACGTTTAGTTAGTGACACTATGACTTCTAATGTATCGTCTGAAGCGGGTACCGAGAAAGGTAGCGATGAGCAAGAAGACGTTCGAGACCTGGGACTTGGTAAAGATGATGATGAAGATTCAAACTGCTCTCATTACCGGAGGAGATGTTCGTTTGTTGTAAGTTTAGGTGGAACAGTACAACGTGTCCTCTGATCAAGTTACATAGCATCACAATCACAATCACCTTAGTGGGCCTTTATATAACTTAAAGCCAGTAATCTTAGCGGTAGTGGTATTAGTATTGTATACTGGGACAGCCTTGAGGGCATCAAACAACATCAAAACAGAGTAGCACGCATTAATGGGCGGGGCATTTGTGCTGGGGTTTATTGCGATAATTAGTATTTGAAAATCAAGTGGTAGATGAAGCATTCTGATTTATTGCAAATCCTGATTTCATCAATATTAAGGTTGTTTTGTAGTTATCATTGTTTTAGTCCAGTTAGTTTAAAGGTGTGCTCACTTTATGTTGCCCTACTGATCCTGTAGTCTGTTGATGTCCAGTGATATGCTCACTTCATGTTGCCCTACTGATCCTGTAGTCTATTGATGTCCAGTGGTATGCTCACTTCATGTTGCCCTACTGATCCTGTAGTCTGTTGATGTCCAGTGGTGTGCTCACTTCATGTTGCCCTACTGATCCTGTAGTCTGTTGATGTCCAGTGGTATGCTCACTTCATTTTGCCCTACTGATCCTGTAGTCTGTTGATGTCCAGTGATATGCTCACTTCATGTTGCCCTACTGATCCTGTAGTCTGTTGATGTCCAGTGGTATGCTCACTTCATGTTGCCCTACTGATCCTGTAGTCTGTTGATGTCCAGTGGTATGCTCACTTCATGTTGCCCTACTGATCCTGTAGTCTGTTGATGTCCAGTGATATGCTCACTTCATGTTGCCATACTGATCCTGTAGTCTGTTGATGTCCAGTGGTATATGCTCACTTCATGTTGCCCTACTGATCCTGTAGTCTGTTGATGTCCAGTGGTATGCTCACTTCATGTTGCCCTACTGATCCTGTAGTCTGTTGATGTCCAGTGGTATGCTCACTTCATGTTGCCCTACTGATCCTGTAGTCTGTTGATGTCCAGTGATATGCTCACTTCATGTTGCCCTACTGATCCTGTAGTCCGTTGATGTCCAGTGGTATGCTCACTTCATGTTGCCCTACTGATCCTGTAGTCTGTTGATGTCCAATGGTATGCTCACTTCATGTTGCCCTACTGATCCTGTAGTCTGTTGATGTCCAGTGGTGTGCTCACTTCATGTTGCCCTACTGATCCTGTAGTCTGTTGATGTCCAGTGGCAGGCCCGTGCCAGCGGTTCACATTGGGGGGTTCGGATTTTGACACAAAAATTCACACCTACTTTTGTTTCCTCGTTAATTCTTCTACAATACTAAAAAACAAAAGATATGTGCACTAGGTATTCTACTTCAAAACTATAATTCATTGAACACTGTTGATATTCGAGAGAAAAGCGGTATTATTCTCGTGTAACCAGGCTTCTATGAGCTGTATATAAACAGTGCAACATTAATACGCCTTATTCGTACTACAAGTTATTTAATTGGCGAGCGAGCGTAGCGAGCGAGACACTTACAGGGGTAACACAATCGAAAATCGGGGATGTCAGTTTATTTATTGGCGAGCGAGCGAAGCGAGCGAGACACTATCAGGGGTAACTCAATCGAGATTTCGCTATATTTATTTATTTATTTATCTGTTTATGGGGTACGTGAGACCTCTGTTTTCGACCGCGCTTCTAATTACGTAAGTTAGGTAAAGCGTTCACAGTTCCAGTATTTTTCAATTAACGAGCGCGGAGAATCCTGCTGCAGAGCAACTTAAAAAGTTTACAGCTACTCTCTTCTTGAAACAATTGTGAAGTCTTTGTCAGGCTGCGCTTCTTTGCCACTGCTTTCGAAGTTTATTCAGGTAATTTTGTTAGTTTAGTCTGAGATCAGAGACTTTAGATTCTCTGATTAACTGAGAATGGAAAGGGTTACACTGTGCACTACAGTTAGATGTAATTTCTGTCCTATTTTTCTGTAAAAAGAGTCTGCTCGCTCGCCATGCATTTGCGCTATTCGAGCGCACCACTAGTTTATTTGTATATATGTATGGACGTACGTAAGGCATTTTTGTACTTTGACCCTCGCGTTTTTGTGTTAGTTCGGTTGTCGACCCCGTCCCAAATTGCACTAAACAGAATCCTCTGGTTTATCGATCAGTACCCGTATCACCCTAGAAATTGAATTGTTTACCGTTTTGAATTCTTTTGCCGGTACAGTTAAAACTTGACAACTTAAGGGACTTCCATTTCTATTCGAGTTAGTGGCGGTGGTAAGTCAATGCGCTCTTTGTCATGGTTATAAGCCGTGCGCACAGTATTTACCTGAAAATACATTGTCCACTAGACTACTGCGAAGGTAAGTCTGTGTAGGTGCATGTCCAGCTGTGTCAAAGCATTGTGTGTTACAACCACTACTTAGCTAAAGAATATCACAAAGAAAACTTTTAAATAACGTGTATAGTTTTGTTGTTGTTGTTTTTTCCTTCAATTCAAGCAGTTGCAGAGAGTTGTTACTATGGCACTGAAATCCCTTTACCCTGTATGCTAAAATAAAAAACTTGACATTATTTTCAGTAGCTTCAGTGTTAGAAGTCAATAAAATAGTATAGTCTTTAGGCTCGCTCGCCATTTGTGCTCAAGCACACCACTAGTAGTACGGCGTGTAAACTGTCCGTTCGAAATGTATTGGAAAAATCGCTATAACTAAGTGAAATAGCACCGGACAAAGTGAAATGCCATGGTAGCTAGTAAGAGTAAGAGCGAAAACATGCAGCTCTAGCCTTGGAAATGTACAGTTGTAGTTTCTAGTTGGAGACAACGTCGTTCTTTAGCGCAGAAGCTATACCCTTATTAGACAGAGTTTTTTCCAACAGATTAGGAGGAGCAATCGATTAAAGCAAAGTTCAAGAGAGAGTTTATCCTGAAGTACAGAGATAGTGACTGCACTATACATAGTAGCCACACTGTAAATGATCTTTAGCTTACTGTCTTTTTTAAAGCTGGCCTACTATTAGCGTGTGATAGCACGGGTAACCGTGCTATTCATGATTAATAGCATGAACAACGCGATTAAAATAACACGAGGCAAATCGGAGTCCTATTTCAATAGCTTTGCGAGCGCTACTGATCCTTAATAGAATAGGTTACCCGTGCTATCTCTCGCTAATAGTTTGGCGAGCGAGCGTAGCGAGCGAGACACTTACAGGGGTAAAAATGAAAAAATCGGGGATGTTTGTATATATGTATGGACGTACGTATGTCATTTTGTACTTTGACCCTCGCGTTTTTGTGTTAGTTATGTGGTCAACCCCGTCCCAAATTACACTAAACAGAATCCTCTGTTTTATCGATCAGTACCCGTATCACCCTAGAAATTGAATTGTTTACCGTTTTGAATTCTTTTGCGGGTGCACTTAAAACTTGAAAACTTAAGGGACTTCCATTTCTATTCGAGTTAGTGGCGGTGGTAAGTCAATGCGCTCTTTGTCACGGTTATAAGCCATGCGCAACAGTATTTACCTGAAAATACATTGTCCACTAGACTACTGCGAAGGTAAGTCTGTGTAGGTGCATGTCCAGTTGTGTGAAAGCATTGTGTGTTACAACCACTACTTAGCTAAAGAATATCACAAAGAAAACTTTTAAATAACGTGTATTGTTTTGTTGTTGTTTTTTCCCTTCAATTCAAGCAGTTGCAGAGAGTTGTTACTATGGCACTGAAATCCCTTTACCGTGTATGCGAAATTTAAAAACTGGACCTTATTTTCAGTAGCTTCAGTGTTAGCATATAAAAATAGTATAATCTTTAGGCTCGCTCGCCATTTGTGCTCAAGCACACCACTAGTAGGCCAGTTTTTTTTAATCATTTGCAGTGTAGCTACACTAGATAATGCACTTGCTATCTGTATATTTGTAACTTTCTCAGACACATCCGAAGGCTCCCTTTCTAATCTGTTGAAAAAAATCATTTGCTTGTGCTATTAATATCGAATTGCACGCTTATCGGTGCTATTACTCTTACTAAAGTGCATTACGTTACATTTTATAAAGAATAGTAACGTAGCAATTTACTCTTGTCGATCTGAGAGCGAAATTATGTATCCAAGGAGCTGAATGTTTATTAGGTCACTTGGACTCAGACTAGGCCAAAACAGCAGAGAATTCAAGTGCAGGTTCAGCACGATTGAACAGATGATGATATTCCAGAAGTTATTTGTGGGGTGTGGCTAAAATATTTACTTCCGGTCACTCTAAAGGGGGGTTCGACCGAACCCCTCGAACCCCCCCCTGGCTACGGGTATGAGTGGTATGCTCACTTCATGTTGCCCTACTGATCCTGTAGTCAGTTGATGTCCAGTGGTGTGCTCACTTCATGTTGCCCTACTGATTCTGTAGTCTGTTGATGTCCAGTGGTGTGCTCACTTCATGTTGCCCTACTGATCCTGTAGTCTGTTGATGTCCAGTGTTATGCTCACTTCATGTTGCCCTACTGATCCTGTAGTCGTTGATGTCCAGTGGTGTGCTCACTTCATGTTGCCCTACTGATCCTGTAGTCTGTTGATGTCCAGTGGTGTGCTCACTTCATGTTGCCCTACTGATCCTGTAGTCTGTTGATTTCCAGTGGTGTGCTCACTTCATGTTGCCCTACTGATCCTGTAGTCTGTTGATTTCCAGTGGTGTGCTCACTTCATGTTGCCCTACTGATCCTGTAGTCTGTTGATTTCCAGTGGTGTGCTCACTTCATGTTGCCCTACTGATCCTGTAGTCTGTTGATGTCCAATGGTATGCTCACTTCATGTTGCCCTACTGATCCTGTAGTCCGTTGATGTCCAGTGGTATGCTCACTTCATGTTGCCCTACTGATCCTGTAGTCTGTTGATGTCCAGTGGTGTGCTCACTTCATGTTGCCCTACTGATCCTGTAGTCTGTTGATTTCCAGTGGTATGCTCACTTTATGTTGGCGTACTTATGCTGTAGTCTATCAATTATTGCTGTAGGGGCTATGCATAGCCCACAGTAAGTCTTTAGAACATACATACGTAGCTGGTGTAGTTTTAGTATTGTGACAGAGGGACTTAAAATCCCTTAGAACATAGCTGGTGTAGTTTTGTTAGGAACTGTTGATAGGTTCTAAATTAGTTAAGCGCTGCGCGGCAGTCGTTAACTACTGTTTTTAGGGTCCCTCAGGGCCTAAGTGTAGAGCCCTCGCTGCGCTTGGGACGCTACAATCAAGAGCCTTCAGGGACCCTAAATACAGTAGTTCCCTCTGAAGCAGCGCCTAACTATTATTTAGGTCCTTCAGGGAGTGATTCTACATGTAGTGCCCCCATCTCCAGGGCAGGGGGCTTCTATATGTAGAGTCCCTCCAATAGCGTTGTTAGGAAAGGTTGCTATGCTCAACATTCGTGACGCGATGTGCTTCACCATTGATGACATTGTTAGGAACAGTTGCTATGTTCTAAGTTAGTTAGGCGCTGCGCAGCCGTCGTGATCTACCAGATTTAGGATCCCTCAGGCCCTAAGTGTGGCACCCTCGCACTCAGGACCAGCGTAAGACCTTTGGGACCCTGAAAGCAGTAGTTCCCCCTGAGGCAGCGCCTAACTATTATTTAGAGAACAACTTAAGAAAAACATGCTATATTCTTCAGTCTCACTTAACCACTGGCTATTCCATTTAACCCTCTTTTTTTTTTTTTTTTTTTTTGAGTTTTATATTAATAAAGTTTTGATATGAGCATCTAAGTTATATGATTGTGCACCTATTCACTGTTAACCTAATTCTGTATGTGATGTTCTTTACAACTTCATCAGTACTGCACTTTTTTTGATGTGCTTCTGGTACAAAATTGAGTCATTTACAGAATTATTATTACAGGTAATAGATTAGACCAAACACATAATGATTATCACATCACACAAGCCTACTGGAAAAGTGTTGTTTATCTTTACTACTTCATACATTCAACTTGACACCATGCTTTGAGATAAGTGTTGTTGAATGTGAGAAATACTTCCTGTGCACTATGCACGCACGACTCACTTGGGGTAATCTGATTATTGGTTGTAGTTACAGCTCTCTAATAGTTTGAGTTAGCAAGAACTGTTGTCATTAATGTGTGTTCTAGTCGCCATGCTGTAATAAGGTATACAAGTGCCGATTCTGCCATGATGAAGAGGAAGTAACTCATAAGATTAATCGATTTAAAGTGAAGGAGGTCATATGCCGTAAATGTTCCACAAGACAACCAGTAAGAATTCCTACTTTATAAGTTACTGTAAATGTGATGTCATGTTTATGATGTGGTTCTGTTTTAAATTTAATTTTTTTTTGCTTTGTAGATATGAATGCCAGTTTGAATTAATTTGCATGACTGAACATTTTTCTTTGCTATACACTAAATGACTATACTATATAAGAAAGCTTTGATGCATGTGCAAATAATGTAAAATTTCAAATGCTATAGAACCAACTAGCAAAAAACTTACCAGATACATTATAATTTGTTGAAAGAATGTTTGATCACATGATCACTACGTGAATGAGCATCAAGTTTAGTCCTGCCTGCATAGTCCAATGTTTATTTATTTACTGTAAAATAATTCTTGCACTTTAAATAGAGGCATTTGGTGGGTCAAGTATGCCAGGTTTGGAGTCACTTTCAATTTCTAGGAGCTTACATTTTTCAAAATTAACTGGTGACCCAATCAGACAATTGAATTAATCAAATGGCAGACTTGAGTACTATAACTCTCCAGCAAACATGCAATTAGAATCAATAATATTTGATGAATAGTTATATTGTTGTTGTTATTATTATTATCATCATTATTATTATCATTGTTGTTGTTGTTATTATTATTGTTATTTATATTTATCATTGTTATTATTTTATAGGCACATAATGTGTGTATAAAGTGTGATGCTGTGTTTGGTAACTACTTCTGTGAGATTTGTCACATATATGACAACACTGAAAAAGGTCAATTTCATTGTGAGCATTGTGGAATATGCAGGTTAGTTCATTTTTTAATCTGTCATCAATTTAATGTAAAGTAAAATAGGGTGGGTAACTTTGAATTATTTTAATGAGCTGATGTGGTACTTTTAATTTACCAGTTTTAGAATACACAGCTACTAAGGCTGTGTGCTCTGACTAATTACACATATACGCCAGAGGAATTGTCATTAGGGTAAGGAGTTAACTTGTTCCAGCTCTTTATTTAGTTCAACCATTAGTAAATTTACCGGACTTTATTCTTCTTTATTCCACTATGGAAGTTTTTACATTGTGAAAGATAATGATTGGCTTGGATTTAGCAAACTCACAATATTATATAAAAAACAGTCCGTGGATATGCTAAATCTAGTAAAGTATCATCTAAACCTATTCTGCTGACATTGTGTAAATTTTTACCCGTGTGCACTACCACTGCAGGGTAAAGTTGGCTTTAATTGTCTGTAGGCTTGTGTGTGTGTGATCTAAAAATTTTGGCATTATGAATCAAACATCTCTTTTATATGAATTGATTTGGTTTAATTAATGACACTGCTACTGGAATAAATGAAGCACCAAAGGTGCAAACCCTCAAGACTACACTAGCTATTACAAAATCATCTCACACCAACAGAATATTTTATTAGCTACTATTCCAATATCAATATAGCTGAGCTATTAAAGCAGTACATATAAACAATGTCTTCTTTCACTAAACAGGCCAGAGACACTCATCAGTGCGCAGTATGTATTTTCAATGCGAAACTCTGCTTCCAGTATCCCTTTACTACCCAGCATTGAGCTAAACTACCGTGGGAAGCAATAACTTGTTTGCTCATGTGATTACGATGTGCCAATAGGGGGTGCTACCCCAAAGCTAGTAGCTACGCGGAGCTGACTGCTTCACATTTGCTAAAAAAGCAGCCAGAAGTTAAAAAAAGTAGCACTATGAAAGGTCTTAAATTGACTTTCTGTGCTAGTTCATACCTAAATCAATAGTTCAGTAATCTCCAAAATCAGAGCGTGACAGGCAGACAGGATGACTGCTAAACCCTCTCACGCATGCACGCTGGGGGTGAATTTGACAATCCTTACTAATCATATTATCATGCCCATAAAATTGTCAGCTGTTAGTGTATTTTGATTGATAATTCATACTGTATATCCAAAAAGGCCTAAAGTTCACGGGCCCAACACCTAAGCTCTATTAATTTTTTTTAATTTTAGCTTGGTGTTTATCACTGCACCCAAGTTAATATTTAAATGGCTTTGTGTTTTAGAGTTGGTGGGAGAGACAAATTCTTTCATTGCCACAAGTGTGGACTGTGTATAGCAGTGGCGTCTCGCGACAGTCATACATGCAGGGCTGGAATGTCTCAGGATAACTGTCCAATGTGCATGGGAGTAAGACTATATTATGTACATGTGTTGAATTATAATGTTGTGATCGAGTGTCTTGCCACATGTGTTTTTTACAGGACATTCATTCATCCCGAGATCCAGCTCACATTCCTCCATGCGGACATCTTTTACACATGTACGTAATGTGTAATATTTTCTTTGCCAATTGCCCCAGTATTGTATTGCATGGCTTCACCACAAAATTGAGAATAAAAAATTAGACTTAACTTGACATAACATGATAGTGTGTGTTTGCATACCATAGCCAGCGTGTAATTACCAATTGTTACTAGTATGCTACACTGTCTGTCTCCCTTTGCACTTCTCCAAAATATTTTAACAGATACAACAGCTAATAGCTTAATCCACAAAATCTTCTGCTTCAATTTTTATTTCTGTGTGATATGTGTACAGAAAATGCTATAGAGAATTGATTAAAACCAAGTAAGTTGGCTTAAAGAGTTATGATTGGTTAAAGTAAGTGTGACAACTTGTGTAGGTATCGGTGCCCAACATGTCAGGTTAGTTTGTCAGACATGACCGAGTTATGGAAGTCTTACGATGATGAAATACGAGCCTGGCCAATGCCGGATCACATGCAGGACTTGGAAGTTAAGGTGAGGATAATAGCGTCACTTCATGCAAGTTGCTATTGTTGGTATGAGGAGTTGTTCTGTCCAAATCATGTCAAAGTGTTTTTCTTCTTCAATATTCTTTGTTTTATGTCATGGAAATGTATTGTAGTGTGTATTATAAAGCTTGTAAGACTACTACTATTTTGATGTCAACTTTTCGCCATTTATTTTACGCAATGATGCATACATGGTTTGAAAATACTACTTTACTGAATGAATTTTACAACTTGTCACCACATGGGCTGTTGTGTGTACTACAATTGAATTCTTGAGAACATGACCTTGGAATTTTATAGTCAGGTCTTGTCTCATTAGACAAGTCTTTTCAGAGTTTCAACATTTATTTGGTTAAACATTTTGTAAAGCTTACATTTAATGAAATAACTTTTACTGAAAAATTCCAATTATTTTTACATTAATGCAACTACAATAATTGTATGTGTGTATTTTTCTTAAAGATATCTTGTAGAGATTGTCGCAAGGAGAGTCGAACAGTATTCCATGATATTGGTCTGAAGTGCATGGAATGTGGCGCCTACAACACAGTGAGAACTGGAGAAGAGGAAATCCCACCTGACGCTATGCCGCCTAGGGCACGCCAGTTACGTGAACGACATCAGAGGAGGCAGCAAGAACAAGATCAAAGATTGCGAAATCAGGATGATGAGGTGGAGGCACAAGATGATGATAGAGTTAGTGACAATGCTGATGAAGATATTGATCGAGTTTAAAACTTTTATGTTGTGTACAATGAGATTTAGACAAAAATATTTTATCTCTAATTTAGAAAAACAAATGTCTTAAGCATGTGCAACTTCCACCTTTATATAAAATATTTTAATGATTATGAAAACTTCCAGTCTCCACACATCATTAACCAGTTTTCCTATAACTCAAAAAAAAAAAAAAAGTTTTTTTATTGTATTAAAAAACATACACACACCTGTATTGAATTCATGAAAGAGATATGCCAAGTTGGAATTGATAAGAATAAAATGACTAACAAAGAGATTCTGTTTTCTGGTGAAGCTGCTTTCTGGAACACGTTCCAAACTGTGAGCAAGTTGTACATGCTAATGCTAGAATATCTGAATGCTGCCAAAACGACTTTCTCATGAGTACATACAGAGCACAATCCACTTGCTTGCAAATGCTGAACTGATGGAGATATCCCCTTGCCTGAGGCAAGACAATATTCACTGGCATCTGCAAGCTCAAGGAGTTGAAGTAGATCATCAGTTCATTAAAATGTCATCTGCTTCTTTAGAGCTTTTTCCGAGTATACAGCAATAATAGCAACACACACAAAAAGATGGAAGTAAGGGGTAGTAGATGCAGTCCAGCAGGTTTCCCACACTTGAAGAATGTCTTGGTGATTAAACTCTCTTTTTAGATAGACAAGGAGCCAGCGATGGCTAAACATAAGAGTCCACCCTTCATCCATACTTTTCAGAAAGGAATAGAAATGAGGCAGCAGTAACTGTATCAGTAGTCTTAGCAAATCCTGTTAAGCCTTAGAGTGATAATGTGACTGGGCACTAATAGCGCTTACAGGCTGTGAACTGAGCTGTACCTAACCTTTACTGGGCAGAATGTAGCAACAAAAAAAGTTGGGAGCGAAGAATATAGAGAGTTGTGAACAGCACAGTAAGTGTAATGGTAAGGCTACTATTGTTATTTCAATTGCAGTGCATGTTGGCAAATGAGAGACTATTATCAGGGCTGTACAGTTCAAGTCAATGGTAAAAGTTGTGCAGACTTGAGCCATACAGGGCTGACCAACATAACACTGTCACCTTGTATGTACAACAGAGATTTGCTTGATTAAGACACTTTTCATCATTGTTTCTGGTTGTCTATTAATATTCAAATATGCTGATAGTACAATATAACCTGAAACTTTGTTGATAGATGCACCCTTGTGTAAGTATGCATGGTGATTTTTTAAATGTTTTTCTAATCATCTACTTAAACTTACAATGTGTTGCTGAATGCTGTGTACTGCATCAGACAAAATGCTGAATGATTCCATGAACTTTGAAAAACACCAGAAAGTTGTACTCTCATCATCCAATACTGACAACATGGGTGCCAAAAAGTCAGTCATTCCTACAAGAAAGAGTCATGGTATTGAGTGGATATGTAATGCAACTAGAAAGAGTTCAGTAAACTTGCCTTGAGCATATACCACTTCTGGATTATATTGCAAGTAATTCAGTATAAGATTCCTAGACAGAATAAATAAAAGAACAATAGTAAAACATCATTTCCCTGAATGAACATGTAACACAGTACGCGAGAGTTGATAGCACAATCTTTCAACTAATACACTTAGTATGGAACCTCAGCACTTCTCTGCTTAAATTAAAATTTTAAGACGGCGAGTGATGTACCAGTAAAGCCAACACAAAAAATTATGTTTCAAACACCTTCATACCACTTCCATTAGGGTTAATGGTTCGTATTTCTACTATTTTTTTACACATATTATATAATAGTATATTTAAATAATAAATTTAATAAAATATAACACTCTAAAGCTAAAACTTACATTTCCACACTTAAATTAGGATTGTCATCACCTCGATAGTAGTCAATATTTCGATCTGTCCTCAAAACATCTCCTAATATCCTTTTCTTCAGAGACTCATCCATTTCTTTACGAAGTCTACAAAATTATTAAGTTAAAAAAAAAGGCATGAATAAGGATACAAATGTCTAAAATAAGTATGTAAGGGAGAGCTACTACATACAATAAGAATTCACAACATAAAGCGTATAACAGAAACCTGGAACAAAACTTACAGGAGAAAGAATATCGAACAATTACTAGCACTAAAATTAATTCTTACCTGCAGCTATTTAGCGCTTGATATTGATGCATCAATACATGTTTAAGTTGCTCCCTTTCTCTCCCAGATGACTTGGGCTTGTAGACTCCTAAAATGATCGGCCATACTTCTTTACGGATGTTAGGGCTCACTCCTTTACAAAAGACTACCTGAAATGACAATAACAAAGATCTAATTTGCAACATTTCCATTCCAAAACTCTATCACTATAAAAGTGAAACAACACACAACACACATATTTGTACATCAGTTAAAAATTGCTCGACTACATTATTATAGTGTCTACTTCCTATGAAATTACATGAAAAAAAAAAGACCCAAAGAAAGATGTGTGTGTGTGCTCTATAAATGCTGTCACCAACAAGCTATAGAATAACTACAAATTATCAGAACAATGTCAAATACCAGTCGAGACATCTGTCACAACTTTTTCACTACATGAATTTATACCTTAGGTAAATTTAAAAGTACTGTACGTAGAAAACTTAAATAGGACACACATACAGCTAAGCAATGATCAAATAAACATCCTTACTCATACATGTACATACTATTAGCTATCTTTCTGGTGAAATGTGTGCAAACATGAAAACACGTCAATTGCATTGTATCTTTCATAACTGCAAATCAAAACACTATTCCACAAAAAGTCACACAGCATGGCAACAATCATTTCTGCTATCCATTTACTTGCACCTAGTGAAATATCCTGCAAATATTTACAATTAGATCTATGAGGTGTTCAGTCAACATGTAATAAAAATTAAAAAAATTAAAAAAAGGAAGCCAGCTTTGTGTGTATAATATGTGTCACCAAATATACTCTAAAATTAAAAGGCTACCAATAACCCTTATTTGCATACACGTGTAGAGGCTGAGAAATATTGAAGTCATATTTATTCTCTCATTTTTATCAACCACTGCTTGTTAATCACTACCAACACTTCCAGTCATTAGTGAAGCAGCTGCAATCTAATGAATAGCCATCTGTACTATTGACTTCACACTAAATATCACTTGGCATTAAAAAAACTTATTCCAACATACTCATTATGAGCTCACAGCCTTGTAGGCACTTTTGACAGTATAGCCTAGTTTAGTGCAAATTTCATTAACTAATAGTTGTTTTATCATAACCTTTAATCATACTATTCAGAATTCCACATTTTTTTCTTGTTTTCTCACCATCTTACAAATACAATAACTGGCCCTATACATACATATTAACTGTTCCAACCTAAAAAAAATCACCATTAATTAAAATCACAATCTCATCAAATCCACATACCACACAGCCGATTAAACCCTAAAATTCCAAATATCAAGATAATTCTCATATATTGTCAATGTACCTTGCTAAGGTAGTCATAGTCCATGATACGTCCTTCATTGTCCTTAATACTGGTCCATAGCTCACTGATTAAACACACTGTGAAGATCTCCTCCAGTGGATGTAAATAGGACAAGTTAAATCTAGGATATGCCATGGTGAAGGTATGACAACATGGATCACTGTGGGAGTTATGCTTCAGACATTTCCATGACAACAGCAACTGGATCAAGTCCTCCAGGCCACCATTCTTAAAATAGAAAACCTATTACATGAGTGTTAATTCATTTGTGCTAATCCGTTTAATCGAAATGAGTGAGTTGTCTAGAATTAAAACCCTTTAACCGGCAATAGCACCGTATTGGCGCTCTGCACACAATTTTTCGTTGTTTTTTTTATTTTAAAGTTATCCAATACAATGCTACTATTTTTTAATTTGTATATTTCTTGGACGCAGTATTTCCTGTATTAAAAAATTGAAACATGAGAACTGGTACGGTATGTATTTTGTTGCTACTTTATTTTTCACAATTGTTAAAAAAAATGGCTTACTGGAACACTTAGCACTGAGAATATGCCTGCCCGAAATATTTTTAGTTCTTCTCTGTGTGGACTCATGTAATTTTTTTTGTATAATATTGAATAGTTTTGACTAAACTTGCTTTAAAAAGTCATCTCTTGCTAGACATCTTCACAAAAAAGACAAAAAAACAAAATATTTGTACTTTTTCATATTCCCCAGCCGCTTGTCATAAATATGCCGGTGAAAGGGCTAAGTCACCCCACAGCATTTCATTTCCCTTCAGTGAGTGCACATTGTACTCACCTTAAACTGCTGATCATCACATTTGATAACCAATTCACCAGCTGTCAATCCTTCACCATCTTTACGGCAGAAAATTCTGATAACTTCTGTTGCAAACAAATCAATTGAAACTGAGAACTCTATGCCATTCGTATCTCCAAAGTGCTTCTGTAACTGATGGGAAGGGTTACTAAGACTTACAGAGTTGGAGTGACTGCCCCCAGCACTATGAGCTCCGCTGAAGTCACTCTGATCTTCAACAGCGCCACGAGTTTCATGATCTGAGCTATTCATACTTTGCAAGTTCACTTCCTTGGTCACAGCAGATGTATTCAAAATTAATGTTAATCCAAAATTCGATTAGCCACAAAGAGGTAGCCAGGAACAGAGATGTGACTGTCCATCTTGGACTCATCTGGAGTGGAGGAGTTAGAGTGAGGGAAATTAGTTGCTGTGGGATACTTAAAACAAACGCCACTTTTACTAAAAAGAACAGCATCAGGACCAATCTGAGCTTTTTCAAATGCAAAATTAGGAGAAGGAATATCTACATACTCTGAATAACATGCAGTACGAGGAGGAGAACAAGAATTGCGACCAACCTCAGATTTCTGACCAATAAATTCTCCTACATCATCCGCCCACACACCTATTGTCTTTTTAGCTTTATCCAATATAGCCTTCATCACCTGAAAGAGAAATAACAAGTATTGCTTCTAATCATGTTCTGAAGCAGCACAATATTAAAAACTGTATAGGCACACCAATTAAATCATGCAACCACATGTATTACATACATACACACATACATTCACTATATATATATATATAGTAGATTAGTGTTCATATGCATATACTACATTCAGCCCATACTAAACGTTCTATAATCTATAATAACACTAAAACACACTGGTCTGATAGACCATGCATTGACACACTGGTCTAATAGACCATGTATTGACACACTGGTCTGATAGACCATGCATTGACACACTGGTCTGATAGACCATGCATTGACACACTGGTCTGATATACCACGCATTGACACACTGGTCTGATATACCACGCATTGACACACTGGTCTGATAGACCACGCATTGACACACTGGTCTGATAGACCATGCATTGACACACTGGTCTAATAGACCATGCATTGACACACTGGTCTGATAGACCATGCATTGACACACTGGTCTGATAGACCATGCATTGGCACACTGGTCTGATAGACCACGCATTGACACACTGGTCTGATAGACCATGCATGCGTTGACACACTGGTCTGATAGACCATGCATTGACACACTGGTCTGATAAACCATGCATTGACACACTGGTCTGATAGACCATGCATTGACACACTGGTCTGATAGACCATGCATTGACATACTGGTCTGATAGACTACGCATTGACACACTGGTCTGATAGACCATGCATTGAAATGTAGTTTAACGTAGTTAAACGTAGTTAACGAAGATGTAGCCCACGCATCACACGCGCTCAGGAAAAGGTCGGCAGAGGACCTGTGAGTACGGCGACCATGCGCTAAGCGGTCACACGTGAAGCAATGGCACCCGGGCACCAGTATATTAGTCCTGATAGCTAGCAGCTACTGATAGCCACTGTTCTCAGTGCTGGTAGCCCTAGCCTAGCAGCTACCTGATACCGCTAGTCTGCTGGGGGCCCATGAGTTTACAACTGGCAATTCTCATCAGGTAAAATAGTATGCCCAATGGCTGTTCCACCACAGGCACTATTAGCTCTCTAAGGATGGCTGCTCGTCAGTGGTGGTATTATTGGAATAGTAAGGGGCTGTAGATATATTGTACTCTAAATAATTAGTTTTCTGCAGGTCAGGTTGGATATATGGGATCTAAACCACCAGTCAGTGGTGAATGGCCTTCATTGATACTTACAGATGCAATCAGCAGAAAACAGTAATTCTATGGCTCGACAATACCAATACATGGGCATGCGGCCAGTTCAGTTGCCTTGCTTAGCTTGTGCAGTTGGGTTAAGAGTTGGACTCTAGTCCTGATGCTGTTTCTCTACCCACAGTCACAACCCCTAGATCACAAGGGCACGCTGAACCCTCGCTATGGTCAGGTGTAGGCCTTCATTACATGTGTGGGATGTGTTGCCGGCTCCCACTCTCTGCTTTATAACCTTCATTCAAAAAAAATATGATCATTATTGTCCAGTGCATGTTAGTAACTATCTGCAGTATGTGGCCAGACCCTCTCACGGTGTTGCTAAGGTTGGCTCTGTCAAAGTGAGCGGTATTCTCGAAGCAGAAACTCCTGAATCAGTCAGGTGCATGCTGTAATTGATATTTATGCTGACATGAGAGTGTTACATGAGAAGAGGTGGAACAAATAGGGGTTACATAATGAATGAGATTAGAGAATGAACTGTAGTGCTGGATGCAGTGTCTTAGGACTCATAAGCTACACTATACTATTGTCAGTGTGGCATTATAATATAGAACTTGGGTAGTAGGTTCTAGTAATTAGGGTTAGATCTCCACCTAGTAGAGGTGTGACGGTCCGTCGGGGCCCCCTTAAAAGCGTCTATGTAGGGCACGCTGCCCTTCACTCTATTGGTACTGGACTTATTCTCACACTATTACACTCACTGCCTGTCTATTCTCACACGATCAGGCTCTCTGCCTGTCTATTCTTGCACTATCAAGCTCTCTGCCTGTCTATTCTCACATGATCAGGCTCTCTGCCTGTCTATTCTTGCACTATCAGGCTCTCTGCCTGTCTATTCTCACATGATCAGGCTCACTGCCTGTCTAGTCTTTCTCTATCAGGCTCATATTCTCTCACTATCAGGCTCACTGCATGTCTACTCTCTCACTCGCAGGCTTGCTGCTTATCTATTCTGTCACTCTTGTTCTTATCCATTCTCACATTCAGACTGGCTGCCTATCTAGTGGCACTTTGTCATGCTTTATTCGTGCACTCTCAAACTCGCTGCCATCTGTTCTTGCACTATCAGACTTGCCTACCTAATCTCGCACTTAGGCCCAGGGCCTATATATTCTTGCATGCACTATCGGGCTTGCTCACCTGCGTATTCTCAAGCTCACTGCCTATCTACTCACAAGCTCACTGCCTATGTATTCTCAGGCTCACTGCTCATGTATTCTTAGGCTCACTGCCCATGTATTCTTAGGCTCACTGCATATCTAGTCAGAGGCTCACTGCCTAGGTATTCTCAGGCTTGCTGCCTATCTACTCACAAGCTCACTGCCTATGTATTCTCAGGCTCACTGCCCATGTATTCTTAGGCTCACTGCATATCTAGTCAGAAGCTCACTGCCTATGTATTCTCAGGCTCGCTGCCGATCTATTCTCAGGCTTACGGCCTATCTAGTCACAGGCTCACTGCCTATATATTCTCAGGCTCACTGCCTATGTATTCTCAGGTCGCTGCCTATCTGTTCTCAGGCTCACTGCCTATGTATTCTCAGGCTCGCTGCCTAGCTCACTGCCTATGTATTCTCGGGCTCACTGCCTATGTATTCTGGGGCTCGCGGCCTAGGTATTCTCAGGCTCACTGCCTAGGTATTCTCAGGCTCACTGCCTACGTATCCTCAGACTCACTGCCTATGTATTCTCAGGCTCACTGCCTACGTATTCTCAGGCTTACTGCCTATGTATTCTCAGTCTAACTGCCTATGTATTCTCAGGCTTGCTGCCTATCTAGTCTCAAGCTCACTGCCTATGTATTCTCAGGCTCACTGCCCATGTATTCTTAAGCTCACTACCTAGGTATTCTCAGGCTCACTGCCTATGTATTCTCAGGCTCGCTGCCTATCTATTCTCAGACTCACTGCCTATCTATTCTCAGGCTCACCGCCTATGTACTCTCAGGCTTGCTGCCTACGTATTCTTAGGCTCAGTGCATATCTATTCTAAGGCTTATGGCCTATTTAGTCACAGGCTCACTGCCTATGTATTCTCAGGCTCACTGCCTATGTATTCTCAGGCTCACTGCCTATGTATTCTTAGGCTCACTGCCTAGGTATTCTCAGGCTCGCAGCCTATCTATTCTCAGACTCACTGCCTATCTATTCTCAGGCTCACTGCCTATGTATTCTGGGGCTCGCTGCCTATCTATTCTCAGGCTCACTGCCTATGTATCTGGGGCTCGCTGCTTAGGTATTCTCAGGCTCACTGCCTAGGTATTGTCAGGCTCACTGCCTATGTTTTCTCGGGCTCACTGCCTATGTATTGACTGCCTATGTATGCTCAGGCTCACGGCCTATGTATTCTCAAGCTCACTGCCTATGTATTGTCAGGCTCACTGCCTATGCATTCTCAGGCTCACTGCCTATCTATTCTCAGGCTCACTGCCTATGTAATCTCAGGCTCACTGCCTATGTATTCTCAGGCTCGCTGCCTATTTGTTCTGAGGCTCTCGTATGCATCTGCACGGCGCTCACTCAATTACCCCATTACGCAATCAGGACATGCTCCTTCTCACTTGTGTCTGTTGCTGCCTCCACCAGGCACACCCACTGTTATTACTAAGACACGGTCACTTGACTGAATAGCTAATGCCGGCTTGGGGAGGGTTGAACAGTAGTACTAGGATACAGGAGTAAGTCTTGGAGTCACACGCCACTTGACTATGGCAAGAGTGTAGTGATGATACTGTTAGCACGTAAGGTTAGATTCTCCACCCAATAGGGGTGTGGCGGTCAGACAGATCATGCCTGGGGTATGGGGTCCATCACGTATTAACCACTACTGTCTCCTTCACCCGACGGCCACTACCCTGGCTGTGTTCCTAGAGTCTACTTAGACTTCAGTGTGCAGTGAAAGCAGGTGAGTTGGGAGTATACTCACCAGTCCTGGTTTACTGAAGCTGTGCCCATTCGGGTTACCCGAGACAGACATGGTGGCTGGAGTCATCCAGGTACCAGGCACTGATCACAACTCCAAGGTCGGTGGCACCACTCCCTTCTCCAAGGAACCAATACGTAGTCACTGGATGGCCACATCACAAAGCCAGTGAGAGGGAGAAGGTTGGGGGTCATGGGTAGTTCAGCATTACTCTTGTCATAACGCTCAGTTCTCACTGTGTATGCTTGTCTGTACTTACTTTCACAGGTATACAACCTACTACCATTGGTAAGAGAGCTACCAACCCCTTTTCCTAACCTATTACTTATAGCCTTGGGGGTGTAGGCCGCCTCCTGCGGCCCTTTGGGGGACTCCGGCGATGCAGGGCAATTAATGCTAATTGCCACTGACCTGCCGAGTCTCTCACCCCCAAGGCCACACAGGGGGGTGGGTCCAAGGTCATACCGCTGCCTCACGCAAGGAGCATGCGCACACATGACTGCGGGCTCACATCAGCTCAGACTGCCAATCTGTAGTTTAGGAGGATGACAGCAGGTAACCATACCAATAAGGCGAATTGTAGTTAAACACTGGTCTGATAGACCATGCATTGACACACTGGTCTGATAGAGCATGCATTAGACCATGCATTGACACACTGATCTGATAGACCATGCAATGACACACTGGTCTGATAGACCATGCATTGACACACTGGTCTGATAGACCATGCATTGACACACTGGTCTGATAGACCATGCATTGACACACTGGTCTGATATACCACGCATTGACACACTGGTCTGATATACCACGCATTGACACACTGGTCTGATAGACCACGCATTGACACACTGGTCTGATAGACCACGCATTGACACACTGGTCTGACAGACCATGCATTGACACACTGGTCTGATAGAACATGCATTGACACACTTGTCTGATAGACCATGCATGCATTGACACACTGGTCTGATAGACTGCATTGACACACTGGTCTGATAGACCATGCATTGACACACTTGTCTGATAGACCATGCATTGACACACTTGTCTGATAGACCATGCATTGACACACTGGTCTGATAGACCATGCATTGACACACTAGTCTGATAGACCATGCATTGACACACTGATCTGATAGACCATGCATTGACACACTGGTCTGATAGACTGCATTGACACACTTGTCTGGCGTTGGCCTGCCTGTGTATATAATGTTCCATTGTAGAGGTAAAAATCAACTTGTTTTTCTGTGGCAGCCTTTCGGCAAAGCAGATGTTGTAGATGATTCAACCATCACCATGACAATTGTGTGCAGATATGCCATCATCTTTAGAATCTTGTCGAGGTGCTATGTTGACACCACTTATATCACAATTGGTGCAAAGAAGTATTCTTGCATTGTGGGAGTAAGTGACAGCATTTCTGGTCTATGTGGAGCCATCCACAAGGACAAATAAGCTCATTAAAGAACTTTATTGTTTTATTTATGTACTTTGTTGCATGGCCGCACTGACGTAATCCATGCCACTAGTTAGTGGTTCACGCCTAGCCAGTAGCATATACTCACCACATGCACATAACTGAAAGAACATTCTAGAACATTCTAGAAAATTCTACACATACAACATGGTTGCCTACTGGGCACGGCCATCAACATTCATTCTGTTTATGTATCACTATGTGGGTGGTTGGCTATAAATTCACATAACAGTCCAACCTCCTTCTCAGTTAGTCTTTGTTGCATCCTACCTTGCACCTTTGTGTACCTTTGGCTGATATATTTATCTACTCCAGTATAACGGCTTCAGGCTTAGTTAGGGGTAGTAGATAAGCTTCAGGGATAATATCGACAGGAAGACACCTTAGCAACTCCATAGACTGATTCTGATGGCAGCGTACCTGCTGGGACTGGGACATCACCTAGGCTCCGGCTATAAACTTGGGTTCAATTACTTGGATTCAATTACTTAGTCTCGATCCCAAACACCCTCACAGTTTATCCTAGTAGTCCATTTTCCTGGACCCAATCTGCCTTGTCGACAGAAGTATCTCTATGATCACTAGGGCCGAAAGAGACCGTAGTGATTAGTTGGCAGCTCTGGAAGTGGCACAATGGGAGATGGGGTTGACAAGTGTCGCTGTAAGTGAGATCCCAGGAGTTGGCCCAAGTGAGGATGAGAAGAATGGCAGACTAGTAATGGCAGTAATATTGCAATGCCAAAGTAGCTATAGTCATGTGAGGTGTGCGTGGTTTAGAATGTTTTGGCACTCCTATATAAAGTGGGAGCACGTATCTGTTAATTTAATTCTGTCTTTGTTCTATTCCGTCTTTCTTGTTACTGTATCTGTGTGTGTGTGTGTTTGGATTAAAACCTAAACTCTCACTGACCGGTTGTTGTCTTGTAAAGGGTAGCTAACAACAACACTGCTAGGAGGAGCCACGGAACTTAGTGGCAGCTTATCATAATTAGGTGCGGCTGGAGTCAGACGTAAAACTCTAATTCCCAACCACAACCCCCCACAGGCCCCAAGTTGTTTTGCTGGGCAGTGTAGCCTGAAGTGTCCTCCAAATGGTTTGTGAAGTTAATGGTTTGTGAGGCAGTGTACTATCAATGGTTTGTGAAGCAGTGTACTATCAATGGTTTATGAAGTTAGTGTACTAGCTACTAATAGTTTTGCTGTGCAGTGGACCCCAACGATTTTGCAGGCAAAGTATACCTGAGATTTTTGTTGGTGGTATAGCCCCAATGGCCCAACCCAAATGCAGCAAGGTTTTGCATGAGTGTTGTTAATGTCACAGTCATTCACCTGGTGTGTGCTCTGCACACGACACAATGACACAGCACTATACTACCTCTCATGACTGAATAATGCACACACATAACGACTACAACTTTGCACACGGCATACAGTCAAATGTTCTTTATCTCTTCTCCTCTTTCTTCATCTCTCTGCTGCTCTCCAGGAGCTAGACTGTAACGAGCTTTTTGACTGCTACAAGCTGCAACATATCTGATGACATTGTTCCCTTCTGATTACTTTTATCTACCTTGTCCTGTTTCTTTGGTTAGTTTTATTAGATGGACTCACTAATACTACTCCAAGTAGAGTTTGTCTGGACATACACCGGGATTTGAACCCAGGACTACTTGCATAGCACAAAAGCCTGAAGCTCCAGGACTTCCAGGTCGAGCACCACCTCGTGCATTAATGCAAGCTTGCTCACAACAGCTGCTACAGCCAAACATTTTAAAAATTCTGCATTGTTTTAATAAAAAGTCTGTAAAAGGGAGAGAATTCTAATTCAGTATTGTTGTCTGTTATCAAGCAAATAAATTCATTTTCTCAGTGCAGCTGAAAATTCATATTGTGCCTTAAGTAAGTCACCTGCATCTTATCAGGGTTTGGATGGCAGTAAATTTGAAACTGTCAATGATTTATGTTTTTTGTTTGTTTGTTTTAGCCAGGGAACATTGGTATAATTGACATAAACAAGCACACAATGAAGAGCAATGGCTGCTGAGACAAGCAGGTGTATTGAAGACTGGCTAAATTATAACTAAAGAGATGAACATGACTAAACAGGTCACTTCGTATAGCTACAACTAAAAACGAGCATGATACAGAACTAATTCCAAAATTTTATAGCTATGTCTTTACAAGTATTTTTGTAAGTCTTGCTATGGCTATATTTAGAACAACTGAGCTGTATCATTTTATACTTGCTATGGCTATATTTAGAACAACTGAGCTGTGTCATTTTATACTTGTCTAGCATACGGAGACCACTACCGAACACTTCAGCTAACCTAGTACCAAGATTCAATAGTTGCACATGCAAATATAAATAAGTACGGCCACACCCTCTCTGCAATGTATTTTTAATAACTGATATTCTATTGTAAAATACAATTTAAATCGAATCTATAAAGAAAAAAGTGAAACATGAAGTGTGTTTTGTTCATAGGGAATGTGTGTAGGTTCAAAGTGATATATATATTTTAAACCAACCAATTCAAACAATAAAAATTACAACATCACTCATTATGTTTCATTGTCATGATTTATGGTCAGGTAGCACATAATTTCTCTAGATTTGACTGACCACCATAAGTTTGGCCTCAGCATAAAATTTATATTTACTCTCCTGAATTCCAATGCAGGTATATATTCCTGTGTTTTGTTTGGTTGCGTGGAAGATGGACAGGGAGGTGGCGTTTACTACTACAACATTGCCCGGGAAAAAAGCGGTAGAAAACTTCCACGTTACTGGAGAACTTGAATTACAATGAAATGTGGCTGAGGCATCCATGAATATAACTTGAATTGCTGGATTTATTCTTGTATTGTCTGTAAAACAAATTTGTGTTAGTTATTGACACTAAGTAAAAAAAAATGTTTTTTTTTTGCGTATTTGGTGATTTGAGACAAAATGAATTAAGACAACTGCTAGAATTACTTTTGAATTCTCCAGGCTAGCTACATGTTAAATTGTTTATGCACTGCATTACTGTCCACAAATGTTCTCTCCTCCACAGGCTTGGAAGTTCTCAGTAGCTATAGTCATTTAAGGAGTAGCTACCATTTCACTAGTATTATTTATATAAGTAGAATGAGAACTATTTAATGTTGCATCAATATGGAAAAAACTGATTGTCTGATTTGATCATTATCATTAATTACTATTTTACTGATCTGACATAATTTAAAGTTTGCTGAAATAATTGATGTGTGACTCAATTTAGCCTTGTGATTGAGTGCAGATAGCTAGCTAAAGGAAAGATGGAATTTACTATTTAGTCTCACTGCATAGGATACGTGAAGAACCAAATGTTCAACCATTGGTTAAACCAGGCCTTAGGCTATTCAAGTCAAAGCTACTAACACTGCCAGCTGCTTTCCTTAAAATTGGTCCGTCAGCAATATTATTCCAGATAACCAATTTTGTTTTCAGCCAATAAACAATTCCATACTGGTCTATATCGTTAAAAAAATAAAATTACTCAATTCATTACTTCTCCTCAGATAAGGTTAGAGACCCCTCATTATATAATATAGCTAGCTATAGCAGCAACTTTCATATAATAATTGACTCTCCAGTGTCGCACCTCCATGTAATCCCCTTAGCTATAATGCAAGAATAACTCACCATATACTTTCAGAATACCAGTTGCTAAGCATTTCTTATTGATAATTGGGCTGAAACCATAGCAATGATAAGTTCCTCCATTATGAAACTCAAATATATGAAATGATAGGTAATTTTCCCCTCGACTAACTAAAGGTTTGGAATTATTCGAAAATACATTCACTTTGTAATGAAACCACAAGACTCTTTCCTCCAAGGGACACCAGTACCTCCCAACAAAGCCTCGATGGGCTATTAATATACTTGGCACCAGCCTTTCTGGACAAATATCTGTCAAATAATAATGTGGGTAAAAAGTTATGAATTCAATTAGCTGTATTATAATCCTATTGCAATCTACATGAGATCAATCTGCTTTAAATAATAGCACAAAAACAATTGAAGAGGGAAGTGCTCACACACGGTCAACCTCTAGCGAGTCAGGTTGTAAGGCTGGCTTCTCAGTTGTCGTCTGAGACTTCCGCTCTTAGTAATCGGACAGGGAATGTTTATCGTACAGTTCCCTGCTCCGGACTTCTCACTAACTAGCTAGAAACTAGTTATATACTGCATCAGCTGTGGCTTGATAAATTCAGACATTAACGGTTCGAGTGACAATATATTAATGAGAAGTGAAAATGATAAAACGGGTAACAAAGGTGATATGTGGATGTGAGATAATATGCATGTACAAATAAAGAAGAGTTGAGCATGCTCGCTAAGTGTAGAAGTGAAATGATGTAAAGGTGAAATGATAAGTAGTTAATAAAGTCAAGTTGAGTGTTCAGACTTTGGAACATATATTGGCTGATAGAGTGAGAAAATTTGCTATCATTATAATTATTTCAGCCAAGAATGGCTGAATCAGTTATTAAGCTGAATGTATTGTATTTTACATTATGTTTTGTATTCAAAATTCCAATAAAGAACAATTTCAATGTTTGTAGAATCGTTCAGGCTCATTGCATTTATAGAAGGAATAAATTTGAAGGTTATTTAGCTGGTCATAGCATAAAATTCTATTCAAGTTCAATATCTTTAGTGACACTAAACTAGACACTGGAACGTCCTTGGACTGAAATTTTTTTTTTGTAAGAACATTTATGTTATGACAAGCTAAATAGCTAACCTTCTAATCACAATACCTATTTCTCTACCTGGTTCAACAATTACTGTTGAAGTGCTGTAAAAGTATTCCTCACTAGCAATTCCAATGCATGTATATTTCCCATGATCATATATTGAAACTGAGGAAATCTCAAGAATGTAAGGATCTTTAAGTGATATATGATCGGGGAGTTTCTTGCCATTTTTTGTCCACCTTGGTATAGTAGAACTGTTGCAATAAATGGCCACATTATCACCCTCATGTGCCACTTGGTGAAGTGGATGGATTAAACTTTTCCAATTTGTTGTAGCTACAAAAAAAAAGTATTGTTATTATTGATATATTAATTCATTCACATTAATAAAGCTAGACCAGTTTAATCTCCAGGGTAATATTTGAAGGTGAGCTAGCCTAAGTATGTGTTAAAAGAAAGGAATCTTTCCCATTTTCAAAACAGATATTATATTTCTATGAGTTTATCCACCCACTTCACCAACTGACAAATGACCAGATAAATAAACAAATTATTGCTATGGTATTCGCAATGAGGTAAACTTATATACACTCTATAGTTTCTTACTTTTAGACTCTTAACTCAAATGTAATTCTATTAGCTACTATGAAGTTAATTGCATTCAGCTTTTCTTGGCATGCTAAAGTTAAGCATTGTCATTTTTTAGATAGCTAGCTAGTTGAGTCCTGCTACAGTGCATAGAATTCTACATTTGAAAAAAAAAGAATGTAAACAAAAGACAAGCTCAGCTAATTTCAGAGTTTTTAGACTAGTCTTGCATATATAGCTAATTGTGTTTGCTCTTATACTTTACAATTACATTAGGGTTTAAGTAATTTATTATTATGAGCTTCCTGATATTCTATTAAATTATAAGACTCCAAGTTTTTTTTTCCTTTATCGTACCAATACACATTTTCCATTTAGTGAGCAAGGCAATATGTTCAAATCTCTCCAATGGACGATAATTGAAATGATTCAAAATGTCCTTAACTTCATTGCGATTTATAATAATTTTATTTGGTTTGATTTTGAGACGGTCACATCTAGTACCTAAGATAAGAGAGTAAAATGTCCGATATCCAAAAGCATCATACAGTGGAAGAAAATATAATTGGTTGTCGTGTGTGCAGCAAAAAGGTTTGAATCCCTTTAAAAAATATGTAACTGCTGCAACATAGTTGCATTTCAACATTTACAATGCCAAATATTATTAAGGTTTAATCTATTGCAGAAAAAATGGCAAAATTTTAAATAATTCAAATTTGTTTTACTGTTGTAATAAAAATATTCTCAAGTTTAAAATCTGTCAATAGCTGAATCCTAAAAAGTTCCAGCTAATTCTTAAGTGTAGAGATAGTTTTAATTAATAATACCAAAGAGCTATGTAATGTCCTAATGATCCAGTCATTCTTGGGTGAAATAATTATAAAAGCCAATAGCAAATTTTCTCGTTCTAACAGCCAAACCAAAACTTAACCCAACCAATATTGTAGCTAGTGTTTAAACTTACTTACTATCAGTAAACCAGCCATGGCATAAAAAGTTGCCTTATTCTGAGTGCCGACACATATATACTCTCCAGCATTGCCGCTATTGACATTTACTATGAAAAGTAGCGTCTTCCTTCCTGGAACTGGACCTGCATTCATAGGAAGTGATCCTGCCCTGAAATGCCATGACGGATTGTGATCAGAAGAACAATTAAAAATTACGTTATCTCCTGCCATAGCGACTCTTATGCTTGGACTGATTCTAGTGTTGTCTGCAATAATAGCAATTCTTAGTCAAATGTGCTGGGTAAAATACATTTATTATCAGTAGCTAACAGGATAGATTTTAGAACCAATATTGTAGCTTGTGTTTAAACTTCAAACAAGTTACTGTCTTAAATTTGAGTGAATATATAAACAAGAAGCATTTACAAAAATTCACAAATTTTTTTCCTATTTCCATAATGGCAATTACCCCTCCACCTCCCCACCCGCACACACACACATTCCACCCCCTCCCCCCCATCTTCCTGCACACATGCATAATTATATTTCTAAATAGTGGATTACATTTGGATATTGTGGATACATTCTTAACCTTAATAATGTGGTATATTTTAATATTTTATTTGTATTCCTTAACTTTTATCTCTAATTTTTTTGCTTTCAATTAGCTTAGGTAAGTGATTGAACTGCTACGAACTAGACTTTGGATGATATAGCTAACACTGGTAAAGATCGAAAAACTAAAAGATTTCATTTAGTGGAGTGTGGGGCAGAGTCAACTTCAAAGCAAATATGAAAATGAAAACTTATGGTCAAGGTACAAAAGACATACATACGTCAACACACATTATATGAACAAATCTCTCTGATTTATTGTGAGAGCCTACGTTGTAATTAAGCTGTAATATATGTCATTCCCTGGCAAGGGTTGGAATCTGTGGAAGCTTGCTTGCTTGGATAAACTTTTACTTGTCAGATTAATCACAAGTTGTTGTCCTTTACAGCTCTGCTTCACAAGCAGCCAATATGACATCTGGTGTTCCTCAACGGTCAATTATAAGACTACTACTGTTTATTGCCTTCATAGACAACATCGCCACTCTCACTTTGTCACCCCATGCAATTTCGATCATCTTTGCCAATGACATTTGCTACTCCAAGGAGGTGTCCAGTCCAGCATGAAGGGCTGCTTTGGAAGTTTAGTAAGATGCCTATCTCTTCATGGTTTGAACTGTGTTAAGACACCTCAGACTCAATACCACCATAACTAAATCTATGCTCATCAGCAGAAAGAAGGAGCCACTTACGTTTGTGGTCAAACTTGGAAAATGTGACATTATACCAAGTGAAAAACCATCAGATATTGTGGTTTTCTGATCTCCTCAGACCTAACATGGTCAATTCACATCAGTAAAGCATGTGCCAGGGCAAAGAAGCTACTGATGGTGATGCTATACCACCACTTCCATCAGACAGATTCATAAAGCTTATCCAGGCCGGATGAATTCATTGTTCTACCATTATTGGGGTATGGTGGTTGTGGATAGCTTGAACGCTGCCACCAGAGTTCCAGTCAATTACTCATTCGCCTGGAGGGTGGTCTAATTCCCGCTGCGCAGTCCAATTTCTAGATTAGAGTTTTACGTCTAACGAAAATGATATGAGTAACGAGAGCAACGACTAAGAACTGAACTCACACACACGAGGACGAACTATAAATACAAAAATAAGACCACACCTACAATTGACACAAAAAGCTCTAAACATCCTGCTCTAGAGCGTTGGGTTCACACCTAGAGTAGGCACATGCACGCACACCAAAGTCCACAAACATACGCACAATAAATCAACACCATTGTCCTTTCACGCAAGCTACATGATATGATACACGAAAATAATTAAGACACAAAAATGCATTCTCTGTTCCGTAAGTTCTTTCTTCTCTTCTCTTTCTTTACTTCTCTTTCTTTCTTCTCTCTTTACTTGCGAGTGGTGGCCCCACAGTGGTTGTGTTTGGGATCCTTATCACAGCAGCTATGTTAGCAAGCTGGAGAAAACCCAGGAATTTGCCGTCAAAATTATTACCAAGAAGTGGTCTCTACCTGGTGTGTCCTTAATGCAGCAGCTAGAGTGGGTCCCCATGAAAATTAGGAGACAATTTGCCAAGCTGTGCATCAGCAGATGTATTCTTTGTAGTGAGTCACTTATCCCTGCTTCTGTGTTTACTCCTCATCCATTCACTTCCATTCACCATCATTTTCTCACATTTGTTGTCATTGTTGCTTGTTTATTTTGTTCACTTAATGGCAGCAGCCTTAACAGTAGCCATGGCTAGTTTGCTGGCCTTGTGTTTCACCACACAAAGTAATTGAAGAAGAAAAAAATCAATCCACCATTATCATAGACTGCTAAATATTGTATAATGAGTATTCTTCAAACCATCAAAGAGTGAAAAATGCAATTTTTTGTTGAGAGTGTCAAAATATATTGAGGGAGCAAAGATAAAAGAGGCTTTCCTGCTACATACTTTCAAGCCAACACTGTGCAGGTTCAGAGGTTTATATCACTTACCATATATCTTCACTAAGAGTTCGGAAACAAATGTTGTTTCATCAAATCCATAGCAATAATAATATCCTCCATTATCCAACGTCACTTCCGAGATGTGTAAAATATTCAAACTCTTCATTGGACGAGTGTTTGCTGGCATATCCTCATCCTGATTGAAAAACCACTCTACTTCTTGGTACGATTGGCAAATTAGATTCACTGACATCCCAACAGAAATTGGAGGATACCTACTCAGCACCATATCATGCATCTGTACTGCAATCAAAATAAGTGACATTCTTTACTTTTGGTAGAAGTATTAGATATTTTACAAAGAGAAACACAGTCACAAAAATAAGAAAGGGTGCTAAATATATATACTATTTTATTTGACAAAGAAAAGTGTTGTTACTCACAAAAGCTAGTACCCATGCAGAGCTGATAGCTTCGCATTTTCTGATAAAAGCCCAAAATTAAAAAAAAGTAGCACAATAAAAGGTCTTAAAATTAGGGAAGGAGGTTGATTCATGACATTAATATTTTGAGGGCATTATTTCGACTGAGTGCTGACTGAGCTGCTGTTAAAGATGTGCATGCAGCGTATGTTGATTGCAAATGTTTTTCTGTTTGTGCCATCATAAAAGGTGCATGCTCTGTGATGTTAAAGTGGAGGGGATGGGTGGTTAAAATGTTATTGTCAGAATGAAGTTAAATAAAAAAAACAAAACAAATTTGGACATGCACCTTAATAATATATCATATTCTTTTATTACTTCTTTGTATTATTTTCATTACTATTGGTAATTTTTAAACGCTAATGATTCTATTAAATACTCACTTCCTACAAAAAGATGTGCAGATGTATTGTTACTACCATCATTGCAAACGTAAGTTCCATTGTCCTCCAAAACAACAGATTCGATAAGAATTTTATAGGGAGTTTCTATATACTGAGGGTGTAAATTTTTACCATTCTTTGTCCATGTAACCTCACCATTTGAAATGCACTCTATTGCAGCTGTATGGTCCACATACTTCACTTGTCTTTCTGGCCTGACTTTCAAAACATATACTGCAATGAAAAAAGTTAATAAATCAGAGTTTTGAAATAGTTACGAACCACATACTTTCTTACCGAATTGTGGTGCAAATATTAGCAAAAGAGCAAGTAATTGCCACATTATTCATGTTGGATTAGAAGCATAAGCGTAGGGTAAGAGTAGAATGGCTTACTCTTTCGGTTCGGCGTCGACGCTTTAATATCTCTTTAAAGAGGTAAAGAGTCGTTAACTCGGGACTGCAAATATCGCGAGGCACACGCAGTCGCCTTAGAAAACTGGTTGCGTATCTCCGTTTAGCGGTTTGGTAACGGGATAAGGGTGCTCACACATAGCAACGCCTGGGCGCCTTTAGTAGCGCACTCCAGCTGAATAGTAGCGCGTTATCTACCACAAAGTCACGCCCCGTTCTGTAACAAATTAGTGCCCGTCAAATGCAGCTGTGCCTCACCGGAGTCAACTTACAATAAAAAAATTCTCGCGCTCTAAAGTAATGGATCTATAATCTTATCTTGCGTACTGCTCAGGAATGGACTAACTGCTATGGTTCAAATTTTGCCAGGGTTTAGGGCCACAAGGGATCGACCCTATAACGTTGAGATATTTTTAATTTACGGAATTTCACGGAAATAATCGACAATAGTTCACTGGTAAGGTGAGTAAATAGAAAAGTAAAATAAAATTAAAAAAAAACTCAACGTTATGGCATGCACGCACGGGTAAGAAAATGATATACAAAAAACCAGCTTCTAAACTACTGCGGTAGCCGTGCAGTACTGCCAAGAAGTCCAAAATGGTGACGGGGTATTTCTTGAGATGCAATCGACTTCCAGTCTTCATTCTTGGTAGGTGCTTTCTCCTAGCAGTGCTTGCTGGCCTGCATAAATAATATAATTCGGGGGAAAAGCAGAAGTAAGTTTAACAGGACCCAGCAATATACTCCTAAAAAGGTCCATTACTCCTGGTAGGACTTGGCTAGCTAGTCAATTTGAATATTATTCCGGCTTTTGTGCATTTATTTCAGGTCTACTGCTTTGTTGACTCTTCTTTCACAGTTATTTTCTTTGTGGCCACTCCTTACGTTATGGGGGACATTTCCTATCACCCTGGAGAAGAAAAGCTTATTGTGGGAATATTCAATGAAAAGCTCCTGAAAGTTAATGGAAGTCTCGAGGAAGACAGTCTGAAAGTGAGTCATATTGTAATGCACCAAAAAAAAGAATTTTTCATAGCTAGCTAATTTTGAGTACAATGCAAGAGAGAGAAATTATAGCATTATTATAAGGCTAACTAGCCAATGGGTGCATTAGTCAATAAACTTGAACACTTGATCCCCCCATTCTGTTGAAGGAGAATCACTTGTGAGAGATAATCCCAAGAGAAATATCACATTTCACATGTATGACCTGAAAAAATTCTCTTGTACAGATTCTGCGGTATGACATCATCTTTCTAAAAGATATCAAATATCCTGGGATTGCCATGGACATATTATTGGACAAAATGAGAAGGTATAAAGTGGGGGATGGGGAGAGGGTGACTACCATAGGGACAAATTTGGAAAAATTGGGACAACCTGTTGATGTGACTACAGAAATTATAGAAACAGCTAGGTAAAGAAGTATAATAAATTTTACTGACACTTGTCCAACAAAAATGAAAGAGATAACCACTCAACACTCATCGTTGTTCCTCACCAATTAATTTATTATCTCCTTTCAGAAGATGCCATAGCAAAACAAATTCAGAAGCCTTTTTTTTGTTAAGTATGGTAACGGCTTATTGCTTTGTACATATAGTAGGAATAAGCTAACACCACAAGCTAATTTCCTAACGGTACAACTTTAATCTACCACAAAATGCCATCATCTTCATTCATATCATGTGTGGATTATCACGTCATGAAATTTAAGTATTTTTAGTTACTGTCAATACCACAGTGATAGCAAGCAAACCTACCAAGCAAGTATATCGTCAATGCACCCTTCAATTTATTTTTATATGATCAGCAAGCTAGATACTTTATATGTATGAACTTCACTGCATTATAAAGATATTGTACTAAAAGAATTATCCAAACCTTTTCAGGGAGAAATGGCAGAAACGAACATGGCTGAACAGAGTAAAAGTGAAATATTTTGTAAATATAACAGATCATTTGGATGATGCATATCAATTTTCTTATTGATATTAGGATCAGCTATGTCTATAATCGCATCTATTAAGCTATCTGCTGTAGAGCATACAGGTCCAATACTCACACGAGTTTACACACACGAGTTCTAGTTTAGTATGTGTGATGGGACTTGAGATTGTAGCTAATTCTTTGATCTCGAAAGTTAAAACTGCAGCTGAAAGAGTCGCACTCTGGCAACTATTAATTAGCACCTGATACGTGTGACTATGAAGTAAGGAGGTGCAGAATGATCAAAGTGATAGTTTTTTACATTAATCATCCTGCCTGTTTGATTGCTTGCTCTGTGAATGCTTGCAAAGTTATTCTAACAATAAATATATTAAATTTGACTGACTGCATGTCCAGACAAAGAGCCCTATCTACATTTCTGCATGAACAGGAAATGTTCAGATGTTAATGTAGTAAAAATTGTACAAGCTACTCACATCACAGTCCAATCTTTGACTATCTGAACATATATCTTCTGTGCAATTGTAGTAAAATTTAATGAAAATTAGATAAAAAAAGATTCAAACTAATTCATTTTTAGTGGATGGAAATTTATGCTATCGCTATTGTTATTCTTTGTTTGCTTGTTTTTATTTAGACTGACAGGTAGGCCCTGGCAGATTATGCTAGCATAATTTTGAGCAAAATAGGCACCTGTGAGCAACAGGAATTATGCCAGCAAAATAGGCAAAATTTTCCAATCAAATGAGCAAAATGGGCACCATTTCTCAACTTACCTGAAAAATACCTAGCTATATAAATGTAGTAAGAGTCTTTGCAAAGACTGCACTTTAACAAAAGGCCATATCTGTGCCATAGCCTATATAGTCACTACAGGGCAGTAGTAGCTAGCTATTAATGCATGTGACCTCCAAGGTCAAAGTTTAGTGTGCGTTAATTAGAAACCCACCTGCCACGTGACAAGAAGTAATATTATACTAGAGCTAGCTAGCTACTTAGTAGATCTAGTTGGATGGCTGAAGCCTCTGGCACTAGTTCAGGGGCCTCTGGACCATCAGAGAGTCAAGAAATTGAACTATCTAGCGATTCTGAAAGTGCCATTGTAAGTGGAGCCTGCACGCCAGTGGAGTCGAGCTCAACATCTGCGGACTCGGGAAGAGTGATCACCTCACTTCTGGATCGGCTCAAATCGCCTGAGCCCTCTCACTTGGCCCGAAAAAGGACGATTACAGGCAATATGCCTCCTGTAGGAAAGAAAAGAGGAAAAGGCGCTACAGCTGGTGACCCGAAGTCAGTGTCACCAGCTGAAAGAGTAAAAGCATACCCCAATGAACCCTTGACAGTGAGCAATAAAAAACTGTTTTGTTCTGGCTGCCGAGAACAACTATCCCTGAAAAAGAGCTCGATAGAGCTTCATCTGAAGTCGCTGAAACACGTAAAAGGAAAAGAGCGATTGGCGTCGAAACAAAGGAGGCAGTTGGATATTGCGGAGTCACTTAAAAGATATGATGATGAAGTCCATCCATCGGGAGAAATGTTACCTGTGTCTACCCGTGTTTACAGAGTAAACGTAGTGACTGCTCTACTAAAAGCCGGCGTGTCTCTCAACAAACTGGACAGTTTTCGAGAAATATTTGAGGAAAACGCATTTGCTCTTTCTGATTCATCGCACCTTCGTCGTCTCATACCATTTATCTTGCAGGATGAAATGAGTAAGTTGAAAAAAGATATTCGTGGGAAGAATGTGGCAATCATTTATGATGGAACGACTCATGTGTGTGAGGCCTTCGTGATTGTTTTGCGTTATGTTGACGATGATTGGGTCATAAAACAGCGTGTTTGTCGATTGATGCTTCTAGCAAAGTCTATCACCGGTGAGGAACTTGCTAGGCAGCTCATAACTGTTGTAGCTACTGAACTGTCAATTGCACCTAATATGGTTTTAGCAGCAATGCGTGATCGTGCGTCCGTGAATGATGTGGCAATGAGGACCATATCCATCGTCTACAACCAGATATTAGACGTAGGATGTTTTTCCCATACTTTAGACCATGTTGGGGAAAGAATGAGAACACCCATCTTGGACGACTTCACAAAAGCATGGATTAGCTTGTTTGCCCATAGTCCAAAGTCCAGGCTTGCATGGAGGACCCAGACTAGTCTTCGTACACCTACCTATTCTGCCACTAGATGGTGGAGTAAGTTCGAAGTCATCTACCAACTGCATAAAACCTTTGGAGATGTGTCGTCTTTTCTGCATAGGGATGATTTACCTCCAGCTACCACTGCAAAACTACTGAGAATTGTTGAAGATGAATGTATGTGCAGGAAGCTGAAAATGGAGATTGCTATAACGGTAGATGCAATGGAAGCATTCGTCAAGGCAACGTACAAGTTGGAAGGTGATGGGCCAATAGCACTAGTTGCATATCAACAAATAAGTCTTCTCTATTCACATGTGTCATTGGAGCACTTTCCCAATGTAAACGCAGTTGCAAGATCACTAGCCAATGGAAATTCTACACATGAGAGGCAATTGATAGACTATGCTAAAGCTGCTTGTGTTCCTGCCTATGCTTACTTTAAGGAGAAATTCGACAACAATCTCAGGCCCATTGTTCTAGCCTTCAAATCGGCACGTTACCTTTCTCCCTCAAAAGTGAATGAACTTAAGCCAACTGCTAATGATATGGATTCCTTTGCTGCCTTTCCATTCCTGAACACAGAAGCAATTAATGGCTTGAAGTCCGAGTTACCTGAGTATCTTGCGGCAGCTGAGGATGTTTCAGATGAAGTTGATGTCCTTATGTGGTGGAAATCGCACGAGGGAACACTGCCAAAATGGAGTAGCACGTGCAAGAAATTGTTGTTAGTGCAGCCTTCGTCCACGGCTGCTGAGCGTGTTTTTTCGTTGCTGAACAATTCCTTCTCCTCTCAACAGGAGTCTGCTCTAGAAGACTATATTCAACTGTCAGTTATGCTGCAGTACAATTATCGAAAAACCTAACATTTTTTTTGTCATCTTTGTAAATTATTGTAATAATTTGTGTGTTGTTATGCAAGAGAATTTTTAATTATTTGCTATGTAGGCACGACAAAAAATGGGTTAAATTGAAAAGCAAAATAGGTAGAATAAAAAGCAAAATAGGTGGAAAATTGGAGAATAAAGGAAAAGCAAAATAGGCAAAAATTTGAGCATAATCTGCCAGGGGCTATTGACTGGTGTACACACAAACACATACATGAAATTCAACTTACATGGGCATAGTAGCCCCGATTGGAAAAGACCCCCCCCCCCCCCCCCCCGAGTTCGTTCCCTCCCCGGTTAGATCTGGAAGCGCCAGAATAACATTTTAACTCCACGCACACACATATACATCGAGTGTGAAGCTCCACTACAACACCACAAAAACACAGACAACGACAACGACAATAACAATACATATTACAACTTTTGGGATGTTCAGGGAGGGGATGTTCAGGGAGGGGGAGGGAGCAGCCACAAATATCAAAGTCTGTGGTCCTTTACACAAAAGATTATGGAATAAGAATGGGTGTGTTGTCATCTTTCTTCCACTATCTCCCCCTACCTCATCCACCCGACTCTTGTTCTTCAATTCCCGCCTTCTCCGACAGCGAGGACGTCCAGAACTCGGAGCAGGAGGAGCCACTTCCTCTTCTTCATCACTGGAACCTGCTGCCTATTCGTGTTTCATTATTGGAAGACTCAGGTCCGGTATCCTCTCCTTCATCACTGGAAGACTCTGCTCCTGTCCCCTCATCTGCGTAATCTGGGTCGGTGACTGCATTCACATCTGGTCCTAGTAGTATATGTGGTAAAAACTTTTTTTAATTTTTTTGAAAATTTGAATTTGTTCAAAAAACCACAAGCCACTTTCAAATCTCAAAACTCAATGAAATAATATATATATAATAGCTAAACAGCTTACTCTATCTCAATATAGCTATAAATAAGTCCTTTCCACAACAGAAGCTTGCTATTTTTCAAGAGAAAGACAAGAGAAAGACAAGCTTACCTAGATCATCTTCTTGACTCCCATTTTCAGTATCAGAGTTGACGGGGTCTGGTCCACCAACCCTGATACAGGGCCTCCTATAGCCCTAGATGTCGTCTTCCTTCTCTCTGCTTGATCCTGAGTCGCTAGAGTCAGCATCAAGCAAGTCTAAAACTTGCACCGCATTGTCACTTGTAGACGCCATCTTCCAAAAAATGACTTTGAAAAATTTTTTTTTGCATAGTTGCCGGGGTCACACGACACGCTCACTTTTTTCCTATGATGTAATAAGCATTACCTAAGACTGTACGTAATAGGGAGGCCCCCAGTTGAACTGGCGATTTTATAAAAAATGGAGAAGACAGTAAGTCAAACCGCAAAATCTTGGTCGGCAAAGAAGCTGTTGTTTCAATGTGTTATGGAAGGCTACTGAGCTCAAGCAATTTTTCGCTGCTTCTACAAAGCTATGGAGATGACTGGATCCATAAATGAAGCTGCTGTGAAGAAGGTAACTTTTTTTAATTCGACGGAGAACCGATGTTGTTGTTTTTTGCCGAGGAAGAAATAAACGCAACTGCTGTGAGGTACTGTCGAAGCAGTCCTGACTGAAAGCTATTTTAGATGCTTCTCCAATGCATTGAACACCTGTTTATGCAATCTGAAGGTTCTAGCTATAAAGTAACTATTTTTAAAAATTCGGAGAAGCCAACCGGTCTTCACCAGCTTTTAAGCAGGATCCGGAACGAAAGGGTTAATGGAGCTAATATTTCTAAATATTTTGATGAAATAAAATTTACTGTACTGTATTACAAACCTGTTGCTGGTGCAGGAACCAAACTTTTGCTGTCTATTCACAGTAAGCAATTGAAAATGGCTATTCTTTGATATATTCAGACTAGATAAGAGCAGTCTGCATTCATGTCTCCCATTATAATAGCATTAGAGATACCAAAGAACTTGACAGCATCTCTATAAATATCCTCCATGTAGTTTAACTCTGCCAGTGTGTCATTAGGATGAATATGAACTCCCAACAAGAAGAAGGAGGGAATATCTAGAGAAAAACAACGACAAAAACAACAAAAATGACAACAATGATATAATGGCAATTGCATAGGGTGACAGTACCACAATTGAAGTAATATTAATTTTTACCACTACTTTATATTATACCAGTATTGAAATGAGTCTCCACTAGAATTCCATAAGCAGCACGTTTAAAATTATCCTTCTTGTCTACATTTTGGTAAGTCTTCATTAACTTGACCCGGTCAGTTCTAATTGAAAAAAAAAAAAGATGTTGGAGTCTAAACTCAAAATTTGTTTTTACCTGAATATGAAGACATATTTCTGTGTGTTGGATCTTTTCCAAACTCTTTCTGATATTAAGCCCTCTACTGTGTGGTACCACCTGTCAGTAGCCCCTGGCAGATTATGCTCAAATTTTTGCCTATTTTGCTTTTCCTTTATTCTCCAATTTTCCACCTATTTTGCTTTTTATTCTACCTATTTTGCTTTTCAATTTAACCCATTTTTTGTCGTGCCTACATAGCAAATAATTAAAAATTCTCTTGCATAACAACACACAAATTATTACAATAATTTACAAAGATGACAAAAAAAATGTTAGGTTTTTCGATAATTGTACTGCAGCATAACTGACAGTTGAATATAGTCTTCTAGAGCAGACTCCTGTTGAGAGGAGAAGGAATTGTTCAGCAACGAAAAAACATGCTCAGCAGCCGCGGACGAAGGCTGCACTAACAACAATTTCTTGCACGTGCTACTCCATTTTGGCAGTGTTCCCTCGTGCGATTTCCACCACATAAGGACATCAACTTCATCTGAAACATCCTCAGCTGCCGCAAGATACTCAGGTAACTCGGACTTCAAGCCATTAATTGCTTCTGTGTTCAGGAATGGAAAGGCAGCAAAGGAATCCATATCATTAGCAGTTGGCTTAAGTTCATTCACTTTTGAGGGAGAAAGGTAACGTGCCGATTTGAAGGCTAGAACAATGGGCCTGAGATTGTTGTCGAATTTCTCCTTGAAGTAAGCATAGGCAGGAACACAAGCAGCTTTAGCATAGTCTATCAATTGCCTCTCATGTGTAGAATTTCCATTGGCTAGTGATCTTGCAACTGCGTTTACATTGGGAAAGTGCTCCAATGACACATGTGAATAGAGAAGACTTATTTGTTGATATGCAACTAGTGCTATTGGCCCATCACCTTCCAACTTGTACGTTGCCTTGACGAATGCTTCCATTGCATCTACCGTTATAGCAATCTCCATTTTCAGCTTCCTGCACATACATTCATCTTCAACAATTCTCAGTAGTTTTGCAGTGGTAGCTGGAGGTAAATCATCCCTATGCAGAAAAGACGACACATCTCCAAAGGTTTTATGCAGTTGGTAGATGACTTCGAACTTACTCCACCATCTAGTGGCAGAATAGGTAGGTGTACGAAGACTAGTCTGGGTCCTCCATGCAAGCCTGGACTTTGGACTATGGGCAAACAAGCTAATCCATGCTTTTGTGAAGTCGTCCAAGATGGGTGTTCTCATTCTTTCCCCAACATGGTCTAAAGTATGGGAAAAACATCCTACGTCTAATATCTGGTTATAGACGATGGATATGGTCCTCATTGCCACATCATTCACGGACGCACGATCACGCATTGCTGCTAAAACCATATTAGGTGCAATTGACAGTTCAGTAGCTACAACAGTTATGAGCTGCCGAGCAAGTTCCTCACCGGTGATAGACTTTGCTAGAAGCATCAATCGACAAACACGCTGTTTTATGACCCAATCATCGTCAACATAACGCAAAACAATCACGAAGGCCTCACACACATGAGTCGTTCCATCATAAATGATTGCCACATTCTTCCCACGAATATCTTTTTTCAACTTACTCATTTCATCCTGCAAGATAAATGGTATGAGACGACGAAGGTGCGATGAATCAGAAAGAGCAAATGCGTTTTCCTCAAATATTTCTCGAAAACTGTCCAGTTTGTTGAGAGACACGCCGGCTTTTAGTAGAGCAGTCACTACGTTTACTCTGTAAACACGGGTAGACACAGGTAACATTTCTCCCGATGGATGGACTTCATCATCATATCTTTTAAGTGACTCCGCAATATCCAACTGCCTCCTTTGTTTCGACGCCAATCGCTCTTTTCCTTTTACGTGTTTCAGCGACTTCAGATGAAGCTCTATCGAGCTCTTTTTCAGGGATAGTTGTTCTCGGCAGCCAGAACAAAACAGTTTTTTATTGCTCACTGTCAAGGGTTCATTGGGGTATGCTTTTACTCTTTCAGCTGGTGACACTGACTTCGGGTCACCAGCTGTAGCGCCTTTTCCTCTTTTCTTTCCTACAGGAGGCATATTGCCTGTAATCGTCCTTTTTCGGGCCAAGTGAGAGGGCTCAGGCGATTTGAGCCGATCCAGAAGTGAGGTGATCACTCTTCCCGAGTCCGCAGATGTTGAGCTCGACTCCACTGGCGTGCAGGCTCCACTTACAATGGCACTTTCAGAATCGCTAGATAGTTCAATTTCTTGACTCTCTGATGGTCCAGAGGCCCCTGAACTAGTGCCAGAGGCTTCAGCCATCCAACTAGATCTACTAAGTAGCTAGCTAGCTCTAGTATAATATTACTTCTTGTCACGTGGCAGGTGGGTTTCTAATTAACGCACACTAAACTTTGACCTTGGAGGTCACATGCATTAATAGCTAGCTACTACTGCCCTGTAGTGACTATATAGGCTATGGCACAGATATGGCCTTTTGTTAAAGTGCAGTCTTTGCAAAGACTCTTACTACATTTATATAGCTAGGTATTTTTCAGGTAAGTTGAGAAATGGTGCCCATTTTGCTCATTTGATTGGAAAATTTTGCCTATTTTGCTGGCATAATTCCTGTTGCTCACAGGTGCCTATTTTGCTCAAAATTATGCTAGCATAATCTGCCAGGGCCTACCAGTCAATTTATATTATACATTTATTTTTATGATCTGTATTCACCTGTATCTTCTTTTTTTCTAGTGTGTGTGTGTGTGTATGTGTGTGTGCGTGCATTTGTGGAATGAGAGAGAGCAACCGTGGACGAACAGTATGTGGCGCTTCCGTATACAACCTGGGAGGGAACGCTGGATCTTTTTGGATCATGACTACTATGCCCATGTAAGTTGAATTTCATGTGTGTATGTGTGTGTACACCAGTCAATTTATGTATAATAAATTATACATTTATTTTTATGATCTGTATTCACCTGTAGCTTCTTTTTTCTTGTGTGTGTGTGTGTGTGTATGTGTGTGCATGCATTTGTGGAAAGAGAGAGAGAGCAACCATGAACAAACAGTATGTGGCGCTTCCGGATCCAACCTGAGAGAGAACAAACTCGGGGGGTCTTTTTCGGTCTGTGACATCATCCATGCCGGGTAAGTTGAATTTCATTTCAACTTACTGATATTTGGGTGTCCAGCTAGGGCTGGGGGGGTGGGGGGGTTATGGTGCAAGAATGTCAGTGAAAAGTTATGACGGGGGAGGGGGGGCAATTCAGTGAGGCCAGCTGTTATGTTACAAATATCATTGTTATCTGTGTTTTTTTGGTATTGTATGGAGGTTCCGGATCCTAACCTGGGAGGGATCGTTCAGTCTATGACACCATCCATGCCGGGTAAGTTGAATTCCACGTGTGTGCTTGTACTGCTTTTTATTTTCAAATTACACTTTCTCAATACAACGATTGTTTCTGTCATGTACAGTGTGGAGTATACATATCAGGGGTTCATACAGTGGGAGGCTAGCTCTGGGTTCCCCCCTAGAATTTTGGGAGTTGAATAGAAATGAACATTTTGGAAGCATTTATTTTTACTCTGATATTGTATCCCATTGTGTTCCTATCATAACTGAGCCATTTAGTGCATAGGACCGAACACTGATTGTGAAGTATAGACTCTTAAGCAAAGATGTGCATCAAAGTAGTGTAGGTTCCAAAAAATGGGTGTGGCGAAGTACACTCGGAGCCCCACCCCTACCCCCCCCAAACAAAAATCCTGTATGAAACCGCATACAATACATCATAAAGTTGCAATTATATAGGATCATGAATAATTTGTTGTTTGTATTACAAATATCTTTGTTGTTTGTGTTTTTGTGTATATGAAATTGTTTTGTAGTGGAGCTCGACGTCCGATGGCATACGTTCCTTGTGGACACTCATAGATGTCTCCTACATGATCACAATCAGCACCAAACACAACAAACAACATATTTTATTGTTGAACTAATATAATATTGGTATACAATACATCAAACAATATTATTTCTATTTTTTTAATTTTTTTATTGATGGGAGAAGTGGAATTTTTTGGGGAAATTTTTTTTTTTTTTTTAAGTATTAGTAGAGGGCCTAAATATTATTCAATATTTTCAATCAAAAAATGAGGGGAATCCCAAACTCTTGGTCTATTTAGTGATATATTGTTGCTATGGGGTTTTCCCAGCCAGCATCAAGTTAAAAAAATAAAACGGTAATGCTCTATTCCGCAGTAGAAAATTAGATTTTTCCGCGCGAGTCCAAACAATTCAGGAACAAAAGAATTAACTAAGGAGGTCACATTTCCAGCCTGTATTCAGCATGAAAACCTTATTTGTTGAATATAATACCTTCTACAGGCTAGCAAATATTTCATTCAATTTAGACAAATAACTTGGTAGAGATGTTTCTGTTATTTATTATAGTGACACTTTCCTTTTGTTGCCAAACTAAGATTTCAGAATAAAAACAGTTATTGCTAGTTTTTCAAACACACACAGTTGAAAGATACGATATTTACAATTTTATTCAGTGTGCCATCTTAAATATGATTGGTACATTAAATTGTTGTTAATATTAGCTGGAAAGATTGTTAAGTATGCATCCAATAATGAAGTAGAACTCCTCAGTCCTTCACTTGATGAAGTTAGTAAGGTAGCTCATGAAGACTCTGTGACCAGTGACACATATGGCATTAGACTAACAATTCAAAGTAAGTTCCATAAATGTAATTGATCATTAACTATTTTGTCAAATTTCTAAGTCTGGCTGAATTCTTTATTTCATTGTAAATTCTCTGCCTTGGTTGGTATTCCAGCTCTATATTAATATAGCTGTATAATGATTTGTGGCCATTGATTAAAAAATATATAAATAACAACAAAAGAAGTAGTAAACAACTAGACTCATTATTTTTACGAAATAGTAGCAAATAAGGTGAACCATTGAAGTCAGCATATCTGTAATTATTAAATGTGACAACTTAATTGACATTAACAAGAAAATCTGCAATATTTATCTGCCATTTTTATTACATTATGGTTATAGACTATAAGGAAAGAAAGCATGACTTCACAGAACAGCAAAGTAGAGTGAAAAGGGCACCTACTGATGCAAGCAATGGAAGTTTAAAGATATCTGCCTTCAATATCAGAATATTTGGAGTTACTAATTATGGGATGGATGATGTTGTTACTATCTTGAGTCAGGTAAACTAAAATTAGCCAGCCATTTTAAAGTTTGAGCTAACTGACTATGAGCATAAAATCTAAAATAAGAAATAGACAAAACTTATTTTTCACTTGATTTTGGTGAAGTGTTTTTTGTTTTTAGATTGAGTCAATGTGTTTGTTAAGGGCAACAACACAAACTAGACAGTCAGCCCTGAATTCACTCACAATTAATTAGGAACTTATTGATTAACATTGTCACCTCTTGCTCAGAGCCTTACTACATATGTCTGACTCCAGTTACATAAACTGGAAGTCCAGCTAGTTGCAAGGTTTTTTCTTTGTTCAGTTCTGTTACTCCATTGTTCTCACCCTCTTTCTAGCCTAATAGCTGTATCACCTCAGTCACTTCCAGAACTTGTAGTCGATTTTGTCTATTAATTATAGTTAAATAAACAACAGTCTTGCACTTAGTTAATTAGTTCGCTATTTGACCTTTGATTCTATATAGAGTGACTCTGAGTTTAGTTATTAGCTAGTGAGTTAGATTCCACTTGTTGATAGCTCTTAGTAGCCTGAGCCTTACAACCTCAGGTGGCTCTCACTCTCTACTTGAAAGTCACAAAGCTAGCTATTTTTGTAGTTAGTAGACTTATTGCACGGACAGTGTTTTATTACGTGATAATTGACGTTATGGTCTGTGACAGAAATTCCAATGAGTGCCCTCCATTAGTTTCATTTGGGTATAATCCTGAACTCACAGGCCATAGCTACATTTTTCTTGATTAGAATTTCTGTTGTTAAGATAAAACTTTTGAAGTAAAATAGGAAAATGGGGAAGGACTACTAGATTGTGCGTGGCTCAAATTATAACTTATATTTTTGCATAAATGCATTATTACGTTTTGGGTACACTCCTAAAATTATTACGATTTTCTATTTGAGTCTGTCTTAATTTTTCTTTCATGATGAGAATTACTCACTGAATGACTCCTTTACTGGTTCGTTGTTTAGATTGTACGGCGATATGACATCATTTTAATTCAAGAGATCAGAGATATTTCACAGACTGTCATCATAAACTTCCTCAACAAAGTCTACCAGTAAGTCTTAGTCAGAAATGTAGCTATGTGTAATTCAGTCAACATGAGTTGATATTACAACCTGCATCCAACACAGCCACAACTATATCCAACAAAAGCTTAATTTAAACACACATTCTAAATGAAAACCACCTTGTTATTGACAATATATATGGTGGCAGAACTAACCCAGTGGACCCAGCAGGTGCTGGACTAGTATTATTGAAACTTGCTGGATAACTATAAATTTTTAGCAGAAAATATTTCACTTACTGTTGGGCAAAGGGGTCCCTTTGTATAGCGAGCTTGATAAGGTGTTTACAGCAGTCATAACAGTAATACTTTAGAAACCTTCTATGATATTCCAGGCTATACGTTTTGGAGGCTATCTCCATGATTGTGACAGCTAAGGTGTCTAACGGATTCAAGTCAAGTAACTACAATTTGTAACAATATTATGGTTGGTAACTGTTCTTCATTTATGTACTGTAGGGATGCAAGAAGTGATGGTATTACGTATATTTTAGAATTATCAGAAAGATTAGGGCAGACATCAAGCCAAGAACAGTATGCTTACCTCTATAGGTAAAAACTGACGTAGTTTCCAATAATCACAATTAATTTTGCTTTAATTATTTTACCACACACGATTATACATTATATTGTAATTTTTTAATTGTGTTTACAATCATATAGAATTACAATGTTTTCCAAGTTAAATAATCTTTCAGAGTCAGTGAGAAAAATCAAACTATTCAGAGATTAGGATATGAACATCTCCTATATATATATAACAATAGACCCACATATAATTGAGTCTCTCGAGAGTTTGTCAGACGGCTTAATTCAGCAACATTTCAGAAAGATGCTTGCTTATAAATTGTGATTATTAATAATTACTCACTCCATTATCAGTGTGTTGATGTATAATTGAAGTACAGCTAATGCTTAGATATTTAACTTTTTTTTTCTATGAGTATTAAGAAATAGAGTTTTATGTTGGCTTCTTCCCTTTATTGGCAACACGTCTATAGCTTCTTACCATGAGCTCTTTCAAGTATAGGGTTTGAAGTTAAAGCATTGTCTATTAGAAGTACTTTGAAGCAGTTATAGTCCACTAAGCATTATTAGCAGACAATGGGAGCAAAACTCAAGCATTAGGTCTGTCATAAAGCAGTCTGCTTTATGAGCCCCAGATCAAATGGCAAGCAAGCTGTATAATCTAACTTTAATATTACAGCGATAAGAAAAAATTATTGTAGTTATATTCACTTATGTTTATATGTATGCATACATACAAACTTTTTTACACCAAATTACTACAATCACTCACTAAATACATAATTTATACACAACAATAATGATGTACTTAGCTACATAAGCTTAATATAATAACAGTACTTTTATGTGACTAAATGAATGAAGTTTTACCAATAATAATCATTGTATTTGATTTGTATAAAGATGAAGTTGGTTATGTCAAAAGCGAAACTATTGAGTAATTTTGGCTGTTCAATTGAAAAAGTGTACAACTTATAGTGGTATTTTAATTTTAATCTAATATTATAAACCATTCTTTGTTGTCTAGAAACTACACAGTCCAGATACATGAATCTCATCTATACAATGACTCAGCCATGGATGTGTTTGAGAGAGAACCATTGTCTGTATTGATAAGGAGGGTTCTATTAGGTAAGGAATGTCACGACAACCAGTAATCTTATTATAATAATATGCTTGTGTGTCAGTAACGACGACGACGGACGGTGTGTATTCATGAATAATTCATGATCTTTAACCATTTGGTAAGCCATTTGGTAAAGCATCGTCTAGCGTCACTGAGTAGCAGGATATAATAATTAATATATATAGAATTATTAAACAATTAGGGTAAACTAAAGAAATGGTTGCGCTTATGAAGTTATTTACAGTTTCGTAAATCATATTTTTTTTTTTAACTCATTTTTTGTAGATATTCCAGACACTATATTAATTGGCCTTCATTCGAGGCCTTCAGATGTAGTGGCAGAGTTGAACCAGTTAGTAGATGTCTATGAAGATGCTGTGTCCCACTTTAACACAACCAATGCTCCCATTCTTGGAGATCTCAATGCAGACTACTTGTTCTTGTCTCGTACTCGCTATGACACCCTCAGACTGGTCACTGACTCACGCTTCACCTGGCTCATCAACTCCACCATTGACACGACAGTCAGCTCTACCGACTGTGCTTATGACAGGTAACCAGTAATAGTAAATATTTTATTAACACAATATATATACTAGAGTGCTGCAATTGTGATGTAGCATGCATTGTAGTATGTCCCTGTTGTGATCTATGTGGCTGTATAACAAAGTACATAAAAAGGTGTTGAAGTTCAATTAGATTGCATGCATAGTGAAAGTCCATTACAAACACAGAGGCACTGGCGTAAGAACCAGGGGGCTTGGGGGGCTGTAGCCCCCCCAGCCTGAAAGTAAGGGGAGCAGAGCCCCCCCTGCTGAGGGCACAAGATAAATCTTACCAGTCTTGCTAGGTAATCTCAATGGTAACTAAAAAAATGTTAATCAACTCAAATCACAGCAGCTACATTATACTGATAAACAAAGGTCATCCACATAGTACAGCTTGCAAGCCCGTAGGCAGGGGGGCTCATGGGGCTCATGTAAGCCTCCCTTTTGAAAATTATTCATGCTTAGTCAACCTAAAATGTTTATGATTTCATACATCAGTAGTTCTTTCAAGCAATACAATACATTTCTTTAGCCTTAGGTCAGATTTTAAGATCTCAATCCGACCACTTTAAAAAAAAACAAAAAAACATCAACACAAAACAATACGTATCATTGCTTCAATAAACTAAACCACAGATACTTCAACAAGTTAATGCTGTACACAGCAACACTGTTTGCTACATTTTGATTTTGACAACTATACTATTAACCTAACCACTCAAATCTTTGTGACTTTAGCCCTGCATTTTTACAATATTTATATAATTATATGTATATAATCATATTATATACAATGGAAAAAAAATTACAAAAAATATTTATGTTGGAACATATCTTTTGAAAAACATGTTTTTAGCCAGGTTTTACTTCTACCACAGAGTTACACTTTAGTTCATTATTGCAATAGAAACTAGCTAATCAATTTTGGTGAGCCCCCCCCCCCCTTGAATTTTTTTTTTTGCTATGGGCCTGGCTTGTAATAAAGTTTTACATTCATGAAAGAACTCTACTTTATTTATTTTTTGTATCAATACCTAATGGCTCTAATGAAGCTGAAATAAAGTACCTCTAATCTGCACAGACTAAAGTAAATTTTAAAAATAGAACAATCATTTGATAAATTTATATGCTGAAACACATTGGGTAAGTGAAGTAGCATTGCAATTCGCTGGGTGGATAGTAGTTATGAGGTTCATGAAGCAGCAATAGATTTACTTCAACTACCTGATACCAAAGCTTTCACCTTATTCTCTGTTGTCAAGGATTGTTTGTTGAGGTGCTCTCTGCCAATCACTAACTGTATTGGCCAGGCGTATGATGGTGCTTTGAACATGAGTGGAGTTAGAAGTGGTGTTCAAGCTTTGATGAAGAAAGAGACTGACTCATGTCTCTATGTTCATTGCTTTGCACACAGCCTAAATTTATGCATCCAAGATGTAGTGAGAAAAAGTGAGCTATTGAGCAACTGTATTGAATTTATCTTGCAGTTAGTTCAGCTGATTAAATTTTCACCTAAGAGATTAAGCCTTTTTCAGAATATTCAACAACAGATTAGATTTGGAGATGACTCAGCAGCTGTGCCTTCTTCACTTAGGCCTCTTTGTCCCATGAGGTGGACAGTTCGGCATTCTGCAATTGATAGGGTATTAAACAATTACAAAGCACTCATGTCCGGCTTACGGCAAGTTGAAGAGGGGCATGATGAATATGCTGCAAAAGCAAGAGGCTTACTGATCCAGATGGAGTCTTTTGAACTGTACTTCAGTTTTAAGCTGTCATTTGTAGTTTTTGCTGCAGCTGAGCAACTATCTATCAACCTCCAGGCTAAGGATACAACAGTTGGTGAAGGATTGAAGGGTGCACACTTGCTTCAGGCACATGTGTCAATTTTGAGGTCTGACAGCAAATTTTCTGCTTTCTATGAGGATGTTCTCCAATCTTCACAAGAGTTAACTGATGAGCCTGTTCTTCCTAGATACAGAAAAATACCAAAGCGGCTAGATGATGGATCTCAGCCACATCGTTTTGCTAGTCCAGAGGAGATATCGACATGCTTACTTTGAAGTTTTAGAACAGGTATGTGGAGAAATAGAACGACGCTTTGATCAGTCGGATCTATCTGTTGTGCAGAAAATTGAGTCTTTTTTAATTGAGTCAGCTAATGGTCAGCACACTCTGCCCAGAATTGCATCAAATTCTTGAAAAGTACCACATTGATATTGATCGACTTTATATTCAAATTGCCATGCTGGCAGACACAATTAACACTGCATTTTGGTGAAGCTATCAAGACTGTCACTAATGTGAGGATAATTGCCAATGCACTGAATCAGAGCAATATTGTTAGAGGCATGCTCAACGAAGTGGACAAGCTAGTTCAAGTATACTTGACCTATCCTGTCACAAGTGCTACTGCTGAACGGTCATTTTCTTCTCTACGAAGAATTAAAACTTTCCTCAGAAGCTCAATGACAGCCCAGCGCCTGAATAACTTATTCATCCTGTATGTTCACAAGTCATTTACTGACTTACTTGGTTTTGAAAAAGTTGCTAATGATTTTGTGTCAGTAAACACACGCAGAATAAACTATTTTGGACATTTTTAAGTAAACTATCATTCTTCTTTAATTATCTATATTGTTGTTGTCTACCTTGTTTGCAATTCTCATGAAGAATGTACTAACGAACTATTCTCAATTCTCAGAGATGTAAAATACTAGGCAGGAATGCCCAATACCTCTGTGCTTAATTAGATTACTGACCACAGTCGGCCCCCCCACTCAAAATTATCTTCTTACGCCAGTGAGGCATAGCTCACTTTCTAGAATGTGCTGTATAGAGAAGTCAAAATAAGCATACCACTTACATCACTTCCACTGATGTTGTGCTGAAGCTTGTTACTGCTTTTCATGTGTGTCACATAATATACAGTATTGGCATTCATCTTTTGAGAAGCTATCTTGAGAAAAAAGCAGTGGAGCTATAACTTGTTTTGCAGTAGCCAGTTCTACCAAACTTAAGTTAAAATGTTTATCTATTTATAGTTTGAAATTTTCACACTGAATTTTCAAACTGCATCCTCTCAGTCAGATTGTCCTGTGATGTTTAAAATTATTGGAAATGTTTTTGTCATTATCTATAGAAATAGAAAACTTTTATAAACTAAAACTCTCTCTGTTTATGATCTCAGATTCGTCGCAGCTGGGCCAATTCTGTCCTATATTCCACAAAATTTAGCCCAAGTATTTCGATTTGATTTAGCTTATTCTCTCAACCAAGACCAAGCAGAGGATGTTAGTGATCACTACCCCATTGAGTGCATATTTCAAGGTATGGAGCACACACTATTTTCAAATTTAGTTGATTATTGATTCAAATGAGCTTGTCATTTCTCCATTATCTCATATAGGGACAGTTAGAATGTCAAGCTTTAGTTCTACAGCAATGACAACACCCACTTCATTGCCAACACCATCCACACAACTCCACACATCGTCTATGACATCTACCACATCAACACAGAATTCCACAGATTTATTGACAGCTACCACAGATGCAACCACAGTCATTGGTATGCTATCAACTAGCTCTCCGGCATCGTCTAGTATCTCGACCCCAACATCTGGACAAACTCCAGGAATGGTGTCAGAAATTAATGAAACGGTGACAAATGCTGACTCAACAACAGACGAGAGCATTGCCTCAACTGTATCTGCAGCAGCTACTCCGTCTTCTGGTTATTTATCTGTCATTGTTTCTTCGGTTTTAATATATCTCATAATAGTCGTTTCCTAGTCATCTCCTCATCCAGCTCTCAAAACCATCGTGTTTATAACACTGTCCTCTCAATATAATAATTTTATAATTCATTTCCATTGTAAAGTTTTTATGATTCATAGTAAATAGATATTTTCTTCTTTTGGGGGACAATTATTTTTTAACTTTCATCTTCAAAATGAATATTTTGAATTATACTTTTACATGTGATAACATGGTTTTGTTTCAATTCGATGTGACATATTTTAGTCATCTGGTAAGCATTTTATACAATTGACTATGGAGGCATGTATATAATGTAACTGAATAGATTGCTAGATTGTATAAGGAGAATGTGAACACATAAGGAGAGTGCGAACATATGAAACTGATATAGTACTTATGGTGAGCTATTTTTTCACACATTTGTATACAACTACTGACTAAAGGGTCTTCCTGTAGTAATATTTCTATGTATACGCCTCCCATGTGCTGAGTTGCTTGCTGTAGCTATTACATCTAGTGATCTCTGCATTAGGTAGCTATATTTATATAATTAAGTTTAGGTGATTTTAAACTCACTTTGTGTTATAAACAGGTGAGACTATTGTAGCAATCTAGTGAGGGGGGGGGAAGCTTTCCCCCCAAACTTTCCAGCCTCCCCCCCAAACTTTCCAGCCTCCCCCTCAAAATTTTCAGCTTTCCCTTCAAAATTCTCAGCTTTTACCTTCCCCCCTAACATTTAATGCTTAATGCTGTGTGCAGTATACCATTAGGCTGAACCCAAAATGATAGCATTTAACTCTAAAAGAATGCTCTCTCACTCATTTAAATAGAAATATCATTTTTGCCTTGAAACTTAGGTATTTGCTGAACTTCTCCCCCTAAACAAAACTTTCTAGTGATTACAAATCACACATTGTATCAAAAATATTATTGTGAATAATTAATATTGTGCCATTGCAAAATCAATTATCATTAAATTGATTGAAGCAATACAGTGATATAATACTTGATAGAAGCAAAGCATACTTTGTAATAGAATTCCTGACCTACTTTGAAATGCCTACACACAATTACAGATAATTAGCTTAGTAGCTGAATAAGCACACAGTAGTTAAAATGTAGATATTGCCACAACCACAACAATGATAATTTCATATAGAAAATTGGTTCCATAGAAAGTAGCTATCTCTATAGCTATTACTCTTTTGCCTATCAGTGAACCCACTGCGATACACCTGATCAATAGCTAGTATAGCAGTCACAAGCACTCTTGAATTAAAAATAGTCAAAGCTAAAATACTGCATAAATTCTTTTTTATGTTAATACATGTACAGTAGTGTGGTGTAATGCCCTGCCTTCCACCCCATTCTACAGACTATGAACTATTATATTATTATTCCCATATTCATATTTCCCTATTATGTTAGCTGTGAAAGTGCTGTGAACTAATCAATTGTTTGTGTGTGTATTTTATGCTGGGTCATGGTCATGTCATTGCGAGCATGCCCAGAACTGGTTTTCTATATAGTGGCCAGCCTGAGCATGTGCTCGGCAGTTGTACAATTTGAGCCAAACCTTAACTTGAATCTTGGGACTATTGTAGAATTTGAGAGGCAACATAAATTAACTAAAACTAAGACACAATTGATAGTATAACTAACTAAATCTTCTACATGGTATTGAAGAAAAACTAAAAACTAACTAAATCTTCAGGGAGAATTTGGGGAAAAAACTAAAACTAAGCAATCAAGATATTTTTTTAGTATGAATAACTAAAACTAAGAAAGTCTGGAATCTCTGAACCAAAACAACATTACTACACTATCTCTACTATACCCTATAGGGTGTATTTTAACACCACAAATATAGTGTCCCATTACACCCCTAGCAACTGGTAAGGATCACCAGACTATAAGAAATATTAACATAAAACCATAAGTGTATATAGTATCATATCACAGCATAAGCCCCATACCTAATGAAACTATACAAGATGTGCTCCACCCACACCAGCTTTGTGCTGAATACATACAACCTATCCAATGTTTGTCGGCTAGCATTGAGACAATTATTATTCCCACTCACTGCAACAACTGCTAGGCTAGACCAGAAAATTCATGGGGTCATCATGAGATCTAATAAGTGCAGGCAGAACCTTCCTGCACTAATTATCATAGCCTTACTGAAGAGATGTATGCTAAGATATTGAGGGAGGGAAAAAGTACTGCAATTAAATTTACACCAATGCCTCATTTCACGTGGATTTCAAATTATAACCGGTTCCATATCTACTGCTGTCAGCAAATGTAATTTGATAGTGTAGCCTGTATACTAAACAAAACTAATAGAAAGATGAAGCCCAAGCTAAGGATCACAGATGAAGTGTCTTATAATAGGCACATGCACACTTGAGCCTCCAAACACCTTACATATTGCCAGCCAGAACAGGCACCAGAACAGCAAGTGAAAGCAAAATAGAGAGAGAAGCAGCTAATCTTCCCCCCTCTATCACCGACAATACTAAATCAATGATAATGTCGTACAAAAACAACAACAACAACGCAAAGGCCTGAAGTAACTGACAATGACAACCATGACTAAGCTCATGCGACTAAGTAAAATGAAAATGGCAATTGCTTTTCTGTGAGGGCACAGTTTGGGCGATTAACCAGTAAAAAACAAACAAAAAAACAAAAAAAACAAAAAAACAACAGCTAAGTACTGTTGAGTCACATTTTAATTCGGAATTTGCTTTATTTATTATTTTTATTATTATTACTATTATTTATTTATTATTATATTTTTTGGGGGGGGGGGGGAACGGGAGGTAAATAATAATACCACGTAAGCATATCAATACTGAGAAGAAGTATGTACAAATCTATGCCACTTAACGTTTTTTTCCAAATAAAGCACAGGAAATAATTAGGTGACAGAGTGCTGTAATAAAGTTTAGTTAACAAAACAAAAAACAAATAAACAAACAAAAATAGGGGTAAATCGATATAATAACCAAGAACAATTTCCAGACAATTCTATACACATAGTAACATATTTACAAAGTAATTCCTTGACAGCACACTTCATGAACTGAACCCATTTTCTGTATAAAAAAACAACGACAACAACAAAACATAATTTAAAAAATGGAAATCCATTATAGTATTTTTATCAGAAATTAATACTACAGCTTTAATATGGGAAGGAACCCTTTACCTAATAACTAAGCTGATCTTACCACTGCCCTTACATTATAAAGACCCTTAATAATTCAATGACAAAATTTCTTTTTCCCATTCACACTCATTAATCTAAAAACTTCACTTTAAATACAAATACTGTATGATAATGTATATAAAAGTATTTATGTAGTTAGCTAATCTGATCTAGTTTTGAGACTTGGTAAAGGGTATCATACTATAGCAATTGATAGATTACTAGTACAGGCTGATTATTTCATAAAAGTTTGTGTTTTAATACCATTGGCTTAATTAAATAGATTTTTTTCTGAATGTCATTATAAAAATGTGTTTCTTGGCAATAAAAATTCAATACTGTGTCTGTGCTAAGCATAAATCTTGAGACCACAAGTAAATATAATTCTACTAAAATTCACATTTAAGGAAGAACATCTAAGAAATGATCACAACAAATATAAATTCATACTTTGCAAAACTTCACTGCTACATAGTAAATCATTGACAAAATTAAAGCGGCTTAGGGAAAGGTAAGCCCTCTACCCTCCCACTGTAAGCTCTTAACCCTCATACAATAAGTGCTACACACTCTCACCATAAACCCTTTACCAGTCATTGCAAGCTTTGACATTCACAGTGTTAACCCTTTACCTCTCACTCATTAAGCAACTTATAACTAGGGGTGTGCCCAACAGCATATTGTGGCAAGCGAACTATTGCCACAACCTAAGAGTTTCTTGCAATACATGCAGTAGTGGCAATAGCTCACTTGCCACACTGTGCTGTTGGGCACACCCCTAGTTCAGAAATTAAAGCCACCTACGCAATCCACAATGTTTGATACGATCGTCAGCATAAGGCAATCAAACGATACTTACCATTTTATTAGTTTTTACACTTTACTTTATCAGAGCACAAGCAAACAGCTTATTAGTTGACCAGATAATTCGCCATACTGTGTATTCTCCACTCCCTTGCTTACAGTTTGTTGCTATACCATTGGTATAAACTTTCAAGCACACTCATTCAGAATGCATTGGTTGTCGAAATAAACCCCCGAGAATGGAGCCTGTCAGTAGTTAAAAACAATAGTACTTACTTCGGCGAATCTTACTATATGCTTATAATGTTCCTCCGTTCTGCCGAACTCTAGAAACAGCTGATGAAGTTTAATGCAACTTTTCAATAAATGGTACTGATTGTTATTGACCTGCCTATTTACTCCACCCATTTTACGTGAAGGAGTTGCGACGTACCATATATATATATATATATATAAACATACAGATTTACATTGAGTTAGACTCGAGAATGTCTCGCTGGCTTCACTCACTCGCCAATAAACACCTTATAACTTATACACTGTAAAATCTTTGCTGTACAATAAAACACCTGTGTGCAGCAGCATTGCACTTCATGCATCTAGTTGCACAGAATACCTAACATGTTATTACTCTGCTGGACTGCTGGATGCATTGCAGCCAGTTGACAATTACTGTGACCTAAGTACTTGATTCCAAAGTTGGCTAACTATGTAGCTAACTAATACTTGCTGAACTAAAAGCCAAGGCATATTGTCCACTGCCAACAGTGTTCACTTAATCTTAAGCTCAGTGGCTCCTATAGACAAGACTGCTTTCTTCGCACTGCTACTACAAATATCCTGAAGGGTTGCAGCTAAACGCATTTTAGTTTTGCTGAGATTTCAGAGGATGTTGCCCTAAATTTAATGTACGTAAATCCCATCTTTTAAAAGCCCATCTTCCCATTTCCTGTCTGGAAAAACAGTACCAAAATAAAATACACAGCTTTAAAAAGCTATATTATATATTTTTTTGCTTTGAAAGTGTTAGCCATCTTCTAAAGTCGCTGTTGACAGATGCAGTGAGTCAATGATGACAACTGAAATCCTCACAAACGCATGCTCACTGAGGAGTAATAAGCCATTTAAATTTTGAAAACCCTTTACCTCTTTATTAGTGGCACCGGTATGTATATTGCTGAGAGAGTAAACACTCACAAGTCTTACTCACTGAATTTTACACAATGAACCTCATGCTCCTTACCAGGGAAACAGAAAAATGACTTTTAGTAACACCATCATTGTGTGTGGTATCTACAAGTACACCGAAAATGATGGACAGTGAAGCACACCTGCATTAACCTTATAGGGGAGAAATGTGGCTGCATACGTTCTAAATATAAAAAATAAATCAACAAAAAAAGACATTCTTAAATTAATCATTAAGTTCAAACTATGCTTGGAAGACAAAAGGGGATAAGTTTTAGTATGTGTGTTTTCATAATAGAGTTTTTTGCTGCAGTGGAGAAATGTACCATAGTTATGGGTAATTTAGACTACACCTACTAGTAAAATGTTGGTGATGCAATAGTTGCTGTAATTATGCTGAAATTTCATTGTTGTTTTTTGTTTCTGACATAGCAATTTTTCTCCCCTTACCTTTCCAATACTAAATCCATTACTCCAGCATAATGCATACTAACTTTAGATTATTGGCGTCCATATAAGCTGGCTTATGAGTAAGTTTAAGAAAACAAGAATTTAATTTGTTCTTAGTGTCACATATTTTGATAAATGACAGGCCATTTTCTTCGATGATACAACCATAGGTGTTTATACACTGATTTTATTGTTTATTGGGAAATCAATGGCTGGCCCAAAGATACTTTTAGTGGCCACCAGTGACACTGGTGGCCACTACGATGAAGGAGTAAAAAATGGCATATGCCCAATAGTAATTTTGCACTTACAGTGTTGCACAGACTTGACTATTGTCCTTACTGTGACATGTGTTGGTCAGTAGGATGGGTCTTATCTAACTGCCTTGACAAATAATGCAAACCAGAAAGAGTAGGGTAAAGGGGAGGGGGACAGGGTTTGAGCAAGGTATAGGGTAACTGCACCCAGCTTGTAAAGGATGACATAAAAGATTGCCTGAAGCCATAGATGAATAGAATTATCACTAAGTCCAAACCAAATACAAGTGAAAGTAGGTAGTTGATAAGGAGTGATCTGTAGGTATTAGAGGCTAGATAACCTTATCCAAAAACGTTTGCCCTCATGCACAAAACCCTTCAGGGATTTTTTTAGCTTCACATCACAGACTATAGACTTTTAACAAAATTATTGCAGGAGCAAAACTAGAATTTATTATATGAGAATACAATTGCAATGTATTTGACCCAAAGTCTGACATCGAAGACTGAGGGGACAATGACATATTCAGCAGGGGCAATAACATTTTAAGCATGGGCTACATGATCCCACAGTCCCTTAAAAAACCTACCCTTTACCCTTTTACACAAATTGTATATCCCATTACATAAAAATCTTAAAAATCTTCAAAAAACCTTCACCCCTTACACTAAACCTGTACCAGACATTGGCCCCTCATACTTACTATCATTTATCATTAAAAAATACAGTTCACTGCTTTACATTATCAACAGGTTCTATGTAAGCTGCTTTCTCACCTTGTTGCTATTTCTTAATAAGCCTCTCAACTAGAAGGAGATTCTGCTAAATCTATAGCTAGTTAGCTGCTACATAAAGCCCTCACTCTACCATAGTTGGTGACGAACTTCATTTGATGACCAGAGAGATGAGTACAGCAAAAGAGGACCCTATTCGCAAAAAACAAAATTAATGAAAAGGTCCACGTGACTATTTAGCTCCTATTGGAATAAGCTTGCTAGCGATGGCCGCCCCTTAAGTTAATGCAGTGAGGGTTGAAGGAACGACGTCTTATGGAAAATATGCTTGATTGAAGATCCAGGTATTTCAGAGGGGTGCTTACTAAAAGGGGGGCTCGAACAAATATAGTCGAACCCCCCCTAGATCCGCCCTAGCATTAGACTAAACCCTTGCCTTATATAAAACCCTTCACCAAACCATATACCATCCTTTTTACCCTCTCATACATTCCCTATACCAAACCTTATACCTTACCTTACAGTGATTTTTCAACCTTTGCATCACAGTGGGGGCATATTGACTTGAACAAATTATTGTGGGGGCAAAACCAGAATTTATATGTTAAAAAGCAATGACATGCGGGGGCAATAACATTCTTAGTAAGGGCGAACCGCAGCACCAATGAAAAAACCTGCCTTATACAAACCCTTTACCAAACTCTATACCCTTACAGCAAACCCTTTACCAAAACTCTATACCCTTACGGCAAACTCTTTACTAAGCCCTATACGCTTACAGTAAACCCTTCAGTAAACCCTATACCCTTACAATAAACAAGCAAACCTAATTTGGCTTGACACTTAACTGAATGTTTGTTCTAATACATGGTGTTCGATTAGTAATTCTATGTCAAACCCTGGATATCATTTCTTGAAACAAACACTTATAACTAATAAGTGCGGCATCTCAAAATACTGAACATCGTTTATCTCAATTCATATTCTACCTTTTATGAATGCAAACTATTCACACTGGGAGAACACGAGTTCATCGTTGCTATTCTGAACTAGGAATTGGTTAATAACCTGGGGGGGGGGGGGGGGGGGGGGGGGGGGGGGGGGGTTGGGACAAGCAATGTACAAGGATTTTCATTGATACTGCTTATATTGAAATAGGCAAACTTAAAAAGTCTGCACTAAATTTTTTAGATAGAGTGACGACTTAAGCAACTCTTGAAGAAGTCACTGCCCAAAGTAGAGCAGACAATAGCTCTTAGTTAATTTTGATTCATGATGTTTATTCTTCATGTTATCAGCACCAGATACTTTTATTCTTCTAAAAGCTGAGGCAGTTTATTTTAAAGTGTAAGCGATAGAATAGATCAAAGATGAAAAGTTAGCAATACAAACTACTTGTAAAATGAGGGAAAAATAAATGGTAGTTTATAACAGAAGTGAAGAAGTTGTAGAGTAGTAATTTTAGCTTGATGGAAGCTTGTGTAGTAGGTTTAATACTTGCCTGCAGCACTTGCTGATCATGACTATTCATTAAGGTAAGGATTAAACATTTTATGCACACTGAGGGGCAAGGTGAATAATTTTGCTTATGTGTGCTACAGATTTGCAACAGCCCCTCCCCCCCTTCCACCCCACCCTATAAAAAAATAACTTCTCATAATCAGTCGGACCGCGCGCGTAGCCAAAACTTCACGGTAATCGAGATTTAATTTTTTGCCGTGCGATTGGCGCGTTCATGTGGTTTCCAAATGATCATTTCGTATTATTTTTATATCTTAATGATGATGCAAGATTAAATATCCAAATTTGGTACTGCAGTGCACTTTATATAGGCCTAACTTCCTGCCAAAGCATATGACCTGGTTTGCCCTGGAATGCTGATAAGAAGCCACCATACACAAATTTGATTGAGTCATAAAGTCTTTGGACAATCCAGTTTTGCAGGTATGATCAACAAAAACCCATCAAATTTGCATCTACTAAGTATTATTGCATAAAGTAATTGAAACAGATTTTGTGTCCCACACATAGAAACAAACCAAAACAAAAACAAAAAACGATCTATGGTATGACAATAGATTTTTATGTAGTACTGCATCACTTGACTTTTCATGGTGCCCAGTTCTCTTCCTTCTAACCAACTCTATGAAGTAAGCATAATACATGTATTTAAAATATTGTAATGTGTGAGAGCATATTAATTGCAGCTTTGGCTAGCAAGGACAGGAAATATTCCAAATTTCACCCACGGCGACCATGCAGCAAGTGTCTTTTGTGTAGTAAGTCCAATGCCAATTATTCTCACTATCAGACATGGTCTGAAGAGGAGATAAAGTTTTTACTTACGCACTGGGGGAGCGAACCAGATTGAAGCAGTTGCATTTGCATAGCACATTATAAGGAAGCCCAACGAGCACATCCATCGGGGTATCGTCCTAAATGGTCCACACTTCCACTTACTCCAGCTTCCACCTCTGAAACATGCATGTACCCATCTTGTAAATCCACCACAAAATTATGCAGTCTATCTTTTGCTCCTGTCAGCGAGTTGAAAGTCTTATTAAGTCTTCAAGATGATCTGCAGTCAATAATAGTGTGTGGAGATCGCTACAATCAACTTTACCGCCAGTTTCTTAGACCTTCTCAACATTGTTTCAGTTGCGGCATTAAGTCAAAAAAGAATACTACTTTCACAAGACATTGCCCTAATCCCAGTTTGATTAATGCTTATCTCAATAGCCGTGAGGAAAGTGAAGAAATCAATTCATCCCATCATATTTGCTTAAGCTGCTACAAAGCCCATTTAGCTATTATTAAAATGCATGAACAGAACAATAGCTTAGCAGATTTGATTGACATTTGGAAGCATACTTTATGAAATGAAAATAATGATGAGCTTACCAGAGTGACGCTTCACTCAGCCTTGTATGTAGCAGATGAGTTCATTAATCAGCATGCAGTGCTTCTTCCACATGTCTCGATAGTATTTCTTTGCAAGTAAGAAGCCAACGCTCAATCCAATTTTCGAGAGCATCTGATTCTGGAAGGTAAGGAAGGAACAGTGAAGTTTACTGCATCTTGGTTACTCAAGAAACTTAAAATGTATCTCGGTAAACACATTGAGTGCATATGTATCCACAAAAAGATTGGAACTGTCTTATTCAGAAAGGGTGGTGACTTACTAGTAAGTCTTTCTCATGCACTGGGTGCTGCCAGAACAAATGAGGATCAAGATGTACTGTATGAGCCAAATCTATCAAGCAAACCTGAAGTATCAAAAGTTTTAAGGGAGGCAGGAGATATAGTCAATGATTTGATTCATACAGAAACGGCAAAATTACCAGTCTCTACAAATAAAGAATTGGATATAAATGCAGAAATAGGCAGTATTAATCCTCTACTTTGGGATTTTCTGGAATCTATCACACGCAGTGTCAGACAGAGAGAAGGTTTGCCTGAAACCAATTGTGCTGTCAAGAGGTTGAGACGTTACGTTATCTTTAACCTTCTCTGTTATTGTAGCAATACGAAACGGACAACATTGCTGCACAATATTTTAGCAGACACCATTGAAATATGTGGAGGCTCTCGCAAGTTAATAAATTTGTTTAATAAATTGGGGTTTGTTTCAAGTCCATCTACACATGATGAATTTGTCACTAGTATAGCTGAAACCCAAAGATTAAGATCACTGTGGGACAGCTTGCCAAGAGATACCTTTACACTTGCTAGTGTTGATAACTTTGACAAACTTCAGAGTCATGCTGCTGTATATTGCGGTGATCAGCATCGAAGTTATCATGGCACAACTGTACAAATAGTACAACCAGATCCTTCAATTACATTTTTTCTACCCATAACTTGTACTCAACCATTAAGTCAGCCTGAAACTTTACCAGTTCTAACCTTACCTATTGAAAACCCAATCACATCTACACTGAGATTAAAACGCTGCATTGAGATTTCACCAGCTAGCTCACCACACAAAATGGGAAAAGTTGGGCCGAAACGACCTAGAACTTTGGTGCCTAGAAGCTTGACAGAAATGATAAAAACTGCCTCATTAAATACTAATTCTAGCTCCTTAATGTCAGGGCTTCAAGTGCAAACTTGGAAGGATTTAAAGAGCAAACATTAGAAAAGAGTGAGAGAGAATCGTTAGAATCTAAAGTATTGACATACATGTTTGCTAAAGCAGAGCTTGAGACAACAGAGAAACATTTGATTGAATTCAAGGACTTATTTGCATACGACACTCAAACATCACCAAACATATCAAATATACAGTACATGGAAATTATTAATGAAAATCCAGATTCCAGTGACACTATGAGACAAGTGTCAGATCTAATATTGAGCACAGTTACTCCAGAACACCAACTTGGCTATGTAGTTTTGGTGGGAGATGGAAAAACTTACCAGCATCTCATGGAAATCAAGCGTCTCTATGGCTCAGCACTTAGCAAGTTATTAATTTTCCCCGGGGATTGGCATGTGCTAGCCAATTATCAGCCAGTGCTGATGAAAATTTATTACAGTGCAGGTCTTAAAGAGTTAGCTCAAATTGCTGGATTTAGAGGGGAAACCCTAACAAGCCTTGAAAAATGTTCACATTTAAGCGTACTCACCAGTTTTTACTTCAAGTATGGCAAGCCCTATTCAGGTCACTGATTGCTTCATTTGACACTACAAATCCAAAGTATCCAGAGGTGCATACAGTTTTAAATGAAGAGAGTACAATAAGAACTATCCTCAGAGATACTGAATTTCTCATTAACAATTCTGGGAGGGCCAAAGCATTCAAATCATGGGTATCAAGTTTGGTAGCTCAGGATGACACTGTAAAATTTTGGTGTCAGTTTATATTTGCTGATTGTTTTGCATACATTCAGTTGTATATAGCTGTCAGGTGCCAAAATTGGCATCTACGAGTTTCTGCATTGAAACTAATGGCCCCCCTTTTCTCAGCTTATGATCGCACCACATATCAACGCCTTACCACATCATTTAACTGAACTCCAAAAATTTCCTGAAAACATATTGAATTGCCTAAAAAAAGGTTTTACAGTCACTATCACAGGGGCTAAAGGTCATGCTGTAGGCTTAGATGAAGCACACGAAATGTGTGTGAATAAAGACTTAAATATGGCCATGTCCCGTCCATCTGCTTCTTACCTCCAGAAATACTCCCTTTTCCTAAATTATAGAATTTCTGCCCACAAAAATCTTCTCTGCCAGATATATCCACAGTTCCAGCATTCCATGTCACCATTATTCAGTTTCTTCTCTGAAAAGGCTGAAATAAAAGAAAGAGAACAAAACATTGTAGTAATGCGAAATGAAATAAAGAGAAAGTGTTTGTTTCCAACTGCATGTCCCACAAATCGTGGCATTGTGAAAATATTTTCTGGAGTTGGGGCAACAGAAGCACAAGCTCATGATTTGCTCAATTTTCGAAATATAGGACAAAAAGACCTAGATAGTTATATAAACTACTATATACTAAGAAATCCAAGCACTCCAGCCCCAGTGAGAAAAAACCAACTTCTAACCCAGCAAAGTATGACACATAGTCACACCCAGAGCAGATGAAGAGCATTTGAAATATTACTGGTAATTCACTCTTTGGCAATGATGCCACATCAGGATCCAATTCTAGAGCTTGTACTAGTTTGTTTAGATGAAGATACAGGTTTAGTATATACTTTGGGACATTCAGTTGGATAATTATTTCTTTTCCAGGAAGTTTGGGTAGAATAGAAAGGCCTATGTTATAGATGTCAGTATCTGGCGAGTAAATCAATATTTGTTGGGCTGTTGTAATCCATGCATGTCTCCAGCACCTCATATCAACCTCACTAGCGTTGGACTTGTATGTAATGTCTTTTTCTGGTAATGAATCACCAACAATTTTGACTGCACACTGATCACTAAAGCACCCACTGAGATACAAGGCTTGGTCTTGTTTCAGCCTTATACTTTGCATGTAAGCTAAACCTAGAGCCTGAATCATTGACCATTTACATGTCCTGCAGTTCAGGTAATCTCGCTAGGAGGAATTCTTTAACAAATGAACCAGTGAGGTCGCAGGGATGAAAGACTCATGTGTATGTAACTGAGACTGAGATTGTAAGTGGTCTTGATCTCTTCTGGCTTGTTCAAACAGCTTAGGGTTAAAAATTTGGGTGGTTGAAGGGGTAGCTTCATCAAATAGCAAGTGAATTTCTTGAACATCAGCTTGGTAATGTGGTAGCAGGAAAGAATTGAAAATATATTTTGCATACTCCTTTAGAGTGGCAGTAGACCGCAGTGGTTTGCAATTTATCAAAAACATTCCATCAATAATTACGGCTTGTGGTATCCACCCATTAGGAAGAGTCTCAAACACTACTTGTGGTTTGGAATAACGCTTCCTAAGCTTATCCTTCCAGAGTGACTTACTTCCTTTCAAAGGTAGCCCATTCTCATCACATAATGCTCTGGGGTAGAGTGAATACTGTTCAGGAAGTCTGCCGATCCACACAGGGAGTGGTACAATGACATAAGAGCCACAGTAAGTAAGAGGATAACAGATGAGAGAAATAGAATGCCTTCACTTACCGCATTGTGGCGTCACTGGCTGCGTTGCTGTTGGGTAGCACAGATGTGGGCCAATTCATCTGAGGTGGATCTCTATGAGTCACTTCCTTCACCTGAAACCAGTGGCTGGAAAACAAACAAGAAAGGAATTAATGAGTTCGACTGGGAATGTCCCACAGTGCAAAACAATGTTCAAGAAACCATTGATTTTCTTACCAAAGGTTGTTCCTGTAAGAAAGGTTGTGTGTCGGCAAGATGTGGATGCTTTGGAAAGGGAAAGAAATGTGGACCAGGATGCCAGTGCCTGAACTGCCTGAACACAACAGTCATTCCTTTACAAGAGCCTGATTCCTCCTCTGAAGAGTCAGAATCCATCAGTGAAAGTGATGATGACAATGAAACAGAAATTGTATTTGATGAATTAAATGATTTTTCGATTGAATTCTAATCCAAACACTATATTTATTTTGGACATTTCAGTTTTGCACCAGCTATGTCACTTAAAATTTTACCAATCTATTCTAGAATAATTACTATTGAGGTTAAAAGTATTAAAACCACTGTCCCACACTTACTTGCAAAAATATAGGCTGATATGTTCATTGAAAGGTGAACAATTTTTTAGGATTAGAGATCATGTCCGACTTGCCAGAACGTCTAGTAACACTAAAACAGCAAATTTGCTGATACTTAAATGGTGGTAATCATAAGCTATAAAATTAAGCCATATTCACAGCATATTTTTTCACCTAAAGCAGCAAAACTTCTAGCTCTCAGGGAGACGCTCTGAACCGCATTTTGCGACACCACAAGGTAAGGCGTCGACGGTCAACCAAATAACAAAATCTTCCACGAAATTACACAAACAGTCAGACTGATAATTATCAATTATTTCTTACCACACTTCCACACTTAGCTTTAGCTATTAGGTGTTTCCACTACACCATGCAGTCCAGTTCGCCAACGTTCCACTAACAAACTGGAAAGTTCCTCGCGCCAACAAAAATATTTAATCACGTGAGAATGTCAGGGGTATTGTGGGGTTTTTTGTCATTCATTCATTCAACAAAGGATATATCGATGACTGCTGCCTCCCTGGCTCTGAACTAGGTAGAGAACTCCACTAAGTAATTCCCTAGAATATTCTTATTCGACCTAGTTCTCTCAAAAAAGGTGGTCGAATTCTAGACGTGCGATCGCTAGTTGTTAAACTGCAGTAACGCCCCCTTTTTTTTTACCCTTAGTCGCGTGCATCTGTAGACTTTTTAATTCAGATTCTTAATCGCTATTTTCACACATTATGGTGACTAGAGGTTTGCTTAGCGGAGTGCGTCTGACCTGGCAGCTGATCAAGTGGGTGGGGGGGTTTGAGTCCAGTATAGAACGATTTTTTTTCATTACCCTATTCTTTGTTCTCCTTCATGTCTCTTTTCTTCCCCCTCATTTTATCCAACCTCTCCTTTCTTCATTGTACACTTTTCTCCTTCATCTCTTTTTTTCCCCCCTCATTTTCTCCAACCTCTCCTTTCTTCATCTACACTTTTTTTCACCTTTTCTTTTTTCTCCTTCATGTCTCTTTTCCTTCCCCATTATTTTCTTCAACCTCTCCTTTCTTCATTGTACACTTTCCCCTTTTCTTTTTTCTCCTTCATGTCACTTTTCTTTCCCCCTAATTTTCTTCAACCTCTTCTTTCTTCATTGTACACCTTCCCCCCCCCCCCCCCCTTTCTCACATTTTTTTTGGTCCATTTATTTTCTTGGTCAATTTATTATTATTAGTGCTAACATTGTTTCTCTTACATAGCTAATAATTTTTTGGTACCTTCAATTTTTTTACTTCTTGCACTTATTAGGTTTAATTTTAAAGTGAAATTGTCATATCCAAGTAAATTCATAACTTTCAATTTATTCAACTTGTAGCTAATTTGGAATTGATAATATAATAATGAAATACCATAATCAATGACCATAATCAACATTGTGCACCATGCATGCTACATCACAAGTATGGTTATGTAGCTATTGTATGTGGCTTATTTAATCCTATTCTGTGCTGGCATCTACATTATTGAGAGGATGTTCTGGTGGACACATGCTGAGGGTTCGCACCTCCTGGTGCTTCATTATTTCTTCTGTGGCTGCTTGCTGGAGGATATATAATTAGTGCTACTCTAAGTATATCTCTTTCCAGTTTCATAAAAAATAATTGTACACACACTGTTGAAATGAAGAGTTCAGATTACCCTTTAGGGGAACAACTATGAGAGTAAATGGTAGTAAGTGTATCTATGAGGAGAGTATTTGTAACTCCACAAGCAGTATTGGCTACTGCAGTGGAGTAGGAAGATGTATTTATATGGGAAGGGGGGGGGGGGGTGCTTTACAATTAAAAAAAAATCAAGGCTTGCGTTTTGTGGGTTCAAGGGAGTTCATGTAAGAAATCACCTCTGCCTAGAGTTCTGTAAGTGTTACAGTGTGTCCTTAGATGCAATAGTAGCTTTAGTTATCAATCTACATTTAGGTTGTATCAAAATTGATGGGGGAGCTCCAACCCCCTGAGCACCCCCCCCCCCATCACCCAACTTCCTATGCCACTTCTGTACCTGCCTTATCAGGAAATTTTTTTGCAGAATATACTATTATTAAACAATACATTTATAATATAAGCATTGAGTTTGTTGGTTTGACATCAATGCCTTATTTTAGACAACTAAATTATTTTATTGTATACGTGTACTGTTAATGAATCATCATTGTTCAGGATTGAAGCAATAAAACTTAAAATATGAGCAACAAGTCCAGTTTCATTATCAGAAAAAGGGGGGTGGGGTTAAGGGCAAATTACCGCACTTTAATTAGTAGAAAATATGTTCCAAGATGTCCAGCTTTATCAGCGAAGTGTGGGGACATAGCTGCAACACTTTAATTAGTAATAGGAACATGTTGAAAGAATCAGGATTCATCGTTGCAAGTTGGGGGACATGGTTGCCAAGCTTTAATTAGTGATAGGAACGTGTTAAAAGAGTCAGGATTTATCATTGCAAGTTGGGGGACATGGTTGCCACGCTTAATTAGTGATAGGAACGTGTTTAAAGAGTCAGGACTCATTGTTGCAAGTTGGGGTTCATGGTTGCCACGCTTTAATTAGTGATAGTAACGTGTTTAAAGAGTCAGGATTCATCGTTGCAAGTTGGGGGATATGGTTGCCAAGCTTTGATTAGTGATAAGAATGTGTTTAAAGAGTCAGAATTCATTGTTGCAAGTTGGGGGACATGGTTGCCACGCTTAATTAGTGATAGGAACGTGTTTAAAAGAGTCAGGATTTATCGTTGCAAGTTGGGTTCATGGTTGCCAAGCTTTAATTAGTGATAGGAACATGTTTAAAGAGTCAGGATTCATCGTTGCAAGTTGGGTTCATGGTTGCCAAGCTTTAATTAGTGATAGGAACGTGTTTCAAGAGTCAGGATTCATCGTTGCAAGTTGGGTTCATGGTTGCCAAGCTTTAATTAGTGATAGGAACGTGTTTAAAGAGTCAGGATTCATCATTGCAAGTTTTGGGGGACATGGTTGCCACGCTTAATTAGTGATAGGAACGTGTTTAAAGAGTCAGGATTCATCGTTGCAAGTTGGGTTTCATGGTTGCCACGCTTTAATAAGTGATAGGAACGTGTTTAAAGAGTCAGGATTCATCGTTGCAAGTTGGGGTTCATGGTTGCCACGCTTAATTAGTGATAGGAACGTGTTTAAAGAGTCAGGATTTATCATGCCTCGGGGGCCTGGGGCTGCAGAGCATGCTTCGACGGGCGGTGGTTCTCTTTGCCATGGTCTCCGAGGTACAGAGACTGCCACATTACAGTGAAAGAACTAGCCCCCATAGTTATTGCAGCTATAGTCTGGCAGGAGGAGTGGAGGAACAAGTCCATGCTTGCTCATTGTGACAACTCAACAGTAGTTGCAATTGTCAATGGGGGCTCATCCAGAGACCCCCAGGGTAGCAAACCTAACGTGGTGTCTCACTTTCCTGGCTGCCACATACGAGTTTAGCGTGCAGGCGACTCATGTTCGGGGAACTGATAATGTATCAGCCGATGCACTGTCGAGGAATAATGTGACACTTTTCCATATTCTAAATCCACAGGCATATCCTCAGCCTACCACAATTCCAATGGAGACACTCGACCTAATCCTGTTACACGAGACAGATTGGATGGCAAGGAGCTGGACAACGCAGTGGAATTCTTCATTGCAAATGCCCTAGTGGAGTCGACCCAGAGGTCTTACAGATCTGCAAAGAGATGCTATTTGTCATTCTGCAGAGCATGTGTCCTGTCACCCATCCAAACCAGTCAGTCACTTTTGTGTCGCTATGTAGCACACCTGGCCAATGCCGGCCTTGCACACTCCACAATAAAATCATACCTAGCTGCAGTTAGGCGCATGCACATTGAGAATGGCAGGGAGGATCCAGGGATCTGTGACATGGCAAAGCTGGCACTGGTACTAGGAGGAGTGAAAATGACACAAGCAGCCACGAAAAAAGTGGCTCCAAGACAGCCGATTACCGTTGAACTGCTACGCATCATGAAATAAGTGTGGTCTGTACAAGGGGCGAGCTGGGACCAACAAATGCTATGGACAGCGGCATCACTCTGCTTCTGTGGATTCCTACGATTGGAAGAAATAACCATTCCATCCGATGGAGCCTTCGACGAAACCCGACATTTAGCCTTCAAGGATATAGCTCTGGATCAATTAAATTACCGAATAGTGGCAAGGGTGAAACTAAAGGCATCAAAGACGGACCCCTTCTGGGTGGGCGTGGACGTGTTTGTAGGCAAAACAGGGGGAGTGTTGTGTCCAGTGACTGCCATGGTGGACTACCTGGTCACGAGAAGACCTGGACCAGGCCCCCTATTCATCTTTCAAGATGGAAGACTACTTACAAGGACAAGGTTCGTTGAGAATGTCAGAGCAGCACTGACATCAGCAGGGGTAGACAGCACACCATACTCAGGGCAGCTACAACTGCAGCGAGCAGGGGAATCTGGGATGCCACAATCAAGATGCTGGGTAGGTGGAAGAGTGAGGCATACCAGCTATACATCAAGACGCCAAGAGACCAGATGACCCGATTAATGAAATGATAGAAAGAAACTGGAAAGGGAGAAGAATTCTCTAGGGGGAGCAAGCAAAGTGTTTGGGCAGTTTGGAGGTGTGAATTAGGAACCCGTGGGTGCTAATTATGGTTAATTGTTTAATGTTCACACCAATTAGCACTCAAGCGCCACCTGTTGTGGGTTAACAGAAGAGCCAAGAGGATAAGGAAAAGGGGTGGAGATAGGGGTCAGTGTAGCGGAAGAGGCGGCCCCCTACAGGGGAAGTGCATGAGCAGTACAGCACAACGTAGATAGTAATATGCGTGAGCTACACAGTGAAAGTCTGAAGCTAAACTTCCCTCCCGTTCTAGTCCCTCACACAGCAGCAACTGAAACTGGAAGAATCCAACTCTCCACCCGCCTCTTCCGCTACACTCATCCCAGTGTGAAGAGAGCAGGGGGCAAGTTGGAGGTGTGAATTAGAAAACCCTGGGTGCTAATTAGGGTTAATTGTTGTTGAATGTTCACACCAATTAGCACTCACGCGCCAACTGACATGGGACGACAGCTTACCCTTGCACTGACGGGCACATGCATCTTGGCGATCAGACGTTAAATCACTCTGACAAATGTGTTGCCTTGTCACCTTTGAAAAATAATGTCACTGTTCCCAGAATTTGAATTGAAATAAGTGCACAATGTAAGTACATGGAGCTGTCGAGATGCCAACTAATATATTAGGTTGCGCAAGGCTATCGCTCTCACCCACCAGAGGATCAATCACGATACTAAATACTAACAACGCACATGTAAAAACCAGAGGGGCACGTGAATCACAATTGGTAATGGATGACAATGATATACAACATTTAATGTTAGGTAAGGGATGACGATGGTTCAGTGCACCACATCACTCCCCTCCCAGTGAACTAGTGAACACAATAGTCCTTGAGTCTTGATGACCAGTAAACGCAATGGCCAGATCAGGTTGATCGAGGTTGAGGTGACTGAGAGACTGCTGTAGGCATGTCTGGAGGGGAAGTTGTAGTGTCCTTTGTTGGGAGATAAGATGCTGTGGCAGGTGTAGGGGATGGAGTTGAACACAAGAATGCTGGCCTAGAGTGACTGTATTCCTTTTGCCATTTACTTCCAAGGTGTAGAACTTGTCAGACCGCTGTACGACTTTATATGGACCGTCATATGGGAGGACATTTCACTGAATCACGTCTGACTAGCACATATGTGGAAGTCTCAAAGACTTGTTGATGAATGTGACTCATTGTGAATGATGGCGTGGTGCTGTTGAAGGTAGACGCCGCATGGCGGCTTTGAGCTTAGCTACATAGTCAACAGGACTTTCAGGAGGGGGAGATTTTTCTGGACTAACAAATTCACCAGGCAGACATAACGTAAGCCCATAAACTAACTCAGCCATTAGTACACTGCAGGTCTCCTTTGAAGGCAGTTCGAATACCCAGTAAAACGAGGGGTGATGCATCCATCCACTGTTCAGGATGTGGTTGAGCTTTGAGGGCAACTTTTAACTGCCTGTGAAACCATTCAACCAGGCCATTTGCAGCTGGATGATACGCCGTTGTACGGATGCGTTTTGAGCCAAGGAGATGCATGAGGTTTCCCAAAGTGCAGATTCAAACTGACGTCCACAATCAGTAGTTATAGTTGAGGGAGTTCCGAATCACAATATCCCTCCATGGACAAACCACACCTACACAAGAATATGGGCATGCATGTACGATAATTATCCCATCTGTGAATCACCCATATGAAGATAATTGGAATGTATGACTAAACCACTTGGAGACACTTTAAAACCACCATGCTGCAATCGAGAGCTTTCTAAGTACCTTCTTGGGTAATAATGTTGGGATGTTGTTGTGTAATATCAGTATGTGTGACAGTTTTCAACCTCAAAGCGGTAATTCTTTCCAGCTCTTTATGGTGAAATTTTACTAGTGGCAACTCTATTATTAAACTGCTTGTCAGGAGCTGTAAAATCAATTTCTGATATAGCTAGGAGCAGGGGACTATTCTAAGAGATGGCGGGGCAACTATGACCAAGGCAAAGAACTGCAAGACACATCATCATTCCTTGTCTGTGTATTAGCATCAAGAGTGACAGCTGGTGATATGTGAACTGCTAATCCATCCATCAATGAACTGCCTGTATCCTTACAAGCTCTTGTAAGCTTCTAATTCTGCCACAGTCATTGGATTTGGAGTGGCTATTGAGTATTTATAAATATCAGGGTACTGTACCACCTTGGACCAGTCTTGCCACTCCAAACAGAATGCCATTCTGTTTCCTTGGCTTCATAACAACTGTTGCTGTAATGTCATAGTTATTACATAACTGCACAAGGTTCTTTTGTGTCCAGCTTTTTCAGCCAGGCCTCTAAATCTTTACCCTGTGTATGTCAATTTTCAATTCCATCAAAGGCACCACTAACATAATATTCCACACATACTTCCATTATACTATACACATCATATTATTCAGGGATGCAGATATGGAAATGTCTTGATTTAGAATCATTTAAATATATATATGCAAAAGTTTAGCTGGACAAATCTATAGCTGGTACGGGCATATCATCAGTTTTTGTGTGCACGAGGTAACATGGAACATTTCAGTCTCACTTTTTGGATAGAATGTTTCATACTTACATAGAGCAACAACTTACAGTAAAAGAATGTTAAACACACACAGAAATTAACTAACCAAAAGCCACAATGCCTGTTTATTAAAAGCAGCTTCTAGACTGAGAATTTGACAGTAGCATCAGAGAGTGGGGGTTATCCATTTTGTGGCATATTTGTTAGCTCAGAGGTAGCTTCGAAAATAGTATTGTTCCTTCCCACACAGCCCTGTTAAAATCCACTGTTGCTCTGAACCAACAACAACAACTACGGAAGGATACCGTGATCAGCTTGATGTGGTGAAAGGACATAAATGCTGACCAGCATTAAGATTCTAGTCTGCTTTGAATATGCTAGTGACTGTGGTCAATTCATGTCCTCAGTTTCACTTATGAAGCCAGATTATAATGAACTCTGTATTCTGTCACAACTTTGACCAATCACATAAATACTATTGTCTCACCACATCATCAGGATGATCACTGGTTGTTTGTTTATAATGTCTCCTAAAACATGTGGTTGTTTGTTTATGATCTTTTAAAAATTGGATAATTTAATAATTAACAGTCTAACACTACTGTCAAATTTTCAGTCTAGATGCCGTTATATAGCAGCTGCTTTTAATAAGTAGGCCTTGTGACTTTCTAGTATATCTTTATAGTATTTGTATTTTGTTATTGTTTTTGACCCGATAATAAAAATACCAGTTGTATTCTCACCAGGAGTAGGTTTAGTGAACTTAAACCTTACCAGAAGAATCACTCAACCACATTTTCTAGAGCTTCTGTTAGCTATAATGTCTCCTAAAACATATAGGATCTCATTACACTTACTTGCCATGCTGGTAGACTCTCTTAAATTATTTCAAGTATGTGTAAATAAGAGAAGAAAAACAAAAAACTGCATTAGCTAGGCTGTGATTAGGAGCTATATATGGAGTCCCTTATAAGTAAGAACAAATTGACCTTCCAGAACAAACTGAAAACATTTTGACTGTCTGTTTGTCTTATAGAAACTGACTGATTGCATTACATGCAACATGGACAAAATTAAAGATTGAGTACTACTATAAAATCCATTCATGGATAGTAAGGAGATAGTATTCAAACAAGGAACTAAGCTCTATGTTAACTGTCATGTGGCATTTCAAGGGTATTGTTGTACTATGGAACACTGTCTTGCACTCTGGCCTACCAATTATACTTCACCTATATAGATAGGAAGACTCCTAAAAAGGTCCATTACTCCTGGTAGGACTTGGCTAGCTAGTCAATTTAAATATTATTCAGGATTTTGTGCTTTTATTTCAGGTCTACTGCTTTGACTCTTCTTTCCTACTCTACTTTTGTTATTACTCTATAGTTACAACAGGATGAAGTCAAACATTATTTCGACCCAGGTGATCTGAATTAGCTATAGCTAGCTAGCTACGTAGGCGCGGGAAGTGTAGCTTGGCGCGACAGGATTTTGGTAAAAGAACCGGTGTTGATTAACGTACTGAGCTATGCTAACATTCAGCTGAGTCGCACTAGAAGCTATTCAATTTGTAGGTAGCTAATATAAAAGGTCTAGCGATACCAAGCCTGTCATTGAGGGCTGAATTGGTCTAACTTTGTATACACTTGAGTATGTCGAGCTTATTCACAGTTATTTTCTTTGTGGCCAGCACTCCTTACGTTATGGGGGACATTTCCTATCACCCTGGAGAAGAAAAGCTTATTGTGGGAATCTTCAATGAAAAGCTCCTGAAAGTTAATGGAAGTCTTGAGGAAGACAGTCTGAAAGTGAGTCATATTGTAATGCATCAGAAACAAGAATTTTTCATAGCTAGCTAATTTTGAGTACAATGAAAGAGAGAGAAATTATTGCATTATTATAATGCTAACTAGCCAATGGGTGCATTAGTCAATAAACTTGAACACTTGATCCCATTCTGTTGAAGGAGAATCACTTGTGAGAGATAATCCCAAGAGAAATATCACACTTCACATATGACCTGGAAAAATTCTCTTGTACAGATTCTACGGTATGACATCATCTTTCTAAAAGATATCAAATATCCTGGGATTGCCATGGACATATTATTGGACAAAATGAGAAGGTATAAAGTAGGGGATGGGGAGAGGGATACTACCTTAGGGACAACTTTGGAAAAATTGGGACAACCTGTTGGTGTGACTATAGAAATTATAGAAACAGCTAAGTAAAGAAGTATAGTAAATTTTACTGACACTTGTCCAACAAAAATGAAAGAGATAACCACTCAACACTCATCGTTGTTCCTCACCAATTAATTTATTATCTTCTTTCAGAGGATTGGTATGCCATAACAAAAAAGAATTCAGAAGCCTTTTTTTTTTGTTAAGTATGGTAACAGCTTATTGCTTTGTACATATACATAGTAGGGATAGGCTAACACCACATAACAGTACAACTTTAATCCACCACAAAATGCCATCATCTTAATTCATATCATTGCAACTACAAGTCAGATTTCACTGCTAGTGATGCAGAGCAGGTCAAATGGAACCAATCTGTTTGCTAATGATTATACAAATGAGTGATTAATGGTCTGTTGAAAAGAGAAGAAGTGATGTATGCATGGTTAATTTAGCAAATAAGAATTTAGTGCAAGACCAACAAACAAATACAGGACAATTGAATTTCTTAGCTTTACTCAAGCTTAGCAAGTTATGAAGCATCCCATTTCCTGCTAATGATGGAAATACAACATATTGCATTTATCTGAAAAGGTATTCATTAAAAATACAAAATATTTTACCCCATTGTTATAAATTTACCATTTTATATGCCACTTTGAATGAAAATTAATTAAGTGCATCAGTAGGAAGGGGGAGGCTCAATCTAATAAGGTGATTTCTCACATGAACACTTTTAAATTCCCTTGAAGCCAGCCTATACCAAAATATCTTCCCACACAACTGTGCATAAAACAAATTTTGCCATGAATGTCTCCTCGTGTACATTACCACGTCATAAAATTTAAGTATTTTTAGCTACTGTCAATACCACAGTGATAGCAAGCAAACCTGCCAAGCAAATATATTGTCAATGCACACTTCAATTTTTTTTTTATGATCAGCAAAGCTAGATACTTTATATGTGCGAACTTCACTGCATTTTAAACTGAAATAATTATCCAAACCTTTTCAGGGAGAAATGGCAGAAACGAACATGGCTGAACAGAGTAAAAGTGAAATATTTTGTAAATATAACAGATCATTGGATGATGCATATCAATTATTGATATTAGGATCAGCTATGTCTATAATCACATCTATTAAGCTACCTGCTGTAGAGCACACAGGTCCAATACTCACATGAGTTTACTCACACGAGTTCTAGTTTAGTATGTGTAATGGGACTTGAGATTGTAGCTAATTCGTTGATCTCGAAAGTTAAAACTGCAGCTGAAAGAGTCGCACTCTGGCAACTATTAATTAGCACCTGATACGTGTGACTATGAAGTAAGGAGGTGCAGAATGATCAAAGTGATAGTTTTTCACATTAATCATCCTGCCTGTTTGATTACTTGCTCTGTGAATGCATGCAAAGTTATTCTAACAATAAATATATTAAATTTGACTGACTGCATGTCCAGACAAAGAGCCCTATCTACTTTTCTGCACAGGAAATGTTTAGATGTTAATGTAGTAAAAATTGTACAAGCTACTCACATCACAATCCAATCTTTGACTATTGGAACATATCTTTTGTGCAATTGTAGTAAAATTTAATGAAAATTAGATTAAAAAAAATTCAAACTAAGTCATTTTTAATGGACCGAAATTTATGCTATAGCTATTGTTATTCTTTGTTTGCTTGTTTTTATTTAGACTGACAGGTGGTACCACACAGTATGAGGGCTTAATATCAGAAAGAGTTGGGAAAAGATCCAACACACAGAAATATGTCTTCATATTCAGGTAAAAACAAATTTTGAGTTTAGACTTCAACATCTTTTTTTTTTTTTTTCAATTAGAACTGACCGGGTAAAGTTAATGAAGACTTACCAAAATATAGACAAGAAGGATAATTTTAAACGTGCTGCCTATGGCGTTTTAGTGGAGACTCATTTCAATACTGGTATAATATTATGAAGTAGTGGTAAAAATTAATATTATTTCAATTGTGGTACTGTCACCCTATGCAATTGCCATTATATCATTGTTGTCATTTTTGTTGTTTTTATCATTGTTTTTCTCTAGATATTCCCTCCTTCTTCTTGTTGGGAGTTCATATTCATCCTGATGACACACTTGCAGAGTTAAACAACATGGAGGATATGTATAGAGATGCTGTCAAGTTCTTTGGTATCTCTAATGCTATCATAATGGGAGACATGAATGCAGACTGCTCTTATCTATCTCAGACCTGGGAGGCTAGTCTGGATATATCAAAGAATAGCCATTTTCAATTGCTTACTGTGAATAGACAGCAAAAGTTTGGTTCCTGCACCAGCAACAGGTTTGTAATACAGTACAGTAAAATTTATTTCATCAAAATATTTAGTAGAAATATTGGCTTCATTAACTAAGGACGTCATATTTCCAGCCTGTATTCAGCATGAGAACCTTTTTTGTTAAGAATAATACCTTCTACAGGCTAGCATATGTTTCATTCAATTTAGACAAAGAACTTGGTAGAGACTTTTCTGTTCTATATAATATAGTGACACTTTCTGTTTGTTGGCAAACTAAGATTTCAGAATAAAAACAGTTATTGCTTGTTTTTCAAACACACACAGTTGAAAGATAAGATATTTACAATTTTATTCAGTGTGCCATCTTAAATATGATCGGTACATTAAATTGTTGTCCAGGCTAATATTAGCTGGAAAGATTGTTAAGTATGCATCCAAGAACGAAGTAGAACTCCTCAGTCCTTCACTTGATGAAGTTAGTAAGGTAGCTCATGAAGACTCTGTGACCAGTGACACATATGGCATTAGACTAACAATTAAAAGTAAGTTCCATAAATGTAATTGATGAAATATTTGTCAAATTTCTAAGTCTGGCTGAATTCTTTATTTCATTGTAAATTCTCTGCCTAGATCTTGATGGAATGACTGGCCGGTATTCCAGCTCCATATTAATATAGCTGGTATAATGATTTGTGGCCATTGATTAAAAAATATATAAATAACAACCAAATAAGAAGTAAACAACTAGACTCATTATTTTTGCGAAATAGTAGCAAATAAGGTGAACCATTGAAGTCTGCATATCTGTAACTAGTAAATGTGAAAACTGAATAATTGACATTAACAAGAAAATCTGCAATATTTATATAGTATCTGCCATTTTTATTACATTATTGTTAATAGACTATAAGGAAAGAAAGCATGACTTCACAGAACATCAAAGTAGAGTGAAAAGGGCAGCTACTGATGCAAGCATTGGAAGTTTAAAAATATCTGCCTTCAATATCAGAATATTTGGAGTTACTAAATATGGGATGGATGATGTTGTTACTATCTTGAGTCAGGTAAACTAAAGTTTGAGCTAACTGACTATGAGCATAAAATCTGAATTAAGAAATAGACAAAACTTATTTTTCACCTGATTTTGGTGAAGTGTTTTTTTGTTTTTTGATTGAGTCAATGTGTTTGTTAAGGGCATCAACACACACTAGACAGTTAGCACTGAATTCACTCACAATTAATTGGGAACCTATTGATTAACATTGTCACCTCTTTAATACTCAGAGCCTTACTACATTATGTCTGACTCCAGTTATATAAACTGGAGGCTCCAGCTAGTTGTAGGGTTATTTTTTGGTCAGTTCTGTTACTCCATTGTTCTCACCCTCTTTCTAGCCCAATAGCTGCATCACCTCAGTCACTTGCAGAGCTTGTAGTCGATTTTGTCTATTAATTATAGTTAAATATAACAACAGTCTTGCACTTAGTTAATTAGTTCGCTATTTGACCTTTGATTCTATATAGAGTGACTCTGAGTTTAGTTATTAGCTAGTGAGTTAGATTCCACTTGTTGATAGCTCTTAGTAGCCTGAGCTTTACAACCTCAGGTGGCTCTCACTCTCTACTTGAAAGTCACAAAGCTAGCTATTTTTGTAGTTAGTTGACTTGTCGCACGCACAGTGTTTTATTGCGTGATAATTGACGTTATGGTCTGTGACAGAAATTCCAATGAGTGCACTCCATTAGTTTCATTTGGGTATAATCCTGAACTCACAGGCCATAGCTACATTTTTCTTGATTAGAATTTCTGTTGTTAAGATAAAACTTATGAAGTAAAATAGGAAAATGGGGAAGGACTACTAGATTGTGCGTGGCTCAAATTATATGGTAACTTATATTTTTGCATAAATGCATTATTACATTTTGGGTACACTCCTAAAATTATTATGATTTTCTATTTGAGTCTGTCTTAATTCTTCTTTCATGATGAGAACTACTCACTGAATGACTCCATTACTGGTTCGTTGTTTAGATCGTACGGCGATATGACATTATTTTAATTCAAGAGATCAGAGATATTTCACAGACTGTCATCATAAAGTTCCTCAACAGAGTCAACCAGTAAGTCTTAGTCAGAAATGTAGCTATGTGTAATTCAGTCAACATGAGTTGATATTACAACCTGCATCCAACACAGCCACAACTATATCCAACAAAAGCTGAATTTAAACACACATTCTAAATGAAAACCACCTTGTTATTGACAATATAGAATGGTGGCAGAATCAACCCAGTGGATCCAGAAGTTGCTGGACTTTGTAACTTGCTCATATTTTTTTAGCAGAAAATAGTATTAAAATTACAGTTGAGCAAAGAGGTCCCTTTGCATAGCGAGCTCGATTAAGGTGTTTACAGCAGACCGAAGATAATACTTTAGAAACCTATCATATTCCAGGTCATTTGTGTTGGAGGCTATCTCCTGCATGATTATGACAGCTAAGTTGTCTAAACGGTCAAGTAACTACAATTAGTAACATTATGGTTGGTAACTAACTATTCTTCATTTATGTACTGTAGGGATGCAAGAAGTGATGGTATTACGTATTTTTTAGAATTATCAGAAAGATTAGGGCGGACATCAAGCCAAGAACAGTATGCTTACCTCTATAGGTAAAAACTGACATAGTTTCCAATAATCACAATTAATTTTGCTTTCATTATTATACCACACACGATTATACATTATATTGTAAAATTATTATAGAATTACAATATTTTCCACAGTTAAATAATCTTTCAGAGTCAGTGAAAAAAATCAAACTATTCAGAGATTAGGATATGAACATCTCCAATATATCTAACAATAGACACACATATAATTGAGTCTCTCTCTCTCGAGAGTTTGTCATATGGCTTAATTCAGCAACATTTCAGAAAGACGCTTGCTTATAAATTGTAATTATTAATAATTATACTCACTCCATTATCAGTGTGTTGATGTAAGTGAAGTGCAGCTAATGTTTGGATATTTAACATTTTTTTTTCTGTGAGTAATTAAGAAATAGAGTTTTATACTAGCTCCTTCCCTTTATTGGCAACACGTCTATAGCTTCTTACCATGAGTTCTTTCAAGTATAGGGTTTGAAGTTAAAGCATTGTCTATTAGAATTACTTTGAAGCAGTTAGAGTCCACTAAGCATTGTTAGCAGACGATGGGAGTAAAACTAAAGCATTAGGTCTGTCATAAAGCTAGTCTGCTTCATGAGCCCCAGAACAAATGGCAAGCAAGCTGTATAATCTAACTTTAATATTACAGCGATAAGAAAAAATTATTGTAGTTATATTCACTTGTATGCATACATACATACTTTTTTACACCAAATTACTACAATCGCTCACCAAATACTTAATTTATACACAACAATAATGATGTACTTAGCTACATGAGCTTTATATAATAACAGTACCTTTATGTGACTAAATGAATGAAGTTTTACCAATAATATAGTTGTATTTGATTTATATAAAGACGGAGTTGGTTATGTCAAAAGCGAAACTGTTGAGTAATTTTGGCTGTTCAATTGAGAAAGTGTACAACTTATAGTGATATTATAATTTTAATCTAATATTATAAACCATTCTTTGTTGTCTAGAAATGACACAGTCCAGATACTTGGATCTCATCTATACAATGACTCAGCCATGGACGTGTTTGAGAGAGAACCATTCTCTGTAGTGATAAGGAGCATTCAATTAGGTAAGGAATGCGTGACAATATATTTATATATATATATTATATATTACACACATATATATATATATTATATATACACACACATATATATATATATATATATATTTATATACAGTGTTTATAGAATTATCTCAACAATTAGGGTAAACATTAAAAAAATGGTTGCTTTTGTGAAGTTTTTTACAGTATCATTAAAACAATTTTTTTTAGATATTCCTGACACTATATTAATTGGTCTTCGTTCGAGGCCTTCAGATGTAGTGGCAGAGTTGAACCAGTTAGTAGATGTCTATGAAGATGCTGTGTCCTACTTTAACACAACCAATGCTCTCATTCTTGGAGATCTCAATGCAGACTGCTCGTACTTGTCTCGCACTCGGTATGACAACCTCAGACTGGTCACTGACCAACGCTTCACCTGGCTCATCAACTCCACTATTGACACGACAGTCAGCTCTACCGACTGTGCTTATGACAGGTAGCCAGCAGTAGTAAATATTTTATTAACACAATATATATACTAGAGTGCTGCAATTGTGATGTAGCATGCATTATAGTTTGTCCCTGTTGTGATCTATGTGGCTATATAACAAAATACATAAAAAAAAGTGTTGAAGTTCAATTAGATTGCATGCATCAATACAAACACAAAAGTATAGCTCAATTTCTAGGGTGTGCTTTATATAGATGTCAAAATAGGCATACCACTTACATCACTTCCACCGATGTTGTGCTGAAGCTTGTTACTGCTTTTCATGTGTGTCACATAACATACAGTATTGGCATTCATCTTTTGAGAAGCTATCTTGAGAAAAAAGCAGTGGAGCTAAAACTTGTGTTGTTGTAGCTAGTTCTACCAAACTAGCTAAGTTAAAAGGTTTATCTATATAGTTTGAAATTTTCACACTGAATTTTCAAACTGCATCCTTTCAGTCAGATTGTCTTGTGAAGTTTAAAATTAATGGAAATGTTTTTGTCATTATCTATAGGAAAAGAACACTTTTATAAACTAAAACTCTCTCTGTTTATGATTTCAGATTCGTCGCAGCTGGGCCAATTCTGTCCTGTATTCCACAAAATGTAGCACAAGTATTTCGATTTGATTTAGCTTATTCTCTCAACCAAGACCAAGCAGAGAATGTTAGTGATCACTACCCTATTGAGTGCATATTTCAAGGTACGGAGCACACACTATTTTCAAATTTAGTTGGTTATTGATTCAAATGAGCTTGTCACTTCTCCATTAGGGACAGTCAGAATGTCAAGCTTAAGTTCTACAGCAATGACAACACACACTTCATTGCCAACACCATCCACACAACTCCACGCATCGTCTATGACATCTACCACATCGACACAGAATTCCACAGATTTATTGACAGCTACCACAGAGGCAACCACAGTCATTGGTATGCTATCAACTAGCTCTCCGGCATCGTCCAGTATCTCGACCCCAACATCTGGACTAACTCCAGGAATGGTGTCAGAAACTAATGAAATGGTGACAGCTACTGATGCAAGCAATGGAAGTTTAAAGATATCTGCCTTTAATATTAAAATATTTGGAGTTACTAAATATGGGATGGATGATGTTGTTACTATCTTGAGCCAGGTAAACAAAAATGGCCAGCCATTTTGAAGTATGAGCATAACATCTGGGAATGGAGAAATGGAGACAAAATTCACCTGACTGTTGAGAAGTGTTGTTTTTTTTTTCCAAATTGAGTTAATGTTTTTTATTACATCTTGTGATACCTAATTTTTAAGATAAGAAAATTGGGAAGGACCATTAGATTTTGTGTGGCTCAAGTTACTTTGTAACTTATATTTTTGGCATGAATGCATTATTACATTTTGGGTACACTCCTAAAATTATGATTTTCTATTTGATTCTATCTTGATTCGTGATGAGAATTACTCCATGAATGATTCCACTACTGGTTCATTGTTTAGATTGTACGGCGATATGACATTATTTTAATTCAAGAGATCAGAGATATTTCACAGACTGTCATCACAAACTTCCTCAACAGAGTCAACCAGTGAGTTTTAGTCAGAAATGTAGCTGACTGTGTGTAATTCAGTCAACATGAGTTGATATTACAACCTGCATCCAACACAGCCACATCGATATCCAACAAAAGCAAAATTTAAACACATTCTAAATGAAGCCCACCTTGTAATTGACAATATTTAGAGTGATGACAGAACTAACCAGTGGACCCAGCAGGTGCTGGACTTTGTAACTTGCTTGGATTTTTTTTAGCAGAAAATAGTATTAAAATTACAGTTGGGCAAAGAGGTCCCTTTGTATAGCGAGCTCGATAAGGTGTTTACAGCAGACAGAAAGTAATACTTTAGAAATCTATCATATTCCAGGCCATTTGTGTTGGAGGCTATCTCCATGATTATGACAGCTAAGTTGTCTAACGGATTCAAGTCAAGTATCTACAATTAGTAACATTATGGTTGGTAACTAACTATTCTTCATTTATGTACTGTAGGGATGCAAGAAGTGATGGTATTACGTATTTTTTTGAATTATCAGAAAGATTAGGGCGGACATCAAGCCAAGAACAGTATGCTTACCTCTATAGGTAAAAACTGACATAGTTTCCAATAATCACAATTAATTTTGCTTTCATTATTTTACCACACACGACTATACATTATATTGTAAAATTATTATAGAATTACAATATTTTCCAAAGTTAAATAATCTTTCAGAGTCAGTGAAAAAAATCAAACTATTCAGAGATTAGGATATGAACATCTCCAATATATCTAACAATAGACACACATACAATTGAGTCTCTCTAGAGTTTGTCAGAGCAACCTTTCAGAAAGACGCTTGCTTATAAATTGTAATTATTAATAATTACTCACTCCATTATCAGTGTGTTGATGTATAATTGAAGTGCAGCTAATGTTTGGATATTTAACATTTTTCTTTCTGTGAGTAATTAAGAAATAGAGTTTTATACTAGCTCCTTCCCTTTATTGGCAACACGTCTATAGCTTCTTACCATGAGTTCTTTCAAGTGGTTTGAAGTTAAAGCATTGTCTATTAGAAGTAGTTTGAAGCAATTTAGTCATTTCAGAAAGGTGCTTGCTTATAAATTGTAATTATTAATAATTATACTCACTCCATTATCAGTGTGTTGATGTATAATTGAAGTACAGCTAATGCTTAGATATTTAAAAAAAAATTTCTATGAGTAATTAAGAAATAGATTTTATACTAGCTTATTCCCTTTATTGGCTACATGTCTATAGCTTCTTACCATGAGTTTTTTCAAGTATAGGGTTTGAAGTTATAGCATTGTCTATTAGAATTACTTTGAAGCAGTTAGAGTCCACTAAGCATTGTTAGCAGACGATGGGAGTAAAACTAAAGCATTAGGTCTGTCATAAAGCTAGTCTGCTTTATGAGCCCCAGAACAAATGGCAAGCAAGCTGTATAATCTAACTTTAATATTACAGCAATACAATAATGATGTACTTAGCCACAAAAGCTTTATATAATAACAGTACCTTTATGTGACTAAACGAATGAAGTTTTACCAATAATATAGTTGTATTTGATTTGTATAAGGATGAAGTTGGTTATGTCAAAAGCGAAACTATGGAGTAATTTTGGCTGTTCAATTGAGAAAGTGTACAACTTATAGTGGTATTATAATTTTAATCGAATATTATAAACCATTATTTGTTGTCTAGAAATGACACAGTCCAGATACTTGGATCTCATCTATACAATGACTCAGCCATGGACGTGTTTGAGAGAGAACCATTCTCTGTAGTAATAAGGAGCATTCAATTAGGTAAGGAATGTCGTGACAATATATATATTATATATTATATATATATATTTATATTATATATAGTGTTTATAGAATTATCTCAACAATTAGGGCAAACATTAAAGAAATTGTTGCTTTTGTGAAGTTATTTACAGTTTCGTAAATTATATTTTATTTTTTAACTCATTTTTTGTAGATATTCCAGACACTATATTAATTGGCCTTCATTCGAGGCCTTTAGATGTAGTGGCAGAGTTGAACCAGTTAGTAGACGTCTATGAAGATGCTGTGTCCTACTTTAACACAACCAATGCTCTCATTCTTGGAGATCTCAATGCAGACTGCTCGTACTTGTCTCGCACTCGGTATGACAACCTCAGACTGGTCACTGACCAACGCTTCATCTGGCTCATCAACTCCACTATTGACACGACAGTCAGCTCTACCGACTGTGCTTATGACAGGTAGCCAGTAGTAGTAAATATTTTATTAACACAATAATATTGACTAGAGTGCTGCAGTTGTGATGTAGCATGCATTATAGTTTGTCCCTGTTGTGATCTATGTGGCTATATAACAAAATACATAAAAAAAAAGTGTTGAAGTTCAATTAGATTGCATGCATAGTGAAAGTCCATTACAAACACAAAGGTATAGCTCAATTTCTAGGGTGTGCTTTATATAGAAGTCAAAATAGGCATACCACTTACATCACTTCCATCGATGTTGTGCTGAAGCTTGTTACTGCTTTTCATGTGTGTCACATAACATACAGTATTGGCATTCATCTTTTGAGAAGCTATCTTGAGAAAAAAGCAGTGGAGCTAAAACTTGTGTTGTTGTAGCTAGTTCTACCAAACTAGCTAAGTTAAAAGGTTTATCTATATAGTTTGAAATTTTCACACTGAATTTTCAAACGGCATCTTTTCAGTCAGATTGTCTTGTGATGTTTAAATTAATGGAAATGTTTTTGTCATTATCTATAGAAATAGAAAACTTTTATAAACTAAAACTCTCTCTGTTTATGATTTCAGATTCGTCGCAGCTGGGCCAATTCTGTCCTATATTCCACAAAATGTAGCACAAGCATTTCGATTTGATTTAGCTTATTCTCTCAACCAAGACCAAGCAGAAAATGTTAGTGATCACTACCCTATTGAGTGCATATTTCAAGGTACGGAGCACACACTGTTTTCAAATTTTGTTGGTTATTGATTCAAATGAGCTTGTCACTTCTCCATTAGGGACAGTCAGAATGTCAAGCTTAAGTTCTACAGCAATGACAACACACACTTCATTGCCAACACCATCCACACAACTCCACGCATCGTCTATGACATCTACCACATCGACACAGAATTCCACAGATTTATTGACAGCTACCACAGAGGCAACAACAGTCATTGGTATGCTATCAACTAGCTCTCCGGCATCGTCCAGTATCTCGACCATAACATCTGGACTAACTCCAGAAATGGTGTCAGAAACTAATGAAATGGTGACAGCTACTGATGCAAGCAATGGAAGTTTAAAGATATCTGCCTTTAATATTAGAATATTTGGAGTTACTAAATATAGGATGGATGATGTTGTTACTATCTTGAGCCAGGTAAACAAAAATGGCCAGCCATTTTGAAGCATGAGCATAAAATCTGAATTAAGAAATAGAGACAAAATTCACCTGACCGTTGAGAAGTGCTTTTTTTTTTCCAGATTGAGTTAATGTTTTTTATTACTTCTTGTGATACCTAATTTTTAAGATAAGAAAATTGGGAAGGACCACTAAATTGTGTGTGGCTCAAATTACTTGGTAACTTATATTTTTGCATAAATGCATTATTACATTTTGGGTACACTCCTAGAATTATGATTTTCTATTTGATTCTATCTTGATTCTACATTCGTGATGAGAATTACTCCCTGAATGACTCCACTACTGGTTCATTGTTTAGATTGTACGGCGATATGACATTATTTTAATTCAAGAGATCAGAGATATTTCACAGACTGTCATCATAAACTTCCTCAACAGAGTCAACCAGTGAGTTTTAGTCAAAAATGTAGCTGACTGTGTGTAATTCAGTCAACATGAGTTGATATTACAACCTGCATCCAACACAGCCACAACTATATCCAACAAAAGCAAAATTTAAACACATTCTAAATGAAGCCTACCTTTGTAATTGACAATATTTAGAGTGATGGCAGAACTAACCAGTGGACCCAGCAGGTGCTGGACTTTGTAACTTGCTCGGATTTTTTTTAGCAGAAAATAGTATTAAAATTACAGTTGGGCAAAGAGGTCCTTAGCGAGCTAGATAAGGTGTTTACAGCAGACAGAAAGTAATACTTTAGAAACCTATCATATTCCAGGCCATTTGTGTTGGAGGCTATCTCCATGATTATGACAGCTAAGTTGTCTAACAGATTCAAGTCAAGTAACTACAATTAGTAACATTATGGTTGGTAACTATTCTTCATTTATGTACTGTAGGGATGCAAGAAGTGATGGTATTACGTATTTTTTAGAATTATCTGAAAGATTAGGGCGGACATCAAGCCAAGAACAGTATGCTTACCTCTATAGGTAAAAACTAACATAATTTCTAATTATCACAATTAATTTTGCTTTAATTATTTTACCACACACGATTATACTTTATATTGTAGTTTTATAATTATGTGTTTACAATCATATAGAATTACAGTGTTTGTCAAAGTTAAATAATCTTTCAGAGTCAGTGAGAAAAATCAAACTATTCAGAGATTTGGATATGAACATCTCCAATATTTCTAACATTTTCTTTTATGTAGTAATTAAGAAAAGAATTTTATAGAAATTGCTTCCCTTTATTAGAAACACATCTATAGTTTCTCACCATGAGTTTTTATAAGTGCACTGTTTGAAGTTATAGCAAGCATCACACTCAGATTGATAACATTAATTTTAAAGTGACTCTCGTCATTTAAGTGCACTAAAATAGGGAAGGGTTGTCTATTAGCAGTACTTTGAAGCAATTATAGTCCACTAAGCATTGTTAGCGGATGATGGGAGCAAAAATTCAAGCATCTAATTAGGTCTGTCACACAGCTAGTCTGCTTTATGAGCCCCAGAATAAATGGTGAGCAAGCTCTATAATCTAACTTTAATATTGTAGCGATAAGAAAAAATTTTTTTTGTAGTTGTATGCACAAATTATTTCCATGTATACATACATACATACAAATCTTTTCTTTTTACACCCAATTACTATAATCACTCACCAAATACTTTATTTATACGCACAGCAATAATGATGTACTGAGCTACATAAGCTTAATATAATAACAGTACCTTTATGTAACTAAATGAATGAAGTTTTACCAATAATAAAGTTGTATTTGATTTGTATAAGGATGAAGTTGGTTATGTCAAAAGCGAAACTATTGAGTAATTTTGGCAGTGAAGTGTATAAATTATAGTGGTATTTTAATTTTAATCTAACATTATAAACCATTCTTTGCTTTGTTGTCTAGAAATGACACAGTCCAGATACTTGGATCCCATCTATACAATGACTCAGCCATGAATGTGTTTGAGAGAGAACCATTGTCTGTCTTGATAAGGAGCGTTCTATTAGGTAAGAAATGTCATGACAACCAGTAATCTATATATAATAATATGCTTGTGTGTCAGTAACGACGACGATGGACAGTGTGTATTCATGAATAATTCATGATCTTAAACTACATGGTAAACCATTTGGTAAAGCATGGTCAAGCGTCACTGAGTAGCCGGATGTAATATAATATATAGAATTATCTCAAAAATTTGGGTAAACTAAAGAAATGGTTGCGCTTATGAAGTTATTTACAGTTTCGTAAATTATATTTTATTTTTTAACTCATTTTTTGTAGATATTCCAGACACTATATTAATTGGTCTTCGTTCGAGGCCTTCAGATGTAGTGGCAGAGTTGAACCAGTTAGTAGACGTCTATGAAGATGCTGTGTCCTACTTTAACACAACCAATGCTCTCATTCTTGGAGATCTCAATGCAGACTGCTCGTACTTGTCTCGCACTCGCTATGACAACCTCAGACTAGTCACTGACCAACGCTTCACCTGGCTCATCAACTCGACTATTGACACGACAGTCAGCTCTACCGACTGTGCTTATGACAGGTAACCAGTAATAGTAAATATTTCATGAACACAATATTAACTGGAGTGCTGCAATTGTGATGTAGCATGCATTATATAGTATGCCCCTGTAGTGATTTGCGGCCATATAAGAAATACAAAAAAGTGTTGAAGTTCAATAAGATTGTATGCATAGTGAAAGTCCATTACAAATACAAAGGTATAGCTCAATTTCTAGGGTGTGCTTTATATAGAAGTCAAAATAGGCATACCACTTACATCACTTCCACTGATGTTGTGCTGAAGCTTGTTACTGCTTTTCATGTGTGTCACATAATATACAGTATTGGCATTCTTCTTTTGAGAAGCTATCTTGAGAAAAAAGCAGTGGAGCTATAACTTGTGTTGCTGTAGCTAGTTCTACCAAACTAGCTAAGTTAAAAGGTTTATCTATATAGTTTGAAATTTTCACACTGAATTTTCAAACTGCATCCTCTCAGTCAGATTGTCCTGTGATGTTTAAAATTGATGGAAATGTTTTTGTCATTATCTATAGAAATAGAAAACTTTTATAAACTAAAACTCTCTCTGTTTATGATCTCAGATTCGTCGCAGCTGGGCCAATTCTGTCCTATATTCCACAAAATTTAGCCCAAGTATTTCGATTTGATTTAGCTTATTCTCTCAACCAAGACCAAGCAGAGGATGTTAGTAATCACTACCCTATTGAGTGCATATTTCAAGGTATGAAGCGCACACTGTTTTCAAATTTAGTTGATTATTGATTCAAATGAGCTTGTCACTTCTCCATTAGGGACAGTCAGAATGTCAAGCTTAAGTTCTACAGCAATGACAACACCCACTTCATTGCCAACACCATCCACACAACTCCACACATCGTCTATGACATCTACCACATCGACACAGAATTCCACAGATTTATTGACAGCTACCACAGAGGCAACCACAGTCATTGGTATGTTATCAACTAGCTCTCCGGCATCGTCCAGCTCGACCCCAACATCTGGACTAACTCCAGAAATGGTGTCAGAAACTAATGAAATGGTGACAGCTACTGATGCAAGCAATGGAAGTTTAAAGATATCTGCCTTTAATATTAGAATATTTGGAGTTACTAAATATAGGATGGATGATGTTGTTACTATCTTGAGCCAGGTAAACAAAAATGGCCAGCCATTTTGAAGTATGAGCATAAAATCTGAATTAAGAAATAGAGACGAAATTCACCTGACCGTTGAGAAGTGCTTTTTTTTTTCCAGATTGAGTTAATGTTTTTTATTACTTCTTGTGATACCTAATTTTTAAGATAAGAAAATTGGGAAGGACCACTAAATTGTGTGGCTCAAATTACTTGGTAACTTATATTTTTGCATAAATGCATTATTACATTTTGGGTACACTCCTAGAATTATGATTTTCTATTTGATTCTATCTTGATTCTACATTCGTGATGAGAATTACTCCCTGAATGACTCCACTACTGGTTCATTGTTTAGATTGTACGGCGATATGACATTATTTTAATTCAAGAGATCAGAGATATTTCACAGACTGTCATCATAAACTTCCTCAACAGAGTCAACCAGTGAGTTTTAGTCAGAAATGTAGCTGACTGTGTGTAATTTAGTCAACATGAGTTGATATTACAACCTGCATCCAACACAGCCACAACTATATCCAACAAAAGCAAAATTTAAACACATTCTAAATGAAGCCCACCTTTGTAATTGACAATATATAGAGTGATGACAGAACTAACCAGTGGACCCAGCAGGTGCTGGACTTTGTAACTTGCTCGGATTTTTTTTAGCAGAAAATAGTATTAAAATTACAGTTGGGCAAAGAGGTCCCTTTGTATAGCGAGCTCGATAAGGTGTTTACAGCAGACAGGAAGTAATACTTTAGAAACCTATCATATTCCAGGCCATTTGTGTTGGAGGCTATCTCCATGATTATGACAGCTAAGTTGTCTAACAGATTCAAGTCAAGTAACTACAATTAGTAACATTATGGTTGGTAACTATTCTTCATTTATGTACTGTAGGGATGCAAGAAGTGATGGTATTACGTATTTTTTAGAATTATCTGAAAGATTAGGGCGGACATCAAGCCAAGAACAGTATGCTTACCTCTATAGGTAAAAACTAACATAATTTCTAATTATCACAATTAATTTTGCTTTAATTATTTTACCACACACGATTATACTTTATATTGTAGTTTTATAATTATGTGTTTACAATCATATAGAATTACAGTGTTTGTCAAAGTTAAATAATCTTTCAGAGTCAGTGAGAAAATCAAACTATTCAGAGATTTGGATATGAACATCTCCAATATTTTTAACACTAAGACCCACATAGAATTGAGTCTCTCAAGAGTTGTTAGATAGCTTAATGTAATAAATTAAGCAGTACTTCAGAAAGATACTTGCTTATAGATTATGAAATTATTACTCACTTTATTATCAGTGTGCTGATGTATAATTAAAGTACAGCTAATGCGTAGATATTTAACATTTTCTTTTATGTAGTAATTAAGAAAAGAATTTTATAGAAATTTCTTCCCTTTATGAGAAACACATCTATAGTTTCTCACCATGAGTTTTAAGTGCACTAAAATAGGGAAGGGTTGTGAGCATTGTTAGCGGATGATGGGAGCAAAAATTCAAGCATCTAATTAGGTCTGTCACACAGCCAAGTCTGCTTTATGAGCCCCAGAATAAATGGTGAGCAAGCTCTATAATCTAACTTTAATATTGTAGTGATAAGAAAAATTTATTGTAGTTGTATGCACATATTATTTCCATGTATACATACATACATACAAATCTTTTCTTTTTACACCAAATTACTACAATCACTCACCAAATACTTTATTTATACGCACAGCAATAATGATGTACTTAGCTACATAAGCTTAATATAATAACAGTACCTTTATGTAACTAAATGAATGAAGTTTTACCAATAATAATATAGTTGTATTTGATTTGTATAAGGATGAAGTTGGTTATGTCAAAAGCGAAACTATTGAGTAATTTTGGCAGTAAAGTGTATAAATTATAGAGGTATTTTAATTTTAATCTAACATTATAAACCATTCTTTGCTTTGTTGTCTAGAAATGACACAGTCCAGATACTTGGATCCCATCTATACAATGACTCAGCCATGGATGTGTTTGAGAGAGAACCATTGTCTGTCTTGATAAGGAGCGTTCAATTAGGTAAGAAATGTCACGACAACCAGTAATCTATATATAATAATATGCTTGTGTGTCAGTAACGATGACGATGGACAGTGTGTATTCATGAATAATTCATGATCTTAAACTACATGGTAAACCATTTGGTAAAGCATCGTCAAGCGTCATTGAGTAGCCGGATGTAATATAATATATAATTGGGGTAAACTAAAGAAATGGTTGCGCTTATGAAGTTATTTACAGTTTCGTAAATTATATTTTATTTTTTAACTCATTTTTTGTAGATATTCCAGACACTATATTAATTGGTCTTCGTTCGAGGCCTTCAGATGTAGTGGCAGAGTTGAACCAGTTAGTAGACGTCTATGACGATGCTGTGTCCTACTTTAACACAACCAATGCTCTCATTCTTGGAGATCTCAATGCAGACTGCTCGTACTTGTCTCACACTCGCTATGACAACCTCAGACTGGTCACTGACCAACGCTTCACCTGGCTCATCAACTCGACTATTGACACGACAGTCAGCTCTACCGACTGTGCTTATGACAGGTAACCAGTAATAGTAAATATTTCATGAACACAATATTAACTGGAGTGCTGCAATTGTGATGTAGCATGCATTATATAGTATGCCCCTGTAGTGATTTGTGGCCACATAAGAAATACAAAAAAAATTGAAGTTCAATAAGATCACATGCATAGGAAAAGTTTATTACAAACACAAAGGCATAGCTCACTTTCTAGGGTGTGCTTTATATAGAAATCAAAATAGGCATACCACTTACATCACTTCCACTGATGTTGTGCTGAAGCTTGTTTACTGCTTTTCATGTGTGCCACATAATATACAGTATTGGCATTCATCTTTTGAGAAGCTATCTTGAGAAAACAGCAGTGGAGCTATAACTTGTTTTGCTGTAGCTAGTTCTACCAAACTAAGTTAAAATGTTTATATATTTATAGTTTGAAATTTTCACACTGAATTTTCAAACTGCATCCTCTCAGTCAGATTGTCTTGTGATGTTTAAAATTAATGGAAATGTTTGTGTCATTATCTATAGAAATAGAAAATTTTATAAACTAAAACACTCTCTGTTTATGATCTCAGATTCATCGCAGCTGGGCCAATTCTGTCCTATATTCCACAAAATTTAGCACAAGTATTTCGATTTGATTTAGCCTATTCTCTCAACCAAGACCAAGCAAAGGATGTTAGTGATCACTACCCTATTGAGTGCATATTTCAAGGTATGGAGCACACACTATTTTCAAATTTAGTTGATTATTGATTCAAATGAGCTTGTCACTTCTCCATTATCTCATATAAGGACATTAGAATGTCAAGCTTAAGTTCTACAGCAATGACATCACCCACTTCATTGCCAACACCATCCACACAACTCCACACAGCAGCTACTCCGTCTTCTGGTTATTTATCTGTCATTGTTTCTTCTGTTTTAATATATCTCATAATAGTCATTTCCTAGTCATCTCCTCATCCAGCTCTCAAAACTATATCGTATTTATAACACTGTCCTCTCAATATAATAATTTTATAATTCATTTCCATTGTAAAGTTTTTATGATTCATAGTAAATCGATATTTTTTCTTTTGGGGGACAATTTTTTTTTAACTTTCATCTTCAAAATGAATATTTTGAATTATACTTTTACATGTGATAACATGCTTTTGTTTCGATTCGATCTGACATATTATAGTCATCTGGTAAGCATTAATACAATTGACTATGGAGGAACGTATTATAATGTAACTGAATAGATTGCTAGATTGTACAAGGAGAATGTGAACACATAAGGAGAGTGCGAACATATGAAACTATTGGAGTACTTATGGTGAGATATTTTTTCACACACTTAATAGTATACAACTACTGACTAGATGGTCTTCCTATAGCAATAATTCTGTGTATACGCCTCTGTGTGCTGAGATGCTTGCTGTAGCTATTGCATCGAGTGATATCTGCTATAGGTAGCTATATTTATATAATTAAGTTTTGGTGATTTTAAACTCACTTTGTGTTAACAGGTGAGACTATTGTAGCAATCTAGTGAGGGGGGGGGGAACTTTCCCCCAAAACTTTCCAGCCTCCCCCTCAAATTTTTCAGTTTCCCTTCAAAATTCTCAGCTCCCACCGTCCCCCCTAATATTTGATGCTGTGTGCAGTATACCATTAGGCTGAACCCATAATGATAGCATTTAACTCTAAAAGAATGCTCTCTCACTCATTTAAATAGAAATATCATTTTTGCCTTGAAACTTAGGTATTTACTGAACTTCCAAATGAAGGAGAGCCAGAGATAGGCAGTGGACATTTAAACTGGCTCATGTGAGGTGGACAGGTCAGGAGAATATGTGTCTGATTTTAAAGAAAATTTTGTTTTGTGGACATGGTGATACTTTTGACACCAAACACCGACGAGGTCACAAACTAATACCAGTAAGATCACTATAGGTTTCTCAGCTTTTGCTTCAAAATTCTCAGCTCCCACACCCCCCTCCCCCCCCCCCCCCCCCCCCCTAATATTTACATGCTATGTGTAGTATGTATACCCATTACGCTGAAAATATTCAAGTTAATTATTACTGTCACTCATTTAAATAGAAATAATTATCATTATTACTGAACTTCTCCCCCAAATAAAATTTCTAGTGACTACAAATCACATGTATTGTACCAAAAATATTATTGTGAACAAAGACATAGTGTCATAGCAAAATCAATTATCATTAAATTGATTCAAGCAATACAGTGATATAATACTTGCTAGAAGCAATGCATACTTTGTAATAGAATTCTTGCCTGACTTTGAAACGCCTACACACAATTACAGATAATTACCTTAGTAGCTAAATAAGCATACATAGTAGTAAAAGTATAGGTATAGTGGGTGACTAAATAATCTTGCCTCAACCACAACAACAACAATTTCATAGAGAAAATTGGTTCCATAGAAAGTAGTTATCATCGACATTAACTATTACTTTTTTTACTGTCAGTGAGACCACTGGATATGCCTGATCAATGGCTAGTATTATAGCAACAAGCATTCTTAACTTAAGAATAGTCAAAGCTATAATACTGTATAAAATTCATTTTTACTACGTTAATACTTATAGTCTTATAATTATTACTACATTAAATAAACATAATTATTGAACTTTTCGTAGTATAGAGTAAATAGAATAATTGCAAGACACTTCGGCTTCGTGAAGCCTATCAGCCGTGTACCGTCACACAACTAATGAAGGTTTCGCGAAGCCAAAATATCTTGTAATTATTCTATTTCTTTATACTATGACAAGTTCAAGATATGGAATATTATATTCACTTAAATGATGTAGTAATAACACTAAGAATATTATCTCAGTAGCTAGTTGAATTCTATCCATATTTAAACCTGTTTGTTATGACAACAACATTATCTAATTTTACTACTATTATTATTATTGGCGAGCTCACAACTGAAAATTGGGGATATATATTGGTTGTATTTATGGGCATAGCACAGGTCAATTTGTACTTTGGCCTTCGTGTATTTGTGCTTGCTTGACAATCGTAACCGTCCAATACTACACTGAACATAATCCTTTGGTTTTATCAATCTTTACCCATATTATTCCACGAAATTAAATAGTTTATCTCTTTAAATTAAGTTATTTCTGAATATGTGTGATGCTGCAGTTAGGTCTTACTGATTTCATTTTATACCAGTGGCCTTGGTAGGTCATAGCTATATGCTCTATGCAACAATATTGTTTTTACATGAAAATGTATTGTCAAATAGTCAAGTCAATTTCAAAATCCTGGTCATTTTGTTAGTCAGAAAGGCTTATTTATATTGGAAAGTAAGAAAAAATTAATTTCTATCAGATTTAAAATTACGGTTTGAATTATGTGAGCACAGTGGCTTGCTTGCCATTTGTGCTGAAGCACATCACTTAGTGTAGTTGACTATTTTTATCTAATGCTGAAGTAAGCATGGTCATTCACAGCAGGTGTGGTGATTATGCCCCTTTACAACAGCTGCTGTAAGATTTATTGCATGTAACAACATTCACTAATGCATGTAATAGTGATGTCAGGAATTCCCCATTGAAAACAATGACAACAAGAAACAGTTCAGGTGCGCCTTAAAGTTTAAAGTTTATTGTACTAAAAACCTACAACTTTAACTAACTAGACTGAATGTTTCTAAAACAGCACTAAAAAAAACTGGAGATCCTGTATTAGCTAAACAAAAGTTTACTGCTGAAACAGTGTGACACAGGTCAGGCTCATGAGCTCTCTAAAAACATTGCCTATTATGATAGCATTATGCCAGCATAATTGGACTACCTAATTAAGCCCATTAATGCTAGCATAATTCCCTCATGCCTACTGGCTATGTAACAGTGAGAGTATGAATTCCTCATTTCAAACATGAAACTAAAATTCATTTCTTACATTTTGGCTCCACGCCACTCCATTCTCCATATTCCCCACACATTCTCATGGGTAGCCCCATAAGGACGTAGCCTTTGTTGCAGGTATATTTAGCATAGTCACCAACACTTAGTCCCTGGACTCTAATATTGCTGTGCTGAGGAATGGATGACAACTTTGAACACCGCTCTGTAATTCAAGAAAAAATTCTAAGTCTCATTTATGAATGAAATACAACAGATTCTTACCTGATTCCAGTGATATGGTTATGATATCACTGCTAGCTACGATAAAGTCGGGTAAACTCCTCAATTGATGACATTGCATAGCCAATTTATCATTATTCATTCTTGCATTGATTGAAATAGATGACTCATAATCCCTTGGGAGTCGAAGAAACTTCCCATATTCTTTGTAATAGTCAACTTGGCGAAGAGTAGAAATTGGAACTTTATTAATGGACCAGATAATGGTCCCTTGGGTTCTACAAGTGAATGTAAAATTTTGGTTCCTTGGAACCCTCCTTGTGGCTGGACCATGGATGGATATAACTACCAGAACAGTTTAAATGAAATTAATATATTGGTAACAGGAATACTATACCTTGATTATCTTTACTTACAGTAGTTATGTTCCAAATAAATCTATGCTCAGAAGCACTTACTGAATAGCTTAAAGCTACACAGTGTATTAAAATAAGAATGAAGCCCATGAACAATAACCTGCAGATGAGAAGTCTGAAGTTATCCCGCTGGATAGCGATTCGCGTCCTCTACTTCCTCAGGCTTCGTCGCAAACATTGTTCGCGCTAACATAACCGTAAAGATCGCGCGCAATATTAATTGCGAAAACCCCATTTTTGTTAAAATCACTATAAATAGTTCCGTTACTCTTAGCTAGGCGGTCCAGCCAGCGACTGCAGAAGAATAGAGGCCGAACAATTCCCAACAAACCCTTCTAGGGCTGCTTACACTACACTCTTCTTTTTTTTCAATCAAGACTTCATCATACATAACAAACCGTGGCAAAAGAACTTAATTCGGTAAACATGAAACTAACTACATGGAAACGTGCTACAATGACTTGGAAGCTCAAGAGTCTTGTTTTATGAGAATGAAACAGAGAAAATGGCCATCTAGTGAAAAAATAAATAAATTTCCCAGTGACACCATGATAATGTAGGTTCTTGTGGAGGAAAAAACAAGCAAACAAACAAACAAACAAAAAAAAAAAAGGTATACAAATGAATGGTAACTGGCCAGCCCATCAAACAGGTTCGCTGGTTGGATAACTTGTAGAATCTCTTCCTTCACTCCCTTCATTGTTCCCACGAGCGCCAATGGCTGGGCATTGCTGACTCAGCAAAACTCTGTCCCAAAACACTGGATCATCTAATCTGAATTGTATAATGCATACAAGTGTAACAACAAAACACAATACAAACTTAACATTAAAATGAAATCTACACCAAGTAAGCATACAAATCATTTTTAGAACATTATACAAAAAATGTAGATTGGGGCATTCATTACAATAAAGTTTTTTTCCTTTAAATAATTTTGTCACACAGTTATTTATGATTGAGTTTCATATGCAGGCCAATTAATAAATATCTTCTTGAAACCACTCTCTAGTTACATGACAGAGAGAGAGAGAGAAAGGCTTACCATTTGATATAAGCTCCAATTCATCATCCTCTTTCAACCCTTTGTCAACACAGCCAATAGCAACCTTACTCCTCTTTCCTTCTCCTCCCCCTGCCATTCCATAAATTGCTTTCTCCATTGCTCCTTTAAGCTGCTTCTGCTGTGCCTGACGTAGTCTCCGAGCTGTCTCAGTTGTGACTTCCCCTCCAGACACAATGGAAGGAGTCTTCTTTGCCACTTCCTCCTTTTTCAGCTGGTCACTAATACTACTTATACTACTACTACTACTACTACTACTACTACTACTACTACTACTACTACTACTACTACTACTACTACTACTACTACTACTACTGGTGTCAACTGTTCCTTCTCTGGGCTTGCCTTTGGTTGAGTTTGAATGAATTAGCTTTATATCAGCTTTCAGGGGCATACGCAGAATTTTAAAAAGGGAGGTTACTTCATGACCACATCCAAACCACGCCCAGATCACACCTAGGCCACACCCATTATAATCAATAATTTATTATTGAAACAGCAATAATTATTGAAACAGCGAGCTAGTACTTTTCTAAATAAAGTTTGCAAACACTATATCTACATCAATTTTTGTTTTGTAGGCAATATGAATGAGAGCTAATGCACTTAGTCTCTCTGTAGTCTGTGTGGATTGAAGATAATTGTTAAGTCTACAAAGTGCAGATGCTGATCTTTCACAGGAACAGTAGCTAAGGAGGAGCGTGGCGAAGAGCTTCAACAAGGCATGCACATTGGGAAGGTTATCAGGAGAACAAATATTGAGGGCCTAACTCAAGCTCTTTGTTGTTTCCTGTTCAGCTGTTTGTTTATAGCCACCTTGTCTTCCCGCGATGTAATTCTTCATCTAGAATAGCAGCATTGGGAAGGTCATCTGAATACAGATGGATAGCTGGCTCAATATCACTAAATGTTGTAGAACTAGTGATATTTATTGGCAAAATACCTTGCAATGTAGCAACTTCTTTGGAATGCTTGCTAAATCTTAAATTAACATCATTTATGAGGTGATCAAGAAAGGGAATAGCCACAAAAATCTTGAAATACTCTTCAACCGATGCATTGCTTGAATTGGAACGATGCTGCTGCTGCTGGTTTGTGCGTGGCTTTATAATAGGTATGTCTGATTGCTGTGCTAGCCTAGATGCATGTCGAAAAAGTTGTTCGCTAAAATTATCAATGTCTTCCCTCTCTCTTTCCAATTCCTTACTACACTGTTCAATTTTACCCATGCCAGAAACAAGGTCTTGACTTTTTCCTTGCAGTTTGACTGCAGCTTCCTTCATGTAAGACAGCGACCTAAAAAGAGTAACTAGGGAGTAGACAAATTCAAAAGACTCCAAAGCTTTTAGATGTGCAAGAGCATTTTTCTTGTCTTCTACAGACCAGCTATCATTAAAACTACTAAATTCACTATTGCCATATAGAACTACTTCACATAACTCAATCAGGAATGGGTGATATTGTGTAAATCTTTCCCAACCATCAATATTCTCCACCCATCTAGTGACACAGACGTTAAGTATTAAAGACAGTTAGTGCCAACTTGGGACCTCTTACTTACAATTGCCTTAAGGAGCCCTTCTCTCTTTGGAAAATACTTAATCCAAATTGTGAATCCTTTAATTTGATCAATACAATTCCTAATAGGAGGAACAGAACGTGAATTTAAGATTGCCAAGTTGAGAGAATGCCCTGCAGTATGTGTAGAGAGCCTTAGGCTGTTTCTCGTGAATCTTTGCTTGCACATCAGCTTTCTGTCCACTCATAGTGGATGCCCCATCATACCCTTGGCCACGTATATCGTTCAGTGATAAACCAAAGCCTTCCAATGATTGTATGATGGCATTTGCTATATCATTGGCTCTAACCCTTTCAAGCTTAACGAAAGTTACAAACTCCTCTCTAATTTCATCACTGTGGTCAACGAAGCAAATGCAAATGGGTGAATGTTCCTCATTGTGGCAAGAGACTTCATCAGCTAGAGCAGAGAAATATCTAGCATTTTTTATATCTGAAATTATACTGGAAAGAATCACATCAAAGCAAATTATATTAATAATTTCATTCTGAGTTGTTGGAGATAATTGAGGTGCATTTTTGGCTCCTGTATTATAAAGATGGTCATATAAAATTTCATCATTTTCAGCAAATGTTTTTAGTAGTGACAAGAAGTTGCTGGGGTTCTTGCTAGATTCTAAATATTATACTTTACCCCCTAACAGCAATGCCTTGATTAGCTATAAAAAAAATAGCTCATACAATTTGCCTAAGTATATGCCTATTCTTATTTATTGCAAGTTGAAGAGCATTATTTATCATGACATCAACTCGTGATGCAGGATTGAGGATGCTACCTCTCAAGGATTCAGCAAGTTGTAGGCAGTCATGGTGATACTTAAGCTTGGAATGATCCAGCAAGGCACTGCTGATCTTAATCCAGTTTGAAAATGGCTTATTTACAAATTGGCCCTTGTCTTTACGCTTTTCAGAAGACAGAAGAAGAGAACAAGGCCCACAAAAGATACCATCCAATTAACACTATAAAGGAGCCAAGACTATTTTCTGAAGCCAAGAGACTTGAAACCTACGGTTGAAACCATATGAGAATCTAGATGACAGAACATTTGGAGGCTGGACATGGTGATACATAAGAGAAAACTTTTCACCAGTGGAAAGGCCGTCAATTGTACAAAGTTCATCAATGGACTTACTGATGACCACTGACGAACATCTGAGTTGATGCATGGCCAGGCGTAGCATGATGTCAACAAGCATTGTGTAGCATGGATGCAGGGGTGTGAGAGGGAGTGAAGGGATTTGAACACAGCACGTCGAAATGCCGCAGGTACAAGAGGACTAGCGATGCCAGTTGATGTGTCACAGAGAATTGTAGAATCTGACATTGCCAAAGGGGTAGCCTTGATTGTGAGAGAAGATGAGGAACGTATCTGGAGCACATCTGGGTCAGACTCTTGGGCTGCTGCCATGGCTCTGAAATCGATCACTGGAGGCGAATCAGACATGAGGGCATTGGTCTGCATGCGAGACAGAACATCAGCATCAGGATCATTGTCCTCACCCTTCACATGCCTCATGTCAGAAGTATACTGAGCAACAAAATCCAAATGTCGTGATTGGCATGGAGAGTGCTTGTCTGAAAGCGTGCGGAAAGCACATCCTCAGGCTCTACTGGGATCTGGTGATATGCACGCACCAAGTCGATCTTTGTGAAGACTGTAGCTCCACGCAGTGATGCCGAAAAATCATGGATATGAGGAATAGGATAGCGATCGGGTGTTGTACGATTGTTGAGATTGCGGTAGTCTCCACATGGTCTCCAATCTCCATTAGATTTCTTAGGGACCATATGTAAGGGAGAAGCCCAAGGACTGCAAGAAGGTCTGACGATCCCAAGCTGCAACATAGGTTCGAATTCCCATCGAGCTACTTGGAGGCATTCTGGGGCAAGTCTGCGTGGTTGAGCTGACACTGGTGGGCCTTTGGTTTCGATGTGATGGGTTGTGTGGTGCTTTACTGGGAAATCAGATATGTTAACATGAGTGATTGATGGAAACTCACGAATAAGTGCAGAGAAGTCAGCATCCAGTGTATGTGGCAGGCAGGGTTGGACTAGGAGAGGTGTTGATAGTAGCTAAGCCTTGTATGCGTAGTTGAGTCACGTCCAATAATTGAGAATTGGCATGATCTACCAGTAGATTGAAGTGGTGGAGGAAGTCTACACCTAGAAATGGACGGCCAACCTCTGCAATCATAAATGCCCAGCGAAAGGTTTGTCTAAGACCCAGATACAGTGTGAGGGAACGTGAGCCGTAAGTTGTGATGATGGTATTATTCACTGCAGTGAGTAATGTGTCAGCTGAATGTGAGCGTTCAGCTGAGGAGGAGGGAATCACACTTATAGCGGAACCTGTGTCCACTAAACAACAGAAATTTAAAAAATGATCTTTAATGTAGAAAAGGCGACTTATGTTCTGGCCAGGGACACTCGTATTTTTGGCTAGCATTATTCACCTTTAAAAGGTACGATAGAATATATAATGGAAAATATGCAAAGCAACAACTGTATCTTGCTGTTAAGCGTAACTTCTGACAGCTTCTGTGGGCCTGGTCGGGGTGATATCTCAGCCTCGATTGCTCTCATTTGATAACAGCAAGTATTTGCTGCCACAAGAGTTATGGTATTTCTCTCAACACTCCCAGCAAGCTGTCTACCCACCCTAAAGTTGGCAAGAGTGTAATTGAATTACTTCAATTTAAAGAGATGAGTCACACAAAATGAATTGCACAGACAACCAAGAACTGAACAGAACAGAAAATCCACAGCTATAAATATGTAACATAAACCACACCTTGCTCTGCTCCCTCAGCTAACACACATATGTACGACACCACATATCAACACCTAAAATCGTTCTCATGGCTCAGCTAAAAATTCTAAAACTATGACCAGATGATACCAGCAATTACTACACACGCACAAATCCCTACGCACAAACATATAAGTCTCTAAAGTTCTTCATGTGGGAGGGCTCGACCCGCCCAAAGCTTCCAACTGGAGATATCTTAAAAAGGCTAGTCCTAGTCGCTTCTTACCATTAATGAGGGCATCATCTAAGAGAGGAAGAGCTTTGACACATCTGCTAGAGAGAGCATAGAAATGCATACACCTGCACATGTTTGCAGTCTTACGTCACAGGATATCACGTCACCTATTGCTTGTGGTCTCCACAATTAGCGTGGGGAGCTGAACAAAGGGCTCAAGACCCTTTCCCCGTGTAGCTATTGGTAAAGGGTCTGACTGCACGAGAATATCCCGACACTATGGGAGGAGTCTTCCTGACTACTTCATCCTCTATCAGCTGATCATTATTACTACTATTGGCTTTAACTGCCACTTCTCCGTACTTACCTTTGATTGAGTTTGAATGAATTAACTTTATGTCGACTTTACTATCACGAGGAGATAGAGGAGCCTGTTTGAGTATAGAGCCGATGGCATCTTTTGATGGCCAATCTCTGAACCTCTTGTTATCGCCACAAAATGAAGGAGAGCCAGAGATAGGCAGTGGACATTTAAACTGGCTCATGTGAGGTGGACGGGCAGCACGGGCTGGTATCCAAGATGATAGAATGGAAGGCAAAACAGGTTAAACACTTGAGAGTGATAGTCGACAAGAAGAAAGTCGAGTTCTCCCTTACTCTTTAAAGGACCATCAGTTCCATTGCTTCCTGCCAGCTGAGGATAATGACACTCAGATCAGGAGAATATGTGTCTGATTTTAAAGAAAAGTTTGTTTTGTGGACAGAGTGATACTTTTGACACCAAACACCGACGAGGTCACAAACTAATACCAGTAAGATCACTAGGTTTCTCAGCTTTTGCTTCAAAATTCTCAGCTTCCACACCTCCCTCCCCACCTCCCCCCCTAATATTTACATGCTATATGTAGTATACCATTCCGCTGAAAATATTCAAGTTAATTATTACTGTCACTCATTTAAATAGAAATATCATTTTCACTGAACTTCTCCCCCAAACAAAATTTCTAGTGACTACAAATCACATGTATTGTACCAAAAATATTATTGTGAACAAAGACATAGTGTCATAGCAAAATCAATTATCATTAAATTGATTCAAGCAATACAGTGATATAATACTTGCTAGAAGCAATGCATACTTTGTAATTGAATTCTTGCCTGACTTTGAAACACCTACACACAAGTACAGATAGCTAAATAAGCATACATAGTATTAAAATTATAGGTATAGTGGGTGACTAAATAATCTTGCCTCAACCACAACAACAACAATTTCATAGCGAAAATTGGTTCCATAGAAAGTAGTTATCATCGACAACTATTACTTTTTTACTGTCAGTGAGACCACTGGATATGCCTGATCAATGGCTAGTATTATAGCAACAAGCATTCTTAACTTAAGAATAGTCAAAGCTATAGTACTGTATAAAATTCATTTTTACTATGTTAATACTTATAGTCTTATAATTATTACTACATTAAATAAACATAATTATTGAACTTTTCGTAGTATAGAGTAAATAGAATAATTGCAAGACACTTAGGCTTCGTGAAGCCTTCATCAGCCTTGCACCGTCACACATCTAATGAAGGCTTCGCCCGTCACACAACTAATGAAGGCTTCGCCAAGCCAAAATATCTTGTAATAGTTCTTGCTGATCTCATTTTCTACCAGTGGCCTTGGTAGGTCATAGCTTTATGCCCTATGCAACAATATTGTTTTTACATGAAAATGTATTGTCAAATAGTCAAGTCAATTTCAAAATCCTGGTAATTTTGTTAGTCAGAAAGGTTTATTTATATCGGAAAAGTAAGAAATTTTTTTTAACTTCTATCAGATTTCAAATTGCGGTTTGAATTACGCGAGCACGATGGTTCGCTTACCATTTGTGCTGAAGCACATCACTTAGTGTAGTTGACTATTTTTATCTAATGCTGAAGTAAGCATGCTCATTCACAGCAGGTGTGGTGATTATGCCCCTTTACAACAGCTGCTGTAAGATTTATTGCATGTAACAACATTCACTAATGCATGTAATAGTGATATCAGGAATTCCCCATTGAAATCAGCAACAAGAATCAGTTCAGGTGTGCCTTAAAGTTTAATGGTGCTGGCACACTCTTTGAGCGTGAAAACCCCGCTAAATTGGCCACGGTTGCTAGGGAGTGTTAAACTTACTTCTGCTGTTCCCCGAGTTATTATATTTATGTAGGCCAGCAAGTACTACCAGGAGAAAGCACCTACTGGGAATGAAGACTGGAAGTCAATCGCATCTCAAGAAATATCCCCGTCACTATTTTGGACTTCACGGCTGTACTACACGGCTACCGCCGTAGTTTAGAAGCCGATATTTTGTATATCATTTTCTTACCCTTGCGTGTATGCCATAACTTGAGTTTTTGTTTGAATTCTATTTTACTTTTCTATTTACTCACCTTACCACGCGAACTATTGTTGATTATTTCTATAAAGTTCCGTATAATTATTAAAAATATCTCCTTGTGGCTCTAAACCCCGGCAAAGTCTGAACCATAACAATTCGTCCATTGGTGAGCAGTACCTAAGAGAAGATTCTGGATCCATCAATTTAGTGAGCAAGAATTTTTTATTGTAAGTTGGCCTAGCCCTAACTGTACACATGTAGTGGTGAGTGAGGCACAGCTGCATTTCATGGGCACTAATTTGTTTCAAAGCAGGCGTGACTTTGTGGTAGACTGTGTTTCTAAAGCTACAGCACTAAAAAAAACTGGAAAGCTTGTATTAGTAAGAGTATGAATTCCTCATTTCAAACATAAAACTAAATTTCATTTCTTACATTTTGGCTCCACGCCACTCCATTCTCCATCTTCCTCACACATTCTCATGGGTAGCCCCATAAGGACGTAGCCTTTCTTGCAGGTATATTTAGCATAGTCACCAACACTTAGTCCCTGGACTCTAATGTCGCTGTGCTGAGGAATGGGTGACAACTTTGAACAACGCTCTGTAATTCAAGAACATTTCTAAGTCTCATTTATGAATGAAATATAATAGATTGGTACTACTCTGGCGTAGCCAGACCCACATAGCGCGCTTTGCGCAGAGGGTCTGGGAACATGGCCGTACACAAATTGAATGTGGAATTGGTGAGTGCCACACCTCCTTTATACCTGAATTTCTACTGCAAATTAGCCATGATTGCTAAGCCTATCATTGGAAAGGGTGGCTGACATGCACTGGAATTTCTATTTGTGGTTGATAAGAGCTATGCCCGGAAATTTGCTAACGGTAATTGACTGCCGCAATATATGTACAGCAGAACAAGTTTGGTATGGCCATGTTCCCAGATCCATTTTCAGCGCAGCGGTTTGGTAAAGGGTCTGACTACGCTGGACTAGATTCTTACCTGATTCCAGTGATATGGTTATGATATCACTGCTAGCTACAATATAGTCAGGGAAACTCCTCAATTGATGACATTGCACAGCCAATTTATCATTATTTATTCTTGCATTGATTGAAATAGATGACTCATCATCACTTGGAAGTCGAAGAAACATCCCATATCCTTTGTAATAGTCAACTTGGTCGAGAGTAGAAATTTGAACTTTATTAATGGACCAGATAATGGACCCTTGGGTTTTACAAGTGAATGTAAAATTTTGGTTCATTGGAACCCTCCTTGTGGCTGGGCCATGGATGGATATAACTACCAGAACAGTTTAAATGAAATTAATATATTGGACTTTATTTGTAACAGGAATACTATACCTTGATTATCTTTACTTAAGGTAGTTCTGTTCCAAATAAATCTATTCTCAGAAGCACTTACCGAATAGCTTAAAGCTGCACAGTGTATTAAAATAAAAATGAAGCCCATGAACAATAACCTGCAGATGAGAAGTCTGAAGTGAAATTATCCCGCTCTGGATAAGCGATACGCGTCCTTTATTTCCCTCAGGCTTCGTCGCAAACATTGTTCGCGCTAATATAACAGTAAAGATCGCGCGCAAAATTAATTGCAAACTCCCATTTTTATTTTTTATTATTTTTTATTATTGATAAATCACCAGTTCCCTTACTCTAGGCGGTCCAGCCAGCGCTGGAGAGAATAGAGGCTGAACAATTCTCAACAAACCCTTCTAGGGCTGTTTATACTCTTTCTGACTTGGCAGAAGAACTTAATCATGCAAACATGAAACTAACTATATGGAAACGTGCTACAATGACTTGGAAGCTCAAGAGTCTTGAGAATGCAACAGAGAATACGGCCATCTAGTGAAAAAATTAATAAATTTCCCAGTGACACCATGATAATGTAGGTTCTTGTGGAGGAAAAAAAACAAGCAAACAAACAAACAAACAAAAAAAAATGGTATACAAATGAATGACAACTGGCCAGCCCATCAAACAGGTTCGCTGGTTGGATCACTTGTAGAATCTCTTCCTTCACTCCCTTCATTGCTCCCACGAGTGCCAATGGCTGGGCATTGCTGACTCAGCAAAACTCTGTCCCAAAACACTGGATCATCTGATATGAATTATATAATGCATACAAGTGTAACCACAAAACACAATACAAACTTAACATTAGTAATACAAACATAACCACTTATTGCTCAAAATGAAATCTACACCAAGTAAGCATACAAATCATTTTTAGGACAATAATATACTAAAATGTAGTTTGGGCATTCATTACAATAATGTCACACACAGTTCTTTACGATTGAGTTTCACATGCAGGCCAATTAATAAATATCTTCTTGAAACCACTCTCTAGTTACATGAGAGAGAGAGAGAAAGGCTTACCATTTGATAGAAGCTCCAATTCATCATCCTTCAACCCTTTGTCAACACAGCCAATGGCAACCTTACTCCTCTTCCCTTCTCCACCTTCCACAAATTGCTTTCTCCATTGCTCCTTCAGCTGCTTCTGCTGTGCCTGACGTAGTCTCCGAGCTGTCTCAGATGCGACTTCCCCTTCAGACACAATGGGAGGAGTCTTCTTTGCCACTTCCTCCTTTTTCAGCTGGTCACTAATACTACTACTACTACTACTACTGGCGTCAACTGTCCTTTCTCTGGGCTTGCCTTTGGTTGAGTTTGAATAAATTAACTTTATATCAGCTTTGCTGTCACGAGTAGACAGAGAAGGAGCCTGTTCGGGTGGAGAATCCATGGCATCTTCTGATGGTAAATCTCTGAACCTCTTGTTGTCACCACAAAACAAAGGAGAGCCAGAGGTAGGCAGCGGACGTTTGAACTGGCTCATGTGAGGTGGACGGGTGGCACTGGCTGGTATCCATGACGATGGAGTGGACGACAGAGACGGGTTAAACACTTGAGAGCGATAGTCGGCGAGAAGAGGGTTGAGTTCTCCCTTCCTCTTTAAAGGACCATCAGTTCCATTGCTACCTGCCAGCTGAGAATAAGAAAAATAAAATTGATTTGATAAGACATTAGCCACTTTGACAGAAAAATCCACAATAAGGCGTACAGAATTGTTTGTTCCTACCGTGCAATGATAAAGAGTATTACCTGTATTGTATACTCCAACAAGCTTCATACAAAGTTAATTTTATACTTTTCAAAGTTGAAAAAATATTATATATCAGCATTGCATTCCTTACCCGACTCTTTCAATCAATTTGTATATACATGTAATTTGAGACGTAAAAATGGTTTATGGAATATTTGACATGGAAGTTGATGGTGATAAGCACTATCAGTTGCTATGTAAATGATACAAAATGGCCAATGAAATTATTTCACTGTCAGACTTACATTTTTCTGCTGTTTCTGCACATACTTCAAATAGTCTTTGTCGCTAATGCAGTTACCGAGGAGATTGCCAAAGCTCCTCAGCGCTCGTTTGAGACCATCTGTTACAGCCTCCTTACGCGCCTTCTCTATAGATAGAGCCTTAGACCTCATGCCTTCGGAGACCCCGTACCCAACATCTTCATGGTATGTGCCGTCCTTGAGCTGCACGCGAATAAACGCGCTAACTCCCACGTAAAATCTGTCGTTGGACTGGTCGATGAAGTCAATGGACTGATGTGTGACAGAGTGCCCCCAACCGTTAAACCCAAATGTCTCGTTAGCCAACTGAATGAGGCGATGACCTTCAATGTATGCTAACTATAAGAGGAGAGAAGGAAAGAAATGGACAGAAATTATGCAACATGAAATCAGATACAGTCAGGACAAAATAGAGAACAGATTTGCTTCCTCCTAGAGAGAGTGTGTCTCTACTATCTATTGTACTATATGCAATTGAGATAATAATGTGATATCAGTGAGTTCTCTATTCCATTCATTCACAAGTTTAAACTTTTTAAACAAAACCATGCTTTTAAAAAAGCACCCGACATCTCCAGTACCCACTGAGTTAACATCAGTCATTAATTTCCTTACAATTGAACGTAATAACTATGCTCTTTCTATACCAACTCAAAACTACTAATGCTTCTCGCAAGCCAAAGGATGTCCATTTAATTAAGAAGACAAGTGCTTCATCCAACATGCGTAAATTGACTTTATTATGTACTATTTCTAATTTTTAGACCAGGCGCTGTTTTACTTGAAGTAACACTAGCAACATATCCCCCTTTATCTCTCTGTGAATTCACCTAGCATTCTTCTTTCTCTTACATACCTTCTGCCCTCCAGCTCCACTTCTCTGGCTGATGTATTCTGGTCCCAACTTCTGGTCCAACGCAGCCTGCACTGCAGCATGCTCCTCACTGGAAAACAACACCTGCCACACCCACAAATAGCCAATAAGCCACACCCTTCTGACCACTCCCATCATTTACGCTATTAATCCACACATTCACCAACAGACTTGAAGGCTATACCTACCTCAACCCAATCTATCTATTACATACAATGCCAACTGTATAACTCACTCACCAATTATTCCACCCCCACCCTCGTCTTTCTCAACCACACCCACTAATGATCACACATACCCATCCACAGATTGACACTTTAAAAGACACGATACAAATTCATTATCATATATCAGAGTTTGTGGTGTTAGTAACCCTTTACTCAAAGAAAGACTTGGTGAGTGTCCCAGACTTAGTAATAGCTAATCAAAGTGAGGTATACAATCCTTACACATGTGTACTCGCTCAAATACAATCTGTCATAATTGGCAGTGGGTGTGTCGATTACCCATCTTTGCCTAACTGATGTGAAAAAAGCAGTTTAACAACCCATGACTCTGATTTTGTTTTAAACTACAATACATTTATTAAGTCAATTTTTTTTTTAATGTATCTTATGTAGCTATTAAAAGGTTATAATAACTGAAAGAAGCCACATAATAAACAAAATAAACACTATTTTCGGAACATTCACATAATATACTTCATTCCTTCACAAGTCAAGTGTCCTCACTTGGTACAATCTGTCATAATTGGCAGGGACTGAAGTGAAGCGAGACAGTGTGAGAGGCTACAATAACTGAGCTATTAGGATATGACCAATCAGGATGTCATACACAGGCGGCTTCGCTGTGGAACTCTACTATACTTGGTCACACCCACTTTTTAAACCCATACTACTTTGATCCACTTGCCAATATGGGAGTGTATACTTCACACAAATCACAGTCTTGGACAGACCTGAACATTTGAACTTTATCAACCATCGACTCTATTCCGCACTAGTCAAATGACTATAGCAGGGCTACCGGAGAGCAGAAGGTGATAATCTATAGAACTCAGGGTTTATGTATTTAAGAGGTTCATTTTTTTTGTTCCTTTTTACCTCATTACATTTGAAAATGAAATGAATGTAGATGTGTCAAAAATAAATTGTTCCTATATAATCCACTTGTCATTTATGCTTGCACACCAGTATTTATTTTATTAGACTGGGCTCCACATTTTAAGTACAGACTTAGGATGCGCTTTTGCTAAGAAAAGATAGATATATAGATAGATGTGGGTGGCACATCAATTTCTGTCAAAAGTGTAACTTTCATTTATGTGCAATTAGCTAACACAAAGTGGCCTATATATGTTTGGACGTACGTATGTCATTTTGTACTTTGACCCTCGCGTTTTTGTGTTAGTTATGTGGTCGACCCCGTCCCAAATTGCACTAAACAGAATCCTCTGGTTTATCGATCAGTACCCGTATCACCCTAGAAATAGACTACCGCGAAGGTAAGTCTGTGTAGGTGTATGTCCAGTTGTGTCAAAGCATTGTGTTACAACCACTACTTAGCTAAAGAATATCACAAAGAAAACTTTAAAATAGCGTGTATCGTTTTGTTGTTTTTTCCCTTCAATTCAAGCAGTTGCAGAGAGTTGTTACTATGGCACTGAAATCCCTTTACCGTGTATGCGAAATTAAAAATATGGACCTTATTTTCAGTAGCTTCAGTGTTAGAAGTCAAAATCATTCATATAAAAATAGTATACAGTGCTTCCAGCTTAAAGAGTGGATTTTTTAGCTTTTTGGTTAAGGTTGCTAATTCTGCTATAATTTCTCAAGTATGTGTAATAGAAAATTATACATTAATGCAGGGGTTTTTTTAGGGGGGGGCAGGGGGGGGCATTCGCCCCCCCTAGAGGATTTTGTGCCCCCCCTTGAGCATTTGAAATGAAATTTCATTATTCTAAATAGACCTGTGTGACTATGTACTGCATTTTTTTTAATTATTATATCCATTAGTCTAATTATTAGGCAACAAACAATTTTATTTAAGCAAAATATAAGTGTATTTATACAGCAATACGTTTATACAGCAATACATTTATACAGCAATACGTCTAGTCTTTCTGTTCCAAATATCGATTACACTTTCTACAATGTCATCTGGAAGTTCTTCAGGCATTTCTATTGCTATTCTCATCAGGTGAGCTAGATTTTGTTCTCCAAGACGACTCCTTAGCCTTGTTTTGATCATCTTCATTTGGGAGAAGCTTCGTTCCACAGATGCTGTCCCAACAGGAATCGAAAGCTGGATCATGCAGGCACACACACACTTAAGCAGGCACACACACACTTAAGCAGGCACACACACACTTAAGCAGGCACACACACACTTAAGCAGGCACACACACATTAATAATTAATAATTAATACAGGCACACACACAATTAATGCATGCACTCTGACACATGTATGCCCCCCTTGCTAACAAAAATCTCTATTTTGCCCCCCCTTAGCAATTTTTCTAAAAAAATCCCTGCATTAATGTCATATTAACATACAGACAAAACAATTTTGTGGGTTTGTGGTTATTTTTGTGGTTATAGGTGATGGAACTGGGAGTTTCAAGACAGTGAATTTGGAAGTGTTTAAGCTGAAAAAAGAGAAATTATTTGTCCTTATCTCTATAACTTGGTATACTGATACTTTACGAAATTTGAATCTCTCGAAATATTTAAAATTTTAAGAAAAAAAGTGTTTAAGCCAGGATTTTGGAATTTATTGAGTTATATCTCTAAAATTTTGACACATGATGTAAAGTTGCCTTAAAATTATTATGTATAACTTTGGTAGCTATACCTTGAAAATTAAGTGAGTTGTGGCTGTTTTTCACCAAAAAAAAATTATGCACGGTAAGGGTCATCAAATGGTGACGTTTACAGCGGATTGTGGGCCTATAGTACACGTAAACGCGACGTCACAAAACAGCGCATGCGTATTTGTGCAAGGGCGCCAGTTTACCGCTAATTGTTGCACGGGTATGGCTGATTTAGCTACGGTTGTATCTCAGGCCCTAGCAGGTATCAAGTTTTACGGCGTTACTGCCTATCGCGGCCAGCGTTTTAGCTTCCGTCTGGAGCTGCACAACCCGTAGGACTCCAACTGCATCTCCCTGATGTTGTCAGAATACGAATGCTGGGAGCCTTGGGAGTATTAAACTCCTTCAGCTTTTCTTCAGCTCTTGAAAAAGATGACCTCTTGGATAGGCTTGGCTCCAAGTTAGTAATATACCAGCCAACAATTCTGTGACTGATTTCGACTTCGTTTACTGCTGCTAGTAGAACGATGAGAATCCATACAGCCGATTGCAGTTAGGGAAAGTCCCGTCTTACCGCTCTGGGAAATAACCGTTCGACCTTAGCTCGTTAACTAGTTACGTTTAATGACGAACTACCGCAAAATCTTGACGTCAAAAAAAATGGCGTAAAATGTATTAGAGTGAATGAGAAAAGTTCTGTTCTCCGTTTTCCATTCTCTAAACAGGCAGTTTTACTATTGTAAACATTATTGGGAAAGGTATGTGTGTGTTAAATGACTGTAGTGAGGGTCTATACAGTAGTTTAAAAAAATCCACTCTTTAAGTTGGAAGCACTGTAGTCTTTAGGCTCGCTCGCCATTTGTGCTCAAGCACATCACTAGTAGTTGAAACAATGGAAGCAGGCGGCACGACACAAAATATTTTTAACTCACTCGTCCAAAAGTGTTCTCCGAAGCTTTCGCTTCGCCTTCAGGTGACGCTTTCTCCATGCAACGACCGAAACCAACTTTTTTTGTGTTTACCGCCAACCCTATTTAAACGAATTTGGTTTACGTTTATTGAAATTTAAAAAAAAATGTGATTGCCGGGATGTACAAATTGGTATTGTAGAAAGTGCATGCTTTGTGCCTTTACTTTTAGAATAAGCGATCTGGAGACCGGGCGATTGGGCGGACGTATGGAGGTTCAGAACCATGAGATGAAAGGTAACTCTTTGCTGTTCACACTTAATGTCTCAGCTATTTTGTGTACAAACACAAAACACGGTAGCTTTTTTTGTTTGTGTGTATGTTGTGTAGTGCTCGCAGGTAGGACTAGGCTGAAAGGAGTTCTGGATGAGCTGGTGCAACAGAGTAAGGAAGAAAGGTGAGCATTGGAAATTTGGAGAGGTGTGGGATTGGGGTTAATGTGAGCAGAGGTTATAAGGTGGGTGGAGCTGAAATAGTGAGCACACGAGAAGAAGGGCTATGTCAATTTTATATTATATGATATGAATTCCATGAGAATGATATTTCAAAGATGACTTAATTCTCGCATATTTCTAGTTTTGTTCCATTGCATATCCAAGTGATTGTATTTCTAGTGATGTATTTGTGTCCAGACAGCGACAATTAAACTATTTTGTCCATTTACCAAATGTTATAAAAGCTAAGGTCTTGAAATTGTCAGGAGGAAAAAAAGCAGAACAAAAAAATAATTTAAAAAAAATTCTACATTGCTTCAACCTTTGACCACAGGGTTTATGTTGACCAGATTGGATTTAAAAAAATGTATGAATATTTTATTTTCTGTGAAGACATTCTGCAAGAGGTAAATTCTTAAAACAAGTTAATATAAAACTACTTACTGTGATGCAAAACAATAGTGTATTTGTCCACACAGAGAAGAGCTAACAATTAGGACTTGCCATTACCAACAGTACTAACTGAAGCACGACTTCAGATGGTCTCAGAGCTGCTACAAGGTTCAGACAGAGTACACTGCTTGCTTATTCACAATGGATTCTGAGCTTCCGTACCTCGTACTATAAAAAAATATTTTTTGGCGGACAGTCACTCATTGGTTAGCATACCGGTGCTCTTGTTTAGATTTTATATTACAGGAAGTATATGTCATAGCAACTTTTAAGCAAAAAATAGTAATATTAGCTACATTAGATATTCGAGAATTGCCTATGCCTACCAAACATTGAGCGCCACATGGCAGTGAAAAGATTCACTATTAAAATATTATAGCATAAATACATTCACTTTTTATTTAATGTTCAACACAATTTTTTTGTGCATTAAGCAAGCAGTTCTGGGTTCAATTCCCAGTGGTGACCAGATATTTTTTAATTCTGTATTGTTAAAATAAAAAAATAAAAAGCCTGTGAAAGAGAGAGAATACATTTATTTTATTTTTTGTTTATGTGTTAGTATGTGTATTGGTATGGATGTGTGTGTGTTTCAGAGAAGTGGAAGGTGTGGTTCATGAGATAGATGAAGATGTAGAAGAAGGTGCCAGAGATCTGATGGAACTTAATGAAGACATCTCTAGTCTGGTCCGGAAGAGAGCCAGAAGTGAGGCCAGGCATAGCAGTAATGGTGGGTGTGTTCATAAGGGGTGTGGTGTGAAAGGCGGTGTAAAAAGTGTTTACAAAGATCATGTACTGCCAAGACAGAAGATTCTAGCTTCACTCATTCTTGTGATATCCCTTACCGTATATGCCACTTCAGATGAATAGATTTGGCAATTATTCCATCTAAGCCAGTGTAGGAAAGAGAGAAATGATCAAGTGTATTATAATTAAAGTGTCTGTTTGATGTTTTTGTTAGTTGTTGTTAGTTTGTTTGTCTGTTGTTGTTGTTTTTTCTTTCTGAATTTGAGTTGTTTTTCAAGTGCAGTGAGTTACACTAGAGTGAATTGTTTCTTTGTCATATGACTTCGACTTCATAGTTATTCTATCTTTTGTTTTATGTTACCATGATTACAGTACGTTCTCCAGTGAGGAGGCGTGGCAGGAAGCGGCTGTGTAGAGACGTCTACTACCACAGCCAGGAGAGTGATAATTCAGACAGCGAAGACCGGTAAAGAGGTGGGGAAATAGGAGCAGTCATGAAGGATGGTTGTTTGTTTGTTTTTGTTGTCATTTACAAATATTGAGCTTTGTTGCAGATAATAATATAATAATTATTATTATTATTTTTTTAATTTATGTTTTTTTTTCTGTAATTTATGTTTTTTTCTGTGCTAATGGGGTCGGAAATACGTCTTCTTGTAAATATGTTGATTAACACTTATTCACTTGCAAAAACTTTGTCTTCCTTACAGTCACTCTCCTCACATCATGACCTTGTTTGATCGTAAAGTGGACCTAGCCCGGTTCACTCAGGACACGCCCCTCTACGTTATGTGCCGAGAGTGGATGTGGAACAACCCCTCGGCCACTACCCAGACAAACGGGGACCACTCCCCCTCTGTGGGTGGTGACCTCTTGAACCCTCTGACTGTCCCCATGCCGCTTAGCACGGGTGGTAATGGGAAGGCTATTAGACTGGATATTCCTGTGGTATCGGCTAGAGATGCGAAGGAGGTACAGCAAGAACTAGACAGGAAGATGCTGGAGGTAAGGTTTGGTTAGATCAGTGGTTCTGCAAGAATTACATGTCATCATTTCTTTCTCGGCCTTTTTTTCTTCTCTCTCTCTCTATATATATATATATTATCTCTCTTTTACTGGCTTTTTGAAGCCTGTGAAAGAGAGAGAATGACATAATCTAATCATTTCTAACTTGTTCGTACTTATATTATAGTTCATGACAATGACTTTTTGAATCTTCATCAGTTTTGTATTTACAATACTGATAAAGATCTTACGAGATTGAAACGTATTTCTTATGAATTATAATATTAGTATGAAAAAGTTAAAAATGAATATACTATTATGTTGAAAAACGTAGTGAATATTGTCCACTACGATTATTCAGAATAAGATTAAAGCTAAGACTGGGTTGGCAGTGAGAAGGTAGTCATTGCTGCTGCAGGTTGCAATGATTGTAGACTATTATAATGAGCTGTTCTGTGGTATGCTTGGACATTAGCATTTGTCTTCAGTTCAAATAATCTTTTGTTGGTCCTGTCATGTGATATGAAAAGGGTAAGGGATTCTCTTAAGTATTGCACAACACCAAGATTTCAAATGACTTTGACCTTATAATGATGATGATGATGGTGATGATGATGATAGTGATGATGATGATTATGATGGTGATGATGATGATAGTGATGATGACGATAGTGATGATGATGATAACAGTGATGATGATGATGATTATTATGGTGATGATGATGATGATTATGATGATGATGATAATAGTGATGATGATGATTATGATGATAGTGATCATCATTAATATCATCATCATAATCATCATCATCACCACTATCATTACAATCATCACTATGATGATGATGATAGTAGTGATGATGATCATAATAGTATACATGAGATACTATTTTAAATTCCAGTTTTCTTTTCTAAGATTATTGTTGATTGTAACTGTGTGAGATGCATGTCCAAAATATATGTGGGATGGCAGTTATAATAACTGAGCTGATGATGATGATGACAATGATTATGATGATGTGATGAGAGCTGCTAATAATGTGCTAAGGTGTGTTGCCATGATTTAGAGCAATATTTATACTGTCTCTAAATTACCTGATTAAACAATTTCACATCTCGGAGCAACAATGGGTTTGATTTTACCAACCGCTAAGCTGGGAATGGGTCTGGGGACATGGCCATACCAAATTTGTTCTGCCACACATATATTGCGGTGGTCAATTGCCGTTAGCAAATAACAGGGAATAGCCCTCCTCAACCACAAATAGAAATTCCTGTGCGTGTCAGCCACCCTACTTAGCAATCATGGCTAATTTGCGGTAGAAATTCAGGTATAAAGGAGGTGAGGGCACTCACTACTTTCACATTCCTCCAGAACAAATTTGGTACGGCCGTGTCCCCACCTACGTGGGTCTGGCTACGCCAGACTAGGGTTTGATATAGTAATCATTCAGTCTTGCTTTGCTGTGTGTGTGTGTCCTACAGAGCAAGTCTACGACCTTTGATCTTCATGACTTGAAACTAGAACATTTGAATCATTGGCGGCAAGTACGGGAAAGTTGGAAGCACGCGTCATCACTCAATCAGCAAAGATATGTGAAGAGTTTGCAGCAACTCCGTGATATGTTTCAAAGATAAAGCTGACCATTTTTTTGTGGTTACTTCATGAATTTTTTTTACAAAACTTCAGGACAATGTATTTGTTTCTTAACTTCATACTCTTTGTTTTGTAAAATTTGAATATTTTTTTTTGTACAACTTTTCTATGTCTAATATCAAAGGCACTCTGGCCACCCCTTACTACTCTTTCTACACTGGTGTAATGAAGATCGATCAGTCTGCACTGATGTTAGACAGTGCAATTTAAAGGGACTACGTAGTGTTAGCCATTTATATCAGGTGAATTGCTGCTTAGGCTGATGATGCACACTAAAAGTGACCCCCACCCACCAATACTGTACTTTCATTAAAGTTAACTTGTGCATTTATTAATGTAATATTGAGTGCAATTCGGATCAACAACATTTTGCACAATGTGATGACTATGATGTGAGTTTCGATGTCTGAAAAATTTAGTAGTATGAGGCAAATTAAAAAATAACTCCAAAAGGGAATCTGATGAAACCCTATGAGAGGCAAGATTTAATTAGGGGCAAAACACACCACAATTCTAGCACGCACACACGTACATCCACTTATGGCCTGGGGGGCTTTACGTAAACGAATCTTGATGCAAGAATACTGGAGCCCCAGTGGAGGCGATTGGTGGATTTCAAGTGCCTGAAGCAGTTCACCCACCCCTGGTGAACGGTAGCGAATGGAGGGGACCCCGCCTTCAAATCGACGTTATTAACCATCATGTGTGTGGCTACATTGAAGAACGGGTACGCGTAACTCTGAGGGAGCAGCGTGAGCAGAGGAACGGAAAGCAGTCTCACCATGATCTGACCCACTTGGCTAGAGATATTGGCAGTGATGATCTCAAACAACAGCCAGAGTGTTGAATGGATGGTGATGTTACACACTGTCCCAAGTAGAGCAGGGGCCAGCCCTGAATAGAGCCCAGGTAGGCCTTCTGTTCGATAAATATGCCGGAGCGAAGGAAATATGTAGTCATATGTGTTCTCTCCACCGACGTACTGTGATACACATCGCACAGCAATGACTTTTAACGGGTGCACAAGCAGCTCCACGGCCAGGGTTGTTATCATGGACGCCAGGAACATTCGAGAGCCTCTGATCAGGATGGTGGATATGCTACTCTGTGGGTCCGAATCGACAACATCACCTTGTTCCCAGAACGGTACCAGTAGCTTGTTGATACGAGACGATACGAAGGGACGAATGACTGCAGTAGCTGAGAAAGACACAAAGTTGAGAAGAAAGACCTGCCTTGTTCCAATAAATAGTGCCCCTAGGCCGTTTTGTCTATACAGTGCCCTGCAGTAGCCAAAAACACCAGGGTAGTAGTACATATAAGACTGAAACATGAAGCTAAAGCGCCGTCGAGGAGGAACTGGCTCGTAGCCCAGCTGAATGAGAGTCTGAGCCACTCTCCAAGGCTGCCATGGAACATTGAGAACTGAATTCGCAAGGCATTCTGACAGCCCCACTTTCTTCACTTGCCGACTTCCGTAACCCACACTCGGGTCTAATACGCTCAGTCTACGGTACAACTCAGCAAGAAAGTTTTCCAGGTTGGGAGGCTCCACATTCTCTTGTCGTCTCCTCCTCTGCTGGAACTGTTGCCCAGCTCGCTCAGGAGTTATCTCCGACATGTCGCGGCAGGGTTTTACCGGAGCTATTAGTGCTGTAGTGTTGGCGAAAAGCCTAAAGGGGACAGTCAGTTGGTACAGCGATAACTGAGCTAGAGAGGTAAGTGGCAGGTATATCACGTGATCTTAACGTGACCGCGCCCCCCACCCGCCATTTTCACTTTATGTAGCAATGGAACTTTTGAGCAGATGGAGATAAATAGCTAAGAACGTCTAACTAAATGATATCATTTGTATTGAAAGTGTTGAGCGTTTGATCACAGAGATTTATCTGATATTCTTCACTCTATTATGATATTAGCTAGTAATAAACAATACAACAATCAGTTTTTTATGTATTGATGAACTTCTCTGGTTTAATTCTAAAGATTTTTTGGAATCTGCTCGCCGCGAAAGGACTGCGATATATATCATTGTATACTATACGTAATTATAAGTCATGAATCTACATACTTTCCATTAGCCCTTGTATTTTTAAACAATTTTACTCCTCAAATGCCGCATGCACGTAGCTATGTACACACAGTTGAGTTATCACTGGTAGACTGAGAGAGAAAGGTTTGAAGAACCAGGAAGGATAGAAGGAGCCGCATTTGCTTGTATAAGACAACACCCCTTCCCATTCAGTATAATATTGAAAATGATAAGCACCACCTTTATTTCCAGTGTCACAAAATAATCATTGGATTATTAACTAACGGAGGAATATGGTGAGGTGCCAGATACATTTAGTGTGTGTACTGATGATTCACCAACTGGTCCTACAGAGGTTATATAAGAGACCATTGTCAGCTGGTCCATGTGTCACTGACACTCCAGATATATAGGACTGATCAAGAATCTTTATTTTGTACTGAAAGTGATTGAATGCACACAACCATCCTCTTCCATATGCATTAATCCTATACATACAAGTGAAGTATAGGTCTTGACCTTGAACCACCACTGTCACATGAATAACGTTCACTCGTTGTACGCCCACATCCTCTCACTGAAGATGTAGTGAGAGTCCGGTTGGACGGACAGTATTGGTTAGTGTCTGACATATGAGGTAGGCTACTTTGGTCCATCCTGGACCTCCACAGGAACACGGTCTAGAACTATATTTAAAAGAACATATATAACTTGTTCTAGGGTCTAAGACCTGAAAAGTTGTACCACATACATCAGAATTATTTGTGGTAATCACAACGATCACATAGCTAAAAATTAAAGTACTATTACAAGTGTTGCTTGCATTATGTTATTGTTATCTACAATACACTTAGCTGAGAGCTCCCACGTGCCCCTAAAAAACTACTACCTCAGATTATTTATACTTAAAACAATATTAGTCATGAGTTATAACAACTTTCATTTTAGTCTTTTTATCTTTTTCATGTGCAAAATCACGCTTCATTTCTATAAAAGTTGTGTATAATACTTTTGAGGAATCAGTCTAGCATAAAGATGGAGTGTATAATTACTCCTTTTATTGTTGTTTGGTTGTACATCAACATTGGATTAGCGGGTGATAGTGTCAGTTCACCAAGCCTTCTCCCTGCTACTGTGTATTCCAACTTATCCTCCAATAGTTCCACTTGCCCTTCACAAGACACTATCAGTGAGGAACACAGGAAAATTAGAGATAATCTCCTAAAATATTATACTAGACCGTGTTCCTGTGGAGGTCCAGGATGGACCAGAGTAGCCTACCTCAATATGTCAGACACTAACCAACAATGTGGACTCTCACTACATCTCCAGTGAGAGGATGTGGGCGTACAACTTTGGGATGGTATTCATGTGACTCCGCTTTCTACTCAGTCAACAGTCGCACCTACTCTACTGTGTGTGGGAGAATCAATGCTTATCAGAAAGGAGGATCATATGCATTTCTTAACTTTCAGTACATTAGAAAAATTCAGGATCAGTCAAATATATCTGGAGTAACAGTGACACATGGACCAGCTGGAAATAGGTCTCTTATATGAACATTTGTGGGAGCCGCCAGTGAATCATCATCATCATATCCAGCATATAATTGTCCCTGTACTAATATTAATGTACCAGGGCCAAATATTCCTCCATTTGTGACTAATGATTATTTTTGTGATACTGGAAATAAAGGGAGCGTTCATTCCCAACAATATTATACTGAAGACCCACTATGGGATGGGAGGGGGTGTGGTCCTTCTAGCACGTGCTGTTCCTTCAACTCCCCTCCCTGGTTTTGCAAGTCTCTCCCTCAGCCTACCAGTGAGGACTTGGAGATACGACTTTGTAATACACGATATATTGGAAATGAGGATAGACTAATTTTTTTGATGGAAATTTATATAAAATGAGTATTTGGTTATAGAGATTTCACTTAATAACTGTGTTATAATTAGAACATCCTGCCACATAGAGTTGAACATATGTATTTGTTAATTTATATAGATTCTTTTACATGTAAACTGTTATATATACTGTAAAAATAATAATTTGTTAATAGTTTACATTGCAGTCACATTCACCCTCATGATAATTAGTGCCATTTTCCTAATTCGATATAAAAATATTATTCTTGCTGTTCTACTAGTTTAAGCTGTTACTAAGCTTTCAATATCTGAGCAAACTTGCTGGAAGCTAGTTTGATAGTAAAAACCTGGGATTTGGAGTCTGATCTTTCTGCTTTGAAAACTGAGGATTTTACAAGCACAATAGCAGAGACTACTAGTTTTTGGAGCTGCATCCCTCAAGCTCTCCCATTTGTTGATACAACCAAGCACTCACAGAAATGTAAACATAGATTCAACTAAGACTCAGGAGTAGGCCATAGAAGTTAAAATTTCTTCTATGTTACACACTAGGCAAAGACCTGCAAAACGTAAATCACCGATTCTATATCGTTTCTTTCCAGTAGTATAAATGCATATGAATACCTCAACATTTGCAACTGTGTCTGTGGAGGAAGAAATTAATTGCTAAAAGGGTGAAGCGATTGAGACACAGTTGTGTGGGAAAAAACATGATATATACATACAGAGTCTATCTCTATATTATTGTAGTAGGCTGAGGAGGAGGAGCTTGCAGAAAAAAATACTTGACTTGATACTGTAAGACAACTTATTATCCTATTGTACTTGTGTGCTCAGGTTTGTGGCCATGGATTCGTCCCGAAGGTTCTCCCAGGCATTACCCGGTAACTTCCCTGTCCTGGTGTACCTGGGGCAACCTGCTGGTCTCAGCCTGTCCCAGGAATGCCAGTCTTGTCGTGTGGGATGTACCCATGGGATTGGCCACCCATGTCCAGCGTGGGAGGGGCAAGGGTGTGGCTCTTGTGTCCTGGTCTCCTGATGGTTGTCGGGTAGTCACTGGGGGCGTGTCTTCAGTCATACGAGTGTGGGAGACAGGACTGTGGACTAACCAGTGCTGGGCAGACTTTGATGGACGATGCAAGGTGGGTGTGGCTAGTTTCCATGGGAATGGTGCTCCAAATAGATTGCATGGCACACATGTCTAATTCGTGTGGGATATTTCACTTTACTAGCTAGCACTAAGTTCTTTACTGATATGTTTGTTTTATTTGTAACCTATTTCTTGGACCCCCACTAATTGATAGGTTGTGACCTACATGAGTGATATGGTAAAAGACTATGATATGGTAAAAGATGGTCATATCAAAATATATGTAAAGGTAATATACATATTGGGTAAAGGATGACAGATTTTTTATTTAGAGGATCATTTCTGATCTGTACAAGACCCAGACAAAGGCTGGTCAATGGAGGCTCAGTTCAGCAGCTAATACACATCCTTCACTATTGAGCAATGCAGTTCTGGTACCAGTGGGTGTGGTCAGTAGCATGTGGTGAATAATGCTATCAGTGTTTAATAAGGTATGAACCTGTAGAGTTAGGAAAATCATTTTCAATTCTCATTTTGAAGGTCTTGTATGTTTGTAATCTCGTGCAATGGCATTATACTGGACTACATATCTTAATATTTCATACCGATACAATACCACAGTACCTTTATATAGCATGAATAATGATACTAAAAATAAACAGCAGCAGTAGCAGTAGCACTGTGTGACGTTGCTCATATTGCACATGAACATGTTTACTTAATTTATGATTTGAAGCCTTAACCTCACATACACACAGTCCATCCAACACTTGTAGTGAACAAGTCCACTTGGTCTGCACAGATACATATTTATGTGGTCCACATTTCTTGTAAAATCCCAAGCCAACGGATACCAACTAGTTCCAAGTGCTAGTCCATGAGCCAGAGGTACAATATGTGGGTAAGAAGATAAGTCAGCGTATGCATTGCAACTGTTGATTTATTTGCAGAGTTTATTTTAATCTTTGAAGCACATTGGTCCACTCGTGGTTTTCATTGTCGTGCTTGTCTTACCTACTTCAATAGGTTTTATCTAGAAAATTAGGGCGTGGCAGTTTATATAGTGTGTCAAAGAAAGTCCTGTTTTTTTCCCTTTTTAGCATCATCTTTATAATCTATATGTTTATATATATTTGGATGTCATTTTGTACTATGACCCTCGCATTTTTGTGTTTGCTTCATGGTCTACCCCTTCCCATACCTCCACTAAACAGAATCTTTCGGTTTAGCGATCCCGTTTCATTCAAGGAAATTTAATTGTTTACCCCTTCGCATTGAATGACACAAGATGCACTTAGGTCTTAATAAACTTACTATATTAGATTCAACAACTGTGCAGTAATTCTTTAGAACTTCTTGTTTAATTCAAGCTGCAAAGTGTTATGGTGAAAGGTTACTATTGAGATCCTTTACCAGATGTAATTTCAAAAACTCTGCCATTTATAGTAGCTGTGTATGTTGTCAAAAGTTACTGGTAATTTGGATAGTCTGACTGCGATACTAGAGACAACAGAAAATACCAGTACTCGGGTAATTGAGGTAAGAAAGTAGATCTGTATTTGGTAGCTAAAGTATTTAATGGTCACAACGGCTACGTACTTATATTTTAGAAATGGAATGATAGATTCTTTTGGAGTGCTTCATTTGTGAACAGGCTCGCTCTCCCTTTGTGCTCAAGCACATCACTAGTCAGAACAATGCGGTCAGCTTCTATTACCAAACCTGGTAAAAGGATCAGAGCACTGTAGTCAAGCTCTGTTGTCACAGGTGGTTACACTGACCAATAGCATGTACTACTCAAAGATGGGAAGAAGCCTTCCTTACTAACAATCCCCACAAGTGGTCAATTGTTATCTTTATGTATCCACAAAAGTCTGTAGTAAGTTCATCGATGACATTGGTTTTAAGTTTCCTGAATACAGCCTGTTTATCCCACACACTGCCATAGTGTGTCCTGCTTTAGTGACATGAAGAGGATTGCAGTGATAAATCCAATGTGGGGTTAAGAGAATGTGTTTGTATGTTTGTAGTGTGCTTGTTGGGGGCCCAAGGGACAACTGCTACTGTTTGCTGGAAGGAGACCATTCTCTGTACTACATCAGTTTCCACGGCAATGAGACTGGATCTAAAACTGCCATCAAATGTGCTGACCTTTCACCTCACATTCTATTGGGCAGTGAAACCAACGATGGTACAAGGTAGCATGTGTGTGTGCGTGTGTGTGTGTGTGTGTGTTTGTGCTGATAAGTTTGTAGCAGTGTATTGGGTCTAGCTATATAGTTCAGTTGAGAATGTTTTGCTCTCTGCCTTTCCTGCTCCATCATTCATTTTGTCTTTTCTTATTTCCCCTTCTTTCCCGTAGAAGTGTTTAGTCAGGCAAGTTGTGAGGCAATGTATCAGAGTTACATCCTCGGTAGTAACACAACCACACCACACCCAGTCTTCATTACAGGTATCTTTATTTTGTGCAGCAAAGTGGTTGGAGGTTCAGTGCAGGATATGGTATGGGATGCCACCGGACGCAGGCTGGTTGTCAGGTTCACAGGTTTGTCTACTGTTCGTGTTGCGCAGTACAAATGGAGGGTTTAATGGTTTCAATTGTGCTTTATAAAGCGGTTTGGATAGCTATATAATAATTGACTAATAATGTTTCA